>Ga0315312_1000503_pt1 | contig 44458 bp, 41 predicted proteins | sample TDP7_MG_FD_203629 | JGI IMG/M metagenome (GOLD analysis project Ga0315312, IMG submission 203629) | Freshwater sediment microbial communities from Lake Towuti, South Sulawesi, Indonesia - TDP7 | ecosystem: Environmental > Aquatic > Freshwater > Lake > Sediment | place: Indonesia: South Sulawesi... | reverse complement strand
GTAGTAAAATGGTCTGGGTAGTCCAACTACCCGCATGGGGGTCACCTCCTTCTTGGATGTCTCACCCAGAAGGATGGCCCCTTTTGCTTATCCTTGCAACTGTCCATATGTTTCTGAACGAGATCAGGGCATCCGGGCAAAACGATGAAACAAGCGAGATAGGTTGTGTCATATAGACCCAGTGGTATAGACAAAGAGAGGGCCTTTAGTTTGGGCATATACGACTTTACGACCGAAGGGCAAGCGTGCAAGCCCGCAGCGTAAATGGTGTGTTAGGCGATGCGCTGTGCGAATATTATTGAAGTAGAAGAATAGTGCTTTTAGAATCTGTGACAAATGGGCTAAGATAGTATGAGTTGAGATCTGTTAACGGCTAAAAGAACAAGAAATATCTAGGTACACTCTTCATATACTCTTTGTATGAATCACCATATCGTTCTAAGCAAGCCTTTTCCTCCCCTAGAATTCCAAAGTGACGGAACAATTTGGATATAAATAGTATGAAAAGTGCAAGCCATGAGCCTATAGCCATACAAATCCCAAAAAACAAAATGAATAACATAAATTCCTGTGGATGGCGTGATATTCTGTAGAGTCCCTTGGTAACCGGCTGATCAAGTGGGGTGTTTTTGAAATTGAATAGAGCAAAAATAACTCCACCAAAACCAACCACAGATAAAATGATTCCAATGATGAAGATGTTAGTCTCAATTTTTAATGGTGTAAAGATTATCAGAATTAAATAAACAAGACCTAATAATTTCCCTATACCATTAAGAACTCTTTCCTTTCTACTCAATCCCAACCTATCACGACCCCAAAGCCTAGTCCGAACGTCCTTAGGAAAAGTCTTCGTCAAAGTTTGAGGTATCAAAACAAATAGACATACTAGGATCCATCCATTAAGCCATCCTATTTCAAGTGTGGGAATTAATTCCATTTTTACCCCCTTTGGCAATAATATGATCTCTGTGCCTCATAATCATATACTGGATGGTACCCAACAGATACAGCCTTTGCCTCGCCCTCTTCATATAGCCCCCATTATTCTCCGGCTTGAACGCCGTAGCCTATCCAGCGGCCTGCCCGAGAACGGTCTCGTTTGGAAAATCACCGGTGCTGTCCCCCTCGCCGCACTACTTTGCGGCGGCGCAGTGTCAAGGCCAAAGGTCCAAGAATGGGAGACTAGACGCCCAGAGCCCCAGAAAGCAAGAAGACGAAGATGGCCCCTAAGATGATGCCCACGGCAGTAAAGTGCTGGTGCCCGTGTTCTCTCGCCGTTGGCACCAGCTCGTCGAGCGTAAGGAAGACCATGACGCCTCCGGCAAAGGCCAGGGCTGCTGGAATCAAGCTTCGGAATGGAGTCAAGATCAATCCCGCTGCCAGCGCGCCAATTGGCTCAACCAAGCCAGATAGAAGGGCCACCCAAAACGAGTCCCATTTGCATACCCCACCTTTGCACAGGGGCAGAGCCGTGGCAATCCCTTCCGGCACGTTGTGCAGGGCAATCGCCAAAGCGAGGAACAGCCCCAAGTCCTGACTGTGCATGTAACCAGCGCCGACGGCTGTGCCCTCGGGGATATTGTGGATCGAAATGCCAATCGCCATCAAAAGACCTGTTTTCAACAACCTGGCATCATACGCGCCTTGCTCCCATCTATGACGCCTACGATGACCCCATCTGGGGCTATTTCGGATTTCCAACAACCTTGCATCAGACGCGTATTGCTCCATTTCTCCAAAAAGGATATGCGGGGTCAGGAGGTCAATCAAAAACATGACGAGTGCGCCTACAGCGAAACCAACTGTGGCTACCAGGTAGCCACTCAGTTGCCAGGCCTTGTTGACCAACTCCAAGAAAGACAAGGTGATCATCACGCCTGCGGCAAAACCCATTAGGAAACCGAAGGCTCTTGCGCCCGGTTTCCTGATCACCGCGATCAAGCCACCAAGGCCAGTGCCCAGGCCAGCGCACGTGCTGAGCAGCAGTATGGGCAGAATCGCCTTCACTTCAACTCCTCGAAAGAGAAGGTGCCTGTCTTCCGCTCGATGGTCTTCCCTGGCCAGTTACCTACATTTTGGTTGAGGCCGGTCAAGAGGTTGAAGAGGGTGCTCTTGCCCACGTTGGGTTGCCCGGCCAGAGCAACGGTGATCACATGTTCCGCCATCACTCTCCACCTTCCACGATGAGGGTGACGATGATCTTTTGCGCTTCACCCCGACCCAAGGCGATGCGGGTGCCGCGCAACATTACAATGATAGGCCCTCGCCCGAAGTTCTGTACCATGGTCACCCTGGCACCGGGCGTGAAGCCCAAGGAACTCAAGCGGCTCACAAAGCCACGTCCACCCCTCACCTCCTCTATCACCCCAACTTCCCCGGCTCCCATTTCACCAAGGCAAACTAACTCGCCTTCTATGCCCCCGCTATTGCAAATCATTTGCAATAATATATTACCACTTTTCCTTCATCATGTCAAGGGCGCTTAACGAGTATCTCTAAGAAGGGGCTCGCTTGCCGCCTTTGAGGTTGCCCCACCACTCCTGAGCCGCGAGTCGGATCACCCAGAAGGGGTTCCACTTACCCCATCCCACAGGCAAAGCCAGTTCCCTATCCTCAGGCAGGGTGGCGAAGTTCACCTCATCCATCTGGGGCTTAAGGGCTTGCAGCTCTCTCTTTCGCTGGGCCTCATCTTCGATCTCCAAGAGACGATCGATCTCCCCTATCAACCCTTGAGCCTTGCAGATCCGTTCCTCAGCGATCCTCGCTTCCTGGGCATCGATGAGACCATACTCTCTTTTTAGGCGGCTCAGCCTGAGAAGCGCCTCATAGGTGGTACCCACTATCTCCTCCCGGCTCATCCACTCCGTCTCGTAGTTGAGGATATATTTCCAACTGGAGGATAGAAGAGCCCGACGGTGCTCCTCCAAAGTCCGGTAGAAGAGGCGATAACCATGCTTTCGAGGCTCCTCGAAAGCCTGGCTCCCTGGATCGAGGAAAGGGGCTAAGGGGGAGATATAGGGATGCAAGCGACCATCCCCGCCGCACCGCCCCAACAAAGCCCCACAATAGTCGATGGTCTCCATTACCGATCGAGGGGTCTGCTGGGGCAACCCTATCATGAAGAAGATATCTAGCCTTTGACAGCCAGCATTCAGGGCACCTCGTATGGTCGCTTCCACCTCCTCGTTAGAGCATCCCTTCCCGAAGGCTCGTCTCACCTTGGGATCGTGGGACTCCAGGGAGAACTCCAAACAGAGGCGGGGAAAGGAAGAGACCACCTCCTCCAAAAATTCCTGTGACGCTGGGACGAAGAGTTCTACGATCGCTTCTCCCTCTACGCGCGGAAGAGAAGATAATAGTTTTTTTGCGTAATCGATACCTGCCTGGCGGAGATCCCCCAGCAGGAAGACCGGGGCTCGGCTAAAGCGTTTAATACTCTTAATATCCTGGGCCAACATCTCCGGCGTTCGATAGGCGGGCTTTTCCCGGCCGAAGAGGTGGCGCGAGGCATAGGCTGACCCCCCGCAGGTGACACAGCCCTGGGTACAGCCCCGACAACTGAGACTGGCCATGATAGGGTACCCTAGCCAGTTAAAGAAAGGGACATTGCTGGCCAAGTCGCGGTCCCGAACTACGGCTTTCACCAGGTGGCTATAGTCCAGTGCCACATCGCTCAAGTCGGAAGGCAGATAAGTGAAGGGGTTGACTTTCACTTTTCCCTTTTCGTCCCGCCAAGTGAGATTGGCCACTTGGGCGAAAGGCCCCCCAGAGGCTAGGGCCCTCATCAGTTGCAGAAGCGGCTCCTCCGTCGAATCGCCTCGCAACACATAGTCCACCTCCTGCCTAGCCATCAGTTCCTTATGATAATATGAAGCCGAGAAGCCACCCATAATCACCGGGGTCCGGGGATGATGACGCTTGATGATCTTGGCCACCTCAAGAGCTCCCTGGGCGTGAGGTAACCAGTGGAGGTCGATGGCGAAGGCTAAAGGGTCCAAAGAAGCGATAAACTCTTCGGCATCGAAGCCTTTATCCCTGAGCATCCGCACGGCCAGGTTGACGATACGGGTTCGGAAGCCGTGCCTTTCTAGGTATTCGGCCAAGGTGGTAAATCCGATGGGGTACATCTCGAAGATAGGGGTAGAAGGCACGAGGTCGCTTATGGGGCCATATAGGATGGCCTCTATTCGGAAATCATAGACGCTAGGTGCATGGAGAAACACTAGATGGGGCTTAGCCACGGTCGAACCCTTTGTTTTCTAAAAACACTATAATGGCAAAGAATATCACAGAGGATGGAGTGGGGCAAGATAAAAGGGGGGGCTTCCCAGAGTCGGGTAGCAGGCTCAGTCACCAAGGCGATAGCCAAAGCCTCGGTCGGTGGTTATATATTCTGGGTTACTGGGATCTCTTTCGATCTTCCGCCGCAGGTGCCAGATGTACCGCTTCACATAGCCGATATCGATATACTCGTCACCCCATACCCTAGCCAGCAACTGTTCATGGGTGACGGTGCGGCCTGCGTTTTCTGCCAGACAGACAAGCAACTCGAACTCCGTGGGGGTCAAATCCACAGGCCGGCCCCGCACTGACACCTCCTTGTGATCCACATCCACCTCCAGCTCATCGAAGATATAGATGCGAGGCGCCTTAGCCGGTATCCCTCGCCGAGCACGGTGGAGCACCGCCCCCACACGAGCCGTCAGTTCGGCGAAACTGAAAGGCTTGGTTACGTAATCATCGGCCCCACATTCGAACCCCTTGACCTTATCCCTCTCGTCCTCTTTGGCGGTGAGCATAATGATGGGCACCTGAGAGATCTCCCTAATACGGAGACAGGTCTCCCAACCATCCATGCGGGGCATCGCCACGTCTAGAATCACCAAGTCGGGCTGATCTTTGTAGACCGATTGCAACCCATCGATCCCATTCGTCACCCCTATGAAGCGATAGCCAGCCTTCTCCAGAGACTGTCGCAAAAGTCCGAGGAGCGTCCGGTCATCATCGATTACCAGTATCTTCCCCCTATCCTCCATCCCTTACTTCCGCCTCTTGCCCTTTCTGCCGGCCAAGGGAAGGGTAAAACTGAAGGTAGAGCCTTTACCCACACTACTTTCCACCCATATCCGACCCCCTTGAGCCTCTACCAGACCTTTGGTTATGTAAAGGCCTAGGCCATACCCATAGGCCTCTCGGGAATCGCTGCCGTTGACCCGATGGAACTTCCAGAAGATCCTCTCCTTTTCTTTGTCCGAGATGCCCAGCCCCTGGTCGGTGACGGAGATCACCATCTCCTTACCCTCTGGCTTTGCGGTAACGGTTATCTTCCCCCCTTGGGGCGAGTATTTCACGGCGTTATCCAGGAGGTTAAAGAATATCTGAGCGATCCGATCCTCATCCCCCCATACCCTAGGTAGGGTATCGGCATGGGGAAGGAGGAACTGGTGAAGAGAGGTGCTACCCTGAAGGTTCACGATCACCCTTTGCATGAGAGGAAGGATGTCAACCCTCTCACGTCTCAAATCCAACTTTCGAGCCTCTATCCTTGAGACATCCAATATCCCCTGAACCAATCTAGTGAGACGGGCGCTCTCCTCGCCTATGACCTCTAACATCTTCTTCTCATCCACCTCAGCGCTGGAATCTAGAAGCAACTCCACAGCGCCACTGATATTGGTGAGAGGGGAACGTAACTCATGGGAGACCATAGAGACGAACTCCGACTTCAGTCTGTCCAGATCTCGGAGTTCTTCGTTAACCCGCCTCAACTCCTCGTTTCTCTCCTCCAGCTCTTCATAGGCCCGCGCCAACCTCCTGGTCCGCTGCTCCACCTTCTCCTCTAACTCTCTAGTTAGTTGGAGGATCTCCTCCTCAGCCCTCTTCCGATCGGTGATATCCCTCATGATGAGAGAACTTCCTATGGCTCTACCCTCCTTATCCCTTAGAAGGCTCTGCGTCAGTTGCACCTTCACCCTTCGGCCATCTTTGGCTATCCTCTCTGTCTCGTAATCTCTGATGTAGCCTCCTTTTTCTATCTCCCGGGCTATTAACCTCAACTCGCCGCTCTTCAAGAGTTCAGGGGGGACCAATCGGCTGAAATGCTCTCCCACCATCTCCTCAGCACGGTAGCCGAAGATCAATTCCGCCCCCCTGTTCCAGGTGCGGATGATGCCCTCAGTATCTAGGCTGATGATGGCATCAGCCGAGGCGCTGGTGATGCTGGCCAAATACTCCTCCCACTCCTGGATCCTATCTTGGGATCTCTCTTGCTCGGCCAGGGTTCCCCTAAGCCAGGTGAGGATCCACCAGATAGCCAAAGGCCCAACCATCCCGTAGAAGAAAACGCTTAAGAAGAGACTCCATCGGGGCCATCTTTGGCCGATGAAGGGGCGAAGGAATAGCTGCTCCAAAAGTACGGCTAGGAAGATAAGGAGTGGCAAAGCCCACCGCAAGAGAGAAAGCCAAGGGATGAGGTTCTTCCCCCTTCCTGTCGTCTTAGGCAACTTTATACCTCCGTTGTATTTTCCTTAAAAATTATACCCCAAAATGGGAGGGGTACCAACTAAAAAGGGGGCCTTGCCCCCTTCAAGGCTTTACTTCGTGGGTAGATCAGCGAGGTAGAGCCTCTTACCGCTGAGGATGAATAGCCTCCCTTTCTCTTCATCGACGAAAACGGCGGTCAACTCTTGGAAAGCCTCCTCCTCTTCGCGGGAAGGACGCATTTGCTGCACGAACCGCCCTTCTTTAGTGAGTTCCATTATACGCCCACCTTCTACCACGTATATATGATCTGTCTCCGGGTTAGTGAAGATGGCTTGGGGGGTCAAGAACCCCCCTTCCAGCCCCTCAACTACGAAGGGCTGCCGCTCCCCGGCGGTGAATTTCATGATCACTCCGTTGGCCAAAAGGACGTATATATCCCCATCTATAGCCATATCTACTGCGCTCTCGAATTCCACCTCGACTATGTAATGAAGAGGGGCTGAGTTATAATCCCGCCCTGTGGGCAAGTATTTCAAGATACGCTTAGCCCCCGCATCGAGGAGATAGAAGTTCCCCTCGAACCCCCCAGCCCTTCGTGGCTCCTGCCAACTAGCGCTCTCTACCACAGCGAGGGAAGAGAGGCCCTTCAAGGGGTCGTACTCCAAGAGACCGTCGCTCTTCAGGATAAGGAGGGTCCCCCTTTCCCTCCCTCCTCCTGGCTCTAGCCAGGCGATGTCTAGGAGTTCCCCCTGCTCTTTTGAATCTATGAGGATCGCTCCCTCTGGAGGCGTCTGGAGGGTGCGGGCCGCTTCCGACCAACGGTATCTATAGAGCCGGTCCACCCCTCCATCGAGGATGTAGAGATCGTTCTCCTGGGCCACAACCCTAAGGGGCTCGCTTTTGGCCTCCGGAAACTCCAGAGGTTGACGAAGAGCCAGCCTCGTCACATGGTCCAGTTCATCCTGCCTCTCTAAAACCTTCGACTCTAACCCCTCGATATCGGGATGTTCGGGCTTCATCTCCCTCGCCTCCTCCAAGAGGTTCTGGGTCGCAGCAAGGAACTCCCTAGCCGCGGAGGGATCGGTAACAGCCAGGGCTTGCCTTAACCGTTCCTCGGCTTGAGTCATAATGTCTTGGAAGAGGGCCTCTTGAGCCTTCCTGGCTCTCCACTGGTTAGCCCCCCAAAGGCCAACTCCCCCCACCACCAGAAGGAGGCCGAGGATGATGATCAGGTTTCTTTTCTGTTTACGGGTGAGGCGCTCTCGCCTCGCCCTACGCGCTCGGGGCTTGGCTTGGGGCTCTCGCGCATATTCCTCCGGCAACATCCGCCGGGTCAAGGTCCCCAAAGCCTGGGGTAGGGCCGAAAGGCCACCTCTTAACCGTTCCCCAATATCCTCTAAAAGATCGCTCTCTTTCAGGCGCAAGAAGAAGCCCTTCCAGGCCTCAGCGAGCTGCCCCACCACCTCAGGGGCTCCAGCGACCTCCTCGGATGGGCGAGGTATCTCCTCGGAAGCCTTTATAACGATGGCCGAAAACTGCCCCCCCCCGACTACTTCAGCCAGGTTAGCCAAAGCCTCCTTGGCTCTGGGGGTCAGAGCCTCCTTGAACTCTTTTTGGCCCACCCCTTCGGGCAGGGTCGGCGAGGAAAGCACCACCACGTCCCCAGCCTCCAGGCGGTAGTGATAAAGCCCCACCTCGGCTAAGCGCTCCTCGACGCCCAAGGGGGGGAGAGGCAACCGCTCTTCCCCCGCCCAGGGCAGATGAGGAAAAGCCCTCATCTCTCCTTTCCTGACGAGGCAAGCGAAAGCCGGCCCTCCTTGGCCTAGATAGAGGTGGTCATTGCGCAGCACCGCGCAGGAGATCCCCGCCACATAGGGCATCCCCTCGCCAGATTCTCGATTCCGTTCATAGAGGAAGCGGTTAGCCGCTTGTATCCCTTGCCGGAGACCGTTGGTGATCCCTCCCGGGACCCGGAAATATTCATCCTTGATGATATTTATCATTTCGCGGCTGATCTCATCTCGTCTGGGAGGGCCCGCTACCTCCACTAGGATGTGAAGAGTTCCCTTGCGAGGCCGCAAGGCGGCAAACGACGGCTGCGCCGCCACTTCTAAGTTGGGAGGCCTCTCTTGCCAGACTCCCTCGACCATCCTGCCTTGGGCTATCTCCGTTCGTAACGTCATCTTAACCCTTCCTTATGAACCCTCTATGATCTTTCTAGCGTGGGCTAGAAGCACCTTCGCCCACTCTGGGGGTACCCTCTTGGCCTCCAGGTACCTCTCCAGCGCCTCTTGCGGAGCCATCTCCTCCACCCACCGTCCGCCCAGCCTCAAACGGGGAGCCCGCTCCACCTTTTTAGAGACGGTCGCCACAAGAAAGGCCTCCTCCAAACCCTTTCGCACCTCTTTCTCCCTGATGAGGGGAGCGGCCTCAGCGGTAGTGGAGATAAGAAGGCGGACTATCGCCTCCTTCATCTCGAAGTGAGAGAGGGCCTCTAGGATCTGGGACATAGGGTCCGCACCTTTGGCCTCTACTTTGATGGTGATAAAGGGACGGGCCTCCAGGGGGATAAATTCCCACCTCGTTTGGCCTTTGTCTATCTCGACCACCACAAAGCCCTTCTCTTCCCCCTCCTCACCGAAATCCACCCGCTCCATGCTCCCCGCATAGACCACGGGAGGGTCCTCATGCAATACCTGATGTTTATGGATATGGCCTAGGGCTACATAATCGAAGGCCGGATTTATGACCGCGCTTCTGGGGATGATAGTCTCCTGGCCCAGCGTCACGCTTCTCTCCGAGCCGTAGACGGCTCCAAAAACGGTCCCGTGGGCCACAAGAAGGGCAGGGATCTTCTGGTCGAGATGTTCGATCTCCTTCTCCACGATCCTTTCGCACTTCTCCGCGATGAGAGAATCTATCTCCAAGAGGCTCTGCCCCATATGCTCCTCCTTAGAGAGAAGCCAACCCCTATTCACCCAAGGAAGAGCCACCACCTGAACCGGCCCTCCTTTGGTTTCGATCACCTCTGTTCCTGGCAGGCCCTTCACCCAGACGTTCCTTATGGCTAGAGTGTCGAAGATCTCCACCGAGGTGGCCCTGCTCACCGCTCGGGGCATATCGTGATTGCCCACCAAGAGGAAGAGGGGTATCTTAGCCTCGGCCAACCGTCGGATCCGCTTGGCGAACTCCCGCTGGAGGGTAGGGCTCGGCTTTCGACCTTTGTAGGCGTCGCCGGCGAAGAGGACAAGATGGATATCGTTCTTCAGGGCGTATTCTACCAAGGTATCGAAGGCCCGCAAGAAATCCCCCAAGCGGGTGCTTAACCCTGTTTTGGGATCCAAGCGGCCATAATTCTCAACTCCCAAATGCAAATCGGCGAAGTGTAGAATGCGCAGCATACTACTTCAGTATACCATAATTTGGAGCAAAAGGAAGAGCCCTCTAGAAGGGCTCTTCCTTCCGTAGATGCAAGGGGATGGCTACTCCTTCTGCTAAGGGAATTGTATAGCCAAGGTCAAGAAGCAGCACCCCCCTTCATCTTAGCCCCTCAAAGAATTCCACTCTCTTTGGGTGCTCGGACAACCATTTTGCGGCCTCTTCGGACCCGCGGATTTTGGCGCGGACTTTCGCCAAGTACTCCTCGTGGGTTCGCATCCAGTTAGCAATCGGCGTTGCGCAAATGAGATCCCATTCCCTTGTCGTCCAGGCATGGCATCGCCACTGGCAATCCTGCGACCCGCAGAATTTCGTACCGCTAGGCAATTCCCCTCCACAGACCGTTCCATAGTAGCCCGGTTCTTCCGAACAATATATGCCCATGAGATACTCGTCAGGGAAACCATACGGCCCCAGGTCTCTTATCCAAGTGCGGTCGTCAGGTTGTACATCGTTCGAGGGTGGTGGCTCGCCGACGTTGTATGCCGGGAATTCCCATGTGCCGCTCCCGCTGCAATTTTCGACAATCTTATACTGTGGAACTGCTCCTCTCTCTCGAGCGCACCCCCGAGCCTCAACCGTGCCGCTGAGTTCCTCTAACACTCTTTGGGCTACCTCCTCTGCCTTCTCTCGCCTCTCGCTAGCGTTGGGGTCGTTATGTTTGAAGTCATCCTCGATGAGGGAGAAGACGAAACCAACTGTCGTCTCTGGGGTGACTTCCCCTTCAAAGAGCAGCACATTCTCAAAGGCTGAATCGTACTCGTCGCTATCTACATCGTTGCCCCTGGGCTGATTCTCGGGCGCCCAAGCACGAGTTTCGGTGGGCGAAACTAGGAAGCCTGCCATTATGAGATAGGGTTCATCTGAGCAGCGCTTTATGCAGCATCCCTCATCGCAGTTAGTCTCATTGTCGCAATAGAGTTTCTTTAGGAAAATGCGCACCATAGGAAAGTTGCTGTTGTCGATGTCCACGCTGAGAATGTACTTGTAATCGCTGCCCTCAAATTTCACCGCGTGTCCGACAACCGCAGCAAGCCCAGCAGCCGGTTTCATGTCTTCATAAGTTAGCAGAAGTCGCTGGGTGCCAAGATGATCGTCCTTATACAACTCTCTAATGCCATCTATGAGTCGGAGGATGCCGCCGGTAAGAATGTCAAGAATAACTTGGACAGCAGTCCCTATCTTTTTGGCTTGGAACAATACGACGCTCTGACAAGCCTCGCAACTAGGATATAAGGCGTGCTTGTCCTGCGACGCATAAAGGAGTAAACGGGGCCGGCCATCTCCGCTATCGCGAAACTGAAGGGCTGAGCAATACCGACATTTTCCGATCTCATTTCCAAGCGCGTTGGAAATACCTGTCTCATGGCATATGTAGCCATAGGGATCCCAGATGTTCTCCTGCTTAGTGACGCCCCCGTGAGCAAAATTAAGAGCAGAATGCAATTTGATAGTATGGTCATCCTCCACCTGCCAGGCCATAATGAACGGTTCCGTGTCGCCGTTGTGGGCTTCGTAATAGACATACTCAGCCACTCTGCCGTAGTCCCCGCTCCAGGAGAAAACATTGTAGATAAGGATGTATTTCGGATCTTCTTTGCTGGGATAGGGAGTAATTCTTACGAAATTGACAACACGATGACTGGAATGCTTGAACAGTTTTTCATCTTCATCCAGTTCGATGTAGGGGTTTAACGCTATTGTAGCCGCATTCTCCCAGGCATCCCTGATCCCGTCCTCATCCGTATCCGGCTCTCCGAAGATGGGCATGCAACTCCCTATGCGCCTTCCTCCCTCAGAGAAGGCGAAGCCCGCTGTGATCGCCTCGAAGGAGTTGTTATCCTCGTTGGTCTCGTCAATGAGTTTTTCTGAGTCTACGGTTACCGTGAAACCATCCCCCCAGCGGCTTCGATACTTCTCTTTGGCCTCCTCCCCCTCTCCTGGCGGGAACCCTTCAACATAACGCCATTCGTACTTCTCCCCAGGCCCGAGGGAGATACTGATGGGGAGACTTCCTTCTTGGTACTGGCCATCGCTAGAGACAAACCCCAGGTGAAGTTCATCGGTTTCCGCCCGGCCGCAGCCACCATTTTCTATCACCACCCGACGGGAGAGGCCTTCGCAGTCCATCTCCGCATCGCTGATGAAAAGGTCCGGCCGGTCCTCGTTCCAGACGATGGGGAGATTAACTATCTCGGAGTAGAAGGCATTCTCCTCTAAATCCCACATGGATACCCAGAGTTGCTGGCTTTCTACCCTCTCTCCCCCCGGATACTCCAGATTTGTGCGGGCCACTCCCTCCCCATGCCCGATGAGGACCTTGGAGCAGCCGCCAAAGGGGGTGCTGCCTTCACCGACGGGCCAGGCGCAGATATATACCTGCTCCCCATGCTCGGAGCCATAACGGTAATAGATATCAACCCCACGGATACCCTCACACGGCGGGGAGGGCAAGAGTTCGACGCTCAGGATGTCATCTATCTCTCCGCAAGGCGGCCCTTCAAAGGTCAAGCGATTGCTGGGGTATGATTCTACCCCTTCGCCAAATTCACCCTTATAGGCCTTCACATAGAATTCGTTCCTCTCCCCACAGGGCGGGGTTATCCACCAGGTTGAGACCGAAGCGGATCGCTCGCCGGCCGAGAGAGTAGCTACCAAGTTGTCGTTCCTATACACCCTGAATCCGTCTATCTCCTCTTCGTTCCCGTCCCATGTCCAGTCTAGATAGTGCCAGCCGCCTATCTGAACGTGGCGGAGGTCGTAAGGGGCGGGAATGCCGGAAATTACCACGATAATGCGATAGGCCAGGTCGAAACCATCACTTCCTGTCCCGTGGACTCGGATGATGCGTCCATCCCATTCCTCAGGGAGATGGGATGTATCAACCAGGCCAAGGTGCTCGTGAGTGCCACCTAACCAGCCGTAGCACTCCACAAATACCCTCAAGGGGCCAGACGAAGGTACCTCGATGACCCGGCTGTTCTCCCCTCCCAGATACTCGGCGATGTCCCAACGCCTCTCGCCAAGGGGACGGAAGAAGCCCATCTCAGGGGCTCTTTCTACCGGCCCATTGGCCAAGGAGACGTAGCAGTAGATGTCGTCGTAGTCCTCGTAAACGGCAAACTCCAGAGCCTCGAACTTAACCTGGGTAGGGGCGACTGGCAAGGGTGGGCCAAAGAGGGTTCCGACGAGGTCTATCACTCCAATTGCCACGGCATCGCCCAAGTTGGCCGGGGGGCCCCCAGGGTCAGGGCGGGGTACGAGGACTCTCTCGGGCGGGAATATCTCCACCGCAGGGGGTACGACGACCCCCTCGGCTGGAGTTAGCACCTCAGGAGGCATCAAGATTTCCCCGGGCGAAGTCACCACCTCGGCAGGGGGCATGACGAACTCCCCAGGCACAGGCACCTCCTCAGCAGGAGGTGCGGGGATTTCCTCCGCCGGAGGCACCTCCTCAGCAGGAGGAAGGCCACCCGGTGGGGCATCGACATCCATTCCTGGCGGGATGACGCCCTCTTCAATTAATTCCTCGACGGGCGGAAGTTCTCCAGGTAGCGGAAGGGGCTCCCTCTCCGCTACCGCCTCCGGTGGCACTTCCACGGCCTCCACGCCGATGGTGGCTTGGCCAGGGAGATCTGCGCCATTGAAGGCCCGGACGATAATGGTGTGAAAACCGGATGATAGGGGCTGCCATCCTTGCACCACGGTAAAGAGCGACGCTCCCTGGGGATGGGTATCAGTCTCAATCAGTTTGCCATCTACCCAGAGTTCAACCTTTGCTACCTTCTTGACATCGTCCCGGGAGGTGGAATGAACGTTCACCACCTCCCCTACGCTGACTTCCTCTCCATTCTGGGGAGACCGTATGGTGACCAGTGGGCCCCCTCTCTTCGGGCCGGTCAGATACAAGATGGAGAAGGCTAATAGACATGCTAGAAGGAGCGCGAAGAGAGAGGCGACCACCGAAATCAGAATCCTTCGTCTGCTCTTACCCATCTTGCCACCTCCTCATTTGGGACTCAACCCATCAGATAAGGCAGGCTTTCAGCGTTACCGTAAGGATGCCGCTCTGAGCCATATTGCCCCTCGTGTCCCAGGCCTTGATGTAGTACTCTATGGTGGAAGTACTGTAAACAGGGGGGTCAAGGCTGGCTTTCAATTCGTTCAATCCCAGCGTGGCTTGATACTTATCCCCACCTGCAGGGCCCATACCCAAGACGCGCCATTGACCTTGGTCAGAACCCCTCACCACCCGATAATTCAACTCCACCTTCCATACCCCCGAAAGGTCGTTGACCCAAGCCGCAATGGTCACGCTGGTCGGCCCGCAAGTATAGTAGTTATAGATAAGGTCGTCCGACTCGGCGATTTTAGTAATAGTTGGTGGCGTCGTATCAGGAGGCGCGGTTACCGTCACAGTCACACTCCTGTCAACATCGCCTGCGGGCGCGACAACATGTAAGTGGTAGATCGTCGTGCTGGCAGGGCAGACCTGCCTGGTGGCATGTCCAGCAACCCCTTCGCCGTCTAGGTAGACGGCGGCAGCATGTTCCACATCCCAATGCAGGACAGTGCACTCCCCCGAGGTGATAGTGTCCCGCTCCACCCAGAAACTCACTTCGGCTGGCGGGATAGAAGTGGGGGTGATGGTTGGCGTAGGAGTAAAGGTTGGAGTGAAGGTTGGGGTGGGGGTGAAGGTGAAGGTCGGCGTAGGGATTAGAGTGGGCACCTCAGTGGGGACTATGGTGGGCTCCTCGGTTACTACGGCGGTCGGCACCTCGGTTGGTATGAGGGCGACCTCGCTAACCGCCCTCACCCTTATGGCCGCCGGGTTGCTCACCTCTCCTTTTGTGTCGTACGCCCAGACCTGAAGGACATACTCCCCTGGCTCTTCGGGGAGCCACTCCTGCGTGATTGCGGTGAAGGATGCACCTGGTTGTAAGGGGAGCTCGCGCCTATAGGGCTCCCCATCCACCGAGAGCATTATCTCCGCCACACCGTCGCGGGCATAGGCGTGGGAGACCACAGAGACAGTGGTACCTACCTTCACTTCAGTTCCATCTCTGGGGACGTCAATCCAGGCTCGTGGTATGCCCTCTGGTTGGGCGATACAGGAAAGCCCCCCTGTAAGCAAGGCAAAAAGCGAGGAAAGAAAAACTAGCCGCCACAATAAGGGGTATTCATGCATCTTTACCTCCCTATCTCCTATTGTATAAATGGATGGGGTTTGACTAGCCTTGCAAGGAAAGCCCACTCAACGCCGGGGAGAAATGCTGGTTGGGGGAAGAAACTGTGTCCCTGTCTCGGCCAACAACTGATGCGCCCGATGATTCAAGCCCGCCATCACGTCTGTAATACATCTCAACTATAGGCTTGCCTACAGATGTGAGTCGCGGAGTGTAGAACCCTAACTATTAAAAATTGTACCACAATTACCTTTTAAAAACAAGCCCCTTAGTGACGAGGGTACGCCTATCTTCTGACCACTGTTCTCGCTATCAGCCAGTTGATCACTACATTGATCAGTAAGACAGCAACGACGAGGACGGCGCCGGTGCCCCAAGCCGCCTGATCGGAAATGCCTTCTCGAGCGAGGATATAGAAGTGCACGGCCATAGTGCGGACCGGTGAGAGAAAGGAGGTGGGAAGGCCCAGGGAGGAGCCAGCGGTAAGGATGACCGCTGCTGTCTCTCCGATGGAGCGACCTATACCCAAGATGATACCGGTGACGATGCCCGGCAAGGCACCAGGCAGGACCACTGTGGTCACCATCTGCCACCGGGTGGCGCCCAAGGCGAAACTCGCTTGCCTTAGATTGTGGGGCACAGCGCGAATAGCCTCCTCTGAGGTGCATACTACCGTGGGGAGGATCATCATAGCCAGAGTCAGCCCCCCAGCCAAGATCGACCAACTCATCTTCAAGGTGATAACGAAGAAGACAAAACCGAAAAGCCCGAAGATTATGGAGGGCACTCCAGCCAAAGAATCGGTGCCGAACCTAATGAGACGGGTAAGACTGCTCTCCTGGGTATACTCCGTGAGGTAGATAGCCGTCCCCACCCCCGCTGGGATGGCGACTACGATGGCCACTAGGGTCAAGGCCAAAGTTCCCACTATGGTAGGAAATATCCCCCCGGCACGACCCATACTCTCCGGGTTGGAGAACAGGAAATGGAGGTCGACCACCGGCAGCCCTCGCCAGAGGATGTAAAAGAGGAGGAAGAAAAGCAAGAATAGAGTGGAGAGGCCCGCTACCCAGGATAGAGTCTTGGCTAGGCGTTGGCTTATCTTGGCGGACATGGTTACCTCCTGACCGGCCTCCGACTAATAACGCTCGCACTCACACTTAGGACCATGATTATCACAAAAAGCACCACCCCAGTAGCGAAGAGGGCCCGGCGATGGTCGCCGGTGGCGTAGGCCATCTCCAATCCGATATTGGAGGTGAGGGTGGTCACCGACTGCAAAGGGGAGAAGGGGAGGGCCAAGGCGTTCCCCACCACCATGATCACGGCCATGGTCTCTCCGATGGCTCGCCCCATTCCCAGAATGATGCTGCTCAGGATGCCGGAACGGGCGGCAGGGAGGACCACTCGCCAAACGGTTTGCCACTGGGTGGCCCCTAAAGCCAACGCCCCATCCCGATATTCCCGGGGCACCGCTCTGATCGAGTCCTCCGAGATACTAACAATAGTGGGAAGGATCATGATCGCAAGGACCATCGCTCCCGCCAAGGCACTGGGGCCAGGCCCTCCAAGATAATGTTGTATCATGGGGACGAGAAGGGTCAACCCTACAAAGCCATAGATCACCGAAGGTATGCCCGCCAACAACTGGATAAGTGGCCTAACCGCTTGTGCCAAGGCCCGAGGGGAAAACTCAGCGGTGAAAATAGCTACGGCTACCCCCAGCGGCACTCCAAAGATGAGGGCACCAACGGTAACCCAGAGAGAGCCTATGATCATAGATAGGATGCCAAAGGAACCACGGGAGGGCGACCAGTCGCTGCTGAAGATGAAGCGCCATAAGCCTACCTTGACAATCAAAGGAAGGCCTTCCTTGAAGATAAAAAGGGTGATCAGGGCCAACGACCCTAAAGCGGAAAAGGCCACTAGAAGCAATAGATAACGGATTATCTTCTCCCGGACCATCGCGTCCTCACTTGACTCTCACTAACCCTTCTTCCTCCAGGATCTCTTGCCCCGAAGGGCTCAAGACATAGTCTATGAACTCCTTGGCCAACCCTTGGGGCTCCCCCTTCACCAAGAAGAGGAAGGGACGCACCAGACCATATGTCCCACTGGAAACTGTCTCCCGAGAGGGAAATACCCCCTCGATGCTTAAAGGTTTGACCCGCTTATCGACGATCCCCAGGGAGATATAGCCGATGGCCTCTGGATCGCCCGCCACCATTACCCGCACCGCGCCGTTAGAATCTTGGCGCAAGGCGGCGGGGGTAATTCTCTCACCCCCCATTACCAACTCTTCAAAGGCCCCTCGTGTGCCCGAGCCCTCTTCCCTGGTCACTAGGGTGATCGGCCGGTCGCTTCCACCTAAGGAGGCCCAATTATCTATCCGTCCAGCAAACATCTCCCTAACCTGATTCAGGGTGAGGTCAGAGAGAGGGTTGGAGGGATGGACTATGATGGCGATAGCATCCCAGGCGATTAGGATAGCCTCCAGCCCCTTTTCTTCCTCCCTCAACCAGCGGGAAGACGTGCCGATCTCGGCATTACCTGATAGGGCGGCCTGGATCCCTGCGCTGGAACCACCGCCTTGAACGTTGATGGGCGGGCTCTGGAGGTGTTCGGCCATATACTTCTCGGCCAAGAGTTCGGCGAAGGGCTCAACGGAGGTCGACCCGGCCAGGGTGATCCCCCGCCCTCCCCTTCCACCACTACAACCAACCAAAAAGAAGAAGATAAGCAAGATCCTAATCGCTAAGGCCATGGTCCTTCGCCTTTTGCCGGTTGCCTTCACCAGCAAGGCTGTGATAGAATTCAAAAAACGATGTCTATCTACAAGATCGAAACTCGCCATCTAAACTTCTTTTATGGCCTAACGCAGGCCTTGGTCGATATATCTATACAGATCGGTGAGCGTCAGGTAACCGCCCTCATCGGCCCCTCCGGCTGCGGTAAGACCACCTTCCTACGCAGCCTCAACAGGATGAACGAAACCCTCCGCAATACCCGTCTCGAGGGAGAGGTACTTCTGGACGGCAAAGATATCTATGCGCCTGAGGTTGACGTGGTAGAACTCCGCCGCCGAGTAGGGATGGTCTTTCAGAGGCCTAACCCTTTCCCCCTGTCGATCTACAATAATGTGGCCTTCGGCCCTCGCCTCTTGGGCCTGCATGATCACTTGGACGAGTTGATAGAAAGCAGCCTCCGCCGGGCAGACCTTTGGGATGAGGTGAAAGACGACCTGCACAGGCTCGGGACGGAACTGGTTGATGGACAGCAGCAAAAACTATGCATCGCGCGCGTTTTAGCAGTGCAACCCGAGGTGATACTTATGGACGAACCCTGCTCTGCCCTCGACCCTACGGCGACTTTGAGGATCGAAGAACTCATCCGCCACCTAAAAGAGGAGTATACCATCGTCATCGTCACCCACAATATGCAACAGGCCGCCCGAGTATCCGATTGGACTGGTTTCTTCCTCCTGGGCGAGTTGATCGAATATGGCAAGACGGAAGATATCTTCACTCGCCCCCAGGATCAGCGAACGGAAGATTACATCTCTGGACGATTTGGCTGAACCCGACCCTCCCCAGCGCCCTTGAGGCTACCCCAGACGGCCAGTTATATACTCCTCCGTCTTTCTCTCCCTAGGCCTAGTAAAGATATCGGCGGTCAGCCCGTACTCCACCAGTTCACCCGCTCTGTCCGGGGCCAACATCAATACCGCCGTCATATCCGATACCCTGGCCGCCTGCTGCATGTTATGGGTTACTATAATTATCGTATAGTCGCCTACTAGATGGCGCATCAACTCCTCGATCTTCAGGGTGGAGATCGGATCTAACGCTCGGCAGGGCTCATCCATCAGTATCACCTCTGGCTCCATGGCCAAGGCGCGGGCGATACAAAGCCTCTGTTGCTGCCCCCCCGAAAGAGCCGAACCAGACTCATGCAACTTATCCTTGACCTCGTCCCAGAGAGCCGCTCGATGTAGACTTCGCTCCACGATCTCTTGTAATCGAGCCCTATCGTTCAGGCCTCTCCTTCGTGGGCCGTAAGCCACGTTCTCAAAGACAGAGAGGGGAAAGGGGTTCGGCGTCTGAAAGACCATCCCCACCCTACGCCGGAGTTCCACCACATCTACTCCAGGCTGGCAGATGTCGACGCCATCTAAGAATACGGAGCCCTCGGTGCGAGCAGAGGGGATCAAGTCATTGAGCCGATTGAAAGCCCGCAGGAGAGAACTCTTTCCAGAAAGAGAGGGACCGATGATGGCCGTGACACACCTCTCCCTGATCTCCATGTTGATATTCCGCAGAGCACAAAACCTCCCATAATGAACAGATAGGCCCCGTGTGGTCAATTTGGCCTTTCCACCAGCCACGGCTTCCTCTCGCTCCTTTATCGCCTCCTGCATCCTCTGAGCGAAACTTTGTCTAGCCCCAAATTCCACCCCTGCCTCCTCTAATCCATGCTAAGGGGCTGAAAACTAACAAAGCGAAGAGCAGATCTTTCAACTCCCGCGAGGGGGAGAGGAGAGAGGCACCCCAAAGAGTAAATACTCTATCATCCGCGCACTGATCATCCAAATTGGGTCCTCGGCGTGCGTCAACTGATTATACCATCAAGCATGAGTAACGGCCAATGGAGAGAAGTTGACGGAAAGTTCTGGTTACCATAGAATAGGGGTGAATTGCATGCCTTAGAGCGACAAATGGAAGAACCGGCAAAGGCGATGATCGACAAGGTAGTGCTCCTCATAATAGATGGCCTCGATGTGGTCAACTTCACTTTAGGCAACACCCCCACCATGAGCGGCCTGCATGGTCGGACGGCGGTGGGTGTAGCCCACACTGAGATCTTGGGCGCTGGCACCACCATTACCCCCGTCGCCCACGCCATGATGGGCACCGGCCAAAACGTCATCGCTCACCGCCCGGGGAAAGAGACCAAAGGGCGGCCTTATACTTACCTGGGGGAACGAGCCACCACTATCGGGGATGTGGCTCACGAGGCCAACATCTCGGTGGCCGCGGTGGGTAAGAACGAAGCGGCCATCGTGGTAGGAGGGTTAGATCGACTGGATATCTCCCGTCTAGAGATGGACGGTATCGATGCCAACGATGATGAGATCATCGCCCGGGAGGCCATCGCCACTTTAGAGGCTTGCGGCCCCAGGGGTTTAGTGGTGGCCAACTATAACGGGGTCGATAGCGCCGGCCACAAGAGGGATGTTCGTGGGGTGATAGAGGCGGTGGAGAAGACCGACCGCATGGTGGAGCGGATCTTGGAGGCCACCAACCTGGCCAAGAGCCTTCTCGTCATCGCCTCTGATCATGGCACCAACCCCCTTACCGGCCGACACAATAATGTCCCCACCCCTCTGGTCTTAATCAATGAGAGGATAGAGGGGCGGGTGGATTTAGGCGTGGTTCATAACCTGGAGATCGCCATAACCATCGCCTCCGCTTTTGGCTTGTCTCTGCCAGAAGCCTTCGGGCGCGACCTCTTCAAACTGGCTATGGAGGGGCTACGCTGGGATTCGGGAGACTACCGCGATACCCTAGAGCGACAACTGAAAGAGTTCAGCGTCCGCCAAGCCAAGCGCCCTCAACTCCGCGACTCCTGATTTGACAAGGTGGCCATTTGCCATATAATTAATAAAGAAGAGATCGAAGCCTTCGGGGCAGGGTGAGGCAAGCCTGAGGCTACCTGTAAAGGTGGGGAAAGGCCAAAGGTTTGCTAATTCCCGATCGGCGGTAGGAGAGACCTGGGTCTCTTGAGCCCGCGAGCGTAAGCAGATCTGGTGAGAGGCCAGAGCCGACGGTATAGTCCGGATGGGAGAAGGCTGCAACTTATAGTTGCCTTGTGCTGTCCCGGAGGTGTTACCTGGCGGGACTTTTTTATGCCCATAAAAGAAGCGAAGGGCGAGAGAAGGGTACGCATCCCGCTTCCCGGGCCTTGGTTTAGGCACTGGCCACTATTTATCGCTATTTTGATATCCCTTGGCCTCTGGGAACTGGTCGTCTATCTGGGCTCGTACCCTTCTTTCATCTTACCCCCGCCTCAGGAAGTCCTAAGAAAATCGATGGTAGTGATGAGAGATGGTACCCTATGGCATCATACCCGATCGACCCTTCTAGAGGTTTTCCTGGGTCTGGCCTTGGGGCTCTCGGTGGCCACGCTCTTGGGCTACATCCTGGCCAAATCCCAACCCTTAGAGCGGCTCATCTCCCCCTATATTGTGGCTTCCCAAGCGATACCTGTTGTAGCCCTGGCCCCGCTGCTTGTCATCTGGTTCGGCTTTGGAGTCTTATCCAAGGTGGTCGTCTGCGCCCTCATCGTCTTCTTCCCCGTGCTCGTCAACACTATCGTGGGGTTGCGCTCCGTAGAGCGAGAACTGGTGGATCTCCTCCGTTCTCTGGGGGCCAACCGTTGGCAGATGCTAATCATGTTGGAGGCTCCTGCCGCCCTGCCGGTGCTTCTAGGCGGACTCAAGATAGGGGTAATCCTTTCGGTAGTGGGAGCGGTGGTGGGGGAGTTCGTCGCCGCCGACGAGGGGTTAGGCTTCCTGATCAACCTCTCCCGTGGCCTCTTCGACACACCTTTGATGTTCGTAGCCCTGTTCACTTTAGTGATCATCGCCTTGGCTCTATATGGAAGCGTAGTGACTTTGGAGAGTGTACTTCTCTCCTGGAGGCAACCATGATGGCGAGATTCGCACCATCGGTCGCCTTGGTTACCACGCTCATCATGGGCTGTGCAGGCCCTCCTTCAGGAGCGGTGAAACCGACCCCCTACCTGGGAGATGTCTGCACCATCTACGCCGAGGAGATGGGTCTGCCTCGCAACTTGGTTCACGACATCGCCGTAGACAGCAAAGGAAAGGTATGGCTCGCCGGCCGAAGCCTCACCCTCTTCGATGGCACCAACTGGACCCCCTACGGCGAGGATCTAGATACCCTCATCGGTCAGATCGCCCTAGACAAAAGCGATAACCTTTGGCTTGTGGCCCCATACAGAGGGGTGGCCAAATTCGATGGAGAGAAGCGGAGTTGGTTCGACCAGGAGGATGGCGTGGTGATGAACCCAGGGACGATCACCATCGACAGCCAAGGCCAGATCTGGGTGGGAGGCCAAGGGGGGATAACCATTTACGACGGAGAGGGTTGGAGGCCTTACCCGGAAGAGGGCGGCTTAGAGGGGATGATGGTGCGAGGGATAGCAGGGGACACAAAGGGCGACCACTGGTTCGCGGTCAATGATCCGACGGCTGGAGGGAGCAGGATAATCGGCTATAACGGAGAAGATTGGGCGCTTTCTCAGCCTTTCAAGACCCACACTTTTGTGATGGCCTGGCCCATGATCGTGGACGATAAAGATACCCTCTGGACCGGGATGACCTGGGGGGTAGTCCGTGGTGTGGGAAAGGGTCAGAGGATCTATACAGAAGAAGATGGACTCCCCTCGAACCAGGTGAACGACATATGGATAGATGAAGAGGGAAGGGTGTGGGTGGCTACGGCGGGAGGGGTCGCCGCCTTCGACGGCCAAAAATGGACCGCTTTCACCCCTCGAAACTCTCCCCTCCCCACCGATTATGTCTACGCCTTGGCCGTGGACAAGGGTGGCAACCTCTGGCTCGCCTTGGGCGACCCCAGAGAGCCAGAGGGACAAGGCGTGGCTAGATGTTTCCCTAAACCTTAAGAGGTGCGCATGAAAAAAGATATTCTACTGCTCACCACCCTCTTCCTTCTCTTGCCTGGCTGTCGAGCCGCTGCACCCAGCGAGGAGATCACCTTAGCCATGGGGTACATCCCCAACGTCCAGTTCGCCCCCTTCTATGTGGCTTTAGAGAAGGGCTACTTCTCGCAAGAGGGTCTCAAAATAGAGTTCGACTATGGCATAGAAACGGATCTTTTGAGCCTGGTAGGGCAGGGAGAACTCCAGTTCGCCGTGGCCTCTGGAGACCAGGTGATATTGGCCCGCAGCCAGGGACTCCCTGTGGTTTATGTTATGACCTATTACAAGAGGTTCCCCGTAGCGGTCGTCTCCCTGGAGGTGCCTCTGGAGGAGCCCAGAGACCTCGTCGGCCGTAAAGTGGGGGCGCCGGGCCTCTACGGAGCCAATTACATAGGCTGGAGGGCTCTGCTTTACGCCGCCGGGATACCGGAGGGGGAGATCCCTCTCCATTCCATCGGCTATACCCAGGTAGCCAGCCTCACCGAGGGGAAGGTGGAAGCAGCCGTGGTCTATGCCAATAACGAGCCGGTACAACTCCAGCAGGAGGGGTATGAGCCCCATATCCTCTACGTGGCTGACTATATAGATCTCGTCTCCAACGGCCTCATCACCAACGAGGAGACGGTAGAGAAGGAACCAGAGTTGGTGGAGAGGCTGGTGCGAGCCGTTCTGCGCGGCCTGCGGGATACCATTGAGAAGCCAGAAGAGGCTTTTGAGATATGTAAGAGGTATGTTCCGGAGATGACAGAGGCCCAACTGCCGGTGCTAAAGAAGACCATCCCCTTCTGGAGAAGCGAGCCCTTGGGCTACTCCGACCCCAAGGCTTGGGAGGCCTCCCAACGGTTCATGTTCGAAGTTGGTCTCATAGATAAAGAAACCGATGTGAGGGAGATGTTCACCAACCGGTTCATAACCCAACTATGATGAGACCGATACTAATAGTGGAAGGGATCGAAAAGACTTACCTGGGCCGCGATGGGGTACTTAGAGCCCTTCGCGACATCTCTTTTGAGGTAGGGGCCGGGGAGTTCGTTACCCTTTTGGGTCCCTCTGGTTGCGGGAAGACGACCCTTTTGCGCATTCTGGGGGGGCTCCTGGAACCGGCAGCGGGTAAGATTTATATCGACGGCCACCTCCTGAGCAAGCCCCGCCGGGAGGTGGGGTTCGTCTTCCAGAAGCCCAGCCTCCTCCCTTGGCGCACGGTGCTTGGCAACGTAACCCTCCCTTTGGAGATACAGAAACAAAACGTCCTCTCGGCCAAGGAGAAAGCCTTGGAACTCTTAGAACTGGTGGGGCTTTTGGGGTTCGAGAGCGCTTACCCCCACGAACTATCCGTGGGGATGCAACAAAGGGTCTCTATCGCCCGGGCTCTCATCCATGAGCCTTCTATCCTTCTTCTGGATGAGCCTTTCGGCTCCCTGGACGCCATCACTAGGGAGCAGATGAACCTGGAACTCTTGCGCATCTGGGAAGCGAGCAAGAAAACGGTAGTGATGGTCACCCATGACATTCAAGAAGCGATATTCTTAGCCGACCGGGTTCTCATCATGAGCCCTCGGCCGGGGCATATAGAGGCCATCGTCCCTATCGATCTCCCTCGTCCTCGCCATCCAGAGATGGTCTATAGGGAAGGGTTTGGAACCCTCTTCCGACGAGTGCATACCATCATCGGGGCTCCCGCAAGTACGTAGATTTGCCCAGCAAAAAGCCCCTCTATCGAGGGGCTTCAGTTTATGCCCTTTTTCAACCCTCATCGAGATCGGTGCGGTGGCCTTCTTGCCTCTTCTAGTTGCGTCCTCAAGAAATCAGCCATGGATCCTATGCGTCGGTATATCCGCATCGGCAACCTGTCGGAGATCGCTCGGCTCAAACCCTCCCAGAGGGTATAGGCCTCCATCTTCTCTAAGGAGGTGAGCCCCTGCCGGCTGAACCGCTCTTTTAGGTAGAGTTGAGCCAGGCGAAAGGCACCCTCTTTGGCTTCGGGAACCTCCTCCATAAGCAGGTTCACATACTCCGTAGGCGTCTGGGTCGCCTGGGGTTCGAGACCAAGAAGGCGAGAATAGAGGACCATACGTCTAAAGAGCCTCTCCGCCGCGGGCAGATCCTCCATCCGCCTCCACCAGAGGAAACCGAAGACCGAGCCAGCCAGAAGGAGGATAGCGAGAACCGACCACAAGATACCTACCCTATACCAAGGGGCTCTTGGCGCGGCATGAAGAGGTGATGCCTGTGGCTGCTCCGGCCGTTCCCTTTCCAGAAAATCGAGCCCTTCTCCCTCTGGCCCCTCTCTTTCGCCCCCTTCCTCCTCGCTCACCGGCCTGGGCCGCACGATAGGTGGCTCTCCAGCCGTGGGCTCGAATTCGACCCAGCCATAGTCAGGAAAATAGACCTCTACCCAAGCATGGGCGTTGGACCTTCGCACCCGGTAGCCATCCAACTCCTCGTCATACTCCCCACCGGCGTACCCTACGGCTAGCCGCGCCGGTATGCCCACCGCCCGGGCCATAACGGCCATGGCTGAAGCGTAGTAGTCGCAATACCCCTCCCGGCTATCGAAGAGGAAGTAATCCACGCCGTCGCGGTCAGGAGGCGGGGCCTTTATATCCTCATTGTAGGAGATCTGGCGGAGATACCCCTCCAGAGCAACCGCCTTATCATATATGTTGTCGCACTCTCGGGTGAGTTCAAAGGCCAACTCCTTCACCCGCTTCGGTAAGGTGGGCGGTAATTGAAGATACCGGCTAGTGACCCAAGAGGGGTAGATGATAGAGGGGTCTTCCCTCATGCTCATGGGCACGAACCCCTCGGCACGTAAGTAGTTAACGATCCACTCAGGCAGTATGGTCGCCTGGCGCAGCATATCCTCGCTGGCCGCAGAGAGGGAGGAGACAACAACGTACGGCCGCTGAGGGCCCACCGGGACTTTACTGGTGAGGGAGGAGATGCCGGCTACCCTCTCCCGGGTCAACTCCGTCGCTTCCCCACTCCGTACCCACCAGAGTTGGTAGGTATTCATTCGAGCCTCCACCGGTAGATCGAGCCATATAGGCTGGCCAGCGAAAAACAACTGCCCTCCCGTAGGCTGGTAGAGGGTGATCCGCTGCGTTACCTCCTCGCGAATGAAGTCGATCCCCTCCCGAGGCATCTCGGTCTGAGGAGCGATATCCATGATCTCGTCATCCGTATTGCTCCATCCACGGCCATCGTACTCGTCATAAACCATGGCCCGCCAATAGCGGCCCGCCGGTGCCCGGACCACCATCACCACCTCGCTGCCCAACTCTACCGCTCCATGCAGGGTCAAACTATCGCCGAAGGCGGCGTAAGAGGTACTGGTCTGATAACTGCGCAAAGAGGAGAAGAGACGGGTGAATTGATTTTGTGCCTTATCCCAAAGATCCTCCCCACCCCAGTCTGGGGATGGGAAGAGGTCTAAAGCGGTGATGGGCATGAGCCAGGCCAAAGCCAGTACCACCAAGGAGAAGATAGCCCCGTCTCGGAGAAAGTCGAGCGCGCTATCGGGCGAGTAGATGACCTTAGCCCCTCTCCATTCCTTCTCCCGCCCACTTAGAGCGGCCCGGATCAGTAAGATGAGGGCAGAAATGAGGTAGATCATGAGCCAGATATTCAACTCCGGAGGGCCATAGTATCTGTTGATCGATATCGCCACTCCGCTTGTGACTACCCCCGGCCAGGCGGAGTGGGAGCGGAAGAGAAACCAAGCGGAAAGGTATCCTACTATCCAGGTGAGGGCCGCCATGAAGATGAGGAAGATCAAATTATCCCCGCTCATTCCGCCCCTCAGGACTATCTGCAGCCAGTGGAGGAGACGAGCGGCCAAGATCTCCGACCGATCGCGCCAGCCTAGGCTGGGAGCCACGAAACGGAGGATGAGGAAGAGGAGCCAAGAGGTACCCAAGATCAGGCTCAGCGAGTGGGCGAAGAGCTCACGTAGTTTCCATTGGGCCAGGAGCAACCCCAGGAACATCGCCCCGAGGATGCTCCATTGAAGGATAGAGAGCCCCTCAACCCATTTGGCCTCCTCGATCGCCCAGGCGACGCTGCTGAGCATCAAGCCCAGAGAGAAGACCGATAGCCAGCCCTCCTCGGGCTTCAAACGGAAACGCATCTGGAACCCCACTATGAGTACAAAGAAACCTCGCCCCTCGTTCAATGATACCGTTTCCGCCCACCCCTGTCAAACCAAGGCGTTGACAAGCAGCCTCGCCGATGGTAGCATAATCTCGCCTTAGGGCTCTCTCAGTTTGGCCACTGGCCTAGCCGTATTCTTACTTCCGCAGCATATCTTATCGGCACTGGAAAGAAGCGCTATTGAGAAGGTTCCTTCGCTGGTATAGAGGGCAAAGCGTATTTCGGCAGCGGTTCTACAGCCTCCTGGCGGTTATCACTACGGCTACCCTCCTCCTCTACTGTCTAGGGCTTTCTTCCTTTCTCCTCCGCCCCGCTCTTATCGGCACCCCTGTAGTCGTGCCCACCGTCTATCTGGTTTCCCCTCCCACCTCTCAGCCGCCGCAATCAACGGCATCCAGACCCACGATCACCCTCCCTCCCACCCCCACTCAACTCCCTATCCCCACCTTCATCCCTACACCCACGGCCACCCTTACCCCTACGGCTACCCTCACCCCTACGGCCATCCTTACCCCTACGGCGACTATTACCATCACCTTCACCGCGACCGCAACTTCTACCCCCACTGCGACGGCTACCATCACGGCGATCCCTACTCCTACGGAGACGCCCACCCCCACACCTACGGAGACGCCCACCCCCACACCTACAGAGACCGCTACCCCTACAGTGACCCCTACTGAGACCATGACACAAACCCCGACGGAGACAGCCACCCCTCCTGGGACGGCATCTCCCACGGCCACTGCAACATCTACATCGGCCCCAACGGAGACGGAAACCCCTACCGTAACTACAGTGAGCCCTGTGGAGCCTATCCCTTCCTCCTAAGAGCAGGTAGTGACCTCTCTTGACAGGAGGAGAAAAAGGTTATACATTGTGCATAGCAGGCCATAGGGGAAGGAGCCATGGAGAAGAAGGACAAGAACTTGATGGTTCGCATCTCCAAGGAGACCCATACAACCCTCAAGGAGAAAGCAGCCGCGGAGGGGACCACTATGAGCGAGGTGGTCCGCTACTGCATCGACCAATTCCTCAAAGGGAAAATCCGGCCGCTAAAATAGCCGGAGGCTATATCCAAAAAGATCGGCGTCCAAATTGGGGTAGCCGATTCTGTCCTTGGAGATCGTATGGAGCCCAGGTCGAAATTCTGGATAGAGAAAGATGGCGAACTTGTGCTGAGCGACTGGCGGGTGGATCTCTTGGAGGCTATCGAGGAGACGGGCTCCTTAAGTGGCGCCGCTGAGCGGCTAGGCGTCCACTACCGTCGAGCCTGGGGCAAGATCAAAGAGATGGAAGAGAGACTGAGGGTGACACTGATAGTGACTCAGAGCGGAGGGGTGGACGGCGGAGGAACCCAACTCACCCCCCAGGCTCAAGATTATATTCGCAAATATCGAAAGTTCAGGGCCGGCCTTCGGGAACTCGTCGACCGCCGATTTAAGGAAACCTTTGAGGAGTAACCCCACTGGAGTCGTTTTTTTGCCGGCGTTATGATAAAATTATCTTAACGGCTATGCGTATAGGCGACTTAGAGTTTAACCGGCGAGAATTAGCGGGTTCTATGGGGGATTTTGGCACCCTTCTCCCCCTAGTCATCGGCTATATAACGGTTAACAAGATGGACCCCTGTGGTCTCTTGGTGATGATGGGGCTGACCAACATCGCCATGGGCCTCATCTATAGGCTCCCCATGCCCCTAGAGCCGAAGAAAGTGATCGCCACGGTAGCCATCTCTCAGAGGTGGCCTCCCTCTCGGATCTATGCCTCTGGCCTCGGCTTGGGAGTAACGTGGCTGATCCTTGTCCTCACCGGCCTGGCCGATCGCACCTTCAAAATCACCCCTAAGAGCGTGACTCGGGGCATCCAGTTAGCCTTAGGGATAAAACTGGGCCTCACCGGGCTGGGGATGATGCGAGAGGGCTGGTGGCTAGGCCTTGTAGCCATCCTCATCATCTTATTCCTAAGAGAGAACCCCAAGGCCCCAGCGGCGTTGGTACTCGTGGCTTTGGGAGTAGCCATTGTGGCCTGGCAAGGGAAACTTCTCCCCGCTCTGAGCATAGGTTTCAGGCTCCCCCCTTTCATCACCCCCTCTCTGGACGAGATATGGCCAGCCATGGTACAAGCTGGCTTCGCCCAGATACCCCTCTCCATCACTAACGCGGTGATAGCCACCGCGGCCCTCATCGGCGATTACTTCCCCCAAAGAAAGGTCTCCGAGAGGCGTCTGATGCTCAACATGGGGGTCATGAATCTGATAAGCCCCCCTTTCGGCGGGATGCCTATGTGTCACGGAGCGGGCGGGCTGGCCGGCCAATACTACTTTGGGGGTCGAACGGGGGGCACTAGCATCATCGAGGGGCTGATCGAGACAGGCTTAGGCCTCTTCTTCGCCGCTTCTATAGCCACCCTCTTCGCCCTCTTTCCCCTACCCATCGTGGGAGCCATGATGGCAATGGTGGGGCTGGAGCTGGCCAAGTTCGTCACGGATATCCAAAGTTGGGTTGAGCTCCCCGATCTGGTGGTCACGATCTTCCTCTCGCTCTTGGTCAACATGGCCGTAGGCTTCCTAGCCGGAGTGGCCATCCACTACTTACTCCAGCGATACATCCCAGAGGAGCATCCCTTAAGAGAGAGGCTTCCATGGAAGAGATAGTAGCGGGCATGCAAGAAGCGGTGCGCCTCCTCCTCTCCCTGGACCCCGGAATATTGGGTATCGCCTTTCTCTCCCTCAAGGTATCGGGGCTGGCCCTCCTCATCAGCACCATCCTAGGCATCCCCCTGGGCGCTTGGCTGGGCCTGGGCCGCTTTTTGGGACGGAGGCTAGCCGTGGCTTTCGTCTATACGGGAATGGGGTTCCCCCCCGTGGTAGTCGGCCTCTTTGTCTACCTCTTGCTCTCGCGCCATGGCCCCCTAGGAGGGCTGGGATGGCTATTCACCCCCACCGCCATGGTCCTAGCCCAAGTGATCATATCTCTGCCCCTGGTAGCCGGCTTCACCATGGCTGCCGTTATGGGGGTAGACCCTGAACTAAGGCCTCAACTCGTCAGCCTCGGTGCCACCCAGCGACAGGCTACCTGGGCCCTTCTCCGGGAGGCTAGACTGGGCGTCTTGGTGGCTATCATAGCCGGGTTCGGGAGCATCATCTCCGAAGTGGGCGCAGTGATGATGGTAGGCGGCAACATAGAAAGGTATACTCGAGTCCTCACCACGGCCATCGTGCTGGAGACGCAAAAGGGGAATTTCGATTTGGCGATAGCCCTGGGTTTCATCCTCTTAAGCATCGCTTTCCTTATCAACCTCTTCATGCTCCACCTCCAAAGGGAGGCTTTCAGATGAATATATTCCAAATAGAAAGGCTGACCAAGTTCTATGGGCCCCGCGAAGTCTTGAGAGTGGATAGTCTAGAGGTGAAGGGGGGCGAGATCCTGGGCATCATGGGCCCTTCGGGCTCCGGCAAGAGCACGCTCCTCCGCCTCCTCAACTTCCTGGAGCCCCCCACTGAAGGCACTATCCGCTTCCTGGGGAAAACGATCCCAGGCAACGGTAACCCAACCCTAGACCTGCGACGCAAGATCACCATGGTCTTCCAAAGGCCCCTCCTCCTGAGCGGCACCGTGCGTGAGAATGTAGCCTATGGGCTGAAACTGCGCAAGGAGAAGGGAAAAGATAGCCGCGTGGAGGAGATCCTCCGTTGGGTGGGGCTAGAAGAGTTGGCCTCTCTTCCAGCGCGGACCTTATCTGGTGGCGAACGGCAACGGGTGGCTCTCGCCCGGGCTATGGTGATCGAGCCGGATGTCCTCCTTCTCGATGAGCCCACGGCAAACCTAGACCCCTACAACGTGAGCCTCATGGAGGAGATCATCGCCAGCATAAAGGAGCAGCGGGGCACGACGATAGTCCTTGTGACCCATAACGTCTTCCAGGCTCGCCGCCTCTCTGAGCGAGTGGCCTTCATCCTGGGAGGGCGGATCATCGAGGTGGGGAAGACGGAAAAGGTATTCACCGAGCCTCAGGACCCCCGCACCGCTGCCTTTGTCCAAGGGGAGATGGTCTACTAGCGAGCAGGGGGTCACGATCTCTACTCAGACACCATTCAGGGAAGGGGCAGAGGCTAGGATGATAAGAGGGATGCTCAGGGGTGGACTCTTGTTGGCGATAGCGGTTTTGAGCGCCTGCAGCACGGCTTCCGAACCCCAGGTTCTCACCCTGGCCACTACCACCAGCACGGAGAACTCAGGGCTCTTGGCCTACATCCTCCCCAACTTCGAAAAGAGATATAACGCCGAAGTCCACGTGGTGGCCGTGGGGACAGGCCAGGCTTTGGAGATAGCCTCTCGCGGCGACGCCGATCTCTTGTTAGTCCACGCTCCCTCTCAAGAGAAGGCTTTCATAGAGGCTGGCCATGGCCTCTTACGCGAGGAGGTGATGTACAACGACTTCGCCATCATCGGCCCGACCGACGACCCGACATCCATCTCCGGCTTGACCGATGCGGCTCTTGCCTTCGCGAAAATCGCGCGGACGGAATCTATCTTCATCTCCCGTGGCGACAACTCAGGCACCCATGCCAAAGAGTTAGAGATCTGGGAGAAGGCGGGTATCGAACCAAAAGGTAGTTGGTATATCTCCGCGGGGGCGGGGATGGGCGCGGTCTTGACCATGGCCCAAGAGAAAGGAGCCTATACCCTCACCGATAGAGGTACATATCTGGCCCACACCCTCGAGGGGCTAGACCTCCCTATCCTGGTGGAGGGAGACCCCATCTTATACAACCCCTATGGGGTGATAGTGGTGAACCCCGAGAAACATCCCGGGGTCAAGAGCGAGTTGGCTAAGGTGTTCGTAGAATGGCTCACCTCTGTAAAGACCCAGGAGATGATCGGCCAATTTGGGGTGAAAGATTTTGGGCAGCCTCTCTTTATCCCCAACTCAGAGGAGTGGCGAAAGAGCCAGGGGGGAATAGGACCCCCATCTTCCAAAGAAGATCCTCTCATTTAGAAAGAGCCTTCTCGCCTTTGGAGCGGATTCCTAAGGGTGTAGCCCCCACCACTCCTCAGTCGAAGCCTGCCTCCCATACCCCAATGCATCGTCCAGCCACAGGGCAAAGGAGCCTAATTTGGGCGCTAAGCCTCTAGCCAACCGATGATACCAGCGGCTGTAATCTTTGTTGTAAGGGCATCTACTTAGGCAGTTGGAGCAACTCCAGCCGTTCTGGCACCAGAAGCGGAAGCATTTTTCCGGGTCCACGTACCACTTCAAGACACCAGGGTTATTCGATATGTTCGGCCCCTCCCAAGAGGGCTCATCGTCGAAGGAGATGGCCTGGGGAGGGCAATTCTCGGCGCACTTCTTACACCTTTTACAGAACTCCCATACGCCAAAAGATACTGGCTCATCGCTTACCAACGGCATATTGGTGAAGATCTTGGAGAGCCGTACGCGAGGGCCATACTCCCTAGTTATGAGCAGCCCCTGCCTCCCCGCCTCGCCCAATCCGGCCGTGATGGACAAAGGGACACTGAGAGCGGTATCGTTTCCACAAGGCTTGGCCCAATACCCCAAAGAACGGATGAACTCAGCCAGGGATGAGGTGACAAAGGCCATCCGAGAATAGCCAAGCCCGGTGGCAGCCATGGCCAGAGCCGCGGGAGAGGTATTGAGAGCCCTGTAATCCATCTCGAAAGCCAGGACCACCACCGAAGCCACGCCCTGGGGCATCTTGAGAGGAAGTTCCCGGGGCTCCCCCGGCGGGACATCTCTCCGCCAGAGGTGAGAATAGAGCCATCTCTCGTCGTAAGGCGCGACCCCTACTAGGTCGGCCCCCAAGAAGAGGGCTGCCCTCTTCACCGCCTTGGTCAAAACCTTAGGCTCACTTTGAGCCTTGAACTCCATTTGGACTCTCTCTAACCTCGGATCGCCCTTCCAGGGTTGAGCCGCTATGCTGGAATGGGAGGTGGAAAGGCTAAAGGGAGCGTAAAGGTTCCAATCGCCAGGTATGGCGGAAACCGTATCGTTAAAGCCGTCCAGATACCACCCCCCGCTGCGGAGGGCGTAATCTAAGAGGCCATACCCTCTATCACCAGCCGCTATCCGCTCAACCGGCCGAGGCAGCAAGGCTCCAGTCCACCCCCGTATCTTCTCCTCCCAGATCCACCGGGAGAAGATAACGTACTTCTGATTGAACCGCTCATAGCCAAGAGATACCTGATAAGGAAACTCTAGAGGCCTCCCCTCGGACATCGTTATCCTCCCTCAAATAGCGGGTTGCTCATTCCTCTTATAACATAGAGCGCGATTTTCCTCAAAAAAGAAGGCCCTCCCTCAAAAAGGGAGGGCCAAAAGGAGCAGGGAAACTCCCTATGAGGTCTTTTCCAGCACTTTGAGAGCCGCATCGACGACCTGAGGGTCCCACTGGCTGCCCGCCCCCTCCTTTAGAGCGGCTATCATCTCCTCCCGTGTCATGGCTGGCCGGTAGGGGCGCTCCGCACTCATCGCTTCTATGCTATTGGCCACGGCGAGAACCCTGGCTAAGAGGGGTATCTCCTCCCCTTTTAACCGATCAGGGTACCCCTGCCCATCATACCGTTCGTGATGGTGCAGGATAGCCGGAATAGTAGTGGCCAAAGGCTCCCAGGCTTGTACGATCTTCGCGCTAGCAGCGGGATGGCTCTTCATCACCTCGAACTCAGCCATTGTTAGGCGGCTTGGTTTGTGCAGCACCTCGCTGGGGATGCCTATCTTCCCGATATCGTGGAGAAGGGCCGCCGCTTGCAAATCCTCGATCTCCCCCTGGGAAAGCCCCATTACCTTCCCTATGGCCACAGCCTTTTCAGCGACATTCAACGAGTGGCCACCGGCATAGGGGTCTTTAGCCTCGGTAAGGGAGATCAAAGCCGCGATCATCTTAAGGCTTTGTTCCCTTAGTCTCCTTTGGGCTCTCAGGGCCAAGGCCGAGATCAGCCAAAGGACAACGAAGAGAAATGAGGAAAGGACAAAATCGAGAAGGAGGATGCCGAGACTCAACCCCTCCCTGAAGAGTCGATATCCCAGCCAAGCGCAGAAATAGAAGGCCGGAATCAACCACCGTAGAAGAGAGACCCAGCCGTAGGGTGTCCACTTTTCTCGCTTCATGATTCTCTGCAAAACACCTTAAGTGCCGCCTCGATGACTCGTGGGTCCCACTGGCTGCTCGCTCCCTCCCTCAGGGTGGCTATGATCTCCTCCCCCTCGAATGGGGGGCGGTAGGGGCGCGCTGAACCCATCGCCTCCAGACCGTCGGCCACAGCCAGGATGCGAGCCTCCAGCGGTATCTCCTCCCCCTTTAACCCATCGGGATACCCCATCCCATCGTGACGTTCGTGATGATGCCTGATGAGAGGCAAGATACCAGCCCAAGCCTCTACCCCTTTCACTATCTCCTCGCCGATAAGAGGATGTTTCTGGACTAACGAATACTCAGCGCTAGTAAGTTGGGCAGGTTTGTTCAAGATCGATTCCAAGACCCCGACCTTTCCGATATCATGGAGAAGCCCTGCCAAATATAGACTCTCGAGCCTATCTTTGGAAAGGCCCATCCCCTTACCGATAGCTACTGCTCCCTCTGCTACCCTCCGAGAATGGCCCTTGGCATAGGGGAACCTGGCCTCTATAGCCTCCGCTAAAGCGGCGACCACTTGCAGGAGGAGATTTTTGAGGGCCATGTAGGAGCGAGCCTTCTCCAAGGCGACCGTTACTTGCGCAGCCAAGGGTTGCCACACTTCTAGGTCGGCATGGCTGAAGGCGCTACGCTCCCGACTCCAGAGAGATAGAACGCCTATCGCCCCTTCGCCCGTCTGCAAAGGGAGAGCCATCCCCGACCTCATCCCTTCTCCAAAAAGCCCAAGAGACGACTCCCCTCGGGCCAAATCTTTGAAAAGCTGAGGCTTTCCACCTTTCATCACTCGCCAGCACAGACTCTCGAAAAACCCTTTCTCGCCTCCCGCCTCTCCCCCCGAGGCGAAAAGGGATAACTCCCCCGAATCATTGAGGAGCGCCAGATCTAGGCGGTCGAAGGCGAAGAGCCTCCTTATCTCTTGCGCCAAGAGACGAAAGATATCCTCCACCTCCAGACCGGAATTTATGACCCGCGTTATCTTCAGGAGAACGCCTAAGCGTTCTGCCCTTTTCTCCCAGTCCCTTTTCCCCATAAGCGACCCTTTAAAGATATCACCCTCCCATCACTTTTCGGTAAAAAGTTGGCAAAATTCCGGTTAATCTCTTCAAACCCTTCACCACCCTTACTCCGTCTGCCGTGAGGAGATAACAGGAAAGTAGCCTAAAGATGATCTAGAAGCAACTTCAGGAGGAGAAGGAACACATCATCAAGAAGGATCTTCGATAGTAAAGCGAAGATCCAAAACCGTGCGCTATCCAAAGGTTAGAGAAGTATGTTATAGTTATGATAGACAGGCCGAACATCTAGAGGGTTGGAGGGACAGGATGTCCCGGACGAAAACAGTGGCTGATGTCCTAACCGCGACTAGGCTCCTTTTGGCCATCTTCATCCTCCTTCTGGGGCTCTTCGTGGGAGAGGGGGCTTTGGGCACGGTGATGATGGTCCAACTCTTGGCCTGGACCACCGACGTTTTGGATGGGCCCCTGGCCCGACGCGACACCTCAGGAAAGAGCACCTGGTGGGACGATAAAGACTTTCCCATAGATGCCCTTCTCGTCTTGGCTCTCTTCCTCTACTTAGCCCTGAGCAGGTTTATTACCCCTTGGTTTGCCATACTCTACCTTCTTGTGGCCATGGCTTCCACCTTACTTCTGCGTTCTCAATCGGTGACCATGTCCTTCATGGCTCCCGTGCTGGCTCTGGCCTTATGTCTGGCTCTGCGGGAAGCCCCTTTATGGGGGTGGGCCACCATCGTCTGGTGCATCATCGCTCTCGCCACCAACCCGCATCGCTTCATCTTCGTCGTTACCAACTTCATCGCCGAGATGAGGGAACTCCAAACAGAAAGCAACCTGACAAAAACCTCAACAAATAACTCTAACAAACCGTAACAGAAGGTTCCTAGATGTTCAACGTCATCATCCTAGGGCTTACCAGTTTCCTCACCGATGTCAGCACGGAGATGGTCTACCCCCTCCTCCCCCTCTACCTCACCACCAGGCTGGGGGCTACCCCGGCCATTGTGGGACTAATCGAGGGGGTGGCCGAGAGCCTGGCCAGTCTGCTTAAGGTCTTCTCCGGGTACATATCGGACCGCGTCCAAAGGCGCAAACCCCTGGCCATCTTAGGCTACTCCTCCTCCACTTTGGGCAAACTCTTCCTCTACCTCTCCACTTCCTGGGGGTGGGTCTTCGCTGGGAGGGCAGTAGATCGCTTTGGCAAGGGGGTGCGAACCGCACCCCGCGACGCCCTAATCGCCGATAGCACAGAGGCTGAGAAGAGAGGCCAGGCTTATGGCCTCCACCGGGCCCTTGATACGGCTGGCGCCGCTTTGGGGGTCACCCTGGCCCTCATCCTCATGACCGCCTATCGAGGCGACTATAAGGTGGTCTTCCTCCTCTCCCTCATACCCGCGGCTCTAGGGGTGGGGATACTCTTCTTCGCCAGGGAGGTGAGGGGACGAATTCCAACCGCCCACCTTTCCTTCCGTTGGTCGGCCCTCCCCCGCCGACTCCAGGCCTTCTTGATCGTCGTCCTCCTTTTCACCCTGGGCAACTCCTCAAACCAATTTCTCCTCCTCAGAGCCCAAAACCTGGGCTTTGCCCCCCAGATAATCCTGCTCCTCTACCTGACCTACAATATCGTCTATGCCCTCTTCTCCTACCCAGCCGGAAGGCTCTCCGATGCCATCGGGCGGAAAAGTTTGCTCGTCTCTGGCTACCTCTTCTATGGGCTGGTATATCTGGGGTTCGCTCTAGTGGGGCAGGCCTCTCTCCTCTGGCCCCTCTTCGCCGCCTATGGCCTCTACATCGCCTTCACCGAGGGGGTGGAGAAAGCCCTTATGGCCGATATCGCCCCCTCGGAGTTGCGAGCCACCCTCATAGGATTACATGCCACCTTCGTAGGTATCGGCCTCCTCCCCGCTTCCTTCATCGCCGGAGCCCTCTGGAACCTCTTCGGAGCCCCTGCCCCTTTCTACTTCGGCACCGTCATGGGCCTATTAGCCGCCCTGGGCCTGTGGCTGGTCATTTGACAAAGTCCCTCAATATCCTGCGCCCCCACAGCGGCCACGGAAGCCCTCACTTGGGGATCTTCAAAAAAAGGATTGGGCCGACCTTGACAAAGGCACGAAACCGATATATAATGAGTGAGTGCTCACTCACTAGGAGGAAGGGATGACTGGGAACAGAGGGAGTAAGAAGGAAGAGTTAGTTCAGAAAAGGTCGGTGCAGATATTGGAGGCAGCAGCCCGGGTATTTGCTCAAAAGGGTTATCACGCTGCCACCACCAAGGAGATCGCTGCCGAGGCTGGGGTCTCAGAAGGGACCATCTACAACTACTTCGATAGCAAAGAGGATCTACTCCTTAGCATTCCTCGGCTGATAAGCGATACTACGCTGCTGCCAGCCCTGACTCAGATGCAGTCCACTCGTACAACCTCTTGGGAAGAGGAAGAGAAACTCTGGACCGCCCTTTTGGACAACGCATTCCAGACATTGCAACGGAAGGTGGACTTCCTAAAGGTGCTCTTCTCCACCCTGCCCAATATGGATGAGGAAACCTTGGAGAAGTATGTGCGCCGAATCCCCTTGTATTTTGCCCAAGCACTTGAGGAGTTCCTCCAAACCCGCATCGCTCAGGGGATCTACCGACCTATGGATGCCGCGGTGGTGGCTCGAGCCTTTATGGGCATGGTAGTGATATTTGTACTGACCCAGGAGGTCCTGCCTGGCAAGCGGGTATTCGCCCCCGTTGACTATGATGTAATAGGGCGTGAAATCGTGCAACTATTCCTCCACGGCGTCCTCGCCCACTCTGGGCAGGGGGAGGCGCTATGAATAGCCGTATCATCCCCATCATGCGCAAGGAGTTCATCCATATCCGTCGCGACCCTCGTACCCTGACCTTCATGTTCCTCATCCCAGTTATCCAACTGGTACTCCTCGGCTATGCGGCCACCACCGATGTGGAGCACCTAGCCACCGCGGTCCTCGACTACGACCGCACATCGGCCAGCCGCGAGTTGATCGACGCCTACCAGGCCTCCAACTACTTCGATATACTCTACTATATCGACAACGAAGAGGAGATGGCACGGCTCATAGATGGGGGAAAGGTGCGAGCGGGGATGATCATCCCTGCTGGCTATAAAGAGGGGCTGGAGAAAGATCACCAAGGAGAGATCGCCTTCCTCATCGACGGCTCCGACCCCACCGTGGCCCGGACCGCCTTCTCGGCAGCCACATCCGTGGGGCAGGCCAAATCGGTAAAACTGGTACAGGAGATCTTTGGGATAGAGCCTGAGGAACAGCCAGGGATCGAGGTCCACTCCCGGGTCTGGTACAACCCGGAGATGCGGAGCGCCAACTTCATGATCCCCGGCATCATCGGCATCATCTTGCAACTCCTCACCACCTTCATTACCGGCGTAGCCATCGTCCGCGAGCGAGAGCAGGGGACGATAGAGCAACTCATCGTCACCCCCATAAAGCCCTACGAACTGGTATTGGGGAAGGTCATCCCCTACGTGGGGATCGCCTTCTTCGACCTCTCTGAGGTCCTGATCGTAGGCGTCTTTTGGTTCGGCATGCCCATCCATGGGAGCATCCCCTTGCTCCTAGCCTTGGCCCTCCTCTCGCTCCTCACCTCTCTAGGTCTGGGGCTGCTCATCTCCACCGTGGCCCACAGCCAGATGGAAGCGATGCTCCTCACCTTTCTCATCCTAATGCCCTCCATCTTCCTCTCCGGCTTCTTCTTCCCCATCGAAGCGATGCCCCTGGCCTTACGAGCGATAAGTTATATCATCCCTCTTCGATACCTCCTCATCATCGTGCGAGGGATCATCCTGAAAGGCGTGGGGCTGCGGCTCCTCACTGAGCAAGTTATAGCCATCACCGTCTTCGGGGCAGCCATTTTGGGCCTCGCCTCCCTGCGCTTCAGGAAGAGTTTGGAGTGATAATGGCCATCATCGAGACGGAAAACCTGACCAAGAGGTTCAAGGATGTCACCGCCGTCGATGGGTTGAACCTCAAGATCGAGGGGGGCGAGATCTTCGGCCTAGTGGGGCCCGATGGGGCGGGGAAAACGACTACCATCCGGCTCTTAGCGGCCATCATGAACCCCACCGGAGGCAAGGCCACCGTGGCCGGCTACGACACAGTGAAGGAAGCGGAGGAGATAAAGAAAGTTATCGGCTATATGCCCCAAAGGTTCAGCCTCTACGGCGACCTTTCAGTGATGGAGAACTTCCACTTCTTCGCCGACATCTTCGAGGTACGAGGGAGCGAAAGGAAAGAGAGGATAAGAACGCTCCTCCGCTTCTCCCGCTTGGAAGAGTTTCAGGGAAGACGGGCGGACCACCTCTCAGGGGGAATGCAGAAGAAACTGGCTTTGGCCTGCACCCTAGTCCACAAGCCCCAGATCCTTCTCCTAGACGAACCGACCACGGGGGTAGACCCCATCTCTCGGCGGGAGTTCTGGGATATCCTCTCCAACCTCCACCTAGAGGGGGTGACGCTCCTTGTGAGCACCCCTTACATGGACGAGGCGGAACGTTGTTCCCGAGTAGGGCTAATGTTTGAGGGCAAGACGATAGTCTGTGACGAGCCAGAGAAGATAAAGGGGCTAGTGCGGGGAGAGGTGATCGAACTCCGCCCCCAGCCTTTGTCCAAAGGGTGGGAGATCATCGAGGGATGGGAAGGGGCGCTGGATGTCCGAGTCTATGGGGGCCTGCTTCATGTCTTCGTCGAGGACGGGGAAAGGGGAATGCGCCAACTGGAGAGCCTGCTCGCCTCTCAAGGGGTGACCGTGGAAGGGCTGCGCCAGATCAGGCCCCGCATGGAGGAGGCCTTCATCTCCTTGGTCCGCGAGCACTTGGAGGAAAGGCAAGAATAATGATCGACACCTGGAGGGAAAGGGCCAGACAACTCAGAACGGAAACTTATACCCTCTACCTGGCCTACAGAGATCCCAGAACCCCCTGGTACGCTCGCTTGTTCGCCGCCCTCGTGGTGGGGTGCGCCTTCAGCCCCATCGACCTGGTTCCGGACCCCATCCCTCTCCTGGGCTATCTGGACGACCTGATCCTTGTTCCTCTGGGGGCTGCGCTTGCGCTCAAGATGATCCCGCCTGATGTCCTCGCCGAGAGCCAGGAAAAGGCGAGAGGGGTGATGAGCGAGGGCAAACCGACGAATTGGGCAGCCGCCGTCATCATGGCCATCTGGCTCCTTCTGGTGGCGATGGCCGTTCTTCTCATCGTAAGGAGGTTAAGAGGTTGAACATTAAATTGTACGTTTTGCGCCTTACATATCGCTTAAAGTGTAATGTGCGACGGGGGCTTTAAATTGTGAACGGATACGCTGTCGATGTTGTCAATTTGACTAAGAAGTTCGGCGATTTCACGGCTGTGGATCATATCGACTTCGCCATCGAGAGGGGGGAGATCTTCGGCTTCCTCGGCCCTAACGGCGCAGGGAAGACCACCACCATTCGTATGCTTCTAGGCCTTCTACGACCTACAGAGGGAGAAGGCACGGTCCTGGGTTACGACATCGTCACCCAGTCAGAGGAGATCAGGAAGAGGATCGGCTATATGTCCCAGAGGTTCACCCTCTACCAAGATCTTACCGTCTCCGAGAACCTCGACTTCTATGGTCGAACCTATGGGGTTATGGGGAAAGAATTGGCCGAGAGGAAAGAGTTTGTGATAGATATGGCGGCGCTAAAGGGGCACGAGAAGGAACTGGCTAAGAACCTAGCGGGTGGTTGGAAGCAGAGGCTGGCTCTGGGCACCGCCATCCTCCATGAGCCGGAGATGCTCTTCTTGGACGAGCCCACAGCAGGGGTGGACCCCATCTCCCGCCAGGCCTTCTGGAACTTCCTCTATCGCCTAGCCGAGGGGAGAACCACCATCTTCGTCACCACTCACTATATGGATGAGGCAGAACATTGCCACAACCTGGCCTTCATTCATAACGGCCAGATCATCGCTCAGGGAACCCCTCAGAGCATCAAGGAGAAAGATATGAAAGGGGAAGTTCTGGAGATAGAGTGTCAGAAAGCAGATGTAGCGTTGGCCGCCTTGCGGGAACTATCCCTCTTCGAAGAGGTGGCCCTTTATGGCTCCCTAATCCATCTGGTGGCCCAGGGCGTGGAGGGGTATAAGCCCTTGATCGAGGAGACCTTGGGCCAAAAGGGGGCTGGCCTCCGAAGCATGGCCCTCATCGCCCCCTCCCTGGAAGATGTCTTCATCTCCAGTATCAAGAAACGATCTAACTTACGAGGAGATGTGGCATGAAAAGTAGATTCCGGACCGTTATCCTACTATTGCTCTTGATAGGAGCGGGAAGCGGTTGGTATCTCGCCTCTCACCCTGAGGCCCGCTCCCAACTCTTGGCCGATCTGGGCCGGGAGGTGGGGAGGCCGGCGGGAGAGGCCATCTTCGCCTCGGGGATCATCGAGGCCCAAGAGGTATCAATCACCGCCGAGGTCGGTGGGCAGATCACAAACCTTCTGGTCGACGAGGGAGAGCAAGTAGAAGAAGGCGATCTACTCATACAACTGGACACCGGGCTCCTCGCCGCTCAGATAAAGCAAGCCCAAGCCGCTCTCCGCCTGGCCCAGGCCAATCTGGCTAGGATAGAGGCTGGAGCCAAGGTGGAGGATATCCGCCACGCTGAGGCGCTGCTTACGCAAGCGATAGCGGCCCGCGAGGGAGCATATCAAGCCTGGCTGGACGCCCAAGCCTGGCGGGACAACCCCCAGGAACTCTCCTTGCAGGTCGAGGCCGCAAGATATGCCTTGGCTATAGCCGAAGAAGAGGTCATCCAAGCCAGGGCTAACCTCGAAGCCGCCCGCACCAAAGAGGATTTCTTAGCCCGTACATACGATGCATTGAAAGAAGGGTTCGATATCGCCATCCCTATACCCGGTGGGGAGGCGGTAGAGAAACATGTCGAGGCTAGCCCAGCCATCATCAACCAAACCCTCAGAGAGTGGAATCTATCTAGTCAAGGGGCGTGGATCGCTTGGTCAGCCCTCTACCAGGCCCTAGCGGTTCGAGACGGGGCGGAGCGAAGGTTAGAGATCCTGATGGAGATGAGGGATGACCCCTTGGCGGCCCAAGCGGAGGTAGATAGAGCCCTTGCCCAATACGAGATGGCTCAAGCCGATGTAGCCGCGGCCCAAGCCCAACTGGACGCCCTCCGCGCCGGCCCTACACAATATCAGATGGAGATGGCCTGCGCCCAAGTGCAAGAGGCAGAGGCAAGCCTGAAGGCCTTGGAGGTAGAGGGGGAGAAGATGAGTCTTAAGGCACCCCGGGCCGGCCTCATCTTGGAACGGATGGTGAGCGAGGGGGAGATCGCTACCCCAGCCTCCCCCCTCCTCAAACTGGCCGATCTGGATACCGTTACCCTGATGGTTTATGTTCCTGAGCCCCAGATCGGCCTTGTCAAAGTAGGCCAGGAGGCCCAGGTGGAGGTCGATTCTTACCCGGGCCAAACTTTTGCCGGCCGGGTGGTCTTCATCGCCCCCCAAGCGGAGTTCACCCCCCAGAATATCCAGACCAAAGAAGAGAGGGCCGCACTAGCCTTCGGGGTGAAGATAGAGATCCCCAACCCCGATCATCGGCTCAAGTCAGGGATGCCCGCCGATGCGTGGATAAAGGTGGGATAGGCAAGAGGAGACCTGCTCATGAATAAGACCGTTCTTGTACCTTTACCAAAAGAGTTAGGAGTCGAAAAGATAGGACGGCTGGTCACAACTCTACTAGTGTTGACCCTGGGATGCTCTGGCCGTTTAGCCACCCTTGACTCCTCTTCCTCCCCCCTCACCGCTTCCGGGGTGATCGAGGCTCGGGAGGTATCTATCGCCGCCGAGGTGAGAGGACGCATCGTCGATATCTTAGCCGATGAAGGCAACGAGGTCGAGGAAGGTGGTATCTTGGTGCGGTTGGACACGGCCCTTCTCGAGGCCGAGATAGGGCGCGCCCAGGCCGCGGTAGCCTTGGCCCAAGCCAACTTGGCCCAGGTGAAAGCAGGAGCCCGCGAGGAGGAGATCCGGACGGCCCAAGCAGCGCTTAAGAAGGCTATCGCCGCCCAGGAGGGAGCAAAGAGAGCCTGGGAAAATGCCCAGGCAGCCCTAGAGGAGCCCCAAGAGTTGAATCTCGAGATCGCCGAGGCGGAAACCCAACTGGCGCTGGCCGAGCACCAACTTTCCCAGGCTCAGGCCCAACTGGCCATAGTCCAGATAACGAGAGAGAAATATGAGCGGGATGGCTCCGCTGAGGGACAAGCCCTCTACGAAGCCCATGGCTACGAGGTATCGGCCGCTGAGGCAACCCTAGCCGCGGCCCAAGAAGGACTCATCGGAGCCCAAAAGAACCTAGAGAACCTTTTGGCTCTGAAGGAAAACCCCATCTCCCTCCGGGCTCAAGTCCACGCTGCTCAGGCCCAATACGAGGTCGCAGCCGCCGCGGCAGATGTGGCTCAGGCAGCCCTAGAATCGCTCAAGGTTGGGGCCACCCCAGAGGAGATAGCCGCCGCCCAAGCCGAGGTCGAACAGGCGGAAGCGGCTTTGGGGCTCCTAGAGGTACAACTGGAGAAGATGACCCTCGAAGCGCCCTTAAGCGGCCTGGTCACCAGCCGCTCCGTTCAAATAGGGGAGATCGCCTTCCCAGGAACTGTCCTCCTCACCCTGGCTGACCTGGATCGAGTTGAACTCACGGTTTTTATCCCGGAGAACAGGCTGGGAGAGATCCATTTGGGGCAAAGGGTTACCGTGGAGGTCGACTCCTTCCCAGGCAAAGAGTACCAAGGGGAGGTGATCTATATCTCCTCACAAGCGGAGTTCACCCCTCGCAATGTGCAGACCAAAGAGGAGCGGGTGAATACTGTCTTCGCCGTCAAGGTTCGAATCCCCAACCCGGAGCACGAATTGAAACCCGGTATGCCCGCCGACGCGACATTCCAACCATAGGGAAGAGGTCTATCAACGAGCAAAGGGGCTTCACGGACAAAAGCCGTTATCTTCTCAAACCTCTCTCCCTTGTCAGAACCGTAGCCTTCTTAAGTCTTTCCTGCATTTCTCGCCCAAAAGCGCATCGCTCACCCTTCTTCGGTGTTTTTCCTTGTGGGGAGGCTTGAATAACCCTGAAAAAATCGGCCCAGGGACGTGTCAAGTCAAATGAAAATGTTACCGAACGGAGATGGTTCTTTCAAATGATAATGTTACCGGGATGCCCTTTCCTTTCTGGCTCTGAGTAGGTGTAGATAGTGTTTCGTAAACGTCCTCTGTC
>Ga0315312_1000502_pt1 | contig 44531 bp, 34 predicted proteins | sample TDP7_MG_FD_203629 | JGI IMG/M metagenome (GOLD analysis project Ga0315312, IMG submission 203629) | Freshwater sediment microbial communities from Lake Towuti, South Sulawesi, Indonesia - TDP7 | ecosystem: Environmental > Aquatic > Freshwater > Lake > Sediment | place: Indonesia: South Sulawesi... | reverse complement strand
CTGTCATGGGCTGTTCCTTTCTTGGATTGGGGCGCAAACAGCGACCCCTTGGGTTTGGTCACCCTTCCTGGTCTATAACAGGGTACCACAATCCGCCATTGGAGGGCAGCCCGCTTTCATGGTGACAGAATTTGGGCTATATGGGGAGCATGATTTGAGGATCGGCCCGGGCTTGGTGCGGATGGGACCAGAAAGGGGTCTGGCGGCCTTCAAGGGCCCATTTGATGCCATCCGCAAGGGCGTAGTAGCGAAAGTCCGGCACGCCGAAGGGGGGGTTCGCAGCGGCGAGGGCGTGGTGAGTGAAGATGGGAAGTCTCAGCCCCTCTCCGAGCCACACCGCCACGAAGTAAGCCAGCGCAACAGTCACAGCAATCATGTTCTGTAGCCGGGTATATCTCCTCAACCGAATGTCCTCGATTCCGTAGGTCCGCTTTTTGGACCACGCCCAGGGCGTGGTCTCCTCAATCTGCCAGTCCCGCCGATGGCGGGATAGGCCTCCACGACGAAAAACAGGGACTTGCGGGTCGGTTCGACCTCAAGATTGGTCAACAGCATCAGTCCCGCCACGGGCGGGATGCCTCCGAACCCCCTGACGACCACTAAAAACAGTTGTTGCTTCCTGCCGGGGAATCTGACTCTCCGAAAGCCAAACTCGATGGTCTGAGGGTTCTCTCCCCCGCTTTCTTCTCTGAGGATCGTCTCGGCACAAAGCATCCTGGTTGAAGACGAGAGCTGTGAGGCGATGACCGGGTGACTGCGATATATAACGTTGCGGTCTCCCTTCAGCCGGATGATGAACCACGCCGCTGGCGTGGTCAAGGAGGGGAATCAGCAGCTCCCCTCGGTCGCCCCCTCGGTCCATCACCCACACGCCCCGATCCCCACTGCTTTTCCGGAGACGCTCCACCGCCTTCCCCGCCTGGGGCGGGACTCGTTCTCGCTGATGAAGCCAGGGGCATTCTGCGAGTATGGCGCCTTGGCGCCACTCGTACAGGGGGATAATCTTCCCCTTCTCCACTTCCGCCCCGATGACTTTCATCGTCCAGTACCCTTTCCTTATCTTGTCCTCGCTGCCGTCCCGTATATTCGCCAAGTGCTCCATCTTCTTGGCGTACTTCTTGCTGACATCCGAGATGTCGGCAATCAAAAGGGTGTCCCTCCCGACGTGACCAAAACCCTCCTCGATCAAGTTCTGCGTCAGCTTCTCCTCCAGACCTTCCCTCCCCAATTGTCCCGCCGTAGGCGGGATTAACAGTTTTGATCAACCTGATGCCCTCGTTCAGCGACCTCGATATCTCTGCCACCTGCACCGAGTGCCGACGCAATATCCCGTACACCATCTCCGCCAAAAACCTCCTCCTGCCAGAAGGCGGGATAACCCCTTTGAAAGATTCCCCGAAAATTCCTTCACCTGCCCTTTCAATTTCCAGCTGATTTGTGTACGATTCATGCAAGACCTCCGGGTAGTTGTGGCTCAATTCTCACCTAAATCTTCTACCTCAGGAGGTCTCGTTTTTCACCAAAAAGTATCCCCAATTTTTCCCAAAAAAGCGCCCTTCACACTTCCCAATTTCGACTTCTCCCACGCCACCAATAAATTACATCACCGCCCCGACAAATTTTGAGGAAAGTCCTGCTTTCTCTGAGAAGTTTCCCGAAAATTTGGCTAAAGGTCGAAGAGGAGCTGGGGATCGGGTGGTGCTTGGTCTTCTGGGGAACGAAATGGGGCTTAGAGCCTGTCAGGTTCGCCAGGACGGCCTTCGCCTTCTCGCGTCATCACGACGGGCAGACACCTGGGCTTGCGGGTCCGGGTGACCCCGCCGAGGTCGCCAACCTCGCGGCCGATAACGCGGCGATAGAGGAACACGAGCGCCGAAAGGGCTTGGCTCAGCGTGGATGCGCTGACCTTCTCCTTGAGCGCCAGATGGGCGACAAAGCCCTTGACCTCCGGTCCGGCCATTTCCGCCGCGGGGCGAACCTTGTGGAGGTAGATGAAGCGCTTGATCCAGCAGGAATAGGTCTGTTCCTTGCGGCGGCTGTAGTGACGGCAACGGAAGAGCTCATGCAACTGCCCCATCAGCTTGGGGTCGTGGCAAAGGTGAAGGAAACAACGCCCGACGGGCGCCATCCCCGGAGTCGGCACCGCGCTGCCACGCTTAAACGCCACGTGCACCGACATTCTCTTGCCCGCCATCCCCAACTCCCCGTACGTCTCACTGGTTTTGCCGAAAGCGGTGTCCCGCTCTTTGCGCGGTTCATTGCGCCAGACGCCGCGGCGACGTCAAGGCCAATTTGAATGAAGTGGGTGCTGGGCGCATGTCCGGAAAAAGTTCCACGACATCGTTCGCTCGACGGTCATGCTCGCGTATCCCGCCTTGGCGCGACCTCTGCACGATGCAGAGCGCGAAGCCAGGGACATGAAGCTGAACGCCGGGGTGCGCCTCGCCCTGCGGGAGGCGAAAAGTGTACCGATCCTCGATGACATCAAGGTGTATCTCCAAGGCGAGCACCCAAGGGGCCTGCCGAAAAGCCCAGAGGTGCAAGGGGTCTACTACACGTTGTCAATATGTAAGCGTACTGGTGAATTTATGTAGTTAGTGTGACATTTGCAGGCAGACTTTACCGGAAGTTCGGATTAGTAAGAAGGTCGCCATGGCAGTCTGCGAGAGGGAGCATGGCCGGGACTCGAGGGACCGGTGCAATCTCGCCGGGACAGAAAAAGCCCCGCCGAGGGGCGGGGCTTTCCTGCCGTGCGGTTCAGGTGCGGTCATTGAGAGCGGACGCGATAGAACCTTGTCTTGATACCCGTTGTCGCTTCGCCCGGCCAGGTTGTCTGCGTGCTCGGCCATGTCCCTGTCACGGGCTTCCAATCTCCCTTCGCAATGTCGTCGGTGTACTCAACGGTGTAGTTGCCCGGGCCAAAGGCGCTCCAGCTCAGCTCAACCTTTCCGGCAACAAGCCTCATCTGCTGGATAGCTCCCTTCTCAACGGGTTTCTTCTCCCCGCTTAGCTTCACGTTGTCAACCGCAAACCAGTAGTCGTAGTTGGCGTTGTAGAAACGCCACCTCAGTTGTATCTTCTTTCCGTCGTATGCGGAGAGGTCGAACTCTTCCGCCGCGCTGTCAATCGCGGGGTCTGTTCCGGGCGCGAAGATTGACTTGTCGAGATGCAGCAGGTTAACCCAGCTCCCGGGGACACCTGCGGTAATCACCCTCACGTCAACGTCCGCCGTCTGGGCATGAACCGTATCCTCCAGGTACGCCCTGTAGTTCCTGTCGAAGTTCAGACGCAGCTTTATCCATTCGGTGCAGTCAATCTCCTTTGTTGTCAGTTGCTCGTCGGCATCCACAGCGCCTGCAAGGTCTGTGTCGGCTATCACGTACTTGTTGTCCACGTCGGCCAGGTCAGGACTCTCGTCTCCAAGCTTATCGCCGGTCGTAATCCAGAGCCTCCATGCGCCAAGAGCGCCGGCTGTCCCCTGAATGGTCCATTTTCCCCCGGCAATAATGTCGGCGTTGCTGTACAGGGTCGCATAAGACTCAAAGTCGTCCTCGAAAATAGCCTGCCTCCTCGGAGGAGTCCAGTTGAACCCGACGCCGATCTTGTCGAAGTCGAAGCAATCCGAGGTGCCTTCCGCCACGGCCTGGAGCCTGAGGGTGTGCTTGCCCGCCGTGGTTTGAATCTGCTCCTCCAGAACCTCCCATGTCATTATGAAGTTGTTTGAGAACGACAGATTGCCGACCAGGACCTCATCCCAGTACACGGCCAGAGTTGCTACGGTCCTGCTGGGGTGGGTGGCTATCCGAAAGACGAATTTTACCCATCCAGGCTCTGTAATATCGAACGTGTACCGCCACCAGCTCCCCGGGCTCACCCACCCGATCTTGGTATCCACTCCCGGACCGAAGTGAATCCCAAGGTTGTCATTCGGCCGGTAGACTCGGGTAGTCGCATCGCCTCCCTTGTTCGGATGCCAGAAATCCCTGTCCGCAGCCAGGTCATCCACTGCCGTGGCTTCATTCGCTGCAGGACAATTCTGGAAGCCGGGGTACAGACCTCCTCCGTAGTTGAAGTTCTCCGCCTCCCTCAGCTCCATCGTTATCCTCGCCTCATCCGTTGGCACGGTGGCAGGTCCTTCAACTCCTCCCATGTTGACTGCCGCAACCTTGTACCTGTACCCTTTTCCCTCAACAACCGAGTCGTCTATGTAAGAGGTCGTCGTAACAAAGGCTATCTCCTGCCATGCCGCTCCATCTACGCTGCTGTACACTCGATAACCCGCGACACCTGCCTGGGGGCTTACGCTCCAGCTCAAGTGTGCGGCAAGGAGCATCTCCACACTCAGGTTCGGCGGAGCGGATGGAACTTCATACACAACGTTCTCTCCGTAAATCCCCTGCTGCGGAACGCCGGAGTAGCTCATATTCCCCGTGAACGGCAGCCCGCCGGTCGTCCCGGCAAGAACTCTCAGGGTATATGAGATGGTCTTGACAGCCGTCCCTGGGATATTCCATCCAATCTCGTTTCCTATCTTCTGACCGCCGCCGAGGTCAACCACTTCCGTACCTGCCGGAATCGTTTCCCTGATAGTTATCGTCGGAGGCAATGCATCCGGGTTGGCCCTCAGCGAAAGCTTCACCGGCACGTCTCCTCCAGCCTCGTACGAGCCAGGGAGGTCCCTCAACGCATAAGCATTAGGCAAAGGATTCGGAACCGAAAGGGAGTAAAGAAGGTCTGTGTAAGGAACGTCCAGGCGATTGGTCAGCCGAGCGGCGATGTAGTTTCCTCCTCCGCCCTCCTCAAACCGAAGAGTCATTGAGTTGACTCCTTCGTAGAGGATTGTGTTCTGGTACTGCTCCCCTCCGTTGTCCCAGGCATCGCTCCTGAAGGCGACGGCGCCGTTGTTCCAAACGCGAACCTCGTCGTCGAACCGCATGCGGAGCCGCGCTTCCCGCTGCTCCGGACAGAAAATGTATATGTGGTACATCTGCCCGAAGTTGTCGAGACCTTCGTCGCCATACCAGCCGGCATCGTCGTGAATAGGCGTCCATATCATCGGATTGACCGTCGTGGTTATCCCGGTGTCGGTGAAGTCGCAGACATCGCCAGCCATTGGGTTGGCGTTAGCCTGCCCGCCCCACTTTGCAAGATAGTCGTTTGTATCCAGGCTCTGATCGAGAGGTGCGAGGAACCGGTCTGTCGGGGTCTGACCGAGGTGCAGAAGGTCCGTCCAGTAATACCTCGCAAGAGGTTTGACGTCAAAAATAGGGTTCATAACAACGACGTTGACCGTATCGGTGCTGCTGCCGCCAACGCCATCGGTCACCTGAAGCTGGAAGGCCAACTTCTTGGTGTGCGACCATATCTCAGGAGCGGTGAAGGAGCAAGTTCCCGGAGTCGGAACGCTCAAAGCGATCCCGGGAGGACCGGTCCACTGGTATATGATTGTCGCGGAAGTCGTGATAGAGCCTCTCCCGTCGAGAGTCACAACCGTTCCTTCCGGAACCTGCTGGTCAGGACCCGCAACTGCGGTGGTCTTGAGGTTTTTGACCACAATGCGAACGCTGTCGTCAGTGCCGCTATTGCCCTTATCGTCCTGGGCGGTAAGCTTGAAGACATAAACCGTGTCGGCATCAACGCCAGGCGCGGCGAAGTTAGCTATTGCGCTTGTGCTGTCGTTGATGGTAACTGTCGGGCCGCTCACCTGCTCCCACTTGTAAGAGGTGATGGCGCCAGCCGTGGAGAACGAGAAGCTCCCGTCGAGCTTGGCGGTTGTCCTCTCTGGAACATCCGCATCTACTCCCTGGACGACAATCGCCGGTCTTGTCTGGTCACCGTAAACCTCAAGCTCGGAAATCGAGGTGAAGTAAGCCATACCGCCGGGGACACCGTAAATCCTTATCCCGTTCCCCCTCACGCATGGGAAACTCAGGTCAAAGCGGCCGAACGCAGCTCTCCCCGCAGGAGCGTTCGTGAAGTCGTAGGCAGGATCAATCTTTACGTTCGGAACCTTCTTCCAGGTTGTTCCGTCCTCCGTGTACTCAACCGTAAGCTCCGTGAACCAGGCGCCGTCGTAAAAGACGTCACCGGTGAAATAGACAATGCGGTCGAAGTAAAGCGCATTAGGCCACAGATACCCCCAGTAATCCTCCGCCTTGTAAGCGCCGTTCCAGCTATCGTTGTTGTCGTCTCGGGCGCCGTTGTTCATCCCAGCAATTGCGTAATGGGAGACAACGTACACGTAGTTGCTTGGCGGAGTAGCTCCCGCAGGAGCCGGCAGAGCGATGTTGCGCATTATCCTGTAATACGAGACCTCCGATTCTGCGCCGGAACCCTTTGCGTTCTTGGCAATGACCTTGACGCCATACTTCTGCCCAGCGGGGAGGTTTTTGAACTCGTACATCGGCTGCTCATCCCGCTCGAAAGCGAGGTCTGTGGCGTAGGTGAACCAGACACCCGGCGCTATCTCCAATGCCACGTCATACATGTCCGCTTCAACAACTCCCTCCCACACGACCCAGAACCCTTTATCCGTCGGCCTAATTTGCGTGATCGTCGCAGGAAACTCAGGCGGCTTGGCTGGAATCACCGTTACGACGACTTCATCGGTTACCGTCCCCGTGGGCGGGGGGCAGACAACTGTCAGCCTGAAGAATAGGTCTGTCCCCCTGGCGACTGTTGGGGCGTTGAACGAAACCTGTGCCTGATTGGTGGGGGTAGTGAACGTGACGCGAGGTTCTCCGGGGAGTTGCTCCCACGAAAAGCTCGTCGCATCAGAAGGCCCGCTTCCCCTGAGGGTAACCGTGTCGCCACAATAGACCCTCTGGTCTTTCCCGGCGTTTGCGCCGCCGACCCACTGGTACAACTCCACGACATCGTCCGGAGTCAGGGCCCGGTTGTAGACGCGGACGTCGTCAATCATCCCGATGAACCAGTTCCCGGTGGCATCCCAGACACCGCCGCCACCAATGTTGAAGGCATAGGTTGAAGTGCCGAAGTTGGCCGTGGCAGCGGCACCGGTTACTACCAGTTGGCCATCATGATAGATCCTCATGTCTGTTCCGTTAGCGACCGCGGCCAGGTGATGCCACGTGTAGTTCTCAAAGGGCCACCCGGTAGTGGTTGTGCCGGTCACGGCGGTCCAGATCTCGCTATTTCCACTCATAAATCCCATCTCTATGAGGTCGTTCTGGCCGAAAAGCCCGATACGGCTACTTCCTGGATTGCCCGCGCTGACCCAGCCAGCCAACGTGAATTGAGACATGCTGTTGAGCAGGCTCACGCCGGTCCCTACGTAGGCATCGGTTCCGTTAAACTCGATCGCGCCGCCTACGGCTCCCTCTACCCACCGCGCCCCACCGTTGAGGGTGCCGTCGTTGTTGTTGCCGGACGTGTCCTGAGCAGTTGTTCCCTGGCCATCATCGAAGGCCCAATGGCCGACGAGACCTTGCTCGATATCGGCGTTCACGAGTCCCGAGGGTAATTGAAAACCGAGCAGTGCAGCAAAAAAGACGTAAGCGAGTATTCCTTTTGCCGTTCTCATCTTTTGCGCCTCCGCTTATCCACTGGGTTTTAAGGTGCGTCACTGATAAATCAGACTGGAATTGGGCATGCTGCCGTCAGAGGTATCGGCGAGCTTTACAAACTTAAGCTGCCATGTGTCGCGGACGCTAACTGGGGCTCCGTCACTTGTGACTACCGCATGGGCGGGGAATGCGAAGAGAAGAAGCAAGACTGGCCCCAAACAGAAAGCTTTTATCCGCGCCATGCCACCTACTCCTTTTGACACCTGCAATGATTCTGGAATCTGTTCGGGAAGTTTTTTCGCTTTCTGGACAAAAGTTCGAGAAACAGCCAGCGGCCCGCTATGGAGCGGCGCGGCAAGCGACATCAAACTCCTCCGCAACAAACCTAACCGCAGCCCGTTTCATGAACGTAATGTTGCAAGCATTTCGATGGTTGTCAAGTTTTTTTTCGTTGTGTCGGCGCTTCCGCGTGTAAGCCCCTTTGCGTGAGATAAGCGGCGTGGCAGGAATAGGATAGCGGCGCTAGCCTGGCCGCGTGAGGGGAAGGCGGGGAAGCCGATCTTGGGGGACGCTGGCCGATAGTCCGGTGGAGTCGGTGGAGGTATTTTCCGGGGGGAAAAAGAGGGGGGTGTTATGAATAAAGGGCGAGCAAGGGGCTTGACGGTCACGGGGGTTCTGGTTTGCGTCCCCTGGGTGCTGGTGTTTCGAATAGGGAGAGTTCATCCTTTGGAGAGCGATTCCCGACATGCCGAGTTCGTGAATCCTCTCAGCCAGGTGCTTGGAATCCTCTTCTGTGCCATATTCGCGGTTGATGCCGAAATAGTCTCGCACGCAGTAAAGGTTCCCGAACGACGTGGGATCCTGACCCGAAGTGTGTATGGGCATGAGCCAGATGATGCCAACACCGAGAGTTTTGATTGCGGGGAGATGGCGCTAGAAGGCCTTGAAGGTTCCTTCGGTGGTGTAGGGGCGAAGGTTGAATTCGTATACGGGGAGGTTGTGCGAACAGGCGGGTCCGGCGGGCGGCAGCGGCCTGGGGTCAGCCGAAAGCTTTGCCCGCACCAGAAAAGGAGCAACCACAGACAGAGCGGCCAAGGAGTGCTTACCAGACGAGCGGGCATCAAAAGTCACAGGAAGGTCTCCTGGCTGATGGTTCTTTTCGGGGGACTTGAACGATATAAGAAGCGCCGCCCGGTTTAGCTGCCATGGAGTCGAGTGGACTTCGAGCGCCCGAGGTTTCTCTTTGAGTGGAACAGGAAGTTGGCTAAGATTAGGCAAAAACGAGGCCCGGGCGACGCGAAATCTGACTGGGGCGGAACGTTTGGTGAAGGCGATGAAAGGAGTCGTCAAAGAAGAACTGAATCGCTGTGTCAGGGTGAGGAAGCGGACTCAGCCGGACTCGAAGCTGGCTGGGGAATGCGAGTCTCACTTTGAACTCTACGAGAGAATATGCCCGGCATTGGCATTTTTGGAGGACGACGGGCCGGCTAAACCGCGCGAGTAAAAAATGGCAACTTGCCAAAATGAGAGAAGGGAGAAAGCCATGAAGAAGCGAATCAGTCGCCGTCAATTTCTGAGGGAGGCTGCGGCAGCAGCGAGCGTGGTAAGTATTCCGTGCATTATTCGTTCGTCGGCGCTGGGGCGCGACGGTGGTGTTGCGCCCAGCGACAGGACTACGGTCGGTTGCATAGGCGTGGGAGGTCGCGGAGTAGCCAACACGAGAGGTCTCCTGCCGAATCAACAGGCTCAGGTGGTGGCGGTCTGCGACGTTTATGAAGATAGGCGCCAGAAGGCCAAAAAGCTTGTTGATGAGCATTATGGGGGCAAGGGATGTTCCACCTATGCGGACTTTCGGGAGCTGATTGCTCGCCAGGATATAGACGCCGTCATGATCGCTACTCAGGACCATTGGCACGCGCTGATGGTTCTGGCTGCGGTCCGCGCCCGCAAGGACATGTATTGCGAGAAGCCGCTGGGCGTCTCAGTGAGGGAATGCCAGGCGATCCGCGATGCTGTTCGAAAGAACGGTAGAATATTCCAGACGGGCACCCAGCAGCGATCAGAGCGCAACTTCCGGTTCGCCTGCGAGCTGGCAAGAAATGGATACGTCGGCAAGATTCATACCGTAGAGGTTGCCACAGAAGGGCCAAACTTCAAGCCCAGCTACATGGGGCCTTTCACGCCGCAGCCGGTTCCGCCGGGGTTCGATTGGGATATGTGGCTGGGGCCGGCCCCCAACAAGCCCTACAACCCGGGACGGGTGGCCTGGCCGGACTGGTATCTGATCTGGGATTACTGCACAGGGTTCATCGTTAACTGGGGTGTGCATCACCTCGACATCGCCTACTGGGGTTGTCCGGAAGTGGCAACTGAACCATTCGAGGTGGAATGCCGTGCGACCTATCGCAAAGAAGGCTTCACCGACAACGTTGATACCTGGAAGGCCAATTTTACTTATGCCAGCGGCTTGCGAATGGTTTTCTCGGACCATTTTCAGCAGAAACTCGGCTGCCGTTTCATAGGCGAAAAGGGCTGGGTTCACGTTGACCGCGCCGGAATCTGGGCCCAGCCTGAATCGCTTCTGAGCGTGACGATCCAGCCGAAGGAAATCCATCTGCGCGAATCCGACAACCACTATGGCGATTTCGTTGAGAGCGTACGGGCCCGCCGCGACCCGGTGTCCGATGTCGAGGCCGGTCACAAGGCATCCTACCTGGGCATGGTTGCGGATATATCAGCTCGCCTCAAACGGAAGCTAAAGTGGGACACCAAGACGCAGCAGTTCATCGGAGACGACGAGGCCAACGGAATGCTAAGCAGACCGATGCGCAGCCCGTGGCACTTGTAGGGGATTATAAGGGTTCTTTGTCAGAACAGCGCACCCAGACCAGAGATCAAATGTGAGCTGGTCTGAATTTCGTATCGAGCGCTCTCGCGACTATGCCGCGCTTGTTTATTATCGTTTCGCAAGCGCCTGGTTCGTGCCGTGCGCGGGCACTCGCGCTGGGGGGATGGCCATTTTCGCCCGTGCTTCTCGTGAACCCCTCGCGGCGCGCCACATGTCGCGCGGCCGTCAGCGCATGTCTCTCAATGACACCTACTGCATTCGAGGAAAGGAGATCAGCAGCCCGTGGCGCGGGAACAGCGTCAGACTCTCCTCAACTGTTCATTTCTGCTACAGGTATTGACTGACGGATTCCCAGCCGATTTTGAGCTTCCCGAGCGCGTAGCCGACCTCTCGGAGGTAATCGCCGTAGCAAGTGATTGTGTGGAACCCCTGCATATCGCTCAGAAGCTTCCGCCAGTCCCCGTCAATTTCCACATCCATCTGGGAACGGCAGATGTCGTATGATGGGGTAGCGATGATTTTCCCCCTAAACCCGATCCACTTTGTGCAGTTGAGATTGGGGATGAGGTTGGTGGTTACCTGTCCTATTCTATAGTCAACTTTTGTCGCGGCGCCGCAATCCGACTCAAAGTGTGTGACGATTTTCGTCGGCTCGTAATCCTTGCCATTCATTCTCCTGGGGGATGAACAGTGGGCGAGGGTGATGATACCGTCGTGCGGAAAATGCGAATTGCTGACGAAGGAAGGTTTTGCGGAAATGTGACGCAGAAGGACTCCCGCGGGGGTATGGGTAAAATCCACATGGCAGAACGCCGTGAATCCTTCATCGTTGAGAACGCTCAGGGCAAGGCAAGGCGGCGTTTGGATGACGCGAATGAGTGCGCCCATGCAGTGCGCAACGCCGATGTTTGTCGCTCCAGCTTCGTCCATTATTTCCTTGAAAACCTTGGCCGCGGCAAGCGAGTTGAAAACCGATTTTTTATCGGTGCGGAGGAAGGTGTTCTTCTGGCCGAGGAATTCGTCGGTTTGACGTTCAACTTCTCTGACAAACTTCTCGTCGGCGTTGGCTTTACTCAACTTCTCTTTGAGTTCGTCGAAAGAAACCGACTTGATGTCGAATTTCCAGAGCTTCTTTGCGTGGGCGGGACCATAAATCTCGCCGGGCCGGCTGTAGGATTGAAGACCGCCAATTGCGATGACTTTAGTGCCGAGGGCGTTTCTCAGTCCATACAGCGCCCGCAGGCGCCAGAGAACCTCATCGTAGTCATCCACTACTATGTCCCAGACGTCCATGTTCGGTTCGGCAAAAGCGCCCTCGCTCTTTCGCAAGAAACGCCAGTGAGCAATCTCGTACCAGAGATATATCGGGCCGGACCTATGTCTCAAAAACATCACGCTCGGTTTTCCGGAGGCAGCAAGGGTCTCAAGCCAACGCTGTTCTCCGCCAGACGCGTAAATCAGCATCGCGTCGCAATCGCTGTCTCTCACTCCACCAGCCTCAGCGTCGCTGGCGACACGCGCTAAGGGGAGTATCTGAACGGAGAAATCGGCGGTCGAGGCCAGCTTCCTCAATTCTTCCTCAATCTTCTTGGCTTCCTTGTCAACATCGGCCTGCCTTTGAATCCCGCCGTACGCTCTCCAACTGGTGAGTTCCCTTCGCTCGTATAGCTGGTATAAGAGAGCAGGTTTGACTCTCAAGGGCGAGCCGGCCGAAAGGCCCGTTTCAAGAATCAGTTCTATCGAAGCGGATTGACCTGGGGAGGGGACCCCGACGGCCATCTTGCCCAGCGCGGCGACCCCTCCGAGACAGCCAAGAAACCGCCGGCGACTGATCCCGCTGCCGCTTTTTTCCGAACGGTTGCTACGAGGGAAACCCGGAGATAGGCTTTGAAGGATGTTTCTTTGTACGTCCGTGCTCATTTGAGACTCCTTTGGCTTGGTTGTCCATACTGACGTCAGCTCTTCATGCTGTGGCAGCAAATGGGCCGGCCCTCTGCACTCCCAGCCCGCAGACATGTGGACGAGATCGGAGACCTTTTGCGTCACGAAAACTCGAAAGTGCTATCGAGCGCGGCGAACAGCACTTTAGCACAGCCCCGATTGACGCCGCAACGATAGGAGATTCGGCAAGGGAGACTGAGAAAGTGGAGCCCATGCTCAGCGCCACGAAGGCCGCCGCCGGATGCGGAACCCAACGGCAAGCAAGCACAAGGCTTGTCCTGGAAAAGCATCGTTCAAGTAGTATAGTCGCCGCTGCGTTTCCACAAATCAGAGCAGAAAACAGTAAGTCGCTCGCCCATAGCGAAATCCTTTCGCGGGAGAAAGCCGCACACCTGCGGACGTGCGATTTTCGAAGAAAGACAATGCCACCGACTTCTTGCGGCAGAGGCATTTGGCTATTCGACAACCAGCTCACCAAGGAGAAGGCCTTGAGGAAAGGCAAAATGCCAGTCTGTCGCGTCTTCAGCCAATCAAGAATGGGGCGAGACTGGAAGTGGAACCCGTCTTCGAGTCAAGCTGAACGCCAACGCTCGCCCGCCAGTCAGCGGAGGTGCAGAGCGCACCTCCTGTCAACCTTCCACGCTTCGTAGTAACGCTGGAGCATCGCGTCGGCAGCCTGGGGATCGCAAACGGCCTGTTTTACGTCGAAGCCCGCTTCTGCCCTCGGTTTGTCTGGAGGACCGTACCAGAGCGATGAGTTCGTGGCCAATTCGCGGAACGTTATGCCCCACGGTTTCGTTCTACCGTCTTCGGTAACAAGTCCCGAGAACTTGGTGAGGTCGCGAGCGGTCGGCGTATCGGCGTATGCCCAATTGAGCCAGCCCGCTGCGATCCCGCGGCCTTGAAGAACAGCCTCGCGGCACCAGCTCGCCTGGTCTCGAGGGGACCGCTCGTCCGGGACGTTCGGCTTGTCCCCGCCATGCCAGCCGAACTCCTGAATCAGGAGAGGCTTCCCCGGCGCTCCCGCCTTCACATAGCGAAGCACAAGCTCGAGGTAGGCAAGATTCCTACCAAAGCTTTCCTGCGACAGCGTCGGGTCCGAGCCGTATAAAGGATAAAAATGGATCGAGAGGAAATCGAGCATCGGCGCTATCCGGTCTGGACGGAATGCGGCATATTGCGAGGGCTTGCCGCAGAGCACCGGAACGCTCCATTGAATCAAGCCGACCGTGACCAGGTGGTTGGGGTCTTCGGCTCGAATTGCCGCCACTTGCACCCTGAGCCACCGCTCAGCCACCCATTCGCGGAACCGCTGGTAATCAAGAAGCGCCCGTGACCCCGACGCAGCCGCATCGGCAGGGATTTCAATTTGATCAAACGACTGGACACTCTTGCCCTCGTCACCCCAAGCCTTCCGAAGAGAGTCCAAGGTAGTGTAGTCCTCGCGGAGCCAATTCGGCCACTGTGCTCTCATTGCCGGGGAGTTCCAGCGGACGTGCGGCTCGTTGAGGATGTCGTAAGCGAAAATAGCTGGCTCATCCCGGTAACGACGGGCAAAGGCTCTCCAAAACGCTGCCTGCGATTCGAGAGCTTGTGGGTCGGCGATGAAATCAGTTCTCCGCCAGACAGGGTTTCCCTCCCAATGATCCGGACCCGTCGGATGAACCCGAATGCCGTAGCGGCGCGCGATCGCAAGCATCCTGTCGAACTTCTCCAGGCCGTCCTTCTGAAGGTCTGGCGGTTCGGGAAAGAAGCTCTGAGCCGTAAGAAAGACACGCACAACCTTCACACCCAGACCCCGCATCACGCGGAAGTGAGATTCCACCTTCTCGGCATCGAACCTCTGCCAAAGCTTCGGAGGCCACCCCACATACGGGTCAAAGTAATTGCACCCGAACGGATACCACGGCACCCCACCCACAGCGAAACCACGTCTATCCTCGCTGATGCGAACGTAACCCTCCGCGCCCTCGGCAACGGGAGCGAGGGTTAGCCGGCCAATCATGACGAAAATTCCGATCTGAGAGGCGATGATTCCCTTCATTCCGGCTTTCATCCTCCTTCTCGGTTTTGTCCACTTCAGTTTATCTCCTTCCGTGCCCGCTTTGATAGGCTTGAATTCACGATTAGGGAACGCTTCATAGGGGAGACAATCCGCACAATCACGCGGCTCGTGATGAGACATGAGAATATTATGCGGGAAATCCCCGGATGACGGCAAGTCCCTGAAGCCCGGGCTCCGTTTTTTTAGTCCCGAGCAACCTCACGGACCCAACTGGAGGTGAAGCAAATCCTCGTTCATGAGACCGTGCGCCGCTTGGCCTTCAAGCGTCGGCCAGACGAATCGTGTCTCGTTTCTCTCATGTCGAATTGGGACCGTGCAGGCGACCTTGTCTTCAGGTAGACCGGTCGGGTATCTCGCTTCGTCCGGACGGCGAGTCCTGCCGACATCATCGCCAATTCTGGGTGGGAGTCTTTCCTGGCAAGATGCTCAGGCAGTGTGGGGCGTTTGCTTCTTAGCAGGACTGGTCAAGACCGCCCCCGCGTTCCTTATGGAAGAACCACATTCTCCCGTAACGCCGACCGACACTACATTCAGACGCGGTGCAACGAAATCGCATCTGGTAGAATAGACTCCCTACCGAGATTAGCCTGGTCGGGTCGGATACGCCAAACGTTCACAAGAAGTAGAAGGGAGATATGTCGCTAATCAGATATCGCTGGATTATCTTGCTACTGGCGTACCTCTGCGTGCTGGAGTTTGCCTTCACTCTACAGTCTGTCCCGGCCATCCTGACTTCTATCATCGAGGAATTGGGATTAAGCCATGCTGAGGCCGGTTCACTAATGAGTCTTTTCGCATTGCCGATGATTTTCTTAGGGGTCTTGTCTGGGTCGCTTTGTGACCGGCTGGGGTCCTTTAAGATAGGGTCGCTTTCTTTAATCATTCTAATTGTGGGCACGCTCGTCTTTGCCGTCAGCGGGACCTTTCTCTGCGCTGCTTTGGCGCGAGCCGTCGCCGGCATCGGAGCCGCGACTACTTCCATAGTGGCTGCTCAGATTGTTTGTCAATGGTTTACCGGACGTGAAGTGGGGACGGCTATGGGGATTCTCAATACCGCAATGCCCCTGGGCACAATCATATCCCTTGCGAGTTTCGGTAAGTTAGCCCACAGTTCGAGCTGGCGAGTCCCGATTCTCATCACTGCAATCATGGGTGCAGTAGCTTTGGCAGCATTTATGACGCTCTACAAGCAGCCTTCAAACCTGCGTCAAGAGACGCGCTCTCACAGGAAAGAGAATGTTGCTGGGTTGTTGTCGAGAATAGTGAACGCCGGGGGGTTGATCTGGCTTGTTGGGGTATGCTGGATGTGGTTTAACGCAGCAGCGATTTCCTTTTTGACTTTCGCGCAAGATTTTTTGATGGGAAAGGGGTACAGTGTTGGCTCTGGTGGCTTCCTTGCTGGCTTGCTCATGTGGGGATCGCTGGCCTTAAGCCCGATAGTTGGTCGTTTGGTAGATAAGGTAAGTAACAACGATGTCTTTATCGGAATAGGCGGAATAGGAATGGCAGGGGCGTTTTACTTTATTAGCAGGTCCGCGAATGTGGTCTTCCCAATTCTTGTTCTGGCGGTCGCAGCAGCATTTGTCCCGGCCTCTGTATATTCTCTTCCATCAAAGATTCTGGCCCCCGAGAATTTTGGATTAGGGTTCGGCGTTCTTTCAACGGCGAGCAGCGTAGGAATGGTCTTTGCTCCTTACGCGGCTGGACTAATTAGAGACAAAACGAAGTCATATGAACTGAGCTTTATCTTTTTATCGCTGCTTGCCGTCCTTATGACAACGACAGCCCTCATCCTGAGAATCACGATGGTGAAAACTCGGACTCGCCCCGAATGACAAGGCCCTTGACTTCTGTTTCGCCCGGAGCGAGACTTTCGGAACCTCCGCTCAGTGAGGCGCCCTGTTCCGTTGAGAATCCGTCCTCCTGATTGCGGAGAGGATTTCACCGAGGCCGTACAGACACTATTTCCAGCTTCAGGCAACAGAGGGGGCTGATGACCGTGTGCGGAAGTGGACGATATGTCCTCACTCGCTGGTCATGGGCGGGCGAATGCTGTTCCCCTAAACCGGTTTTGCCGCCTTGCCGGCCAATTTTCAGGGAACCGCGAGGACAACGAATGAGGCAGGCAATCTGAAAATGAGTCTCGGATCGGGCCCATTTCGATAGTATTCCGTGAGAAGGAGGTCCCGTAACATAGTGTGTAGTAGTGAAAGGCCAGAAACATGAAACGAAATCAAAGGAGCTTCGTATGAAAACTCGAAGGGGAAAATGTGAGGGCAATGAGTCCGCAAAAAGTTCTAATCGGTATTGCGGTTTTTCGAGACGGGAATTTCTTAGCAGTTGCGTGGCTTGTGCGGCTGGTTTATCGGCAATGTCCGTCTTTGGCAGAGCCGCTGCAGAGGGGACGGCTTCCGAGAGCGCTATCCCGGCGCCTGGCGGAGGAAAACCGAAGGTTCGTCTCGTTTTCACGCACATTCCGCCAGAGCACGCGACCTGGCCGAATATCGGCTACGATTATGAGGGACGCAAGGCGTATCTGACAAAAAAGCTGCGCGAAAACTGCTCGGAGGTTGAATTCGTCCCGGTCACCGTCCACAACCAGGCAGAAGCAGAGAAACTTTTGGCTGAGGATAAGGAAGTGGATGGGTATTTGATATACATGGTGGGTATATGGACCGGTGCGCCCCAGGTGATCGCCGCTTCAGGTCGGCCCTGTATCTTCGTTGACGACCTCTATGGCGGCTCGGGCGAGTTTCTTATCGCCTTCGCCGCCGCCAAAAGAAACGGATGGAAAGTCGCGGGTGTTTCGTCAACGAGGTTTGAGGATGTGGTCGAGGCCGTCCGGTGCTTCGAATGCATCGAGAAACTGCGTCATTCCGCCATATTAAGAATAGGACAGGGTTTTGGCTGCACGCCCGAAGGCGTGGAGAAAGTTTTCGGCACAAAGGTTGTTTTCAAGGAGCTCGAAGAGCTCAACGAGTTTTACCAGAAGGCAGACCGGGAGGTGGCGCGCAAATGGGCTGACCGCTGGATTCGCCAAGCAGAGAAAGTCGTGGAGCCATCTCGGGAGGAGGTCGAGAAGTCCGGGGCGATGTACTTGGGCATGTGCGAAATGATGCGGCAATACAGTGCTCAAGCCGTGACGATTAACTGCCTCGGCGGATTCTACGGTGGGAAAATCACGGCTTACCCATGTCTTGGCTTCTTCCAGCTCAACAACGACGGGCACGTTGGAGCTTGCGAGTCCGACCTTACATCCACAATCACAATGCTGCTGATGAGCTACCTGGTGAGGCGGCCTGGCTACATATCCGATCCAGTTATTGACACCTCGAAGAACCAGATTGTTTACGCACACTGCGTAGCTCCTAACAAGGTTTTCGGTCCCGAAGGCCGCGCCAATCCCTACCATATCCGCAACCACTCCGAAGACCGGAAGGGTGCAGCAGTCCGGTCGTTGATGCCCATAGGCGAGATGACGACCACTCTCGAATTCCAGCCCGACAGGAAGGAGGTAATATTCCATCAAGGCAAAACGGTGGCCAACATTGACGAGGACAAGGCCTGCCGGACCAAGCTGGCAGTCGAAGTCAAAGGCGATATTGACAAGTTGATGAGCTATTGGGACCAGTGGGGATGGCACCGCGTGACGTTCTATGGTGACCTGAAACGCCCCGTCCAGCACATCGCTGCTTTACTCGGTTTCGAGGTGGTCGAGGAAGCTTAGTGCCCTGTGTCCAGTATACTGTATACAGCATACGGGCATGGGAAACGGCCCCCTCTCTCACAACGAGCGCACCCGACCCCCGACACCTGCTCCCCCGAAAGCCCGAAATTTTCCAGAGGGGACAGGGGCCAGGGAGCGCAGGGGTTAGCTCTCCAGGATTTTCTCGACCTCGGTCTGGTCCACGTCCATGACATATTTAATGCCGCTGACGTCTGCGGCCTCCCGCGTCAGGGCGGCTATGTCATCCCGCGAGATGTGCTCCAGGGCAAACTTTCGGCTGCCTGCCATCAGTTGTCGCATCCCCTGAGCAAGGCGCTCGTAATAGGTGTAAAGACCAATTGCTCCCGTCGGGAGCCTTTCGAATTCTTCGTCTCCCAGTTCCCTGCGCAGCGCGCTGGAGGTCACGAAAATCTCGTCCCTGGAATTCCCGAACCGCTGGATGTAGACGGGAATCTCGTGATTGTCAATGGCCAGTCCAATAGTCTTGCCGACCATCGCCGCAGCGATAGGGGCTCGCGCCATACCGGCCAGTTTCACGAATGGCGCGCCGAGAGCGAGTCCCTTGAAAATTTGGTCTTCGAAGGCGAATCCGCCAGACACTCCCAGGGCTGGCACATATCTCCCCCTGTCGGCAAGGCGCTTGGCATACTGATACAGAAGCGAGTGGAGTTCGACAGGAGGGACGCCCCACTCGTTCATCATCCGCCACGGGCTCATGCCGGTTCCGCCGCCGGCGCCGTCCACCATCAGGAGGTCAATCCTGTACCGAGAAGCAAACACGACCGCTCGTGCGAGGTCTGCCGGACGGTACGCGCCTGTTTTCAGGAAAACGTACTTGGCACCGGCGTTTCGCAGCTCCTCAACTCGCTTGGCAAAGGATTCTTCGGTGACCATTCCCACGCGCGAATGCCGCTCAAATTCCTTGAAAACACCTCGATGGAAATCCCTTGCGATTTGCGGATCGGTCGGGTCGGGCATGACCATATAACCTCGCTCCTTGAGCATCTGGGCCTTTCCCAGGTCACTGACTTTCACTTCGCCGCCGATGTCCTTCGCTCCCTGACCCCACTTGAGCTCCACGTATTCCACGCCGAGCTTCTGAATAGCATACTCGTGCACTCCGAGGCGGGTGTCTTCAATGTTCGCCTGGACGACGATGGCGCCGTAGCCATTCCTCTGGTAGCTCTTGAAGAGCCTCACGCGCTCCTTTAACTCAGCCGTATCCACAACCCGTCCCTTCTTGATGACGGCCTTCGGGTCCATCCCGACGACATTCTCGCCAACCGTAAGCCCCGTCCCGGATAGTGCAGACCCAATGGCCAGCCCTTCCCAGTTGTTGACGGCTATGTTCGTCGAACCGATCGCGGGGATGACCCAGGGGTAGGAGAGCCTTATGCCCTTATCATGACCAAAGGCGACTTGCAGGTTGACGTTCGGGAACATAGCTTTGTCGCTATCGGGCTCGATTCCCTGCGCGCCTACGGCGGTTCCCATGATGCTGAAGTGCGAGTAGTCAACTGGGTAGGTCTTCTCAGCCGCCGTAGTTATCACTCCGAAGGGCTGCGGATAAATCACCTCGTGGCCGCGGTAGGCGGATTTGCCGATCTCGCACATGCCAATGCAGCCATCCACGCAGGTAACACACATCCCGGATGCGGGGACGACCGAGCCCTCGGTTCTATTCTTGGTCAGAGTCGCCGCCGAGGCGTTTATTTTGGAGAACGTGACTGCCATTCGAGTTTGCTCCTTTCGTCTGGTCGCTTCTTTTCTATCTCACAAGCAACGCAAGGGTCCATGTAGCACATCATGTCGTCGAATCGCTCTTGCTCAATGCAGGGCGGCGTTAGATTCGCGCATCCGCCGCAGACACTCTTTTCCGGTTCAACGTAGGTGCACCGAAGCTGGCAGACCGGGCAGACGTACATGCAGGCGCCGCACAGCCGGCACAATTCCGATTTGAGGTCGAACGGCGTCCCAATGCTTCTCTTCTCGCCGCGATTGCGGAAACCGATGGCCCTGGCCATCATCTGCTCCTCGCACATACGCACGCAGCGGCCGCACAGGATACAGTCTTCGTGCTCTTGCTTAAAGCGCTGCTGGCGGACTCCGTGGGCTGCCGCGAAGTCCTGGATCGTCTTGGACTGCGGACAGGAAGCCAGAAGAAGCTCCAGAACCATCCTTCTTGCCCGGACAACGCGAGAAGACGACGTTCGCACCCTGAGCCCTTCTTCGGCCGGATAGGTGCACGAGGAGACCAGTTTTGCTTGCGGCCCTTCACCTATCTCCACAACGCAGAGCCTGCACGATCCGTAGGACGACAGCCCCTCCATGTGGCACAACGTTGGTATCGGAAAACCGTAAAAGCGTGCAGCTTCCAGGAGCGTCGTGCCCTTTTCGACCGAAACGTGCAATCCGTTGATCCTCAATGTGATCATCCAGATTTCTCCTTTGCTGCCGCCCGTCGTGCTTCGTCATTTTGGCGCTGTGCGAACTCCAGGTCACATCTCAGGCACCTTCGAGCCTCACGGGTTGCTGATTCAACGGACAGTGTCATCTCCACTTCCGCGAAGTTCTTCTTGCGCGACTCCGGTGGAAGCGTGGGGGGTTCTACCCTCGCCGCCTCTTTGAGCTCTTCCTCGCCGAGTGCTGCCGGCTCTATGAAAACCTCGGGGAGTGTTACCTTGGACACTTCCTTGAGCTCTTCGCCGCGCAGGAAGCGGTCTATGCTCATTGCCGCCTTCCTCCCGGCCGCTATGGCATCAACAACAGTGTTGGGACCCGTAGCCAGGTCTCCACCGGCAAACACACCGCTTCGATTCGTGCAAAGCGTTACCGGATCAACCTGCGGCCTGCCGAGCTTATCGAGCTCCACTCCCATAGAAGCAAGGCAATCGCTGTCCGGGCGTTCGCCGATGGCTACGATCAAGGTGTTCAAGGATATATTGAACTCGGTGCCGGGGATGGGAACCGGCCTGCGTCGGCCACTTGAGTCCATATCGCCGAGCATGTTCCTGATGCACTCGATGCCGACCAGTCGCCCACCTTTTGCGTGTATTTTCACCGGGGAGACCCACGTCTCAACTTTTACACCCTCCTTCAGAGCTGCCTCGATGTAACGTATCCTTACTGGAGAGACGAGCGTCTCGAGTTTCACGCCCTCCTCGAGAGCCGCCTCGACTTCTTCCGCGTAGGCAGGCATCTCCTCGCAGGTACGCCGGTAGAGGAGGGTCACGCTTTGGACGTTTTCCTGGCGAACAGCCACTCTGGCGGCGTCCACGGCTGAATTACCGCCACCGACGATACCCACGTGCCCTGCGGCCAACTCCTGGCCCCTCAAGTTGAAGGCCTTGAGGAATTGCATGGACGGGTAAACACCTTCCAGGTCTTCCCCTTCGAGACCCAGTCGCCAACTTTTGTCCGCTCCGATTGCCAGGAAAACCGCCTTGAAACCGTCCATAAAGAGGTCGTCAATTGTAATGTCGCGGCCCAGAGCTGCTCCACACCTGAGAGTGATGTTCTCATCAATGAGCGATTCTACCTCGCTGCGCATAACATCCCGGGGCAGGCGATAGGCTGGAATGCAACTGCCAAGCATTCCGCCCGGCTCATCTTCGGCTTCGAAGAGCGTCACTTTGTAGCCAAGGAGGGAAAGGTGATGCGCGGCGGAGAGGCCAGCAGGGCCGGCCCCTACGACCGCCGCCTTGGGCACATCGTCGCCCTTGCGGAGGACCCTAACTGGTTTGCAGACCGAGGGGTCAACACGATCCGTGATGAATCTCTTCAGGGCCCGGATAGCGACGGATTCTCCCCCGGTGGTCCCGAGGTTACATCTTTGCTCGCACTTGCGATCACAAACCCGTGCGCAGACCGAAGGGAAAGGGTTCCTCGCCCTGATAACCTTATAGGCCTCTTCGTATTCACCTTTCTCGAGGAGGGCGATATATCGCCACGCCTCGGTACCCAAAGGACAGGCAGCCTGGCAAGGAGCGCCCACGAGGTTACGGCAGACGAAAGCATCGCACTTCTTGTCAACCACATGGCGTTCGTATTCGCTGCGGAAGTACCGCAGGGTGCTGAGCACCGGATTCGGCGCCGTCTGCCCCAGGCCACACATGGTAGTGTCTTTGACGACCTGCGCCAGTTCCTCGAGAAGATTCAGTTGCTCAATCGTCCCCTTGCCCTGAGAAACGTCGTCAAGGATTTCGTACATCCTCTGGGTGCCTTTGCGGCATGTGAAGCACTTGCCGCATGACTCATCTTTGAGGAAGCTCATGAAGTACTTCGCGATGTCCACCATGCATGTGTTCTCGTCCATTACGATCATGCCGCCTGATCCCATCATCGAGCCTGCGTCGCGCAAACTCTCGTAATCAATCGGGAGATGGAATTTTTCGACAGGAATACAGCCGCCGGACGGCCCGCCCGTCTGCACGGCCTTGATTTTGGCCTTGCCCACCGGGCCGCCGCCGATGTCATACACGATTTCCTTGATGGTGATGCCCATCGGGACTTCGACAAGGCCGGTATTCTTGATCTTCCCAACCAGGCTGAAGATTTTTGTGCCGGAGTTATTCTTCGTTCCGACCCCCGCAAACTCCGTGGCCCCCACCCTGAAAATAAGCGGGATGTTCGCCCAGGTTTCGACGTTGTTTATAGCCGTGGGCATGCCGTTGATGCCTCTCTGCACGGGGAAAGGCGGTCGCTGGCGGGGTTCACCGACTTTGCCTTCGATAGACCTCATTAGGGCCGTTTCTTCGCCGCATACGAATGCGCCAGCGCCTCTGACTATCTTGATGTCGAAGGAGAAGCTGGTTCCGACAATGTCCTCACCCAGAAGCCCGTGCTCACGGGCCTGCCTGAGCGCGATGGTGAGATGCTTAATGGCGAGGGGATATTCATTCCGAACGTAAACCATGCCTTCTGTCGCCCCCGTTCCGTAAGCACCGATGATCATTCCCTCGATGATGCTGTGCGGGTTTCCCTCGAGGACGCTGCGGTCCATGTAGGCGCCGGGGTCCCCCTCGTCGGCGTTGCAGACCAGGAACTTTCCACGGCCGTTGGGCTCCTTCGCCAGCAATTCCCATTTCAACCCGGTGGGAAAACCAGCCCCGCCGCGGCCGCGCAGCCCCGACCGCTTGACTTCCTGCACTACCCACTCGGGACTCTGTTTGGATAGTACCCTCTCGAGAGCACCATAACCCCCTTGCGCGATGTAGTCATAGATTCGAATCGGATCTATCTTCTGGTTAAGACCCAAGACGGCGCGATGCTGATTCTTGAAGAAGGGAATCTCGTCCCGGTTGTGATATTTTTTCCCATTGCGGGGGTCCCGATACAGTAGGTCTTCGACGTACTCGCCTGAGAGCAACGCCTCAATGATCCTCGGGAGGTCATCAGGTTTCACTTGCGCGTAAAACGCCCCCTGTGGCTCGGTCAGAATGAAAGGGCCCATCTCGCAGAAGCCGTGGCATCCGGTGACCCGCAGCGAGACCCTCTCCAAGAGCTGCCTTTCGATGATATGTCTCTTGGCGGCCCGAATGGCGTCATTCGAGCGACCTGCCTGACAGGCGGTCCCGGCGCAAATAACTACACGGGGCCTGCCTTCACGAATGGGATCATGGAGGATGCTCCGTAATTCTTTTAGCTCATTTATGGAGGATAACCGCGGCATCTCGCCACCTAACCCAAATAGTTACTGGCCGCAGCCGGTTTTCTCTGGGACTGCGTTCATCACACCAGGTCCAACATGTGGCTCTTACATCCCCGACGCGAGCAAATTCGCACCGTTCCACCTCCGCGGACGATCATCGGCGCCATTGGCGCACCACAAACCGGGCATTCCCAAGAACCGATCAGCTCCCCGCGGCAACGCGGACAGAAGAACTTAGCCACGCTGCCTTCGGGGATGTCGTGCTCGGCAAACATGCTGTAACTACCGTACAGGGAAGATAGCCTTAGCCAACCGTGCCTGTGGCCAAAAGATGCGCTTACCCGGATTGAGGGGTAGCCGTCTATCGTGAAGCTCTTGTCCATCAGACTGCCGTTGCAACAGGGGCAGCTTACCTCGATGGGGAAGATACGCTTATCCTGTCCGATCTCAATTTTGTCGAGTCCCTCCAAGGCATTGTCTATTAGCTGTCTGACTCTTGATTTTCTGACTTTTGAGAAGTAGCGGCCATCTATAACCACCACCGGGCCGAGGGCGCAGGCCCCCAAGCAATAGACCGTCTCCAACGTGAACTGCTTGTCAGCGGTTGTCTCACCCGCCTTGATTCCAAGCTCTCGCTCGAATTCTTCGGCAACCCTTGGCGCACCGCGGACATGGCAGGCCGTGCCCAAGCACGTGGAGATCAGATGCTTTCCTCTGGGCCGCAAGCTGAATGATTTGTAGAAGGTGGCCACGCCATATATGTCAACCAAGGAGCGACCTGTCTTGTCAGCAACCTTTCTGAGCGCGGCCTCGGGGAGGTATCCGTATTGAGCTCGGATCTCTTCAAGGATCGCGATGAGCCCGCCCCGATCTTCGTCGTGCTTTTCGAAGACCCGTAGAATCTCCTCAGAATCCGCTTCTTTTGGCGCGTGAACACGTTCCCTGTTTGGGATAGCCGTATCCTGTGTCATTCTACTGGTACTCCTCGCAATGCCAGACGCCTCCTTCGGGCTTCGGGAAAATGCACCCTTGACGGTTCTCGCAATCGCCGCAGAGGCCGAGATATTTGTCCGAATCCGCGTCCTCAGCGACGTACGGATATGTCCGACTCGGTTTGTCCGTACCGGTGGTCTCTATGCGACAAGCCTCTTCAGCCTCGAACTCTTCACACTCCCAAACCGGCTTCTTCTGACCTCTGGTGAACGTGCAGGTCGCAGCGTTACTGCACGTCGAGCACAATCCACGGCGTTCCACGTTTTCCGGCATGGCACCTTCCTCTATTTGCAGAATTTCGCTGCCTTTGCGCGGCAGGGAGAGCAACCGCCATACCAGAGATTAGCAGTGGCGCGGAGTTTCGCCTTATGGGGCGTTTGGATTCGGAGGGAAAAGTCGGCTTCGCCGAATGGAATCACCTCATTCGGCACGCGAAGTCTATTTGAGGAAAGGGAGCCTCATTCCTCTGAGGCGCCTATCTGGAAAGGAACAAACCAACGGGGAGATTTGAACCTCTGGAGAGAATTTCCCCGGCGGGAAGGACTCACGGAAGGCGCGTTTCCATTTTGCTGAGTTTTTCGCGCAGAGTTTTGCGGTCTATCCCGAGAATCTCCGCGGCCCGCGTCTTATTGCCGTCAACACTTGCAAGGACATTGCGGATATATTCGCCCTCCACTTCAGCCAGGGTTCGTGTGAATCCCGTTTTCCGCAGCGCCGAGAAGCGCATCAGCGACGGAAAATCAGGCACCTCAATAACGTCCCCGTCAGTCATCACCAGCAGACGCTGTATGACATTCTCGAGTTCTCGCACGTTCCCCGGCCAATCGTAGCTTCTCAGAACTTGCAGAGCATTATCCGAAAAGCGGCACGGAGGCTTGCCCAGCCCATCGGCGAACTTTGTCACGAAATGGCGGGCCAGCAGAAAAATGTCGTCCCCCCTTTCACGCAGCGGCGGGACGGCGATCGTAATGACATTAAGGCGATAAAAAAGGTCCTCGCGAAAAACGCCCTTCTTCACCAGGGCGGGGAGGTCTTTGTTAGTCGCGGCCAGAATTCTCACGTCAACTTTCCGCGAGCGGTTGGACCCGACCATGCATATTTCCTTATCCTCAAGCACCCGGAGAAGTTTTACCTGCATGGAGAGGCTCATCTCACTCACTTCGTCCAGAAAGATTGTGCCGTTATCGGCCGCGTGGAAAAATCCCGCGCGCGTTTCCGTCGCCCCCGTGAAGGCCCCCTTGACGTGTCCGAAGAGCTCGCTTTCGAGCAGCCCCTCGGGGATGCCTCCGCAATTGACGGGGACAAACGGGGCCGAAGAACGCGCGCTGTTGTAATGAATGGCCCTGGCAACGAGCTCCTTGCCTGTGCCGCTCTCGCCTATGATCAGCACAGTGGCGGAGGTAGACGCCGCCTTGGTGATGGCACGCAGAACCTTGCGCATGGCATCCGACTCGCCAATAATGCCGTGAGCCGCGGAAGACGTCTGGGCCGGCGCGGCCCACCCGTGCCTTCGCCTATGAAGCTTGTCCAGGGCACGCCGTACGGCGGAGACCAGTTCCTCGTCGGTAAAAGGAACCGGCAAGTATTCCTCTGCACCGGTTTTGACGGCCTGAACCGCCCCCTCGATCGAGGGATAACCGGTAATCATCATAACCTCGGTGTCTTTGAGGTTTTCCCGGATATGCCTGACCAGCTCGAGTCCACTGACCTTTGGCATTTTCATGTCGGTGATGACAAGGTCCACCTGTGTTCCTTCAAGAACCTCAATAGCCTCGTTCACCCCGCAAGACGTGAACACCTGATAGCCTTCTGCCGTCAGATTCCGCTGTAGCACTTCCAGCATGCTCGGGGAGTCATCCACAACCAGGATACGTTCCCTCTCAGGCGAAGATGCCATCTTAACCCTTTCCCTCCGCGTCTCCCCGCCCCTCGACGGGCAGTCTGATCTCAAACCGTGTGCCCCGACCCAGCTCACTCTTCACCCGCAAAGTCCCTCCGTGCGATATGACGATACCGTGGACGACCGGCAGTCCAAGGCCTGTTCCTTGGCCAACGTCCTTCGTCGTAAAAAATGGAACGAACAGCTGCTTCAGGACATCCTCGCTCATACCGACACCGGTGTCCTCTACCGCCAGCAGAAGGCCCTCTTCGCAAAGGCCTGTCTGCACCATGAGCTTACCCCCTTTCGGCATCGCCTGCAACGAATTGATGACCAGATTCACCAGAACCTGACTCAACTGCGCTGGGTCGGCTGTAATCTCCGGCAGGTCCGCCTGAAGGGAGCATTCGCGTTCGATCTCCGCATCCATACAGCGCCCCTCGAGAAAATAAAGCGTTTCTTCGACGACCTGATTTAAATTGACTCGCGTTTTCTCCGGCGGCGTTTGCCGGGCGAAAACGAGGAGCTTCTTGATGACTTCCCTCGCACGTATAGACGCAAACTCTATCTTTTCAAGGTCTCGTTTCGCCGACTCTGGCAGCCCCCGGCATTTCTTTGCAAGCTGCGCGAATCCTAATATATTGCCCAGAGGCTCATTGAGTTCGTGTGCCACACCAGCGGCGAGCAGCCCAATCGTAGCCAGCCGGTCAGCGTGCCGGAGCTGGTCCTGGAGCTTTTTCCTATCTTCCTCGGCCTGTCTTCGTTCGATGATTGACGCGACCTGTCTTGCCACGGCATCAATCAGATTTCGCTCCTCCTTCAGGAACGGCCCCTCGTCAAGTTCAGGTCTCTGTTCCACATAAACCACCTCGACAACACCCCGTCCTTCTCCGGCGACCACAATGTCTGCGGACTGTTTCTGGGCGGACTCCTTGAACCCTCCTGTCGAGTAAGAACGCCCGTCCACGGTAATTCGCGCGAAGGTGATTTCGGGATACTGCCAGGCGGAAGGAAGAAGCTCAACAATGCCCTGGAGAACCTGTTCCAAGGATATTTCGGGTTTTCCTGCTATCTGAGCGATCCCATACAGGCACGTCAGCTCTTTGACTCGTTCGCGTAACGCCGCCTGCGCCGAGTGCGATAATTGATCGTTTGCCATCGCCGCCTTCACTCGTCTTGAAGAGGAGCAGAAGCAAGATGTTCTGCTGGAGTCTCCTTTGAACTTATAATAATTTGATTTGTGCGAGCCTGTCAATATTGGCTGCCGGGTGAGCGTGATTGCATCCGGCTGGTTGGCCCAAGTCTCGGCCTGCGTTCACATCGTCTGGCCTGCGGGAGGCCGATTCCCCTCGGCTGTTGAAGAATAGGGTGCACCTTTCCGGGCAGGACATCTCGCTTCATCGTCCGACAACGCCGCCGGGCCAGCGCTCCAGCGTGAGCGGATCATGGGCAGGCAGGATGATGTCCGCCAAAGACCGGATTTTGGCCATAGCTTCACGACAAGCCCGCTCGTCTGGAGTTCGCGAAGGGCGGTCTCGCTCTATGTTTTCGTACTTGTAAACGACGTCGCCCGTGAGGACTACCGGACCCATGTGGGTTCGCACAAGGACGCCCTGGCTGCCCGGCGTGTGACAGCCGAGCGGGAACACTTTTACACCGGGCACTATTTCTTCGTCCTCGACAAGCTGCAATGCCCCGGGCCGGGCGGCGAGCGCTTTTCTCACATCCGGCGCAATTTTAGTTCCGCCGCCTGGACTCGCCTGGTATTCCACGCGATTTACGACGAAGCGAGCGTTTGGAAAAGCGTCGAAGTAATCGTAGTGGTCCGCGTGCAGGTGAGTGGCGATGACATGGCTGACGTCGGCAGGGTCAATCCCATGTCGCTTGAGAGCCTCAGGCGTGCGTTCCTCCGGCAATTGTTTAACGCCGCCGGGAATGTATTGCGCGGTAGATTTGCTGAACTCCTCCGGATATTTGGGGCCGGTCTCCACGACAATCGGTCGGGCACCTCCTTCGATGACCCAGACATACAGAAAGAATGTGCTCGTCTCCTGGCTGTCGCTATCCTGAAACGTAATGTAGTCGCGGACCTGGCACTCGCCGACCTTAATTGCACGAATAGTGTATTTAGGTGCACCTTCAGGCGCCGGCGGCCAGCGGTCGAGGGTCCCGGGGTCATGGCTCGGCAGGACAATGTCTGCCTTGGAACGGATTTTCTGCATGGCCGCGCGGCATTCCTCGAGACTGGTAAACACTCCCGGCGGAGCGTTTCGCTCGAAGTTAGCTAATAGCGGAATTGTGTCTCCGGTGAGGACCGCCCGGCCATGGGCCGTGTTGATGCAATAGGCCATCGAACCGGGCGTGTGTCCCCCAATCCAGAACGATTCAATACCCGGTAGCACCTCCTGATCCTCGACGAGCACAAGTCGCTCCCGGCACTGCGGATTGTCCAGAAACTCGTGCAGGATGCGGCCATGTCCCCAGCTCGGAGCTGCTCTTGTGGCGCCTTCCCACTCTTTCTTACCGATGTAGACCCTGGCATTTGTATAGGTCAGCAGGTCGTCCATGTGGTCAAAGTGCAGATGTGTGACCAGGACGTGCCCGATGTCCTCAGGAGCCAAACCGAACTTGCGAAGCTGGGCGCGGCTGCTCTCGTGCTGGTCCTGTGTGATTGGCTCACGCAGCACACGAGCAGCGCCGCGATTCATCTCCGCAACATCACTGAGACCGGCATCAACCAGGGCGGGCTTCTCGCCTCCCAAAATCAGCCAGATATACAGCGCGTAATCGTAGGTTTCGGCGTTGTCGCCGCCATGGAAGGCATGGTTGCCGGCGATCTTGCAGACGCCGTTTCGCAAGGGATAAATCCGGTACATCGGCGCGGGGGTATTCTTCGCCGGACTTCCTGAGACAGCCGCCAGTTCCGCGGCTGCCCACTGGCCCGCGTGCACACTCAACCCGGCGACACTCAACAACAGCAAACTTACGAATGGGCGTTTGCCCTTCCCTGCGGCCTTCGATTCATGGCTTGTCATTTCTTTTCCTCCTCCAGTCAAAAGCACTGGGCTTGACATTATGCTCTTCGTGCCAGTCGCCATCAATTCCCCGGGAGCCCGGCAGGCGCTACGAACCGCTCTAAGATTAACCTCGGCCCGGAGATGTGCTTGCCGCCCAAAAAAGATAACATAATACGAAAGGGAGCTCCCAAGAGAAAGGCTCAGCGACAGGAGAGGCCAACCGCAGGGCAAGGAACGACTGCCGCCGAGGAAGTCTGCATACCGCCGCCCTCGGAGCCAGGGGGAAACGGAGCTCCGACCAGTCCGACGGAGTTCCCCGTTATCGTAGAGGAGGTCACGATTACATCTCCGGTGGCGGATGGCTCCACGCCGATCACCTCACCACCCGGCACTTCATAAACCCCATCGTCTATTGAGAAACACCAAATTGCGCTTCGCCGATTCCCGGAGACGACGCAATTGTTGGCCTCGACGACCGCACCTCCCCAGACGGCGCCCTCTGAAGCAACGTAGACGCCGCGGCCGTTATTATTCCGTATGACGCATCTGTCCATCACGAGCCAGGCCGCGTCCCACCATCCTGCTCTTACGACCACTCCGTTCCCAGTGCAGTCGGCAACGGTGCACTGGGACAGCCTGAGGGTAGCCTCCTTAAACCCGAGCTGCACCGTACAGCCCAGTTCCGGCCACCCGCATCCCCCGTACCTGCCGAACAAATCTTCTACCGCCAGCGTAATCCCCGCGCCCCCGCACCCCGTGATCTGACACCGAGAAATTTGTATGTCCACTTTGGTGTTGTAAATCGATGCAAGATACCTCTGCCAATCGCCGGGACTGCTGGTTTGGGGATCCGGCATGAATGTCTCCCCCAGCTCCTGCCTTGCGAACATGAGAATTCCGGGCCCGCCACACGACCGTACACTGCAATCTGTTATCCGGAAAGGGCGGAAGGTACCCGTCTTGGCCGGCGGGACACCGAGTTCCGCATAAATGCCAACCCCAGCGTACGGTGATCCCACGATGGTCAACCCCTCGACCGAGTTGTTCCAGGTTAGGGTTAAGACCGGCTTCACGGGTGTCACGCCATAGATTGTGACTTCATCCCGTCCTGAACCGAATAGGTTGACGCACCGCTTAAGGACAACATGTTCCAGATAGGGGCCGGGATGCACAACCACTTCATCGCCCTCCTGCGAAGCATCGACCGCCACCTGAATACTCCGCGCGGCGCTTTCGGGGGTTAGGTAAGGGTACTCGTTTCGCCCAGTGATAGAAACATAGCGGATGGCGGCCCCAGCCCTGGCGGGAGCCAACAAGGTCACGGCCACCAGGCCGAGGCGAAGGTGTGCGCCTAAAAACGAGCGTCCTTTCATCGTGCTCCTTGTGCGTCCTCGGAAAGACTACGGTTAAAATTTCACGCGGTAGAAACGAATCCCCAGCGATGGAATGTCGGTTGACCACGTCGTGGTGCTTGATGTAGCAGTTTTTGTGCCCGCCGTGGTCCAGATGGGGTCATCCCGCTTGCTCATACAGCACCTCCGCTTCCGCTAAGACTTCATCGCGGAAATGGCGACTTAGCCAGCCGGCCGTATGAAGCTGCACTCTCCGGCCGAGCATCTCGGACAGCTCCAGTTCCATGCCGAACAAACTAAGACCTACTCTCGTCCCCGCCTCGAACTCCACCAGCACGTCAACGTCGCTGTCCCGGCGAAAGTCGTCCCGCAGTACCGAGCCAAAGAGAGACAGCTTTCGGACGTGGTGACGCCGGCAAAACTCTGCAATCTTATCTTCTGGTAGTGCTATGTTACGGTTCCTCATTCGTCTTCCTCATGGGCGCTGCCCACCTGTTCGTGTCAGGCCGGGCCGTCCCGGGCACCGCTTTGAAGAGATTCTCGACGGCGGTATAGAAGGCGTGGAGGAACGCCGGGAGGGCCGCCCGCTCGCGGTCGCGCCGGCGCGCCAGTACGGGCATGTCCTTACGGTCGCTCACATCCCGTAGCGACATTTTGCCCAACGGGTGGACTCGTGCAAAAAATCGAGCAACTTCGCCGCGTGAAGCTTCCTGCAGCCCAACGTTCTCCGGACTTGCGGTAGCCAGATCTCACCGCAGCTCCTTGCTATTCTTCCCGAATCATGGTACATGGTCTCCTCCCTCCTTGTCAACCAAGAGCGTGGCTCGATGCGACTGCTAATTCGTGGCGGTTCTCGTTCCTTTTCAGTCGTTGCACGGCCGTTCCCGGCACCGGCTACTACGATGAAGATGAACTTGCCGGAAAGCCAACCAAGAGGTGAAGGTGTAAGGAGGCAAACTGTAGGAGAGCATTGGGGCGTTTGCTGTGCTGCCTCCGACGCGAAACTGATCCGTTCGGCATCCGGTTTCGTGTGCTTTTTACCTGCGTCGCACGTTTGGAACATCTGACCTCTCGCACGGTCTAAAAGAATAGACCCCCAAGTTCGGCAACACGAGAGAGGTGCGGGGAACAATCCGCATTGCCTCGGTTATGGGAGGAGGGGCCATTATTCTGCAATTTTTTTGTTGACTTGCTCGCCGAAGAATACGAAGATTCTCGTAGAGACTACGAGCATCTTCGTACGAAGCTATCTCAGCAATAACCTTTGAAAGGAGGATACCAGGCATGGGAAGGCGAAAGGTACCGAGACCGACAGATGCGGAGCTGGCGATTCTGCGGGTACTCTGGGAGCGCGGCCCGAGCACAGTTCGCGAGGTGCATGAGGTACTCAGCCGCGCCCGGCCGGCGGGATACACCAGCGCCCTTAAGATGCTGCAAATCATGACTGGCAAGGGACTGGTTCGCCGGGAAGAGTCGCAGCGGGCTCACGTCTACGAGGCACGGCTCACGCAGGAACAGACGCAGCAGCAATTGGTAAGGGACCTGCTCAAACGGGCCTTTGGCGGGTCGGCCCGGAAACTGGTGATGCAGGCCCTTGCCGCAAAGAAGGTCTCTCCGGAAGAGCTGCTTAAAATCAGGCAACTGTTGGATGAGCTTGAAGGAGGTCCAAAATGATCGCGCTGGAAACCATATTCGCCCAGCCTATCGTCAGGCGTCTGGGCTGGGCTCTTCTGCATTTCGTCTGGCAAGGGGCCGCGGTGGCGCTTCTTTTGGCCGCCGCGATGCGTGCCCTGCGACGCAGCACGGCTAACAGCCGCTATGTGGTCGCTTGCGCCGTAATGCTGATGATGATCCTCCTGCCGGTGATCACCATGCTGCGCACCGACGCACCAGCACCGATCATGTCAGCCGAGAAGCCGAAGGCCGTGGCCCCTGGCTCGCCGCCATCACCGCCAGCGGTGCCGCCGCCAAGTCGGGGGCGTGTGCAGTCCCAACCGCAACAAGAAGTGCCCATCGCCTCGTTTGTCGTCACCCCGGCGTCGCAGCCCTGGCGACCATGGAAGGAGCGGCTTTCTGGATTCCTGGAGCGCTGTCTGCCGTGGGTGGTGTGTGGCTGGTTGAGCGGCGTCTTCGTCCTGTCTCTGCGGCTCCTGGGAGGATGGGCACAAACGCAACGTCTCAAGCGGCGGCTGGTTAAGCCGGTGGCCGAACAATGGCAGCAGACCTTGGGGAATCTCTCCATGCGAATGCGGTTTGGCCGGCCAGTGCAATTGTTGGAGTCGGGGCTGGCTCAGGTGCCGACGGTTATCGGGTGGCTTAAGCCGGTGATCCTCCTGCCGGCCAGTGCCATGTCGGGGCTTACATCGGATCAGCTGGAAGCCCTCCTCGCTCACGAGTTAGCTCATATCCGGCGTCATGATTACCTTGTGAATCTCCTTCAAAGCGTCGTGGAGAGATTGCTCTTCTATCATCCAGGGGTCTGGTGGGTATCGCATCGGATTCGGGCGGAACGTGAGAATTGCTGCGATGATCTGGCCGTAGTCGTCTGTGGAAACGAACTGGCGTATGCTCGCGCCTTGACGGAAATGGAAGGGCTTCGCGGGGCGACGCGCGCGCCGGCCACCGCGGCGGGTGGCGGGTCGCTTCTGAATCGCATCCGTCGCCTAGCGGGCAGGTCAAGCCGGGAATCCAATCTTTCGGGGTGGTGGTTGGCCGGGTTGGCCATCGCCGCTGTGGCGGCGTTCGTCGCAGTGGCGTGTCTGAAGGGGCAAGAGGCACATCTGGACAAGAACGGTGCAAAGAGGGCGGATGCCTTCACGGCAACTCTATCCAGCGGGATTAAGGTTGAGCTCATCGGCGTTTCGCGCAGCCCGTCAAAGGGCAAAGCGTGGTGGAGACCCCACGGTCCGTTTCTGCAAGAGGCGCCGTATGACGAGATGTTGGGACGTGTTCGTGGAAAGGAGGCGGAAATGACGAGAGAGTTCGCTGTCCGCGTCACGAACTTGCCACCCGAGGAGGCAGGAACAAAGTGGCGAATAGCCGAGGCGAAAGCGTCGGCGACCGGCCTGGCAATAAGACACGGCCAGCCCATCAAAGAATTGCACGCCATTGCGGCCAACTTTTCTGGGAAACTCGAGGCAACAACCGTATGCTTTGGGGTGGCGGCTGGGGAGTGGAAAACCCTCGCCCAGCGCGCGGCCAAAACCGGCCAGGAAACGCAAGGAGGTGCGTGGGGCACCGTTGCCTTTGCAGAGCCGTACGTTGTCCAATGGGCGGAAGGCGACGATCCCGGCAACGCGGAACTCAAAACTGAAACGAGGATCACTGTTGCGTTCAAGCTCCGGGACGCAGACCAAAATGTCCGTGTCGTCGCCGTCAACCCGGCGGGTAACGTTTATCGGTGCTCCCGCAGCGAGTTTGCCTCCCTGGATGCCGATACCACGCTCCTGACAGCGGCTTTTTCCGGCCCGCAGCTTGATCGGATTGCGCAATTCCGATTCCAAGCCCGGCCCTACCAATGGGCCGAGTTTAAGAATGTGGCGCTGCGCCCGAGTGAGGGGGCCAGCGTACCTGAGGCGGGTGAGGCGAGGGGGTGGGCTGGTAAGGCGAGCAAGGCCCGCGAGAAACCGGCAACTGTTTCGGGAATAGTCACGGACGAATCGGGGAAGCCCTTATCAGGGGCTACTTGGTGGATCAGCGCGTTTGAGGAGTGGCGTGACGGACGATGGCAGACCGTCTTTCGCACCGGAGTCCCACGCAAACAGACGACAGACGAAACCGGGCGGTTTGAAGTGACGTTCCATGAAAAGCTCAGATATGACCTCCAGTTTGACAAATGGGAATATGCACCATCATTCCTTTTTCAAATCTCGGCAGATTCTCCGGAGCTGCACGTCAAGATGAAAAAGGGGGTGCTTGTCAAAGGGCGAGTGGAAATCGAAGGCAAGGAACACCCCGATTTCGAGGGTATCTCTGTGGTTCTACGAGTTCCAAATGACAGAGGACTATGCTTTAAGAGAACCACACTTGTGGACCACGAAGGGAAGTTCCGCTTTTACGCGGGTCCACCGCCCACGCCCCCCGGTGCCTATTGTAAGTGGCAATTAGTGTGTGCGGGGGAAATCGTAACGTTGGATGTCCAGGAGGATAAACCAGTAGAGGAAGTGATATTTCGGATAGGCCCAACGTGGAAGAGAATCTTCGAATCAGGGGAACTCTCAAGTATCGGACGCGAGATTGAGGTTGCATCCCCTTCGGAAAATGAGACGGAAGGAGCGGACTGGCGGAAGAAATTCGACGCGGTTTACCGTCTGGACGAAAGCGAAATCCTGCGGCACATCCCCAAGCCATTTATTCCCGAGCGTGCCGAGTTCTTCGCCCTTCAGCGTCGGTTGCACCCGGACCCATTTCGAAGGCCAGGGGCTGAGCCTCCGCCCGACCCAGACAACAACGTGTTCCTCTGGGACGCTAACCAGGCCAAAGACTACTGGGCAAATCCGAGAACCCTCGAGGACCTCCTGCGAGCTTGCGGGCTCAGTCCGGAGGAAATCCGCGGGCCGGATGACCTCCTATGGATGGAGTTTCCCGGCGACTGGCTTCTGCGCGAGGGGACGCCCGTGGAAAAACGCCTTGAGGCATTGGCGCAAATCTTCAGAGAAAGATTTGGCCGCTCCGTTCGGTTTGAAAAGCACGCGGTCGAGGAGGATGTTATCGTCGTGCGGGGGAAGCTCGATATCAAGCCGGTCAAGGCAACCGAATGGGAAAAACAGACGTCGGAGGTTTTTCCTTCGCTTCCGGAGCCGGCGCATCGGCCAATCCATGTTTACGTTGATTCTCTGAATACGGGAGAGTTCCGCGTTCTCTGTGCGGACACGGACCTCAAGGGGCTTTTACGCGAACTGACCAAGAGGCTTCGCCGGAAAGTCATAGACGAGACGCAATCTTCCGAAGTCCTGGTGGGGTGGAGCCTTCACGACACCTTCCGAAGAGAGTACATCGAAGAAGACCCCTCCAGGCTCGACCGGCTCCTCGAAAACCTCGAAAAACAAACTTCGCTGGAATTCCGGAAGGAGAAACGACCAGTCGAGGTATGGTTTGTGCATGATCTCCCGTAACGGTTCGGCGGTCGGGTCTTGGCTACGAACCTCGTTGAGCAAACTCAATGCGGCGTCAAGGCTTTCGGGGGAACGGCCGCACCCGTCCCTGTATCTTTGTATGTGAGTGGGTGGCAGTCGCCTGCTCGCTTCGCTCGCCTCGGGATAGACCGCCGCTCGTGCAAGTGAACCCGAGAGGAATGGAATGTCGAAGGGAGGAATAAACACGCGAGTCTGGGCTGGGTCCAATTCATTGAAACGGCTCAAGGCAGGAACTGTTGCTTCCCCTCTGGGGCATTTTTTCCGGCCGGAAAACCTGTCGTGCATCTCCGGGACAGCAATGAAAGGAATTCACCCGAGGTTGACAGGCCTGAGCGCCGCTTTTCCCCACGAAAATCGGGAACAAAGCCGACGCCTCGGTGTCCAGTAAAGAGAGTAGTTAAACAAAACGGGGGTCCGCTGCGCCCGGAACCGTTCACTTTCATAGGAGGATGCCATGAGAAGGACTCTTTTTTTCGCAACACTTATGCTCGCCATAGCGCCGGCAGTCCGCGGATGGGAGCACCGTGAGCCGCTCAGCAAGCGGGAAGGTGAAGACCCCAGGTTCACCCTCACCGCGCTTCGTCACAAGGACGGCGCCGTCCTCGTCAAGTTTGTGGTTCCCGCGCAGAGTCCGTATCGAAAATGCTCGTGTCTGCGCTTGGAGGTCGAGGACAAAGGAGTGGTTTTGCTCTGGACGAAGCTGGCAACAAGCGAGACCGAAAAGGGCGATATCGTCGCTGGCTTCCAGATCCACGACTCCCTTGCCCAGAAGGCGTACATCGCGTTTGCGTGGGACGGGGACGAGGAAATGCCATTCCCCCGCGCGAAGCTGGTGAGGATCATGGACTACATCACCGACTGGAAGCCCAAGCCAGCCGGTAGCTGAGTGCTCCAATTCGTTAGCTGGGAGGGCGACACATGAATCTGAAGCGCGTCACCATCTTAAACAATCAGAAAGGACAAAGAACGATGCGACGAGTTAGAAGAGGGTACGTAGCTGCAGCCGCATTGGCGGCGACAATGTTTGCTTCCAGCGTCTGCCTGGGCCTGATTCCTGGGCCGAGGAACGGAGGCACATGGCCGGACACATGGCCCGAGCAACTCGAGCCTTATCGAAAGCAGGCGTGGACGTTGGAGATTACCCATGTGATGCCATTGGTGCCCAGAAATCCCCGACCTCACGGCCTCCACGAGACGGTCTACAAGATCTCTTTCGACACGCCAGAGGATTTTGAGGAAGCCTGGCCCGCAATTCTGCAAGTCAAGGACAAGGGCGCCCCGCTCATCCTGGAGAGCAGCCCTTTCTACTATCCCCGGCTTGGGAGAGGGATAGAGACGGGCGTCCTCATCTTGTGCCCGATAGGCGGCAAATTGGTCACGGGCGATGGCACAATCAAGTTCACCGATCGCTGGGGGACAATCGAGCGCGCTTTCAACGGGCTGCTTGAGGACTTACCCGAGTACGTGGTCGCGGATGACGGGAAGTGGGTCCCCTTCGACGGTAGCGAAGGGGAAGATTTCATTTTCCGTGAACGCGACAGGAGTTTCATTGACCGAGCGTTAAGAAGGGGCTCCATCTTCCAGGCGCGAACCGACATCGTACTGATTACAGATGGAAAGATTGTGGATCTGAACCGAATCCGCCTGCCTGCAAATACCCCAATAATTGATAACCGTTTCGGACGAGTGGAAAAGCAGCCCGTTCTTATTGAAAGGGAGGGGTAAGCACAAACAGAGGATGGTCACGCTTCTCGTGGAGCAGCGTGCGTGAGCTGATTGTTGGCTGGGATCTCAACAACGTAGGGACGAAGCTACGAAAATCCTCTGACACATTGGCTCGCTGTGTTTGTGCTCAGCCTTTTCTTTGCAGCATCTGCCGGGATACCCTGAAACAATGGAGATAGCCACCAGTTGATGGCGGCAGCACCAACCCAAGGGCGGTGACTGTCCTCGGCGCTTGGTGATAAATCATGCAACTGACAGATATTCTCAGATGCCCAAAAACCGGGGATAGGCTCCGATTGCGTGATGAGGATTCGATCGTACACGTCGAGCACTCTGATGTCACCTATCCCGTCATTGATGGAATTGTGGACTTCTGTCGCCGCGCTGCAGACACCGTTTCTACCGCATATGATGCGATTGCATCGCGCTATGACACGTACATGAGATCTTCGAACGTGTTCATGAAGGTCTGCAATACGGTCATCTGGGGATTTCGCAATGATCTCAATTATGATGATACGGTCCTGTCGTATCTACCGTGTCAGTTCGATGGAGTTCTGCTTGACGTGGCCGTGGGAACGGGGGTGTTCACCTGTTCTCGGTATGCTGCATTTCCCAATGCCACAATCATAGCGATTGATTATTCGATGGCCATGCTACAGCAAGCCAAAAACTGTTTTCGACAACATGGCCGGGAGTGGGCATGATCACCGCAGCGACATACTTTCCAGTGATCGCAACGCCGCAGCGCTTTCCCGACGGCGGTCGCGTGGTCAGTTGCATCGGGTTAGTGCCATCATCCTGGAACAGTGGCGATCAGCAATGTCACGGGCGCATCACCAAGCGAGGGTCTTCGGAATTGCGGGTGATGCCATGCGAGGCGGCTCTGCATGCGGCGGGACCGCTCGCCGAAGGGATGTCTGCAAACAGAGAGCGAAAGAACAATGCTTCAGGAACTGACGGAACAACGTTGATTTCCAGAACTCCCGATACTGTGCGGTGACTCGTTAGCGTTCCATGAGCGAAAAGGTCTTCTATCTGTGTGGGGCGCCGCCACCCGAATGACGCTGTGAGGAGAAAGACCACAAATAGATCGGTGGAGGCACCTGGAAAACACGCCAACGCCAATAAGACGGCATCGCTGTTGCGCGACGTACGGACAAAAATCATGAGATAAATAACCCGCGGATTCCCGCTTGACACCCGCTTTCATAGACGGAATGCTCAGACCATCGCTCTTCCTTCAAGCACGTCCTCGTCATCCTGAGCAGTCCGGAAGGATCGTACATGATACTCCGCGTTTTTGCCGTTTCCGTGAGGGTAGGCAGCTCATCTGCCGTTTTTGCTCTGTTCGGCACCGGGGGTTTGGCTCTCCCTCGCCCGGAACACGTGTGAGCGGGCGTCAGGCTTCCTTTCTCTCAGCTGCTCTGATACCGCAAGTGGGATCAAAACCCCGCCTCGCCTGATGTACTAATTTCTTAGAAAATTCTCTTGACAGGAACATAACCTTGGGATAGGTTGTCTAATAAATTAGAAATCAAAACGGGTAACCCTTTTGGAAAGGAGGGGTGATCGTGGCTCGACCTTCATCACGCCATCCAACCGAGTTGGAGCTTGAAATCCTCAAGGTCTTGTGGCGGGACGGGCCCGTCGCGGTTCGTCATGTCCGCGACTCATTGTCCGGGTTCCGGGATCTGGCGTACACTTCCGTTACGACCATCATGAACATTATGGTGAAGAAAGGGTATCTGAAGCGCAAGAAGCAAGGCGGCAGATATATCTACAGTGCGAGGGTCATGGAGCGGTCCATCAGGCGGCGGATGCTGAAGGATTTGGTTGAGCGGGTCTTCCACGGGTCGCCTGTGGCGGCGATGGTGAATCTCCTTGACGCGGGCGAGGTGGATGAGAGCGAGCTGAAAGAGCTGCGGGAAATGATTAATCGGAGGATGCGAGAGGAGGGGTCGCAATGAATCCGTTTGTCTATCTGGATAAGGCGTTTCGCGTTCGGCTGATCCAGACCCTAATACATTTTTTCTGGGAGGGGACGGCAATCGCGCTGCTGGTGGTTGTCTGGGCGGTACTTTTTCGCCGGGCGTCCTCGCCCGCGCGATACGCTGTTTGCGTTGGGGCACTGTTCCTGATGGCGGTAAGTCCGGTTGTGACATTTTGGCTTGTGGGCGACCGCGCTGGGCCGGGCTGCTCTCCACCGGGCAGAACTTCCCCTCCGACGGAGCGTCCAGAACCCGTTCAGCATGGCAGCCCGCAAGCCGTGACGTCTCAGCCGTTCGAGGCCGCAGTTGCGGGGCCTGAGACGCGACCTCGGCCGAGTGGCATCTCAGAAACTGCGTTCCGAGGGCGAAGGAAGCTCTCAGGCTTTCACTGGCAGAGATACGCCCCCGACGCTGCGGTCTGCTATCTCGCTGGGGTGGTCTTGATGCTCGGTCGGTTGTTTTTCGGCGTGCAAGGCGGAAAGAGGCTTCGCCGCTGTTCGGAACCGGTGAGGGATGTGTCGCTTCTGGCGACAGTTGTGGCGTTGAATTCTTGTGCGGTTCGGGCTGGGGTGCCGATTGGCCACCTGACGGAGTGGCCGCCCGTGAAGGGCAGGCCGGTAGATTGTCGCTACCAGATGCGCATCGCTGTCACCATGCCTTCCGGGGAGCCTGCAATGTCGCCTGAGGCGACGGTCACGCAGCGCGTTTGGTATCACAACACAACAGCCGAGCCTATTCGCGCCCTGGAGGTGATCGGACCGCGTCCCAACAGCGTCACGAAGGAGGACGGGAGCGCCCTCGCTGTCTCGAAGCCGAATGAACAGGGCGTGTGGCAAGTTCAACTGGACAAGCCACTGGCAGCCGGTGCTGGAATAGAGCTGTCAACGGAGTTCGACGCGGCATTTGGAGTTCCTGAGTATAACTTTCAGGAGTACCGCGAGCTGGCCGGCGCCTGGCACCCTAAGGTGGTCGACACGGAAGCCAGCGGGCCGTTCGAAGGCCCGAATGGTGCAATTGCCTCCTATGACGTAACAGTCACTGTTCCGAACGGCTGGAAATGTGTGACGAGTGGGATGAAGCGCGAAGAAACGTCGGGCGACGGGGAGAAGGTCCTCAAATTCGCGGTTGACCACGTTGCAGACTTCGCCGTCGTGCTGACAAAAGAGCTGGAATCCATCAAGCGCGAGGCCGCGGGCGTTTCTGTAGAACTGCTCCACAGGCCCGAGAGAAAAAAGCAGGCTGAGCGGGTGGCTGATGTGGCCGCCGATGTGGTGAAGTTCTACAGCAAACAATTCGGCTTCTATCCGCAGCGTTATCTGTGCATCGTCATGCTCGGTCGGGGCTTCGGCGGGGGACCCGTGGGAGGAAACATCGTCCGCGCTAACGACTCTATTGATACAGATGTGGCACAGACAGCGTGGGGAGTAGCGCATGAGATAGGACACGAGTACTGGGGTTTTGAATGCGTCGCGGATTCCGACCATTTGACCAAGTGGTTCGGCCTGGGGATGGGGCTGTACTCTGACAGACTCTATTGTCGCAAGAGGGCTTTGGACGCCCCCCAGCACAGGTCCTACTTGGAGGACTACCGCGATGTCGCACGCCTTGGGCCTGAGAGCATCCTGATCCCCGACCCGCCGCGCCCAGTGGATAAAGGGATTGCACACGCGAAAGGGTTCGTCGTGGTTGACCTCCTGCACTATCTCCTTGGGGAAGGGAGGTTCAATAGCGCCGTTTCCGATTTCTTGACGACCTATAGGTACCAGCGGGTTCGACAAGACGACATAAAGTCAGTTTTTCAGAAACACGCCCCGGAGGATCTGTCCGATTTCTTCCATGACTCTCTTAGGACAGATAAAGCGTTCGACTGCGCAATCAAGAAGGTCTCGTCGCGGAAGGCCGGGGGCAAGTTCCTGATTGACGTGGAGTTGGAGTCCGTAGGGGGACTTGCGCTGCCGGTCCCCGTCGAAGTCCGATTGGTGGATGGCCGAAGGTTTCGGAGGCGCTCAACCCTTGCCTCGATGCGGGTGGGGGTCCATGCCGACGAAGACTGGCACTCTGTCGTAATTGACCCCGACCTGTTCCTTCCGGATTCAGACCGCGCCAATAACTTTGCCTGGAACCCGCATGCACCACCGATTTTCGAAATCCCAGAGATTGATCTCAACGACATGGCATGGGGGCAGAACGTCCTCAGGGTCAAGGTCAAGAACACGAGCGACGTAGAGGAGAAATTCTGGCTTTGGATCGGTGGTCGCTATGAGTCCGGACAGGGCTTCGGAATGGGGATGGAGGAGCCGATTGTCCTTACGCCCGGCGAGGAGCGCTGGATCGAGCATCCATACTGGGTGCCTCCGCGGCCGGGCAAACTCCCAGGTCGGATCGAGTTTGTGATGCCCTACGGCGCCGCCCGGCCTCAGGACCAAGAGCCGTTCCTCGTTAAGAAATACTCCGTCATTTTTGGTACTCCGAATCCAAGATGCAATGAACTCACCCCTCCGGCCGTCTTCATCCGAGACCTCCCTCAGCTTTTCGGAAAGTACCGAGATGGGACCCGGATTCCACCTTTTGTCCATTTCGAGACCCAGGATTTTGTCTATTACTGTTCCCCCGGAACCCCGGCCCATCGGGACATGGAAAAAATCAAGGCCGACCGGCAAAAGGCCATCGGTGAGATAGCCGATTTCTTGGGCGCTCCGCCCCAGGGAAAAATCTCGTGCTTCTTCTACCCTGATGCGGCGGACAAGTACGCCTGTACGATGCATCGAGGGGATGGCCTTGCCTTCGATAACTGCATTGCTGAAGTCTACAATGAGAACACAAACCTCGATCCATAGCACGAGCTGACCCATATCCTTGCTCGACAGATAGGGAATCCTCCGGCACTCTTCCGTGAAGGGCTTGCCACCTACATGTCCGAGCGTCTGGGAGCGCATCCTTTGAAGAATCTCAGCGGCGGAGACGCTTCACTTTATGAGCGGGCGCGTGAGTTGAAAAGCAAAGGGGGTTGGATTCCTCTTGAGGAATTGATTACCTACACGGAGATTGGATCGGAGAAAAGCCGGCCACCAGTAGCCTACGCTGAGGCGGGTGCGTTCGTAAAGTTCCTGATCGTCGCCTATGGCAGGGAGAAATTCCTTGAAGCGTACAGGGGCCTCAAGAATTCAGAAGACAAGCTTGTCCATCAGGAGAACCAAGGAAGGCTTGAGCGCATCTACGGCGAATCCCTCCAGGCGCTGTCCCAGGAATGGCATGCTGCGATGGCACCATCCGATCGGAGTCAGGACCAGACGAAGATCGAACAGCAGACCGCTGCACGGGAAGGAGAGGGGCAACATAACCGGGCCATCGGGGAAATTGAGAAGCTCGGTGGCGTGGTTGATGTGAAGACTTCGGAGAGTGGGGATGAATACACCGAGGTGAAACTTCTTGGTCCCGGGTACTATCGCGAGTGGAAAGGTGGAGCGCACGGGCTCAAACATCCCAAGCGCCTGGAGAATGTGAGGTCGCTTCGCATCCAGGACGTCGGGGATTTCGCTGACGAGCACATGGTGCATCTGAAAGGATTAACGGGCCTACGCTCACTAATGCTCGTGCGCACCAAGGTCACCGATGAAGGGCTGGTACACCTGAAGAATCTCAAGAACCTCGAATTCCTCGGGCTGATGTCGAACAGGTTCACCGATGGAGCGGTGAATCACATTCGAGGACTGACCAGTCTTAAATCGTTGCGGCTTGACGACACCGAGATCACCCACGAGCGCGTTAACGGATTGGAAGAAAGTGGATTGTTGGTTCCATTGGAGTTCCTGACGCTGAGCAACACGAGAGTTACTGACGCGGGACTCGCCCACCTCAGGGGCATGCTCCACCTCAAATGGCTGTACATGCAAGACACAGCCGTTACCGACGCAGGCTTGGGTCATCTGGAAGGATTACCCGGGCTGGAGATGTTGATCCTGAATAACACCGTCGTGGGCGATGCGGGGATGGTGCGTTTGAGAGGATTGACGAACCTCATCAGTCTGTAGCTGCGTAACACAGAAGTCACGGATGCGGGACTTGAGGTTCTAACCGGGTTGGCTAACCTTTCCTACCTCCATCTCTCGGGTCCCCAGGTGACGGATGCTGGGCTTGCGCATCTTGGGAAGTTGGCCGAGCTCGAGGAACTCGGGCTTGATGGCTGCGGCATATCTGATGCGGGATTAGAGCATTTGAAGCGACTGAAGCGGCTCAAGACCTTGTACCTGAACCGGACCGAAATAACCAAGGAGGGTTACGAGAAGATCAAGGGAGCGCTGCCGAAGTGCGAGATTTACTGGGAGCCACTGAGGCCCGGGGACCTGCTGAGAGTCGGCGACCGGGCTCCGGAGCTTAGCATTGACCGGCTGCTCCAGGCACCCAAGGGTGCGGTGGCGAGTTGGGAGTCGCTGAAAGGTAAGGTAGTGGTGTTGGAGTTCTGGGCGACATCGTGCGGCCCCGGCCCGGAGTTTTAACATGCTCAATTTCAGCAGGCGTGCACGAGAGCCAGCCCTGTTTGACGCACCGCCTGAGGAAGCTCTTGAAGTGTCGAAGCTCCAGTTTGACTGTGAAAGGCGACGCTTCTCTCAGGCGTCGCTTTTTGTAGTCTTCGATCCTCGACGTGGTAATATCCTCGACGGCTTTGATTCCCCTTATGCCGG
>Ga0315312_1000501_pt1 | contig 44562 bp, 35 predicted proteins | sample TDP7_MG_FD_203629 | JGI IMG/M metagenome (GOLD analysis project Ga0315312, IMG submission 203629) | Freshwater sediment microbial communities from Lake Towuti, South Sulawesi, Indonesia - TDP7 | ecosystem: Environmental > Aquatic > Freshwater > Lake > Sediment | place: Indonesia: South Sulawesi... | reverse complement strand
CTGTAGATGAGAGTGGCAAGGTCAAGTATGACTATTATCTTTCCAATGCAGATTCTGATACCTCTTTGCAAGAGTTGGCACGCGTTATCAAGGCAGCGCATAGGGTGGAAGATGCTATCAAGCGAGCCAAGAGTGAGGCTGGCCTTTCGGATTATGAAGTACGCACTTGGGCAGGCTGGTATCATCATCAAACGCTCTCACTTATTGCAACATGGTTTTTGATTTTAGAGACTCTTCGCGGGAAAAAAATATACGCCAGCATTGACGGTTCCGCAGGTTCGTATTTTGCTGTACATTCTTTTGCGTCGAGCCTGCGATTGCAAATATCCCGGCTGGGCGATACGTTTTGTAAAGCGCAGAAGCAGGCGGAGAGAACTGGCTCGTTTTCATCATTACAGGCGACATAACTTATTGGCTCCGTTAAGAGTTAAAGAACGAAAATGAAGTTAGACAGTAAAATTATGGGCGAGTTTATTTAACTAATACTACATGGCTAAGCCATCCCTTATGGGAGTGCCTAAAGTTAAAAGTGACTAAAGTTAAGAACAATCTTGCATACTGTTGTAACTTTAGCTCACTTTAGGCACTTTAGCTCACTTTAGTTCACTTAATAATTCGACAATTCTTGTTCCGCGATTGTGCCGTAGCCGGCTTTTCAAATAAACAATCGTTCAGCCCTTGCGTGCAAATCGGCTGATGTTGCGAATCGCCTGCCGCAGACGCTGCTCATTTTCCACAAGTGCAATACGCATATAGTTTTCGCCGTTCTCACCGAAGGCCCTGCCCGGAGCGATTGCAACCTCTGCATACTCCATCAGGTCCATTGCGTAGTCGATACTGCCCTTGCCCTTGGAATGCTCCTGCGGCACTTTTGCCCATACGAACATTGTGGCCCGCGGCTTTTCTACCTCCCAGCCGAGCCTCGATAAACCCTCGCAAACCACATCGCGTCGCGACTGGTACCTCTGGTTTTGAGCGATTATATCGGCATCGCAGTTTCGCAGTGCAATAATACCGGCTATTTGTATCGCCTGGAACATCCCGTAATCGTAATAGCCCTTTATCGTAGCAAGATAATCTATCATGTCCCTATTGCCTGCTGCGAAGCCGATTCTGAAACCTGCCATATTGTAGGGCTTGCTCATCGTAATAAATTCGACGCCGACATCCTTGGCCCCTTTAACCGAAAGAAAGCTCGGCGCTTTATAGCCGTCAAAGCAGGTCTCGCCGTAAGCAAAGTCGTGGATGACCGCTATGCCGAACCTCTTTGCCAGCTCGACTACCGGCTCGAAGAATCCCTCATCGACGGTCATTGTGGTCGGATTGTGGGGGAAATTGAGAATCAGCAATTTCGGCTTCGGATACAGACGCTCACAAACCATCGCTATGGTATTGAGGAACTTTTCATCGGTGCCCAAAGTTACCGTTATCACATTTGCCCCCGCCAGTGCCACGGCGTAATTGTGTATAGGATAAGCCGGGTCAGGGACAATCGCGGTATCGCCCGTCCCTAACATCGCCAGGCACAGATGGCTAAAACCTTCCTTCGAGCCGATGCAGGCCAGCACCTCCGTCTCCGGGTCGAGCTGCACATTCCATTTGTGCTCATATTTTATCGCTATTTCCTTCCGCAGATTCTTAATACCTTTCGATGCACTGTATCGGTGGTTGCGCGGGTCCCTGGCCGCCTCGCACAGCTTGTCAACCACAATCTGAGGAGCCGGGTCGGTTGGATTACCCATCCCCAAATCGATGATGTCTATGCCCGCCTGGCGCTTGGCCAGTTTCAACGCATTCAGTCGCCCAAACAGATAAGGGGGCAAACGCGTTATTCTTTGTGCCGGCTCAATCTTAAATTCTGCCATAATCTTTCCTGCAAATCAAAAATCGTCTCTCGTCGCTCGACTTACTTTTTGGTCATTTTATTAGAGTCTCTTTAATGCTCCGTTGAAAACCGTTGAAATTGTCATTTCGAGCGAAGGCGACAAAGTCGCCGGAGTCGAGAAATCTATTAAAAACAGATTTCTCCGCTTCGTTCGTCCCGATTTGTCGGGACTCACTACGTCGAAATGACATCTTTTCAACATAGCATTAGAGTCTCTTTAGTACAATCGGATAGTCTACACCTGAAGGATAAATTTTCAAAGGATTTTATGTTATGTTCGGCTGGTGTTGCCTGCGTGGGCTTGCCCGGCTATTCTTGTATTTGTTTGTTTCGGTATTGGATATAGGCTTGTCGCATCGCCACGTAGGGTTCCAGTGCTGCGGCCTTGAAGTCTTCGTACTGCCCGATGCTAAATGAGTTCTCGTTCGTCATCTTCCCTGCCGATATTGCAACCGAAATCTCCAAGGGTCTCACGTAGCTCACCGGATTAAGAAATAAATCCCCCACGAAGCCCACCGAATCTCGCAGGGTTGACGGGCCGAACAATGGCCAGACGACATAGAAGCCGTTGCCTACGCCGTGTACCGCTAATGTCTGGCCCAGGTCTTCCTCGACGGGTTCAAGTCCCCGTTTGTCTCTCGCCGGGTCACCGAAGCCCAGAACACCTTCTGTGGTATTGACCACAAACCGGCGAAGCTCAATGTTAGCGCAATCGCCTTTTCCTTGCAGCAGGCAGTTTGCTAAACGAAGGGGCGTGATTAGATTGTGAAAGAAATTACGGATGCCGACACGGGCCGGCTCCGGTATCACATCTCTGTATGCCTGGGTAATGGGCTTGGCCGCCCAGAAGTAGAGTTTGTCATTGACGTTGTACATAATCCGATTCAGGGGCTCCAGCGGGTCGGCCACTGTAACGGCCTGCTCGCCAAGCTCTTCTTCTAACGATTTAAAATCCTCCTCTTCCAGCAAGTCAAAATCCTCATCTCGATTCTCGATTTTTGATTCTTGATTCTTGCCAAGCTCATCTTTGAGGGGCTTAGGCTCATCGAGTATCGAGATTTGGTCGCCGGACAAGCTTCTATCCGCTTGGGGACGCCTTACGGCGGGCAAGCATCGGGTTTCGAGTTCCGATTTCTCTGAAACCGCACAGCCCGCAGCCGCGACGGCCAGGACGACAAAGACCAGAGCGCAGAGAACAGAGGACAGAGTACAGAGAACAGATGACAGAGGATAGATTTCTGTCTTCTGACTTCTGACTTCTATTTTCTGTCTTCTGTTTTCTGCCATCTTATTGCACCGATTTCTCACTCTCAAGTCTCCTTGCCGAAAGGTTTGGCCATAATCAGCATTTGCGGCAGGAGGGTAAGGGCAGCGAGAAGCGCAATGAACATGGCTAATGCGGTCAGCAGGCCAAAATAAACTGTGGGATTGAAATTGGACAAAGCCAGAATAGAAAAACCGATGATAATAGTTATGGACGTATAATACATGGCATGTCCTATGCTCCCATGACACCGATGCATTATTGGAAGGTACTTACGATCTTTCTGAGGGACCCCGCCTTGCGGGAACGCAAATTCATTTTTAAATCTATGGATATAGTGAATTGTGAAATCGTCTGAGATTCCCAAGCCGATAGCAGCAATGGTTATGGTCATCATATCCAGAGGAATGCTGAGCCAGCCCATCACACCGAGCACGAACGCGATGGAAAGAGCATTCGGAATTATAGCGATAACAGCAATCCTCAACGACCTAAACTCCACTAAATACGTTACCATAAGCACCAGCATAGTAAAACCCGATGTTAGTATCTGAGAACCGAACAGGCTTTGCAGCATGTTGTTGTACAGGACCAGCAGGCCAGCCAGATGAACATGGTCCTCGTCCAGCTCCAGTATGCTGGGCAGGTATGCCTTGATTCTCTTGAGTAGTTCGTTGCGCCTCAGTGTCTTCTCGGAATCCCTGACCCTGACCCAAAAGCGGACCTGATTATGCTCCACCGAGACATAGGGCTTAATCAGCATGGTCTTGAACTCGTCCGGGGTTTCGCTATAGAGCAAAGCCAGTTCAAAACTGTCCAGAGGCTTGCCGTTGTTCAGCCTCTCGGTAATCGCCAACATGGTGCCCAAAGACAACACCTTGCCGGTTTCCGGCAGATTTTCGAGATATGTGTGCACGGCCTTGACTCGGGCCATCTTTGCGGCATTAAACCAGTACTTCTGGTCCATTGCGGCCTTTTCGAGCTCATCGAATTCGTCGAATATCTCATCGCCCTGCACCAATTGAGCCCCACCGGCGGGCTCTGAAGTCGGCTCCGCTGCGGTGTTTATATCGGTGGGCAATTGTTGCGGGGCTGCGTCGGGTCCGTCGGATGCTAATGGGGTGACAGCGGCCTCAAAGTCTATGATGACATCCAGCGGTGTAGTACCGCCTAAGTGTTGGTCGATGACTTTCATGCCCCGGTAAATCTCGGTGTTTTCGTCAAAGTAATCGATAAAGCAGTTTTCCACCTCTAATCTCGAAATACCGATGATGCTGGAAATCAGGACCAGACCGCTTATACCCAAAATCAATACGCCGTGGGCTTCGGTAAACTTCGCCAGGATGGATGTTAGTGGAAAACGCTGCCCTTCCGCTGCGGTACGCCACTGGCGGAGCGTTAGCGTCTCTTTCGGCATCAGCATCAGCACGGAAGGAAAAAGCAAAAAAGTCACGATTAGCGATACAATCAAACCGACTATCATCATCCAGCCGAACGTGATGACCGGTAAGATGTCACAAGACAACAAAGACGCAAAGCCGACAATCGTGGTTAGAAATGCATATACGGAGGGTATCACCTTCGTCTGCATGGTATCAAGAATCAACTGACGATTAGATTCCTGCGGATTCCGGATTAAGAGTTCACGATACTGCACAATCAGGTGAATAACAAGAGACATTGTCATGATAAGCTGCAAAGAAATGAAATTGGAGGATATGACCGTCACCTCCCAGCCGAACCATCCCAACAGACCTATCATACAAATCGCCGAGACCACGCAGCAGAGTATCGGCAGCAATATCCAGCGTACTTTCCTGAAGATTATAAACAGCATAAGAATCAGAAATAGCAGCACTCCAAGACCAAAGACCTTCAAATCGTTCTTAATGAAGGTGATCATGTCATCTGCTATCATACCGACGCCGCCAAGAAACAAATCTGCATCCCGGCGATAGTTATCCATAATGGCTCGTATCGCCTTGATATCCTGATGGCGTTGCCGCCTAATTTCATCCCTGCGTTGTCGGAATCGCTCAGTGATGCTCTTTAGTTCGGCGCGCTCTGCGGGTGTTAGCGAGCCATCGGCCTTCTTCACCCGCAGCTCATTGCGGCGCTGCAGCAAATCTTGATAGACATCGTCGTCAGAAAAATTGATTAGCAGTGCCGTAGTCTGCGAATCCGAGCTGAGCAACAGGTCTCGATAAAAAGGACTCTCACGAAGCTCGACTCTGGCTAAGTTCACATCGACCGCCGGCGAATTGAGGCCCCCCTGACGGCGGCCAAGCGTGGGCAGCTCTCCGGTAAGCTCCTTGAGCGGGACCGGCGGACTTTCCAGCAGAGGAACGTCCAGAATGGAAAGCACCGATACGATATTTTTCAGAGACCTTAAATCATCTCGCAGCCGGGCCAACGTGGCCAGCGTATCCGGCGAGAACAGGTCGTTTTGGGGTGTATATGTCAGGACTAAAAAGTCGTGTTGTCCGTAGCGCGAACTGATTAGACGCGAGTAGCGCAGGTCTTCGTCGTTCTCCAGAACTAAAGTCTCCGCCGAGGCGTCCAGCCTGAATCCTCTGGCGCCGAAGGCGAACAGGCCCAAAGCTACCAGCATACAGAAAATGACTGTTTTAGGATGTCCCAGAACCACCCGGTCGAAAAGGATTGATACCACTGAGTGATGTTTCGTCATAGTACCCCTTTGGTATTGGTTATCAGAAAAGTGCCTAAAGTGACAGCTTTGCTGTCATTCTGAACGCAGCGCAGCGAAGTGAAGAATCTCTTTTTCGTTGACAAGATTCTTCGGCTTCGCCTCAGGATGACACTTACGTGTCACTTTAGGCACTTCAAATTTTAGACACTTCAAACTTTAATTCACTTATTCTGTTGGTTTCTCCAGCCGAGAAAGAAGGTCCTCGACAGTGCCGCGGCGAAGGATTTCATCGAATTGTGAGCGGTAGGTCAGCAGGATGCTGACACCTTGTATTTCCACATCATAAATCATCCAGCGTTCGTCTACCTTGCGAAACTTGTATAGAATGTCGACCTTTTTATCCTCGTGTACCAGCTCCGTCGGGATGTAGACAGTCTCCTTCTTTTGCATTGCCGGCTTGAACATGATTTTTTCGTCCTTGTAGAGAGCAACCTTCGCAAGATACGACTTCTTAAGCAGTTCGGTAAAAAGCTCGGTGAATTTCTCTCTTTGTGGCTGAGTCAATTTTGGCCAGTGTGTTCTGCCCAATGCGAGTTTGGCCATCAGTGGGAAATCAAAGACCGGAGTTACGATTTTACCGACCTGGCTCTCTTTGGCTTGCTCGTCGATGTCCTTATTCTGCAGGATCAAAATGATGGCATCCCACTTTTTACGCAAGAGCTCATTGGGGTCATTCGGCTCGTTCGGCTCGTTCGAGTCCTTAACAACGGCATCGCCCTTTGTCCGCGACGGTTCGTTTGGGTCGTTCGGGTCCCTGTTATCTGCGTTGACGCCCTGACATGCAACCAGGAAAAACAAAAAAGCACACCAAAGACTTCTCAAAGCCCACTCCTTATATCGTTTATGTTTCTTCGCCGGCCATTGATACTTAACCGTATAGAGAATGGCGCTGCAAGCCAGAACGCGTATCCCCAGAGAGACCAAAGCCTGCTTTTATTGCTGCTCGACATCTTCATTTTCGACATTTTTTTGTTTTATCTTAATTATAAAATCGACCGATTGGCTTAACAACTGCCAAGACCGGTCTTTCCTATTTTTTCTTCTAAAAGACAGAAAACAGAAAGCAGAAGACAGAAATCTGACCTCTGTTCTCTGACCTCTGTCCTCTGTAGAGATTTGTACAGCCGGCGGCTAAAATCCCCTCTTCTTGCCTCCGGCAAGAGGCAGAGAGGGCACAAACAATTCTCCGCCAGAATCCATTCCGGCTGAATTTACCCATTTAAAAATCCTTCTTAATGCAACACTCGATACTCAATAATTTTCGACTTTTCTTCTCCAAGCATCGAGCATCGAGTATCGAGCATCGAGCATCGAGTATCGAGCATCGAGTATCCGTCAATCTTCAAAAGGTACGGTTGCCGAGTAGTTTGGCGCCTCTTTGGTTATCTGTATATCGTGCGGATGCGATTCGGCGACCGACGCGGCGCTTACGCGAACGAATCGGCTGTTTTTTCGCAGCTCTTCGATATTTCGCGCCCCGCAGTAGCCCATACCTGCTCGCAATCCGCCGACCAGTTGATAAACAAAATCGCTCAGTGTGCCGCGGTAAGGCACCCGCCCTTCCACGCCTTCGGGCACGAGTTTATTTTTCTCGGTCGAGCTTTTTTGCCCGTATCTTTCCGCCGAACCTTTAACCATCGCCCCTAAAGAGCCCATACCCCTGTATTCTTTGAACTGCCTGCCCTTGTAAATAACCAACTGTCCCGGACTTTCTTTCAGCCCGGCAAACAACGACCCTATCATCACACTCGATGCCCCGGCGGCGATTGCCTTGGTTATATCGCCCGATTGCCTTATTCCACCGTCGCCGATGACCGGGATATTATGCTTGCTGGCCACCATGGCGCAGTTGATTATCGCGGACACCTGCGGCACTCCCACGCCGGAAATTACCCTGGTGGTGCAGATTGCGCCGGGCCCGATGCCGACCTTAACGGCGTTGACACCTGCTGCAATCAAATCCTCAGCCGCCTCAGCCGTCGCGATATTGCCCGCAATTACGTCTATATCATACTGGGCTTTTATCTTCTTTACGGTATCGATAACATTTTGCGAATGGCCGTGGGCGGTATCGACTACGATAATATCCACATCCGCCGCTATCAAGGCCTCGATTCGCTCATAATCGTGAACGCTCACTGCCGCACCGACGCGCAGCCTGCCGCGCCGGTCCCTGGCCGCCAATGGATACTGCTGAACGCGGTCGATGTCCCTCATAGTAATCAAGCCGGCCAGCTCACCATTGTCGTTGACCAATAGTAGCTTCTCCACCTTGTGCCGTTGCAGAATTACCTTGGCCTGTTCAAGTGTCGTTCCAGCAGGGCCTTTAACAAGATTGTCCTTTACCATTACAGAACTTATTTCGACGTCGTAGTCTTTGAGGAATTTCAAATCCCTTCGCGTCAGAATGCCCACCAGCTTTTTGCCCTCGACGATTGGGATGCCCGAGACATTCTGCTCGTTCATCAGCTCCTGCGCTTTTCTGACAGGCTGGCTCGGCGATAATGTTACCGGGTCGAGAATCACGCCGTGCTCGGAGCGTTTGACCTTGGCCACCTCTCTTTTTTGCGCCTCAATTGAAAGATTCTTGTGGATTATGCCGATTCCACCTTCCTGGGCCAGCGCTATTGCCAATGCCGATTCGGTGACGGTATCCATAGCAGCCGAGACAATCGGGATATTTATCGTGATGTTGTCGGTCAGTTGCGTACGGGTGTCCGCCTGGCTCGGCACAAAATCGCTTTGGGCCGGCACCAGCAGCACATCGTCGAAGGTTATGCCTTCAGCAACAATTTTATCCCGCACCAAAACCGCCCCGATGTCGTCCCCGCTGCCTCGTTGTTGCGAAGCAAAACGGCGGGAGGAGCTTCTTTTGGATGCAGGAGTTGAACTTTTCTTTGGTGCGGGATTCATTTTTCACTCCAAAATTAAACTCGGCTATGCTGCGCTACGCCGCAGCGTGCGCTGCCCCGCTCTTATCTTCCGATATGAAGACGCGGAGCTTCATAAGCCAAATCAGTATAATATGGCCACAGAATGCCGTCAAACGTATTTTCAAGCGGTTGTTTTTTTACCTGCCCTGCTATCGCTTATATGCAAGACTCAAAGGCTAAAGTCCATCTGGGGAAAAATAAAGTGAAAATTCTAATCAAAATATAAATTTCTATGAACACTGCTTTAATGAAAAAGGTATAATATGGTCTAAGATTTTATGATTCGGTATCCGTGGTAAGGTCCGAAAATTATTAAATATACACTTTTCAATAGGAGGATTTGAATGAGTCTCAAAACCCCAAAAAATCTGCTGATTATTGGTGCTGTTGCGGCTGCCCTGCTGGCAGGGACGATTCTGCTTGGCAACTATGCGAACATTATGCCCTGCAAGTTTTACGCCGCCTCACAGTTAAATCCAGGCCAGGCACAATGTTGTCCGGCAGATAAATGCCCGGATAAATGCTGTATAACTTGTCCTCAAGCAGAGAACTGTCCGGATAAATGCTGTGCAGCCTGTTGTCCCCAAAAAGATGAGGGTTGCTGTCCTAAAGAAGCTGAGGGCTGTTGCCCTAAAATAGATGAGAGTTGTTGCCCTAAAAAAAGCTGAGGGTTGCTGCCCTGTAAAAGCTGAAAGTTCTTGTACTGAAGAAGCCAAAACCTGCTGTCGCTGAAAGACCCTTGCATCTCACACTGCCGAGCCTTGTTGCGGCAGGAAAACGGGTATGTGTACAAAATAAGGTGCTTTACAGCAGGAGATAATTAATTGCCCACAAAGTGAGATTTACGAAATAAAAACGACAGGCATCGAATCTTCGCTCGATAGTGCAAATGATTTATCTCAAACCAAGGCTGGTCCGCTGTGGCCGGCTTTTTTGTGCGCTTTTTTAGTATTAAAAAGGCTGTTGAGGTCGATAAACATCGTTCACGCGACCAAACACTGCCTAATCGCTCGCCCCAATTGACCCCGTTAAAGACCCTACCTCCCTCAGAGGCATAAGCTAAACATACGCCAATCCGGCGAGAAAAAATTCTCTAATGGCCTTGACGCCAGAGTATCTTCTCTTTAAAATCTCTCGGTTTTTTGAAATAGAGTAAGAAGAGTTCGATATGGCAATGAGCAAAGGACAGATAGAGGCGAACATCAGTGAAGCCCTTATCAAGTTTGAGAAAGAATATATGGGTCGAGGTCCCGAGGAGACTAAGACTTATATCATTGATGATATCATAGTAATTCGGCTTAAACGTGTTCTAACTCCGGCAGAGCAGCAGCTTGCTGGAACGAGTGACGAAACCACAGGGCGGACCCTTATCAAGCGGGTTAGGACGGAGCTCCTCGAAAAAGCCCGGCCACTTTTGGAGCAGATAATATTAGACCTCACTGGAAAAAGGGTAAAATGTCTTCACACAGACATTAGCACCGTGACCGGAGAACGCGTTATTATCTTCACTCTGGAAAGTCCCGTCGTGTTTGCTAACTTATAATAAAAGGCAAAATCACACAAAATTTTCTCTTGACAATCTAAAACCTATTCAAGAAAATCTTTCTAAATACATAAAGGCAGATTGACAGGAGGTAGCTTAGCGCTACCTGCTGGAGCATAGGCTGGCAAACGATAATTATCTACAAAAGTGTTGCCGGTTTTCTTTTTGCCTAAAGAGCTGTTGAAGTACGTTGTTCGCGATCAATTTAATTTATTGATGGCGGAACAAGATACAAGCCAGCGGACCTATTGTTGGGTGCTGGCTTTTTTTATTGGTCGAGACGGGCAGTACGGGCAGATATATGGGATAAAAGTATGGAGCGGATTATTAGAGACTTTATGAGTAGAGGCGTAGTTACGTGCCGAGTAGATGCAAATGCGGCTGAAGTTGCAAGAATAATGCTCGACAACGATGTCTCGGCTCTTGTCGTGATAGATGAACGTTTGAACGCTTGCGGAGTCATCTCAAAGACGGATTTGATTAGGTCTTACGGCAAGGAACTTTCACTGATTAAAGCCGAAGACATAATGACCTCTGAGATACTGACTGTTTCACCGGATACCTTGGTCTACGAAGCCGTTCAACTGATGTTGGAGCGTCGGGTTCACCAGTTAATAATTGTTACCAAGGGAGGCGCTCATCGCCGGCCTGTGGCCATATTCACAACCGGAGATGCAGTTGCCTTGATGGCAGGCGAATCCGCTCCTCGCTCAGATGCTCAAATACGCTGCAGTGCCTGCCTGCGCAAGCTTATATCTATTAGTTCGGATAAAGAAGTTGATGTTAGCAGTCCGTGATGTGAAAAATTATGAATAACAACAGAAAAGCCGCCGTATTTTTAGACAGGGATGGGACGATAATCGAGGATCATGGTCATCTGAGAAGTCTATCTGATGTTGTATTTTTTCCAGAGACCTTCGAGGCCCTACGAAAACTACAAGAGTATTTTCTACTTTTCATAGTCACCAATCAGAGTAGCATCGCCGAGGGCAAAATTACACTGCGGCAGGCCAACCGCGTTAACCACGGCATTGTTGCTGCACTTTTTTACAGAGGTGTCAAAGTCGAGAAAGTGTACATGTGCCCGCATCGGCGTTTGGATAACTGCCGTTGTATTAAGCCGAAACCCTATTTTCTGAAAAGGGCTGCAACTATTTACGGGTTTGACCTTGGTAAGTCTTTTACCGTGGGTGACCATCCGCATGACATTCAATTGGCCAAGAATGTTGGCGCACACGGTATTTACGTGCTTACCGGCCATGGCCGAAAACATTTGCCAGAACTGCCCAAAGATACCATGACGACTACGGGAATTATGGAGGCTGCAGAAAAGATCATATCTTATCAGGTTGAGACACGACAGCGAAGGCGTAAGTCAACCGAAAGCAGACTCATTCTTAATCTTGGAGTTGCTTGTGACCTGTGGTGGAGGCCTGATTTAGGCCAAGAACCCGAAAACGCCGAACGAGTAGCAGTAGTTTTGCGGCAAGCGGGGATGAAAGTGCATAAAGTCTCTGGTGGCTGGCTGGAGTCTGAACCGCGTCCTGCTGGAGTATGGGAAGCACTAACGGGTAGGTTGGCTCCTCCGCATTGGCTAAAACTGTTTAACTATCCGCCAGAGCAGCCAGGGCGCGTGCTAAAGCTCCTGGCCGACAAAGGAATCCCACTTTCCGATTTTTGATTATCTTTTTTGGGAAAAAACTAATAGGTCAACGTCAGGAAAAAAGGAATTGCGCATGGAACGATTCAATAAAGACAAGAAATTGAAGCGTTGATGTGTAAACAAAGACAGCATATAGAGCAAAACGACAGACGAGCGAAATGTAATATCGGTTGTTATCATGACGCGCTGCATTGCGGAAAGTGTCAGGGACGTAATGGAGAAGGAGAAAAAAGTTGACGCCTGTCGGCTCTATAATATAAAATCCCCCTGTTTTTGAGGCGAATTAAAAAGATTAAGGAGCAGCGATTATCTATGAACAATGTAAAAGAAATCTTGAAACAAAGATTGTCTAAAGAAGCCTATGAGAGGCTTAGTGCTGTTGACAACTTGAAGATACACGAATTTGTTACGGATGCGATAGAGCTTACAAACCCGGAGACCGTTTTTGTCTGTACAGATTCTGAGGAGGATATTGGGTACGTTCGTGAGATGGCAGTTAAAAGCGGAGAAGAGACGCCTCTCGAAACGCCGGGACATACTTATCACTTCGACGGCCCCAACGATCAGGGCCGCGACAGAGAAGTAACAAAGTATCTGGTGCCGAAAACGGAAAATTTGAGCAAGGCGTTGAATCAAATTGAACGGCAAGAGGGCCTTGCTGAGGTGCGCGGCTTGCTTAAAGATTCCATGAAAGGCAGGACTATGATTCTCCGCTTTCTGTCGTTAGGGCCGACCGGCTCGGTTTTCAGTATCCCCTGCGTACAGGCGACAGATTCCTGGTATGTGGCACACAGCGAGGATTTGCTTTATCGAAGTGCTTATGAGCAGTTTTGCAGGATTGGAAAGGATGACAACGTTTTCTGTTTTCTGCATTCGGCAGGGAAATTGAACCAAGACATGGTCAGCGTTGACGTGGAAAATAAGCGCATCTATATGGATTACACAAAGGACACGATTTACAGTGTCAATACGCAGTATGGCGGCAATACGATGGGGCTTAAGAAGCTGGCTTTGAGGCTTACGATTCGAAAGGCGGATAAGGAGGGCTGGCTGGCCGAGCACATGTTCATATCAGGTGTTCACGGCCCCGCAGGTCGCAAGACCTATCTGGCCGGCGCTTTCCCCAGCGCCTGCGGAAAGACCTCGACCGCGATGCTGCCCGGTGAGACTATAATGGGTGATGACATCGCATATTTTAGAAAGATTAACGGCCAGTTCCGTGCGGTAAACGCAGAAGCAGGAATATTTGGTATTATTCAAAACGTCAATGCCCAGAATGACCCCGAAATATGGGATGTGCTGCATAGACCCGGCGAGGTGATTTTCGGGAATATTCTGGTCGCGGATAACAAGCCTTACTGGCTGGGTATGGGAAACGACACACCCCAGAAAGGTATTAACTTCTCTGGCGAGTGGTTCAAGGGGAAAAAAGATGCTAAAGGAAATGATATCCCGCTGGCTCATAAGAACGCAAGATACACGGTGGCTTTGAAGGCGCTGGCCAATTGCGACCCCCAGTTAGACAATCCCGATGGCGTTGTGCTCGGAGGGATAATGTACGGCGGCCGGGATGGCAAAGCCTCTGTGCCTGTTCAGCAGAGCTTTGACTGGGCTCACGGCATAGTCTTATATGGTGCTTGCCTTGAAACGGAGACCACCTATGCGATTATCGGCACCGAAGGTGTGATGGAAATCAACCTCATGAGCATTCAGGACTTTCTGGCGATTCCTCTTGGTAAGTATATCCAGAACAATATCGATTTTGCCCAGGGACTCAAGAATCCGCCTCTGGTATTTGGTGTAAACTACTTCCTTAGAGACAAAGAAGGCAATTTCGTTAATGCTGTGCGCGACAAGCATGTTTGGGTAAAATGGATGGAATTGCGTGTTCACGGCGATGCGGACGCCGTTACCTGCCCAACAGGTCAGATTCCTCGATATGATGACCTGGCCAAGCTGTTCAATCAGGTCCTCGGCAAGGTGTATACCAAAGCCGATTACATCAAGCAGTTCACCATCCGCGTACCTGAGAATCTGGACAAGATTGAACGCGTCCGGAAGTATTATCAGGAGAATGTGCCCAATTGTCCGCAGATAGTTTACGACACACTGGAGGGGACGCGAAGACGTCTGAATGAAGCCCGCGACAAACACGGCGATTACATCTCACCGTTTGATTTGATAGCGAAGACAGAAAACAAATGACAGAAGACAGAGGACCGATGGACGATGGATGACAGAGCCCAGAGCGTAAGCGAGGGGTTTACCGATGGACGATGGACGAGGACCTCTGACCTCTATCTTCTGACTTCTGGCTTAAAGGAAATCTCAGATGAAAAAGAAAACCATTCGGGCCGGTATTGTCGGGGCTGGTTTCGCGGCGACATTCCATTTTGAATGCATCAGGAGAGTTGCAAGCACCGACGTACAGATTGAAGGTGTATTTGCTATCGACAACGAGCAGGCTGCGTCGTATGCGAAGGAGCGAGGGATTCGCTCTTACAAAAGTCTGGAGGAGCTGCTCGATAAAGCCGACGTCATCCACGTTTGCACACCGCCGGTGGTTCACGAGCCGATTGCGGTTGCGGCCCTGGAGCAGGACAAATTCGCCATCGTGGAAAAGCCGCTGACCGGCTATTTCGGCCCCGGCTCGGAAGATTTTAACGGCGATAAATTCCCCAAGCAGGATGGCCTTGACCACGCCTTGGCAAGCATCGAGCGGATGCTCAAAGCAGAAAAGAAAAGCAAAGGACGAATACTCTACGCTGAGAACTGGGTCTATGCGCCCTCGATTCAGAAGGAACGCGAGATTATCGAAAAGACCGGCGCCCAGATACTCTGGATGCACGGCGAAGAGGCACACAGCGGCTCGCACGCTTCGACTTATGGTTTCTGGAAGTTCTCCGGCGGCGGCGTAATGATAGGCAAAGGCTGCCACCCGCTGACGGCGGCTCTTTATCTAAAGCGCATCGAGGGAAACGTCCGCAACGGAAAGCCGATACACCCCAAGGCGGTCTCGGCCCGCACACACGCGATAACTCGGCTGGAGAACTTCGAGAATAAAGGCCATATTCGCGCCGACTACCACGACATCGAGGACTTCTCTGTAATGCACATCGTATTCGAAGACGACACCATCGCAGACATCTTCGCTTCCGATATTATTTTGGGCGGCATCCACAACTGGCTCGAAGTCGCAGCGAACAACCACCGGACGATTTGCAATATCAACCCCAACACGGCAATGCAAACCTATAATCCGGTCGATGCATATTTCCAGGACATATACGTAGTAGAAAAAATCGGCACCAAACAAGGCTGGTCGTCTCCGTCACCGGACGAGGACTGGTTCACCGGCTATCCACAAGAAATGGAGGCATTCTACAGGACCATCGCGTATGGTGACCCGCTGGAAAGTAATAGTAACCTGGCTGCAGATGCTATCTCGACCATTTACAGTGCGTACGTTTCGGCTGAGAAAATAGGAGCACAAGTGCCCATTAAAACATTTTGACTCTTGAAAAGAAGTTCATAGTTCATAGTTCGTAGTTCGTTGTTCATTGTTAATTGTCTATGAACTATGAACTCATAACTATGAACTCATAACGCGGAGTTTTTTTAAAAATGGAATTTCTCGGACTACACTACGCGATTTGGATTGTACTATTATTGTATTTTGTCGCAATGCTCCTGATTGGCTGGTGGAGTAAGCGGGGAATCGTCAGCCAGGAGAGCTACCTGCTGGGCAATCGCCAGTTCGGCTGGCCCATGATGGTGATGCACGCCTTCGGGGCGGGCACTCATCCCGGCAACGTGGCGGCGGTGATTGGCGAGGGCGTAGTAAGCGGAGCCTCCGGTATCTGGGCCTCGTGGATGTGGATGTTCGGGACGCCCTTCTACTGGCTCATCGCACCTGTAATCCGGCGGATGCGGTGCCTGACAATGGCAGACTTCTTTCGGGAGCGTTTCGGCAGCGCCGCCAGCGTCCTATATATTATCGTCGCGGCGATAGGTATGGTCGTCTTTTTAGGAAGCGTTCTATTAGCGACAACCCGCACCGTCCAGGGCGTCATGGGCAAAGCTTTAACGGCAGAGAGCGAGATATGGTTCTTTGGAATACTGTTTACGACAACGGCGGTGTTCATAATCTACAGCTATTGGGGCGGGATAGTAGCAGCAATACGAACCGATATGATTCAGGGCCTGATGATTATCGCATTGTCGTTCATCGCTATTCCGTCTGCACTCGGCCTCCAAGAGGTGAACGGCTGGGCAGGGATGCGCGCAACATTAGAGGCACAAGGTGCCAATTACCTCAGCCTGTTCGACCCGAAGGGATTTAGCGTACGGGTCGTCCTGCTGCTGTGTATTAATGCGCCGCTGACCGCGATGGCCTTTCCGTATCTTATAAGCGTCTGCGGAGCCGGAAGGACCGAATGGGAAGGACGAGTCGGCTTCACCTACGGCAATATCCTCAAACGTGTGTGCACCATAGGCTGGTGCGTGCTCGGATTGTGCTGGTTAGTTTACACAATTAACACAGGTTCGAAAATTCAGAAGGATGCCGCCTTCGGTGATGCAATCCGCTGGTTACTGAGGCCCGAGCTTCAAGGTGTGATGCTCGCGTGCGTGATGGCCGCGGCGATGTCCTCCGGTGACGCCATCCAGGTCACCGTTGCGGGACTTTTCTCCCAAAATATCTATCGTGTTTACGTCAATCCCCAGGCCGACGAAAAACAGTTGGTGTATGTAACCCGAATCGCAGGGCTTGTCATTGCTCTTCTGGCGCTTGGGGTCGCAATTTTAATGCGCAAGGACCTTGTCAAGGCCATACTCGACTATTTCAATATCCTGAGCGTCGTGGGCATTTCTACCGCGATGGGTATCCTATGGCGGCGGATGAACACAGCCGGGATGTTCAGCAGCACGATTTTTGCCGGGGCCAGTTATATACTGACCCGCCATGTTCTATCATCCGGAAGGGACATCACCATCGCCGTCCCGATTCTGGCCGGCGTGCTCGCCGGCGTCATAGGCAGTTTGCTTACAAAACCCCCGAAGCCTCAGACTATCGAAAAATTCTTCAAAAAAATTTATGTCCCTATCGGTCAAGAGCAGAAACTCAACTTGCCTCTCGATGAGGCCCTGCCGCAATCGGCGCGTTGGCTCACGATCGGCGGGCTTTTCATCGTCAAGCCGTCCCGACAGTCCTGGGTGGGCTTTGTTGTCACGCTTGGAATCTGTCTGGCCTGCGTCCTGGTGATGCTCGCGATACTTAAGCTTTAATATGGTAAATGGTAACTGGTTATTGGTAATTGGGATAGATTCCACCTATTTAACCAGTTACCAATAACCAATTACCAGTTAAGCAAAACAGGAGAAAAGTGTGGCAGAGAAAATCGGCATTATTGGTCTCGGCCTTGTCGGCACGGCGATAGCCGAGTCTCTGCTACGGCAGCAGTTCGACGTTGTCGGCTTCGATATCGATTCAGCAAGGTGCGAGCACCTGAAAGAGTTGGGAGCCTGCCCGACGGACAAGCCCCCGCGTCTTCTTGTCGAAGACAAGAGCGGGGGTAGGCGGGCGATAGTTCTCGGCGGGCCAGCAGAGCTCGCCCAGGAAGTCGAATGCGTTATCCTTTCTCTTCCGGACACCCAGACAGTCCAGCAGGTTACCGCTCTCCTCAGCGAAGGTTGGAATCGTAGCAGGGAAGGACCGGGCAGTGCGCGGGACGAGGGACGAGGGACCAGCGACGAGCAACGAGCAACGAGATACGTCATCGATACGACCACTGGCGACCCGGATGCCACGATGGCTCTGGCGGAACGACTGCGAAAACAGCAGATTTATCTGCTGGACGCGACTATCTCCGGCTCCAGCCAGCAGGTCAGAAACCGACAGGCGGTTTTTATGGTCGGCGGCGATAAGGCAGCTTTCGAGAAATGCCAGGATATCTTTCGAGCCATTACCGATAAGGTATTCTATCTGGGACCATCTGGAAATGGCTCCAAGGCCAAGCTCGCCAGCAATCTGGTGCTCGGATTGAACCGCCTGGCTCTGGCTGAGGGACTCGTCTTTGCCCGCAAACTGGGCCTTGAGCCGCAGGCCTTCCTTGAGCTGCTCAAAGTTACCCCTGCTTATTCAGCCGTTATGGACACCAAAGGGAAAAAAATGGTAGACGGCGACTTCACTCCCCAAGCCAGGATTCGCCAGCACCATAAGGACGTTTCGCTCATCTTAAAATACGCAGAAAAAACCGGGCAGGAACTGCCGTTATCGAGGGTGCACCTGGACGTGCTGGAAAAGGCGGTCGCCGCAGGCGATGGAGATTTGGACAACTCGGCTGTTATTCGCGAGCTTGAACGCAGAAAAAGGCCAAAAAATCGTGAATAGTGGATAGTGAATCGTGAATAGTGAGTTTTGAATAGCAAATCCAATCACGAGCCACGAAATACAATTCACGAGTAAATGCAATATTCTTTAGTGCGGCACCAGAAAAAGTCTCTAATAAGGTTGACAGAGTTCTGGAATTGGGCAACAATGTGTACTTCGTTCTTTTAAGGGAGAATAACAAATGGTTAATATGGCAGCAGAAAATTCAAAAAATAATGACTCAAAACCCTGCCCGACGGACGAGCCTCTGGGCAGGCAGGCCTGGTGGAAACTGATGAGCCGGTATCACTGGCTGGTGCTGATAATCGCGTCGATGAGCTGGCTGTTCGACTGTATGGACCAGCGGTTCTTCAACATTGTCCGCGAGCCGGCCCTAAGAAGTCTGCTTTACGGACGCCAGGTCAATGCTCCAGATGCCCCACCTCTAACAACCGAGCAGAAAACCACCGTGCAGTTCTATGGCCGAATCGCTACAGGTACGGTGCTATTGGGCTGGGCAGTTGGTGGTTTCTTCTTTGGTCTGCTCGGCGACCGCATAGGACGAATAAAAACAATGATGATTACTATCTCAGTTTACGCCGGCTTTACAGGCCTATCGGCCTTGTCATTTGCCTGGTGGGACTTTATCGCCTATCGCTTTTTAATGGGCCTGGGCATTGGTGGACTTTTTGCTGCCGCTGTGTCGCTTGTTGCTGAAGTCACCCCCGCCGCCGCCCGGCCTCACGCACTTGGACTTTTGCAGGCACTATCGGCCCTGGGCAACGTCGCCGGCTCGGCTATAACCATTTATCTTAAGCCGCAGGGCATACTATTTGGTATCGAAAACTGGCGATGGGTTTTCTCAGTCGGGGTGCTTCCTGCACTTCTGGTTATCGTTATCCAGAGGAAACTGCGAGAACCGCAGAGCTGGCAGCATGCGAAAACCAGGGCCTCGGAAGACCTGCAAAAACAGCTCGGTGCCTGGCGCGACCTGTTCTCGCCGGGCCTTTGCAGAAATACTCTGGTGGGTCTGGCTCTGGCAGTGGCCGGCGTAATCGGCTTGTGGGGCGTTGCATTCTTCTCGCCCGAGCTAGTGCGTGACGGCTTGAGGGCACTGCCCAAAGCAACACAAGATAAATACGTCGGCATCGGCCTTATGCTGCAGGATGTCGGGGCGTTCTTCGGCGTGTATTTCTTTACTATGATGGCGGCAAGGCTGGGCAGAAAGCCGGCCTTTGGCCTGTGCTTCATCTCGGCCTTTGTCGCAACCGCTGCTATCTTCCAGCTCCTCCGGCAGCCCAATCACGTCTTCTGGATGCCGCCGATTCTGGGTTTCTGGACGCTTTCGGTATTTGGCGGCTACGCAATCTATTTCCCAGAGCTTTATCCCACCCGCCTGCGGAGTTCAGGCGTCGGTTTTTGTTATAACGTCGGGCGTATAATTACAGCAGGTGTCCTGTTTGGCAGTGCCTATGTGGTTCAGATGCTCCAGGGATTTGGAGTCTCCGAGCCGTTCCGCGTCGGCTCGATTCTGTTTACCTGTCTATACTTCCTCGGCATCGTTGCGCTTCTGTGGGCACCTGAAACCAAAGGCCAGCCCCTGCCAGAAGATTAGAATTGTTCATTGTTCTTAGTTCATAGTTCATAGTTCATTACTCGTTGTTCTTTGTCTATGAACTATGAACTAATAACTATGAACTCTGGAGGACAAGAAAATGTCCCCAAAACAAAATCGTGGACCAAGCTCGCCCCCTAAGGGACAAGTCACGGATAGAAAGCCGCATATCGAGAAAGACCGTGAGCTTATAATTAATGCTCGAAAAAAAGGACGCTGGGCAATCGCCAGGACATATATCAGGCTGTCCGGGCCGGGCTGGCTCCAGAGCGGCATAACCATCGGCGGCTCATCGTTCGCATCGAGTCTATACCTGGGCATATTATCCGGCTTTACTTTTTTATGGCTGCAGCCCTTGTATATGATATTGGGTATCGTCATGCTTGCTGCCATTGCCTATGTAACGCTCTCCACCGGCCAGCGACCGCTGAAAACCATCAATTCACAAATCAATCCAGCTCTCGGCTGGAGCTGGCTGCTTGCATCTATGGCTGCTAACCTCGCCTGGTCTTTGCCGCAGTTTACCCTTGCTACCCGTGCAATTCAGCAAAATCTTCTGCCTAACCTGGTCGGGCCGCAAGTTTTGCCAGACCCGTGGGGCAGGATACTGGTTGTCTGCTTTCTTCTTACAATCTGTATCACTGTAACGATGTTCTACAGCGCTGGCATCCGAGGCGTCAAAATCTTTGAGGTAATTATGAAGACTATGGTCAGCATAATCGTGCTGTGTTTCTTTGCTGTCATCCTAAAGCTAAGTTTCAAGGAGGGCGGGATGAATTGGGGCCAGGTTCTGCGGGGACTAATACCCAACCCGCGGTTCTTTTTCAGACCCGCAGAAGGATTAACCCCATATCTTGCGGCTATTTCCGAGAATTGTCGCCGGTTCTGGACGAATCTTATCATCGGCCAGCAGAATGCTGTCCTGATAACTGCATCAGCCGCAACGGTAGGGGTCAACATGACGTTTTTATTACCTTACTCAATGCTGCGCAGGGGTTGGGACAGAAACTTCCGCGGCCTTGCGATTTTTGACCTTTCGACGGGGCTTTTCATACCTTTTGTCCTTGCAACCGGTTTTGTTCTCATGGCCTCGGCCTCGCGATTCTACACCGTGCCGGAGTCAGGTTTCGTGCCTGACAAGGAGGATGGAACGATAACTGTCACGCCTGCCGAAAATCTTGTCGGGCCGTACAAGCTGATGCTTAAACAGCGGTTGGCATTCGAAATAGGCAGTGAGGCGGCAGCTTCGCTTTCGCCGGAACAACTCCAGCAGAAGATAAACGCACTACCTTACGCCGACAAGAGGATGGCCGCAATGCTTGTCAAGCGAGACAACATTAACCTGGCAGATACGTTGACGCCTCTTACGGGTAAAGTAGTTGCACAATACCTGTTTGGCCTGGGCGTGATGGGCCTGGGCCTAAGTGCCGCAACGATGCTGATGACAATCAACGGGCTTTGCCTGTGCGAGTTGCTCAACAAACCCCCCAGAGGTTGGACCCAGCGGATTGGTGCTCTGATGGTCTCGGTCGGTGCCTTGGGCGCCATCTTCTGGGAGCAGCCGGCACCCTGGCTGGCAATGCCGACCTCGGCATTCTGCTCCATATTGCTGCCGATTGCATACTTTACCTTTTTCATCCTTATGAACCAAAGAAATACCCTCGGCGACAGTATGCTGCGAGGTGGCAGACGCATTACCTGGAATGTCCTAATGGCTCTGACTACCACCATAGCCACATTTATCAGCATGTGGAGTCTCTGGGCTTGGATGAAAGCCTGGAGCCTCGCGTTAATCGCTGCCTTTGTCGGCCTTATCCTGATTGTCCATTTCATGTGCAAAGCTAAGAGAGCAACAACCCCGCACTAATTGGCAGATTTTTCGAAGACCTTGCTCTTTCGTAACTTTAACCAATTAGTGCGGGGCTTCGCGGGAACTCAGCATGACGGACGAGCAATGGGAAAAACTGCTGGCCGTAATCAACGGCGAATTATTTGAGCCGCTGCCTGTGGGCTTTATCATCGATAGTCCCTGGCTTCCTGGCTGGGCAGGGATGTCCACCATCGATTATTTTTCCAGCGAACAGATGTGGTTCGAGGCCAACCTCAAGGCCGTCCGACAATTCCCGCAAATTATCTTTCTGCCGGGCTTCTGGGCCGAATTCGGCATGTGCACCGAGCCGTCCGCTTTCGGCGCCAAATGCCGCTGGCAGGAAAATGAATTGCCCTTCGCGGAGAAAATCATCGCAGATATTCAGGATGTTCATTCGGTCGGCAAGCCAAATCCGAAAACGGACGGCTTACTTCCGTTGGTCCTCAATCGCCTAAAGCATTACCACAGCCAAATCGAACAGGCAGGTCACGCTATTAAGTTCGCGGTGTCCCGCGGGCCGTTGAATGTGGCTTCGTTTCTTACCGGCAGCACGCAACTCCTTATGGCCGTCCGAACCAATCCCGACCAAATTCACAAGCTGCTCGCAGTTGTGACGGACTTCATTATCGACTGGCTCGAACTTCAGGCGAGCACGTTCCCGTCCATCGACGGCGTGTTGGTCCTCGACGATATAGTGGGCTTTTTAGGCCTGGACGATTTTAAGGAGATGGCACTGCCATATCTGGTGCGCATTTTCCAATCGCTCCAGATGAGCGTAAAATTCTTTCACAACGATGCCGCCGGACTGGTATGCGCGCCATATCTTGCTCAAATCGGCGTGAATCTTTTCAACTTCAGTTTCCAACATACTCTGGGCCGGATGAAGGAGCTTACAAACAACGCCGTTACTTTGCTCGGCAGCATCCCCCCGCGGGACGTCCTTGCCGCCGGGACGCCCGAAGACGTGCGCAACAGCGTAAAAGCGGCCCTTGATTCGGTACCGGACAGGAGCCGGATTATTCTGTCCTGCGGCGGGGGCATGCCACCCGATGTTCCGACAGAAAACATCAAAGCTTTTCTGTCAGCGGTTGAATGAACCCTGCACCAATTGAACCCGTAGAAAAATTCGCAACTTGTCTGACGACAGTCAAGAGTCAAGATTCGAATTTCGAAATTTTATGGCGGTGTCTTTACTTTAAGTTCTTACGGCAAAACAGCCGATAAAATATTGCTGCTGTGATGTGTGGATTTGCGAAACCCTTCTGCAAAACTGAGGTTAGGCATAATTTGAAAAGAAAAAATCGTTTTTTGCTTTTTCTTTTCATACAACAGGTTATCTTGTAATAAGTAGTTAGCTGGTTATTTAAGAAAATCAAAAACAGCCTTTCTTAAATAATATGTGCCTAACCTCAATTTTGTAGAATCCTTTTGATAATCGGAAAGGAGAATAAAAATGGCTCTTTATCCTCGTAGCTTGCAAGGTAGGCGAAGAGACAGAATCCGAAACTCGGTATATACCATTTTGGCCTTGCTCATTATTGTTGTGATAATTGCCCTTCTTTACGGCTATAGTCCCTTCGGCAAAAATAAAAGCAAAACTGTTGAGGTTCTACCTAAGGCCGATGTGCCGGAAGTGAACGTGTATTCAGCTAAAAAGCCGGAGCTGGAGCAAAAGCCTGTGCCGCAGTTAGAGCCGGAGTCCGTCGCGGAACCGAATTTGCCCAAAATTGAAGTAGAGCTGGCTGTTGAACCTAATCCCGAGGCGACCAAGCTGATTGACCAAGCCACGGCGCTGCTCAACGAAAAGCCCAGCAAGATTATAGAGGCACGCGATAGGTTAAACGAGACACTACGAATGCCTATGAGCGGCCGCCAGCGAACGTATGTGAAGGACCAGCTCGCCGGGCTTGCTAAGGAATGGCTGTTTACCAAAAAATTTTTCCCGCAGGACAAGCTCTGTGAGAGTTTACAGGTCAAGCCCGGTGACCAACTTAGATTAATCGGCGAGCGATATAAGGTGCCATACGAGATTCTTATGGAGATTAACGGAATCAGCCGTCCCGAAGCCCTCAAGGCCGGTGAGGTGATAAAAGTCATCAACGGCCCGTTCCACGTGAAGATATATCGTTCAACCTTTATGATGGATGTGTATCTTCAGAATACTTATATTCGAAGTTTTCGTATTGGTCTGGGCAGGCCGGACAGGCAAACACCCATCGGGCTTTGGCGGGTCAAGCCGGGCGGCAAGCTGCCTTCGCCCCTCTGGACCGACCCCGATACCAGCGAAGTGCTCCATCCTGAAAGCCCGAATTATCCTTTGGGCTCGAGATGGATTGAGCTGGAGGGTGTCGAGGGAGGCACCGTAGGCAGGACCGGCTTTGGTATTCATGGCACCAAGGAGTCGGAAACTATTGGCGTTGCGGATTCGAGAGGATGTATTCGCCTCGACAATGGTGATGTGATACTTCTTTATAATTTATTGGTGCCGGTTCAATCATTAGTCAGAATCGAAGATTAAAATAAGGATTTTTTTACCGAAGGTTGTTTTTGTAAGTTGAGCGTGTTTCTTTCCCAGAATACGCCGTCGCTGTAGCCCTGAATTGACGTATCGAGTTCGGCCAAATGCAGGCGTTTTGCAGCGAGCAGGCAGTATTCTTTTTCGATTTCAACTCCGAGGAACCTGCGATTCAGTTTTTTAGCGACCACAAGACTGCTTCCCACGCCCATAAAAGGGTCAAAAACAAAGTCATTGTCGTTTGTGCTTGCAAGAATCAATTTTGCTAACAGTTTTTCCGGCTTCTGTGTGGGGTGGTCGGTGTTCTCCGGCATCGACCAGAAGGGCACTGTAATATCGTTCCACAAATTTGATGGATGTGTCAGGCGGAATTGGCCGACAGATGAATCTTGCCAGTCTTTTGGTGCGCCGTTGGTATCGGTGTAAGGTGCCAGGACCCTTCGCTTGAGCTTTACGTCGGCTACGTTGAATACGTAATCATCGCAAATAGTGGCGAACCATATATCTTCTGAAGCATTTTTCCAGTTTCTTTTTGCGCCCCTGCCTTTTTCCCTCTCCCAGGTAATCCGATTTCTTACCTTCAAGTGCTTTTCTAAAACAAGGTGCACTGCTGTTGACGATTGCCATTCAGAGCATACATAGACCGACGCATTGTTTTTAAGCTTAGCCAATAACTCAACCAGCAGGTTTTCAAACCATTCGGTGTATTTAGCAATGCTCTTTTTTCTAAATGTGGTTGAGTCGAAGGTCTTTGTAAGATTGTAAGGCGGGTCCAATATCAACAAATCAGCGAAGCCGTTTGGCAGTAAGCCGAGTATTTCAAAAACATCCTGGTTTATTATTTTGTTTTCGATAGTCCCTATATTCGAAAGCTCGGAGACTCGAATTAAATTTCTGCTGTAGTGCTGTCTTTCTGCTGCGCTGAGTGTTATTGTTCGATTTCTTTGTGCGCGAATTTTTTCCAAATTTGCGCCCTCTTTTACCTCAGCTAACTTTATTTACACTTTTTTCGTTACCGTATGATTCTTTCTGCCCAGAGAACAACCCTCTCTGCTAATCTTACGGCCTCTTTGTATTCTTTTTCATCGACAGACTCAAAGACACCAGGGTAACGGCTTGTAACAGCATAGTCGGTAAGGCTCGCTGCATCTTCTATTTCCTCTGGCACATTGACCTCTTGTGGCAAAAGGTCCAAGAGCGTCCTGATATTATGAGTTTTTGGTGGGGGAACACCCTTAGTAATCAATACTGCTTTCAGCGCTTTTTCTGCCGCTTGTTGAGCATGAAAACAGAGTTCTTCAAATAAAACCTTAGAAGGTCGCCTCACGCGAGCAAGCTCTAAATCGCTGTAGGCATAACGTAGCCAGGCAGCCGGGCTCCCTGAAAAACGACCTTCATACGGCATATATTTCTCTTCCTTCTTGTAGTACAGTTCGATAAATCAAGCCGATATTATCTTTATGCTTTTCTAATGTATTTTGTGTTGTTACCAAAATATCAAAAGGGACCCCTAACCCTCTAATTTGCCGATACAATAGTTGTGAAGTCCGTCGGCAATGAATACCTTCGGGCATAACTACCAAGACATCAATGTCGCTCTCTGCATTCACTTTGCCTCGGGCGTATGAACCAAAAAGAATTATCTTTAGCGGATGTACAGCTTCGACGATACTTTGTACAAGTGATTCAACCGCTTTAGAATCAGGCAGCATAACCAACCTCAATTTTTCTCACATGGCGATTTCAGTTAATTTTATGCGGATTCTTTTTTTGCTTTTTGTTTCGCTGTGAATAGTTCCGCCTTTCCCTCGACGATGTCACGGGTAATTACATATTTTGCGGGCTTGGGCTCTTCCGGCAGTTGGTACATCAAATCGACCATCAGCTCCTCGGCAATCGAACGCAATGCCCTGGCGCCGGTGTCATGCTTGAGGGCTTTTTGGGCCAGCGCGCGTAAGGCTCCCTCTGTAAATTCAAGCTCGGCATTTTCCATCTCAAAGAATTTTTGATACTGCCTGCACAGCGCATTTTTGGGCTCGGTCAGTATATCTATAAGCGCATCTTCATCGAGAGCGCCGAGCGTGGTAATCACCGGAAGTCTGCCCACCATTTCAGGAATCATTCCAAACTCGATGATGTCTTCCGGTATGACCTGCTGAATTATGTCACTGAAGTCGGTTTTTTCGTCGGTTCTGCCGGACAGTTCCGAATTGAAGCCTATCATTTTTCTGCCGAGCCGTTTCTTGACGATATTTTCCAGACCCACAAAAGTTCCGCCGCATATAAAAAGTATCTGCGTGGTGTCCATCTGTATATAGGTTTGTTCCGGATGTTTTCTTCCACCCTGCGGCGGGATGTTGGCAGTAGTTCCTTCGAGCATCTTTAACAAAGCCTGCTGAACGCCTTCTCCGGAGACGTCGCGGGTGATTGAAATATTCTGATATGTTTTTCCAATCTTATCTATTTCATCGATATAGACGATGCCTCGCTGTGCGGCTTCCAAGTCGTAGTCGGCGTTCTGCAGCAGCCGCAGCAGGAAATTTTCAACATCTTCGCCTACATACCCGGCCTCGGTAACGGTGGTTGCATCGCATATTGCGAACGGCACCTCCAGTTTACGGGCGAGAGTACGGGCCAGCAGTGTTTTACCCGAGCCCGTCGGGCCAATTAAAAGAACGTTGGATTTGTCTATTTCAATATCGCTGTCGTTACTATCGCTGTGCAGCAGCCGTTTATAATGATTGTGCACCGCGACTGACAGATATTTTTTGGCGTGTTCCTGCCCGATTACGTATTGGTCTAAATATTCTTTTATTTCTCTGGGCTTGGGCATCTTTTTGACACTAACGCTGCTGACGGTTTGTTTGCGGTTTTGCCGGATGATGTCGTGGCACAGTTCCACGCATTCCGGACAAATAAAGACCCTGTTTGGGCCCTCTATGAGCGTATAAGCCTGACTTGCCGGTCTGCCGCAAAAGCTGCAAATCGCCTTAGATTTTCTAAAGTTTGTTTGCCTGACCATTTTTATTTTCCTGTTCTCTAATTATGTTCTTTTTCTTCCCGATTTTGTATATTATAGGGCCTCGTAGCTATCTATACAAGTTATTTAACGGCCTTCACTGTCTTCTTTCGAGTCATAATCAGCTATTGCTTCTTTGACCCGCAACAGGTTTTGGCAAATTCAGCACCCCGGCGTAGAGCTTCGGCGTTGACCGGCAATGTCTTATGATATATTTTGGCAAGGACATCCGGTAAAGCTTGCACCGCTGCATCGGCGGTAAGATGGCCTCGCTTTTGTAAATAAGCGCCGAGGGCCACCATGTTGGCGCTTTTATGACTGCCCAATTCAACGGCTAATTCGTCGGCAGGCACCGCTACAATCTCGGAATCACCTTGTAATTGCGGCTCGGCCTCGATAAGCGAGCTATTCATTACCAATAGTCCCCCGGCTTTGAGGCGGGGGGCGAATTTGTTCAGCGAGGCCTTGTTCATTACAATCAGCGAATCCGGCCTGTCGACCACGGGGCAGGCGATAGGCTCATCTGCCATAACCACCATACAATTAGCCGTGCCGCCGCGAACCTCAGCGCCGTAGGAGGGCATATAGGTTACATCGAGGCCTGCCCTCATTGCCGTCTGGGCTAACAATCTGCCGGCCAAAATAATTCCCTGACCCCCGAACCCCGCAATGATAACCTCTTCATAAGAACTATCTGTTGTCATCTTGTTTCCCGTATAAATTCCGAATATCGAATATTGAATTTCGAAACAAAACTGTAAGCGGTTTTGTTTTGAAAATTTGGATTTTGTTCATTCGATATTGTTTAGGATTTAGGATTTAGTGCTTAGTGTTTTCAATTGTTGGGTATTTCAATCGTCCCAGCGGGAAAACTTTTGTCATTTCCTTTTCTATCCACTCCATCGCTTTGGCAGGGGTCATCCGCCAATAGGTCGGGCAGGGCGAAAGCAGCTCAACGAGCGATAGGCCCTTAGGGCCTTGGCTGCGCTGTGGGAAGGCCTGCAGCTCGAAGGCGTGTCTAATGGCCTTCTTGGCTTTACGGACGCCGGCTACCCTGCTAAGTGCACAGCGCTCGATATAAACTGCCCCCGGCAGCACGGCCAGCAGTTCTGAGACCTGAAGCGGATAGCCCTGCTCTGCGGCGTCCCGGCCTTTAGGTGTTGTTGCTGTTATCTGGTCAATCATTGTCGTTGGGGCCATCTGCCCGCCTGTCATTCCATAGACAGCGTTATTAATGAAGATAACCGTTATCTGTTCAGCCCTGTGAGCGGCGTGGATAATCTCGCCGGTTCCAATCGCTGCAAGGTCGCCGTCGCCTTGATATGAGAATATTATTTTGTCTGGGTTGGTTCTTTTCATTCCTGTCGCCACGGCCGGTGCTCTGCCGTGCGCCACCTCGACCATATCGACGTCGAGGTAATTATACGCTAACACCGCGCACCCTACTGGCGCTATGCCGATGGTACGGTCGCGGATGTCCAGCTCATCGATTACCTCAGCTATCAGTCGGTGAGCGATGCCGTGCCCGCATCCGGGACAATAATGCGTCGGGCAATCCTTAAGAGTCGGCGTTCTTATAAATACAACTTTCATAAAATAGTAAATATCAAATATTAAAAATCAAAATTACACTGTAAAATGCAAAAAGTTTTTTTGAATTTTGATATATCATTTTGATTTTTGCACTTTGATTTTTGATTTTCTTATCGTTAGTTGTTTAATTTTATCTAAGATTTCATCCACTGTTGGGAAGCCGCCGCCGGGTCGGCCGTAAAATAATACTGGCGCCTTTCCAGCTATGGCCAGTTTCACATCCTCGACCATCTGGCCGCAACTCATCTCCACGACCAGAAAAATCCGCAATTCGTCAGCGGCCCTGCTGATTTGCTCTGTCGGAAAGGGCCACAGCGTGATAGGACGTATCCAGCCGGCTTTGATGCCATTCAGCCTGGCCTTATCTACTGCGCCGCGCACGATTCTGGCTGCGATGCCGTAGGCAACCACCACGATTTCGGCATCGTCAACTTCATATTCTTCGCAGAGCACTTCATTTTTTTCGACCTGCTCGTATTTGGCCTGCAATTTGTAGTTTAGTTGTTCGAGGACTCCTTCCTGAAGCCACAATGAGCGGATGATATTTTGCTCTCTGCCTTTGGCCCCCGTTAAGGCCCAATCCTTTTTAGGCAGTTTTGACTTTTTAGTTTTAAGTTTTGAGTTTTTATTAAAGACTATCGGCTCCATCATCTGGCCAAGGATGCCGTCTGCCAGAACGACGACGGTCATTCGATACTGGTCGGCCAGGTCAAACGCCAGCGGCATACAATCGACCAGCTCCTGCACGCTTGATGGCCCCAGGACAATCGTTCGGTAATCCCCATGTCCGCCGCCGCGAGTGGCCTGAAAGTAATCGCCCTGTGATGGTGCGATGTTGCCTAAGCCTGGGCCGCCCCGCATTACATTGACCACCACCGCCGGCAGCTCAGCCCCCGCCAGATAGCTTATACCCTCCTGCATCAAGCTGATGCCCGGACTGGATGAGCTTGTCATAGTCCGTTTGCCCGTGGCTGAAGCTCCGAATACCATGTTGATTGCAGCTAATTCGCTCTCGCTCTGGACAAAGACCCTTCCTTCCTCGGGCATTCTTCGGGACATATAGGCGGTGATTTCGTTTTGCGGCGTAATCGGATAGCCGAAATATGCATCACACCCGGCGATGATAGCCGCCTCCGCAAGCGCCTCATTGCCACACATTAAAATCCGTTCACTTATGTTCCTCAATTTTTATCTATCCATTTTTTGAGATAATTTTTCAACTTTTTAACAAAATTCTCGGCTGTTTCTAACAAATCTTTTGCTTCCTCTTTAGTAACCGAAAAACCTACACCATAATCGCCAACAAGTCTTTTATCATAGGCATCATTAAGTGCTTTTCCTAAGTTTCTCTCAAGAATTTTTGTTTTTACAAAATGCTCTCCAAACAAACTTATTACGCCTTTGTGGGAAGAAGCACTTAAATTTTTGGTAAGAAGCGCTGCTTCTGCCATGAAGAACATAGCATAATAACACCTTGAAGCGCAAGAATCGAAGTCTTCAATATTCAAAGCTTTCTCGGCTGTGCCCAGGAATTTCTCGGCTTTCTCTGTTAAATCCCTTATTTCTTTCACGCTACCAATCCTTCTTTTTTCACATTCAGCATAAATGGTGAATTGTAATTCTCGTACATGCTTTCGGGAATTGCTATAACTGAAATAAGCTCACCTTCATCAAGAAGTATGTCGAACAGAAGGTCGCTCAAGCTTTTTCTGACTTCAAAAGGATTAAGAGATTTGTCAACCAGAACAAGTATATCAATATCTGAATTCTGCGTAGATTCACCCCTTACATAAGAACCATATAATATTACCTTTTTAATTTTTCCCCCATACATCTTTACCAGATGTGCTTTTATTCGATTTATCAGAGATTTTATTCTTTCATCCATTTTTTCTTGACCTCTTAAAGCGGCCCTTAGAAATTACAAACAACGTTTCAGGTATATCTGAAAGCCGACCAGAGATAGACTTCATTTTATCTTTCTTTCGAAAATTTGGGTTATACTCTCCAAAATCTTGTTTCCATTTATACTTACTCCTTTTTTTCCAAATTCTTAAAGCTTCATCTTCGTGCTTTTCAAATTCTTCTACAGAGACGTTATTAACTTTACAAAAATGGGCAGATAAGTCATCTTTGGTTAATCCCGATTGTTCCATTTGTTCATTTCCATAAGGGGTATAGCACCAAAGTCCTATATGCTTGATTTTATGGCACATGCCACATAAGTGGTGAATAGCGGTCAATTTTTGAACATGATTTCTGTCATTATACATCCAAAACTCGTGGGCTTCTAATCGACCCTTTTCTTTGCCGCAAATCCAACAGCAATGCCCCTCTTTTTCGAAAATTTGAGATTTGATTTTCCGCCATTCACTCAGTCTATTGCTTTTCTTGTAAAGTTGATAAATAGATGAAAACCAAACTCCCTTTGGAACTAACTCAATTTGTAATTTAAGGTCCTTAGCCTTTTTTTTCATGGCGATTCTACTACGCCTTTTCCTTAATGAGATTTGGCTTAGCTTTTTTGCCCGTGTCATTTGCTATTTCTGTCTTGTCGGTATCATCTCGATACACCTCGATTGCAACATCCGGACAGATAATTGCGCACATAGCACAACCAGTGCAATCGGTGTTGGTCGCTTGGGCTGGGAAGTAGCCACTCTTGTTGGATTTTTTGGAGATGGCGATGCTTTTCTTCGGGCATACTTCTACACACAAACCGCAGCCTTTGCAACGTTCGCTATCAATGATTATCTTGCCAGCCATTTTTCGTATTGCATATTGCGTATATCGTATTGCGTTTGACGATTCACGAGCGACGAGCGACGAACCACGAGTTTAAGCAACCGAATTCTAACAAGGCTGGATATTTCTGTAAAGTGAAAAGGAAATCAATTCGTCTCTTGTGAAGCCCGCGTTAAATAAAGCGGATATTCGCTCTTGGCATCCGAACACAATTCGAGTATATTTTTCCCAAAGAGTTTGTTTCAATGAGGCTATTTTAGGAGTTCTAATTCAATGCAGGATGAAATCTTTGCAACAAGGCTGAAAAACTGGAAATCAGAAGGCAGGCTCACCGCTTTTAACCTCGCCTGTGTTGCTGAAGCGCTTGATACCGTCAAGAGATTGAGTGACCAGAACATCGGCGGCGAAACGGTCGAAAAAAGAATCGGCGAGTACAAAAGCTGGGACCCCGACATCCTCAAAGTCGACAAGGACGTCGAGAATGGCTATCGGAAGCGCCTCGAAGAGTTGGGCAGCCCTTTTACGTTTCTCTCTGAAGAGGCCGGCAGGGTTGAGATAAACCCGCAGGCAAAAGCGGAAAAGCTCTTTGTCGCCTGCGACCCTTTCGACGGCAGTTACCTTTTCAAGCATGGGATACCCGCCTTCTGGTATAGCTCTTTGGCCTTTTTTGCCGCCGATTTGAAACCCGTATGCTGCGCCGTTGGTGACTGTTTCCCGCGGGTAATAGCCTTCGCAAACGAGCACGGGGCGTTTATCGCCGAGCTTGATGGAGACCAATTGATTCACAGGGTAAAATTGGACAAAAAATATCGTGAATCTATGGGTCGGCCAGACGTTACCAAAATGGCCGGTGCCAGCATCGAATCTTATGCTATGAAGCCTGCGAAATTCCTTATGCCGCTGGTTGATGAGTACCGCGATTTGTTAAAGCCGTTCAAATTTATCAATCCCAACGGCGGCCCATACGGATTTGTTGATGTCGCCGAGGGTAAAATAGACTGCTATTTCGCCCGCCAGCAGCCCTTCATCGACGTATTCTCGGGAATTTATGTCGCCCAGCAGGCCGGCGCAGTCGTAACCGATTTCGACGGCAATGCCGTTGAATTCGTCCCTGAGGAACAAACCATCTGGGATGTGGTCGCCACAACCAATCAAACCTTGCACGAGCAGGTCCTTTCCGCAATAGCCGACTGTAGAATACAGAAAACAGAGGACAGAATACAGAAATCTGACCTCTGACTTCTGATATCTGACTTCTGAAATCAGGAATTGAGAGGAGCAACAAAATGGCAGATGAAGTAATAAAGCTGCAAAGTTTAAGAAAAGAAGATATTCCCGCCGACCTTCGGGCAGAGACGTATTTTGACTTTAATGCCCATCCTTTCGAACACCAGTCGCTTTTTGAAAAGACCGATTCTGTTTATGCAGCAATTCTCGGTATCAGCGAATACGCTACAAAGTGGCTCGCCGATACAATCGCCGAAAAGCGTTCGGCTGCGAGGGCCTTCAATAATAAAACACCAAAGCCCGCTCATACTATTGGCAATTTCGAAGTGCTGCTTGAAGATGGTGTCGTTTTTGAGCCAGCCAGGATTATCGGCAGGGTCCCCGCTCCGCAAAAAGCCCGTCGAAAAGATGATATATCGTATAGTGTCTATGTTTGCAAAGGCGCAAGGGTCATCGGCGCCGACATCTACCTTGAAAATGGCAATATATATATCGGCGCCGAAACCACCGTTGAGCCCGGCGTCGGCATCAAAGGCCCCGTCATCATCGGCAAAAAAACCGAAACACGCCAGGGCGCTTACCTACGCGGCGACTGCATCATCGGTAATGGCTGCACAATCCGCGGCGAAATCAAAAATTGTGTCCTGATGGATAAGGCCAACTTCCCCCATCCATCTTATCTAGGCGATTCGCTCTGCGGCTATATGACGCACTTCGGCAACCAGGCAACCACTGCAAACCTCGGTATTTTTGCAGGCCTTGTGGAAAAGCATCAGCGAAAACCCCTGGTCGTTCACTGCGGTGGAAAAGATTATGACATCGGCAATCCCAAAATGGGAATCTGTATGGGCGACTTCAGCCAGGTCGGTTGCAATTGCGTCTCCGACCCCGGCACGTTCTTGAAACCATACACCATCACGTATTCGCTGGCCAGGATTTCAAAAGGCTTCTATGGCCCCAATGAAATATTAAAGAATAAGCCGCTTGAGCATGGCGTCATCGAGCGAAGTCCTTACAAACCGCCGACGTAGCGATTAGTGAGTGGCAAGTAGACGGACTTATATTAAAAATCAAAAAGTAAATATCAAAAATACAATGCAAAAATCAAAGATGGCCACGCTGCTTCGCTTTTACGAAGCAAAAAGGTGGGGGCGGGAATAGCTCTTTTTGAATTTTGATTTGTGGTTTTACATTTTGATTTTTAATCTTAGATTTTACTGTCGTGAAAGCATTTTTTTAAGCATAAGTTGCACTGGAGTGCTAATCAACTAATTAACTAAAATAAGATGATGAAAACGGTTCTGCTCAAAAATGGTTTTCTGGTAACGCCGCGGCGAGTGATACGCAGCGATATTGCCCTGCGCAACGGCAGGATTGAATTTATCAGCGGACAAACGGCCTTCGATGAGGTTATGGACATCTCCGGCAAATATGTCGTGCCCGGATTTGTTGATATCCATTTTCACGGTTACAATCTGTTTGAGTTTACTATCGGTCTATACGACCCCAAGACCGGCACCTATGACAGCAGCCCCGCAGCTTACCAGCAGAGTTTTGATATGCTCAGCAGGAAACTCACTGAGTTTGGGGTAACCGGCTTTTATCTCTCGACCTGGGCCGCGCCGATTGAAACTTTGAAGCTCTGTTACAGCCGGCTCGCTGAATATATGAGCAAGGCTGCCGATGCTTCAGCAGGGGCCAGGCTATTGGGTGGCGTCCTGGAAGGTACGTTTATCAACCCCGATATGGCTGGTGCTATGAATCCTGACTCGGTCTTTGAGCCGGCTCCGCATGTTTTCGAGCGCATCGAGGACCGCGGCACTATCAAGCTGGCCAACGTTGCCCCCGATGCCGGCCGCAGCAGTTGCGAGCTGACCGAATATCTCACCGACAGGGGTATCATCGTCGGGGCCGGCCACACCAACGCAACCTGCCGCCAGGTAGCCGATGCCATCAAAGCAGGGCTCAAATACAGTATTCACTTCACCAACGGCCCGACCGGCGGCTCATACAAACCCTTCGATGGCGGCGGCACCATCGAAGCGGTCCTCCAGTTCGATGAGCTTTACGCCGAGCAAATCTGCGACGGTTTCCATGTCAATCCCGCCTATGTCCGCGATATTGTAAAACGCAAGGGCGTAGATAAAATTGTCGGGGTAACCGACTGCACATTCGTCGCCGGCTCGAACCTGAAGCAATTCACCGTCGCCGGTGTAAACGGTGCGGTCAGCGATGACGGCTGCTACTTTTATGTGGTCGGCAAGCCCAATACGCTCTTCAGCAGCAATTTGACGATGAACCGCGGATTTGCCAACCTGCTCAACTGGTTTACCACGGATATGCAGGGCATCTGGAACCGCCGGCACGAGGCGATGGACCTGGAAAAAGCCCTGGTGGCAACGGCAAAGATATTTTCTACCAATGCGTGCAAACTGACAGGCCTGGAAAAGAAAGGCTGCGGTTCGGTCGTCGACGGCGCGAAGGCTGATTTGTGCGTGCTCGATATCACAGGCTCGCCGGGCAATTACAAGGTTACCGTCGAGTCGACTATAATCAACGGCAATATGGTATACTCAGCCAAGTAAAGTTTATTACTTTTGTGTATATTGAATAACATAGTGCCGTTCTAAAAAGTAATTGTCACATTTTGTCATTCCCGCGAAAGCGGGAATCCATTTTTTTATTTTTGGATTCCGGCTCAAGACCGGAATTACAGAATAGTAAGAGTAATATAAATATATTATAGACAGCAGTGACTTCCTGAGGGACGAAAACCTATGGCTGTTGAAATCCCCGGCCAACGACCGGTCAGCAGTTGGATTGAGTTGCTCAAAGATACCGGCAGTGCATTTCACAAAAGGTTGAGTCAAATCTGCGGCGATAACGATGATTTGCGGACCGAGGCAGCCGAGATGTGTTTGCGCACACTCCAGGCTTTTGCTAAGGCATACGACTCAGACCGCCATCATGCTCGTCTTCGACAGGAAGACAGGGGAGTCATCATAGTACGCTCAATTGGTCGGGTTAACCTTCTGGGCACTCACATTGACCACCGCGGCGGCTCGGTCAACCCCATCGGCGTCAAGCAAATGTGGCTTGTAGTCCAGCCGCGTGATGACGACTTGGTGCTTGCAAAAAACGTCGAGGCTGGCCGGTTTCCTAATGAGCAGTTCCGCATCAGTCAGGCCCTGCCGGCAGGGAAAAAAATCCGCAACTGGGACGCCTGGTGCCACGATGAGTTTGCAAAACGAAAGCCCCACCCTGCTTCGCTTTTGCCAAGCAAAACGGCGGCGGCCACCTGGTCGAATTATATCCGCGCCGCAGTTCTGTACTTTCAGCATCTCAGTACAAAAAACGACGGCACCTTCGCACGGACTATTAAGGGGATGAATATGATGTTTTACGGCAATATCCCCAGAGCCGCCGGGCTTAGTTCCTCATCGGCACTGGTTATGCTTGTAGCAGAGGCAATAGTACGGATAAACGACCTTAACATCGAACGTGCCGATTTGATTGAGCACGCAGGTTTCGCCGAGTGGTACGTAGGCACCCGTGGTGGTTGCAGCGACCACGCCGCGATTGCATTCAGCAAACCCAATACAATCCTCCATATCACCGCCTTTCCGCTGACGGTGGATAGTATCCCGTTTCCGGCCGGCTACAGCGTCGTTTTGGCCAACAGCCTCGTCGAGGCGGAGAAGCAAACCGGCGCCCGCAATGCCTTTAACAGTCGTGTCGCCGCCTACGAGTTCGGCCTAATGATGCTCCGTAAAAACTTTCCACAGTATGCCGACAAGCTTGAACATCTTCGCGACGTCAATCCGCAGAAACTTGGCGTAGACCAGGCCGAGATTTATCGAATAGTAAAATCGCTGCCCGCTTCTGCCAGCCGCGAAGACATCTTGAAACTTCTTCCAGAGCATAAGCAGCAAGTTCACCATTTGTTCAGAAGTCACGACCAGCCCGAACAAGGCTATCACATCAGGCAGATATGTTTATATGGCATAGCCGAGTGTATTCGTGCCGACATGATTCCGCAATGTCTGCGAACAGGCGATATGAAGACTTTCGGCCAGTTGATTTGTATCTCCCACGATGGCGACCGCGTGACAAAGCTGGTTGATGGAAAACGCGTACCAGCCGACAACAGTTACCCCGCCGCGAGGCTTGATGCTTTGATAGCAGATCTTCAATCGGGTATCCCGCAGCGTATCAGCCGAGCCAGTCTCTGGCGCCAGAGCGGCGGCTATAATGTCAGCCTGCCGCAGTTAGATATGCTCGTCGATATGGCTATAGCCACGCCGGGCGTCATTGGTGCTGGCCTTGTCGGCGCAGGTATGGGAGGCTGTATCGCAGTCGTCGTCGAAGACAAACATGCCCGCCGGGTTATTGAAAATATGGCTGAACAGTACTATCGCCCGCGCAATCTGCCGGTAGAGGCTCACGTCGTCACCGCCGTGGGCGGTTTATGTACTATAGATGTGTAATGTAACGAGTAGGAAAATTAAATATCAAAAATAAAAAATCAAAATTGTGGAATCCAGCACTTACTTGACTGGACGCTGGGGTTAAAACAAACGAGCGACCTAAGCAAGTAAGTGCTGGATGACTTCCTCAATTTTACATTTTGCATTTTGATTTTTGCGTTTTTTTGCCGACCACTTCTTTCATCGCTTCATGAATTACCTCGCAGCCTTCCTTGACCGCTTCTTCGCTGATGCACAATGGCGGCGCAATCTTGACGCAGCCTCCGCCCACGCCCACGGGCGCAAACATCAGCAGACCCTTGCGGAAACAAAGATTGACCACATTCCACGCCAGTTCGTAATCCGGCTCTTTACTGCCCTTTTTGACCATCAGCAGCCCGGCGACAAGACCCGCTCCCGGCGCACAACCGATTATCTCGGAAAACTCGCTCTTTATTTGCTGCAGATGCTCCTGGAGAACTCGCCCGACCTTTGCCGCATTTTCAATAAGTTTTTCTTGCTCGATAAATTCAATACTTGCCAGTGCAGCCGAACAGCAAATAGGATTGCCCGAGTGAGTGCTGGTCATCTCGTTTGGCCCGTACAAATCCATCACTTTTTCCCTGCCGATTACCGCGCTGATTGGCAATGAGCTGCTGACTCCTTTGCCGATGCAGTATAAATCCGGCAGCACATCATACAGCTCAAAGCCCCACATAGTTCCGCATCTGCCAAAAGCCGCCTGAACCTCATCGAAGCACAGTAGTGCGCCGTATTTGTCGCACCATTTTCTCAGGTCTTTTGCATATTGTTTGGGCATAAAGAAAGGCCCGGCTCCCTGATATGTTTCGCTTATTACCCCCGCCACGTTATCCGGCTCGACTCCAAGCCGCGCAAGGCTTCTCTCGAACAGCTCGAAGCTAACGTCTTCGCAGCGGAATCCATCGGGGAATGGCACGTGAACTATCTCAGGGTCGAGATTTTTTATCCACGCCTTGCCGCCGCCCAAATCTCCCATCTGCTGGGCACCGAGGGTCCTGCCGTGAAAGGAATTTTCGAATGAAACAATGACGCTCTTATAGTCGCCGCCGGTCTTTCGTCCGTATGTACGCATTAGCTTTAGGGCGCACTCGGTGGTTTCTGCGCCAGTACTGAGCAGGAAAACCTTGTTTAAGCCTTGCGGTGCGAGCGAAACCAGCTTCTGCGTAAGCTCAATCCTCGGCTGGTTGGGGAAGCAATAGGTGGTCAGCAGCGGCCTGGAAGCCTGCCTGATAATTGCGTCGGCGATTTTTTTACAGCCGTGGCCGGCGTTGGTAACAAGCACGCCCGATGAAAAATCAAGCCACATATTGCCGTAAGCATCGTAGACATTCACCCCCTCTGCGCGGTCCCAGATTACGGGCGGCTGACCTCGCATACTGAGTGGCTCGGCCTTGCGAAGCTTCTCAAGCTGTTTTATTGTCGCAGAGTTTGGAATAGCACCGCGGAGTTTGCGAAACTTCGTCGATACAGGCTTTACTTCAGTTGAGACAAGCGGAAATTCCTTTGCCATCTTACCAATCTCGTATCGCGTATTACGTTCGTTTTTCGCACGACGCACAACGCACGACGCGCGACGCACAACGCACGACGCGCGACGCACAACGCACGACGCATTACGCACGACGCATTACGCACGACGCATTACGCACAACGCGCGACGCACAACGCGCGACGCACGACGATTCTTAATCCTTCCGAAAAGCAACGCCCGCCTTTTCGCCGTATGTTATTTCAACCTCTCTGCCGCCATTTAAAATTGACAGCCGGGCCGCCTCTATCACCAGCTCATTGTACGAGCTGTTTGCGGGTGTTGCCATGATACCTTCTTTATCAAATTGCTTAATCAATTTTTGTCTGCGGGCCACGGCCTGTTTGTGGTCAGCGCCCGACGATGCCTCAATGCACTTGCAGATATTTTTTACTATATATTCAATCGAACGGTACCCGTATCCGACCGGTGTCAGTCCTTCGCCGCCAAGCTCGATATACTTGAAATAATCCGGGCTCGGCTGCGAATAGTATTTGTCACCGGGTTCGCTGCCCTTTTCAACGTAGCAGTGCTCGATACCTCGGTACTGGTCGTTGTGTACGAGCATGCCGCTTTTATCCTCACCTCGGCAGTATATACGGATGCCCTGGAAATTGCCGCCCGGTCCTTCATCCGGATAACCCATTATGTTTGTCACGTGCAGGCACGCATCGTTTTCCCAGATGACGCGGGCATCGGTCCAGAGGTAGCCGATTTTGCCGTTGGGGTATGTATCTTTTATGCCGTAAACAGACACCGCCTTGGGCAGCAGTCCCGTGATAAAATGCAACTGGTCGACGTAATGGCAGCCGACATAAGTAAACATATCGGAATTTTCTACCGTGCACCAGTTCTGGAAGTTTGAATGTCGATAGTAGTAAGGCTCATTCATTTCTGCATGGCCGATACGAAATTCTCCGAATTTTCCTTCTCTGTAGAGCCGCCGGGCCATCAACGCCCGGTCGTCGAGGCGCTTATGATACTCCACTGCCACGACAAGCCCCTTCTTATAGGCGGTTTTTTCGATTTCGACGGCCTGCGAATATTTTAATACCAGCGGCTTTACACAGCATATATGCTGTTCACCGTCAAGGGCCGCTTGAATAACCGGATAATGTAGCTGGTCCGGCACTGCAACGACTACGATATTACCTCTCGGCATCCTCCCGATTACTTCCCTGAATAGCTCGGGGAAATTCTGCTGCGGGTCGGTATCCAGAGAAGGATACGCCGTGAAACTCTGGCTGGGAAATGCTTTTTTGAGCGTCTGGTCCTGCTCCAACACCTTCAGCGCGGCGCTATTCAACGCGCACACGCTAATCTGGCCAACGAGACCCAGGCGCTGGAGTTGATATATGGAGGGCAGAATCTGCACCTGCGTTATCATCCCGCCGCCGACAATGCAAACCTGAGGTCTCTTACTCATCGAGCTCTCTCTTAATCATTTAGGGTGTGCACCGCACTAAATCATTTGGTAGGGTGTGCACCGCACACCACTAACTCATTTTATAACTATCCTGAGACCATTTTTTACCAGCAGCTTGTCGGTTTGTCAAAGCTAATATCAATTGTGAATAATTAATGCGCTTATTCGCGTCATTTCGAGCGAGCCGTATGCGAGTCGAGAAATCTATTTGAACAGATTTCTCCACTACGGGTCCCTAAGGGACCCTTCGGTCGAAATGACATAAGCGCAAATTTTAATCACAATTGGTATTATTCCTGGTTGAGCAATTTGCTTTGTAAGCATTACAGAATGATGGTATGATACGGCAACCATATTTTGTAAAGGGTGACAGAATGAAAAACCGCTTGAATAAAATGGAGGTGAATAATGCCAAATATGTGTAATTCCTTGGCGTTGATGACCGTCTTGACCTGCTTGCCCCGCTCCTTTGCATGGGGCGGTGGCTCGTATGTCACTTTGGCACCAGCTAAAGAGGCCGCCATAAATTCTTCTACAATCCTTGAGACACTTGATAAGAGCCATCCACGATTGATTTTGAAAGACAAGGACCTGGAGAGTCTGAAAAAACAGTATGAAGAAGATAAAATTCTGCAGAAGTGTTTGAAGGATGTTCTGGAGCAGGCGGACGCCGACGTTGAAAAGCCGATGCTTACTTACAGGAAGATTGGGCCGCGTCTTCTTCACGTCAGCAGAGCATGTCTGAACCGGATTTACGCCCTTGGCCTTGCCTTCAGATGGACGGGCGACCAGAAGTATGCCGCAAAAGCTGTGGACAACATCCTGACTGTCTGCGCGTTCAAGGACTGGAATCCATCGCACTTTCTCGACACCGCCGAAATGTCGCACGCCGTCGGCCTCGGTTATGACTGGCTGTACTCCTATCTCGACGCCCAGACGCGGGAGAAAATCAAGGCCGGCTTAATCAAAAACGGCCTCGAGCCCGGTCTGCTCGCCTATGAGAAGGCCTGGTGGAGCAAAAGCGAATTTAACTGGAACCAGGTCTGCAACGGCGGTCTGATTATCGGCGCCTTGGCTATTGCGGAGTCCGACCCAGCCTACGCCGAGAAGATAATTCCTGCCGCCCTTCGGTCGCTTCCGCTTGCCCTGGCCAGCTACGGCCCCGACGGCGCCTGGGGGGAAGGGCCTGGCTACTGGAGCTATGCCACGCATTACACCGCCTACGGCCTGGCGGCGCTGCAATCGGCCTTGGGCACAGACTTCGGACTTTTGCAGGTCAAGGGCCTTGCCGAATCGGGAAACTTCCCTATATACATGACCGGACCGACCGGTCTATTTTTAAACTTCGCTGACTGCGGAGAAAAAAGCTCCAGGCACCCTATGCCCTGCCTGTTCTGGCTTGCCCGCGTCTACAACAATTCGTTTTTCGCCGAGGCCGAGCACGCAGAGCTTGCCAGAGACAGCGCCAGTCCCGAACACATGGTTTGGTATATCCCTGTTCCAGCGCAGGAACCGGTATCGAAAGACCTTGACCGTTATTTCCGCGGTCTGGTGGAGGTCGCCGTTCTTCGCAGCGCCTGGAACGACCCCGAGGCGCTATTTGTCGGCGTCAAGGCCGGTTATAACCAGGTCAATCACGGCCATCTCGACCTGGGCAATTTCGAGCTTGATGCCCTCGGCGTTCGATGGGCACGTGACCTCGGCTCGGACAACTATAATCTGCCGGGGTACTGGGATGATAAAAGAGGGGGCAAGCGATGGTCATATTACCGCTTGAATTCAAAGAGTCACAACGTCCCCCTATTGGACGGCGAGGACCAGGACCCGTTTGCAACATCGAATTTCATCAAGTTTGAAACGGAGAAATCTTCCGCTTTTGTCATTGTTGACCTGACGAGCGCTTATAAAAAATTTGCAGGCAAAGTGACGCGAGGCGTCCGTATGCTAACGGGCAGAGACGCGGTACTTGTGCAGGACGAGTTCGAGCTTGAAAAGCCCTGCGAGCTGGTTTGGGGGATGACAACCGACGCTGATATCAACATCCGCGAAGCCCACCACGCCTCACTTACACTAAGGGGCAAAGAGCTTAAAGCGCGAATTTTATCGCCGCTCGAAGCCGGCTTCACAGTTGAATCGGCTGAGCAGAAGCCGCCGCAGAAGACCAATAAGGGCGTTCGCCGCCTTTTGGTTAGCTTGCCCGACGCGAAGGGCAACGTATGTGTGGCGGTCCTGCTTTCGCCGGTATGGAAGGAGGGCCTTCACGTCAGCCAAACCCAGGTAATACCTCTGGAAGAATGGTGAGAGTCCTGTTTATTAAACTAAGTTGGTTGGTAGTAGGTGTTTATTCAGGCGGCTTTTTAAGCTCCTCGATTTTTGGCAGGTCTTTGAGCGAATTTAGGCCGAAGATTTCCAGGAACTTTCTCGTCGTACCGTACAGCATCGGCCTGCCCAGCACTTCGGCCCGGCCTACAATCTTTACCAGTCCTTTATAGCAGAGTGCTCGAATTATCTCGCCGGCCGCAACACCCCTGATAGCCTCGATGTCAGCCCGCATGACCGGCTGTTTGTACGCGATTATCGCAAGCGTCTCCAGAGCCGCAGGGCTTAGTTTGCTGTCGCTGCGGACCCGAAGCAGCCTTTTCAGCCAATGATTATAAGGGCTCAGCGTGAGCATCTGATAGCCCCCCGCAATCTGCTCTATTCTGAAGGCGTTATTGTTGGCCTGATATTTGTCATTGAGGCTTTTGATATGCTGGCGTATTTGCCTCACCCCTGTCTCAACGATATCGGCCAGCCTGGCCTCCGAGAGCGGCTCATCGCTGGCAAATAAAACCGCTTCCACCACCGACTCCACCGTTAACTCGTCGCTCGTCACTCCTCCCTCGTCATTCGTCACTCGTTCGGTCTCTTCTGTCATAAGTTCTTCCATATAAACGGCTCTACATCTTTCTTGCTTATTTTTATTGTCACCTGTTTGATTTGTTTTTGCAACTGTTTAGCCAGTTTTTTTAATATGAATCGTTCCGATACTGTATGGCTCAAGCAGATGCAGGAAAGGCCGGCTTCCTGGGCGGCTAAAGCCTGGTGATGCTTTAATTCACCGGTCAGGTACAAATCGGCCCTCGCAGCGATGACCGAATTGATAATCTTGCCGCACGAGCCTGCACAGACCGCCGCCGTTTTTACCAGACGTTTTTCGTTTCCGATTAGACCGACTGCTTGAGCGCCGGTATATTTCTTTATTCTCTTGATAATCTGTGCTATCCGTAATGGCCGGGCTAATCTGCCGATTCTGCCCAAGCCGAATTTGGCCGCTCTGTCATAGAGTTTGATGATGTCGAAGGCCGGCGTCTGGTACGGATGTGTCTTTTTCATTGCTGCTATTACTTCATCGAGTTTTTCTTCCGGCACAATCGTCTCAAATCTTAACTCCCGCACCGCCTCCAATTTTCCTTTTTTGCCGATACTCGGCCTTGCTCCTGCCAGAGGCAAGAATGTCCCTGTGCCCTCGGCGCTGAAGCCGCAGTGGCTGTAATTTCCGATTGCTCCTGCGCCAGCGGCGAAAACCGCATTTGACACCTTCGCAGCCGATTCGACGGGTACAAAGACAATCAGTTTATAATTATCGCCCGCCGGATTGCCGACGTAATCGCCGATTGGTTTTCCATCGACAATGCCGATAATCTCTGCAAGGCCATCGTTCACTCCGCCCACAGCCGCGTCCAAGGCCGTATGTATTGAAAAGACCGCGACGCCGGAACGGATTAAGTTATATACAACATCCGTTGGCCCACCGGCGGTGATTTTTTTAAGGCCGTCCCAGATGATAGGATGATAGCTTATAATCAGGTCTGTTTTAAGTCTTTTTGCCTCCGCGGCAACCTCGCCGGTTACATCGATAGTCAGCAGAATGTTTTTCACATTTCTATGCGGGTCGCCGAGCAATAATCCAACGTTGTCCCAATCCTGTGCCAATTCGAGTGGAAATATTTTTTCAATCATCTCTGCAATATCTTTTATCGTAAGCGTTCAGGAAGATTTGGCTAAATTGCCTGCTGTTTTTATTAACGATGGAACAGGAATACCGTCTAAATGACAACGGCACACTTCTCGCAAATATTCAATAATGCTTCGCCCCTGCAAGCGAC
>Ga0315312_1000499_pt1 | contig 44790 bp, 48 predicted proteins | sample TDP7_MG_FD_203629 | JGI IMG/M metagenome (GOLD analysis project Ga0315312, IMG submission 203629) | Freshwater sediment microbial communities from Lake Towuti, South Sulawesi, Indonesia - TDP7 | ecosystem: Environmental > Aquatic > Freshwater > Lake > Sediment | place: Indonesia: South Sulawesi... | reverse complement strand
AGGCTGCCAACATGGAGAATGTAATCCTCGCAACATTTGGGGACATGATGAGGGTACCTGGATCTTCAAGCAGCCTTGAGGCGGAGAAGGCCCTGAGATCTGACGTAAGGGTCGTCTACTCCGCCACGGACTCCCTTGGGATCGCCGAAAGCAATCCCGACAGGGAAGTCGTCCTGCTGGGAGTTGGATTCGAAACGACCGCGCCCAGCATCGCCTGCACTGTCCTAAGAGCTGCTCGAAATGGGATCGACAACTTCAAGCTCATAACGGCCAACAAACTGATACCACCTGCCATGAAGGCGCTCCTCGATGCCGGAGAAGTGAAACTCGACGGCTTCGTGTGCCCTGGCCACGTGAGCACAATCATAGGTTCCGAGCCCTACGAGTTCATTCCCAGGGTATACGGTATTCCATGCGTAATATCCGGTTTTGAACCCGTGGACATTTTGCAGTCGATCCTCATCCTCCTTAGGCAGATCGATGAGGGCAAGAGCGGGGTTGAGATCCAATACAGTAGATCGGTGAAGCCAGATGGCAATCAAATTGCGAAGAGGTTCACATCGGAGGTTTTTAAGATCGTGGATTCTGATTGGAGGGGATTGGGCAGGATCAAAGCGAGCGGGTTGGCGCTGAGTGAGTGCTTTCAGGAATATGATGCGCTCGAACATCTGGGCATGGAGCTGAAGGGATCGGCCGAGCCTCCCGGTTGCCTGTGTGGCGAGATCCTGAGAGGCGTGAGATCCCCACCGGAATGTGGCCTATACGGTCTAAGTTGTACGCCAGATAGCCCTGTCGGCCCGTGCATGGTCTCCTCGGAAGGGACGTGTGCAGCTTATTACCGGTATTCAAGGGGGGCGAGTGAATGACGCCAGTAGAAATGATACTGCTCGCTCATGGCGCAGGGGGTAAATTAACTCGACGACTCATCGAGGAGGACATCCTGACGCGATTTGTGAGCCCCATGCTCAGGCGTTTGGATGATGGCGCAATCCTTACGTTTGGAAACATGAAGATAGCGTATTCAACTGATTCATTCGTCGTCGACCCGATATTCTTCAGAGGGGGCGATATCGGCAAGCTCGCCATCAATGGGACAGTTAATGACATAGCGATGTGCGGCGCAGTGCCGATGTACCTTACGACCTCACTCATAATTGAGGAGGGTTTCAAACTTGAGGACCTAAGGCGGATCCTAAACTCCATGAGAGATGCCGCGGACGAAGCCAATGTGGAAGTTGTCGCGGGTGACACGAAGGTCGTTAGTGCTGGGAGCGCGGACAAGATCTTCGTCAATACATCGGGCATCGGAATCGTTGAGAGGGAGGTCAGCGGATCCAATGCCAAGGTTGGGGACAAGGTCATCATCAGCGGTTTCATAGGAGATCACGGAATAGCGATTCTGAGCGAACGCGAGGGGCTGGATCTGAAGGTGCCGGTTACCAGCGACTGTTCGCCCCTAAATGGCCTAGTCTCTTCAATTCTGGATGCCACGGATGGCATTCACGTCCTAAGGGATCCCACGAGGGGTGGACTGGCCACGGCACTGAATGAGATCGCCCTTCAGTCAGACGTGGGAATTAGGATCTATGAGGAGATGATCCCAATAAGGGATGCCGTCAGAGGGGCTTGTGAGATGCTTGGACTCGATCCCCTCTACGTCGCGAACGAAGGCAAAATGGTAACATTCGTCTCGCCGGATGACGCACCCCAGGTTCTGGAGGTAATGCGCGAACACAGGAGTGGCTCCGACGCTCGGTTGATAGGCGAGGTCATAGCTGAGCCAAGGGGGACGGTCCTCATGAGGACGCGTATTGGGGGGGAGAGGATAGTGGACATGCTTACGGGCGAACAGCTGCCGAGGATATGCTAGTTGGGACACAATAGATGAAAGCGCTAGCCCTGTTATCTGGTGGACTTGACAGCGCCATCGCGGCCAAGATCGTGTTGGAGCAGGGGGTAGAGGTTGAGGCGCTCAACTTCGCCACCCCCTTCATCCAGCACAGCGACTTGACGAACTTGACTGATGAACTAGACATCAAGCTGCACGTTGTGGCCCTCCTCGAAGATTACCTGGAGGTCGTCAAGCATCCAAAACACGGTTATGGAAGCAATATGAATCCATGCATAGACTGTAGAATATTGATGCTCAGAAAGGCCAAAGGATACATGAACGAGGTCGGCGCATCGTTCATCATTACCGGAGAAGTATTGGGACAGAGGCCCATGTCGCAGCATAAGGAGGCGCTGAGGACGATCGATAGGGAATCTGACTTGGAGGGGCTTGTCCTAAGGCCGCTCTCCGCCAAGTTCCTACCACCAACGAGCGTTGAGAGGAGGGGTTGGGTTGACAGGGAAAGGCTGTTATCGATAAGGGGAAGGTCTCGGAAGGAGCAGATCGCACTTGCCAGTTCATACAAAATAACAAGTTACTCTTGTCCATCAGGTGGATGCCTATTGACTGATCCCGGTTTCTCAAGGCGCCTAAGGGACCTTTTGGATCACTGTCCTCATCCAAGTTTAAACGACATCGAGCTATTGAAGGTCGGCAGGCATTTTCGCCTTTCACCTTCTTCAAAGCTCATCATAGGAAGGAACGAGGGCGAGAATAAAAGACTCGAAGGGCTCCGCCAGGAGGGTGACGTGGCATTCGAGGTTTTCGGCCATAATTGCCCGGTGTCCATCGCTCGCGGCAATACATGTAAAGACGACCTATTGGTGTCAGCTCGACTCGAAGCGAGGTACAGCGACGCCCCAAAGGACCAGCTTGTGGACGTTAGTTGCACATGCAAGGGACAAGCCACGACGTTGGCAGTGAGGCCAATATCTGATGACGAAGTGAGAGAGATGAGGATCAATTAACCCCCACCTCAAAACCATGTGGATAAATTGGCCAACGTTCAAGATCCCAGTTCAGGTTCGCCTTGGAGGAGCTTCGTGACATCATCTTTGCTCTTGATGCCGATCAGCGCATGTGAGGCAGCGTCGAAGAAGTTATGAACAGGCACCAGATCTATGGACCTGTCCTTCAGCATCTTGTCGACTCCCAGGTCGCCTATGTGCTCGAAGTTATACTGTGGCATGATGAATTTCTTGGCATACTTGTCCGCTAGTGCCGCCTCGACCTTCCCCATTCCACGATAGTCGAGTCCTCCGACTGGCCAAACCTCACCCCTTGCCGTTATCGCCCCCGTCATCACGACATAGGGATCGACCTCGACGTTCGTGAAGGCCGAAAGCATGGCGACGCTGATCGCCAATCCGGCCGAAGGCCCTGAGACAGGCGGTATGGTTATGCCAGGCGCAACCATCTGCTTCTCCATCCCTTTAGCGGGCGTCACGAGCTCCACATACACATCGTGTGATTTGAAACGCCAATTGGCGGCGGAGTTCAGGAATATGAACGCATCTTCCGCGCTCGCCAAAATGCTCTCACCTGCCTCGCTCCCCACCACGTGGACCTTCCCGGAACCATTTCTGTTCACGATCACCTCTATGACTCCCACAAAGCCCCCCATCTGGCCGGCCTCGCCAAATGCGACCAGTCCGTACGCCTTCCCGACCTCGGGCATCTCCAGCCTGATGGTCTGTGCTATCATCTCACGCGCTTCCTCAAGTCTCTCGTCGGCCATATTCTCAATGGCTTGCTCAAAGTGATAGACCCTCAAAGGATAATTGGAGGGATCCGTCCCTTCGAGGGCGCTCAAGGCGTTGGAGTCGTCTTCGGAGATACACTTGATCTTACAGAGCCTCCCCAAGTCCTGTTTGTAGATCTTCTTGACCTCGACGACCTCTTCGGGACCTTCGGCAATGGCTATCGCCAGTCGATGGGCGGCCTCAAGCTCCTTCGTCCTCAGCCTATTGGCATCATTTATCGCGTCGGCTATCTTCCTTGGGCTCAGGATTTTCTTCTCAAATACCTCGAGTATCTTTTCGACGGTGGTCTCCTCGTGAAGGCTGTCCAAGTAGTGCGCCAGGTGTATCTCTATGACCTCCCTCTTTTCGTTCCTATTCTTCGGATATGTGAACTCGAAGTGCCTCGTGAACCTCTCCAGTAGGGCGGGATCGATTATCTCCAGCCTGTTGGTGGTGCCTATCACGACAACGCCCATCAGAGGCACGAAACCATCGATCTCCGTGAGGAGCTGGCTTGTGACCCTGTCCACGACTGGGTCGTAGCGTCCCCTCATGGGCGCGATCGAATCGATCTCGTCGAAGAAGATTATGGCTGGTGAATTCTTCCGGGCGTCTTCGAATATGTTCCTCACGGTCTTCTCCGGATCACCGTACATGCCCTGTAGTATGGATGGGCCATTTATGCTGTAGAACCAGACTTCATTCTCCCCCGCTATCGCCTTGGCCAGAAGGGTCTTCCCAGTGCCGGGTGACCCATAGAAGATGAAGCCCTTAGGGGGCACGTACCTCGCTCTGGCCGATAGCTCGGGATTGAGGGCCAGCGAGATCTCCTTGATGACCTCCTCCCTCACGCCGTATAGCCCCCCGATATCCTTGTAGGTGTTCTTCGGCTTTATCCTTAGCACTGCCTTCTTGGCCGCCTCCGTCCTCTCCTCGGATGCATAGGATTTGAGCCGCCGTGCAACGGCCCTGAAATCGTTTAACGTGATTTGGCCGCCGATCTCCTCCATCGAGGGCAGTTTGGTGGATACATCGCCACTCCTGAACTGTTCGACCAACTTCTCCTGAACCGGGGTGGACTTGCTGTCAATGACCATCTCGAAGGCGTTCACGACGTCGGCGGGCGTGAGCTCCATCCCACCAATGGACCTAACGGCATCCTCGAGCGTGTCTATGATCTTCTCAGGTTCGATCTTCAGTCTAAATTTTTCGCACTGCCTCATTGCTATGGCCCTCAGCGTCTTTGTATCCAAGGTCTTGTCAAGGTCTATGGTACCTACGACCCCTCTTCTCCTAAGGGTCTCCGTCAGAGCCTCGTACTCCGTCGTGGCTATCATCAGTATGGTCCTATAGTTCCTCTTCTGCAGCTCATCGATCCTCTCAAGAAACGTTGTCTGGACCCTCGTCTCCTCCATCCCGGTCTCGGTCGCTGATTGGAACTTCTTCCCAAATGCCTGGAACTCATCTATGAGAACGACGCTCGGCCTTATGAATGCCTGGTTGAAGAACTCCCCGAGCTTCTGGGCACTACTCCCATACCACATAGTGTACACTTGCTCCGGCTTGAGTGACGCGAAGTAGACGAGAATTGCGTTCTGCAATCCGGCCTCAAAGGCCTCATTCTGACAGGCTTCGGCGAAGAAGGTCTTGCCGCTGCCGCTCCCACCCTTAATGACGAATAACTTGGGCGGTGGCAGATTCGTGATCATGCGGACCTTCTTGTCCTTCAGGACATGGTAGTAGACGCTTAGCATCACCTTATCGAACTCCTCCTTCCTACCGATCACCTCGGTGTGCTTCACCTTTGGGAAATCGGGGCGCTTTCTGATCTTCTTCGCTTGTGCCTTCACCCTCTTCTTTCTCTCCTCGGGTGGCTTCATCAAGAATCGCCAGAGCCTATACTGCCAAGAGGTTACGTAGAGCAATGGGCCGAATAGCCTCCTCAGACGTCTTCTCGTGTACCACCACTGGTCCACGAACTCTTCCTCTTGTTCATCGGGCACTTGCCCTTGCCACTCTTCCCCTTGTTTATCGCAGGGCATAGTATTAGATCACGCTCACGTAGATCCAATAAATCACAATAAGGCTGAGGATGACCAATACCGCAATGCCGGCCTTCCTCTTCTTGCTGATCTCCTCCTTCTTGGACCTGTAGTAAAGGTCCGTGAAGAGGTAGGCGTTCGGATACGATAAGCCTACGATGGCGGCGACCAAGAACAGCGCGCCAGCCGACGACGGTATCGGAATCGAGAGCCAAGATTCCTCTTGGGTAGTTGTCACGTCGAAGACGAACGAGATGCTCCAGTTCCCTGCCGCGAGCCCCAGCATTGTCAATATCTCGACGAAATAAGCCCTCTCGACAACATGGATCGTGTAAAGATCGAAGTTCGTGGTGTCCCTAGTCAAAATCCCGAGGAGCATATTGAAGGGCTGCTGAGAGGATACGTTCAGGACCATGTTGAAACTACCTTCCGACTGAGGGACGAGCTGAACGTAGGATCCCTGGTCTCCCCCGAGCTCGACTGGAACGTTTGTGAGCGATTCATTTATGGAGATCATCTGCCTGTATGCCCCCCCGTCCGAGGATGAACAGGATGCGAGCACATTGCCCAAGGGTGGGCTGAAGAATACGTAGACGACGTCTCCAACGAGAAGCGGGATTGGGCCAATGGGCACGAGGCTTATTGGACTAGGAGATGTGACTTTTTGGAGGTTCGCAAGGGCCAGAAGGGGCAAGAACACTAAGGCCAGCCCCTTATGCATTTCTCGCATTGGTGCATTCTATAGTAAAGGCGGATGTTTTTAAGTCTTAAAAGCGACGTGATGATGGCCGATATGGACCGCCACCTAAAGCCTTTTAGAGGTTCGAAATGAGACCATATTGGGGCTGTTGAAGGTGAACAGATATTACCTGATTTCATCCATCTTCTCGGCAATATTCCTGATCTACCTTTGGGCAGTCTGGCTGCCGGAATATGCCGGTGATCCCGCCTACGAGACGCAGAGGACGGTCGCGATCGTTGTATCCATCGCCATGCTCGCCGTCATGGTGATGACGGCATTACTCGCCAAGACCCCGGTCGAAGATGGCCCTAGTGGAGAGAAAGTCGAGAAGGGAACTACTTCGAAGAAGGCGAGTCCGAGGAGGCCTTTGAGTGGGTTCGGCTCTATGCGCAACTGGCTTTAACCAAACTTAATATATGATGATGAAATTGTAGGAATGGGGCTGTAGCTCAGGCCTTCAAAAAAGGGAGCAACCAGGTAGAGCATCGGAGAGCTCGTCTCGATGAGGCTTTTAACCCGGCAGTGTGGGAAGGCCACCCGGTGGTTCAGGGCAGTGGACCAGGGATTGGTCCAGGGTCCAATGATTAGGGAGTCCCTGCAGCCCCGCCTTTTTGTGTCAGATGGCTGAAGGACATGTCGAAAGTATCGTGATCCAACCTTTCTAATGCCTTTGTCTCGGGTTAATTACCAATGGCTCCGTGTTGGCCACTAGTAGTGGCTTTGGTCGTCATCGTTCCCATATCTGACTGGAAACGACTTGGCTCATTGAGTGGTGGTCACACATATATCTACGAAGAACGCGTTTGAAAATGGGAGCAATGGACTGGAGTGATTACGAGGAATTGATGTCCGCGCTCGAGCGGGCTAAGGCCTGTTCCGAGAGGGGAGAGGAGAAACTCGCGTGGATCCTTGTCAACGAGGCCATCGGCCATCTAAGGGTAAAGTTAAGCACTTACACCTGCCCCAAATGCGGATCCAAGGACTTGACGTCTAGTGGCACGAGCGTCGCCCTCGCCGTCTGTCCGAAATACGTCTGTAAAAAATGCGATCTTGAATTTACAAGGGCCGAGCCTCCCTAAGGCATCTTGGATGCGGAGACTGAGCTTCGCGATGCCCAAGATCTATGTCATGCCATGACCATTACTATCCAAGGTTCCCGGGCGTGAGCTTATTAGAGGCCCTAGTTCCATAGCGCATTCGAGTTCGTAGTTGTGGTCGCGATGAATGCTGGAGCGAGCCTGCAATTCGATCCTGCCAGCCTGTCCTTTGCCTTCACAGCAGGGGTATTCACCTTCCTCTCCCCCTGCAGTTTCTCCCTTCTCCCCGCCTACATACTGTACTATCTCGGGCGAGATTCCTCGTGGCATGACACGGCGTGGAAGGGCTTTGTGAGCACTCTCGGCATCCTGAGCGTATTCATAGTTTTGGGTTTGATCTCAGCGCATCTCGGTATTTTGTTAAGTAGCGTCAGTTTCACGCAGGTCTCGGGCCTGATATTCATGGCCATGGGCATTGTGACCCTCCTGGATCTACGCCTTCCAATACGGGCCCTCCGCGTGACTCCCCCGAAGAGGACTGACTTACTCGGCCTGTACCTATTCGGCATCGCATATGGGATGGCCTCAACAGGCTGTTCACTTGCGATGTTCCTTTCCGTTGTAGCTTATGCCCTATCTACAGAGAGCTTCCTGAATGGATTCCTCTCGATAATCTCCTACTCCCTTGGCATCGCAATCCCTTTACTCCTCATGGCCTTCCTGGGCGCCGATATATCGGCATTCGCATCGAAGCGCAGCGCTCCCATCAGGCCCTGGCTTCACAGGATTGGCGGGCTGGCCCTCATGGTAATTGGGACGTACTTAATCCTCAGATCATTTTATGGCTTCTAGAGCCCTAAATGTCTCAGTTCATGGACTATGTGACCCATGGGGCCTTGACGAGTCGAGCTCCCGGGAAGCGATTCCCGACCTCAATAAGGTTCTTTTCGTCGTCATCCACAAACATCACCTCTAAATTGCTGATCTTGATCCCGTCCTCAGCCTCCAATTCACCCAGTATCTCCTCGACCATGGAGTCCTTCTCATCCAAGCCCAGCTGAGGGTGTTTGAATTTTATCGGCAGGCCGAATCGCTCCATCAATGGAAGCACGACATCGGGATCCCCCATGCCGGCTATGGAGCACATCGCGTTCCGAATGCGGGCCTGGTTGAGGAGCTCCAACAAACCCGTGCTCAACTATATAGTCTCACCCTCCCCCCCTCCTGACCTCGTTCCCGCTTATCCGCATGAAAGGGGGTTGTCTGTCGGGATTGAACTCGTTAGGCCAGATTGTGCCATCTAAAATCGAGCACAAGGAGCCTGGTTGAATCATCGATGCTGACAGCTGCCAGTGAGCCGGGACGCTCTATCATGAGCTGGACTATGGATGATTTGGTTTTTTTTCTGATGATCCTTCTGCTTTGGGAAAATTGACTCTAGGAACTTCGGACAGCTCCAATCCACGATGGTGGGCGCCGATGCCGTGGTCCACACCGCAGCGGAGACGGCGGTAACTTCATCGCTTTCAGATCCCATCAAGGACTTCGAGGTAAACGCCCTCGGGACGTTGAACGTCCTTGAGGCCATTTCGGACGTCTCGAAGGCCAAGAGGCAACTTACTTGGGAACCGGAAGTCTCACCTGAGGAAGCTCGTTTAGCGGGTACAATCCAATGCACGCCTGTTTGTAGATGGCGCCTGATAACGTTAATAGGAAGGCTGAACCGCAGCGAAGCCGGGGCAGGTAAGTGGCTGCGATGAATCTATCTGGCCCTTGAGCAAAAATGCTCTGGATCTTGAGTGTTGGAGCGGCGCTGCCCCAGTTGAGTTAAGATGACCGAGCCCATAAAAGCCATCGAGACGAGTGGATTGACCAAGAATTACGGCAGGGTGATCGGGGTCAACGATGTGACCTTCACCATGGCCAAGGGCGAGATCCTAGGAGTACTCGGCCCCAGCGGTTCGGGCAAGACCACTTTGATCGGGTTGTTGGCCGGCATCATAGGGCCAAGCAAGGGAAGTGCCTCCGTTGCCGGCCTGGACGTAGCCAAGAGGGCAAAGTTCCTCAGCAGTCGGATTGGCGTCGTATCGGACTTCGTTGGCATCTATGACGATCTATCCGTTGAGGGGAATTTGACGTTTTTCGCAAAGGTATACGGATTGAAGCCTACGGTCGCGAAGGAGAGGGCTGATGACGTCATTTCCCTACTGGAACTCGAGGGATATAGAAGGACATTATACGGGAAGCTCCCAAGGGGGTTGAGAAAGAGAGCCTTGGTGGCGGCAGCGATCGTCCACGAGCCCGAGATCCTACTATTCGATGAGCCGACCGCCGAGCTCGACCCACACGCTGCTGCCTTGGTCAGGAATTACGCTCTTTCGGTCTCCCATTCGGGCAGGAGCGTCGTTTGGACGACCAATGTGCTCGGCGAAGTGGAGGGCATGTGCAGCAGGATGCTGATCCTCGCTGCCGGCAGAATCATCGCCGACGACAATCCCCAGAGATTTACAAGGGGGATAGCCGGATCTGGTTATGTGGATATAACCGTGTCGGGGATCAGGGCTGAGAACATCGCCGATGTCCTCGAGGCCATGAACGTACCGTGGCGGACGACCGGCGAGAACGAGATACGGATGACGGCTGAGAATGTAAGTGAGGTCCTAGACAGGGTCGTAACATCGATCGGGAGGGTGGGTGGCTCCATACTGTCAATTGAGGGAAAGAGCCCAAAGCTCGAAGACGCATATCTCCAGATATTGGGAGAGGTGAGGAAATGAGGTTAACGCCCATTCGGATTGCAAAAAGGAATTTGGTAGAAGGGTATCATAATAAATCGATATTTTTTTCCATATTCTTCCCTGTAATTTTCCTCTTTGTCGCGTGGAAAATAATCGAAATTAATACAGTCAGTCTACATGCCCTAGTTGGTCTCGCTTTCATCTTCAGTTCGCTAGATGATGCCCTCTTATCTCCCTCTAGGGAAAGGGATAACGGAACCCTTGTTAAACTATTCCTGTCCCCGATTTCCCGCTGGTCCATAACAGGCGGGAGAGTTATATCAAGCCTTTTGCTCGGCGTCCCTAAGGCTACCTTAGCATTGCCCATCCTAGTTCAGTCTATGAATGAGGTAAACCCATTTAATCTACTATATTATTATATTCTAACCTCCCTCACCATTATGTTAACGGTTCTTGTAGGTTTAACCTTTACAGCCATATGCCGAGACTCTATATTGTCTGTCTTACTTGCATCATCCGTGATCTTGCTCTTCGCAGTTCCCTCCGTCATGCTTGCCCTTCAGGACAATTCGTATGCAGAGACTGGTATTGATTACAATGAATACAATCCTTTCTGGCTTTCGTATAGGGCCTTCGAGAAGTTTATTAATATTAGTGAGCTCGAAACCCTTGAACAGGAGCTACTCGTGATCTCACCCCTCTTTGCCTGGATTGTGGCGCTTTACTTGATTGCTAACGTGGGGATAAGGAGGAAGATCGCGTAACGCAATAGGGGCTCGGCAGGGGCTTGCACATGCCGCGATATCGCTTTATCCCTTCAGAGGTGACTTATCTGATAATGGGCATGAATGTCGCGGTATATGCGATCGAGGTCTTGATCGGTCCAGACCTGATGATTGAAAATTTCGGGCTAATACCTGGATTTTTGAGCATGGGAAAGAACGCCTATTCGCTCCTAACGTCTATCTACCTACACGTTGATCCATTCCACATATTCTTCAATATGTTCGCCCTCTGGACCTTTGGACCGGAGTGCGAGAGGGAGATCGGCGGGAGGAAATTCGCCATCCTCTACCACGTCGCGGGCCTTATGGGGAACCTATTGCACTTCATGATAGATCCTGCGAGCTTAACCATCGTGGTGGGGGCGTCGGGCGCTGTCTTCGGGATCATAGCGGCCTTCGCGGTCCTCTTCCCCTTAAGGCCGATCTTCGTCCTCTTCTTCCTGCCTCTCCTGTTGCCAGCAACCCTCCTTGCGATATTGTATTTCCTGGTCGAGCTCGTCTATGAGCTCTCAGGCCTGAACCCCTATGTCGCCCACTGGGCCCACATAGGTGGATTGCTCGCAGGATTCGCCTTCGCGCTCGTCTACAAGGCGGTCTCTCGACACTCGAAACAGAGAGGCAAAGAAGTGAAGATCGTCTGGGTTGAAGGCTAGCCCGGGATATTTTCCATTCGTCCCATCCATGGTAAGAGATAATATCTCTCCTTCGGTACCTGGCTGCCGATGATTAAGGTCTCCGCTGACCACGGGATCGAATTGGACCTTAATGGCACCCGGATCGGACTCGACGATTATCGAGGAAACGGTGCCGGGTACTTGTTCGTGTCCCACGCTCACGGGGACCATCTGGTCAAGATACCCAATTCCATACCGGTCCTATCATCTGACGAGACGGCTCTGTTTGCTGCCGCGAAGGGAATCGACCTGAAGGTCTCTTCCTTTCCCAATGCCGATCTCCTCCCAACTGGACACATTTTGGGCTCGATGGCTTTGCGCATCGATGACGACGTCCTCTACACGGGGGACCTGTGCGATAGGAACAGAGGCCCCATCTCGGGATTTGATCCGCCCAAGGTTGATACGCTCATCATAGAGTCGACCTACGGCTCTGCCGAATTCCTCTTCCCCAAGCTGGATGACGTCATGGGCGTCGCAAGGGACGCCATCGAGGATTGTTTCAAGAGGAATGTCCCCGTCGTAGTCATGGGATATGCGCTGGGAAAGGCTCAGCACCTCGAATTGCTCCTCGATGGATTTCAACCGGCCTATGTATGCCCTGAGCTCAAGAGATATGACGATATCTACAGGTTGTTCGGCATCAAGATACCTCAGAAAACCTACATAGGCGATGTGAGAGAGGGCGGCCTATTGGAGAAGAGGCCATGGCTCCTATTTGCGCCATCCCGAAGCGGGAGGAGTTTCTTTAATAGGTACGTCGAGAAGAATTTCGGCGCCAAATTAATGGCCTTCTCCGGTTGGGCTTGCAAGAGGGGTTACAAGGAGGCCATGGCCGTAAGCGATGCATTTCCCCTCAGCGATCACAGTGACTTCGAGGGCCTCCTGAGGACCGTTAAGAGGTCTCGGGCCAACAGGGTGTTCACGACGCACGGCTTTTCAGTTGAATTCGCTCGACATCTCGGGAAGATGGGCTATGATGCCCAACCCCTGACGCGGGATCAGAGGACCCTACAAGCATATCTTAGGGATGATTAGCCGCTTCCTGATACCAATCGCATGTGCACCCCAAGTAATGGATCAAAATTGCATAATCCGCTAATCTTATGAGGCCCCCCACGCCGTGCAGGCAATGGCCGAGATGACGGGCTTGTATAGGTCTAGGTTTGAGAAAGGGCTCACGGGCGCATCGGCTTCCTTCATCTCGTCGCTCGCGGAGGACGAGAGGATCTTCGACTGCGACATCAGGGCCACGATGGCCCACGACGTCATGTTGCATGAGCGGGGGATAATCAGCCACAAGGATCTGAGGGCCATATTGGGCGCCCTTCGGGGGATCGAGGAAGGGGGGGAGATGAATGGGGGGCATTTCGAGGACGTCCACGAGCTCCTCGAGTCGAAGGTGATCAACGCCGTGGGCTTGGAAGCCGGCGGCAAGATGCATACAGCGAGGTCAAGGAATGATCAAGTGAACGTAGCCATTCGCATGCGCGTCAGGTCCGACATACTGGATCTGTGCGAAACTATCTTGGGTTTGATGAAGGCGGCCCTGCGTCTCGCCGAGAGATATGCGGACCAGATGATGCCGTTATACACCCATACCCAAAGGGCCCAAGTCGGCACACTCGGTCACTACCTGTTGTCTCACATCGATGTCATCTCGAGGGACTTCAAGAGGCTGATGGAGGCTTATGCCAGAGTGAACCTAAACCCGCTCGGGGCTTGTGCCATCGGTGGTACGAGTTTTCCAATAGACAGGAAGAGGACCACCGCCCTACTGGGCTTCGACGGTTTGATGGAGAACTCGATCGATGCGGTGAGTTCCAGGGATTTCGTCCTCGAGGTTGCCGCAGCCATCGCCATACTCATGGCCAACCTGAGCAGGATGGCCGAGGATCTGATACTCTGGTCGACCTATGAGTTCAGCTTCATGGAAATAGGTGATGAATATGCCTCTCCTTCGAGCGTCATGCCTCAGAAGAAGAACCCGTGCACGCTGGAACTCATGAGGGCGAGGGCAGGCCGAACCTATGGCTCCTTAATCGCCATGCTAAACGCGGCCAAGGGCCTGCCAACGGGTTACAACAGAGATCTACAAGACCTGAAGCCCCCCCTATGGGCTAGTTTCGACATCGCCAAATCATCCGTCAACGTATTAACTGGCGTCCTCTCGACCCTAAAGGTCGATCGGCGCAGTTTGGCTGGGGCCACGAATGAGGGGTTCTTGACCGCAGTGGACCTAGCAGAGCAAGTGGTCCAGAAATACGCCCTCTCATTCAGGGAAGCCCACAGACTCGTTGGCGCCCTCGTGAAAAGGTGTCTATCACAGGGCAGGCGCCTCACCGATCTGAGAGCTGATGAGATCAGGAGGATCTCCTCAAGGACGATAGGGAAGGAGATCGTCCTAAGTAAGAGGTTCCTGAGGATTGCCCTAGACCCCCACCTCTGCCTTCTGAGGAGGTGTCACACGGGAAGTCCGAATCCCAAGGAGGTCAGGAGGATGTTGAGGTCGAGGAAGAAACATCTCGGCGAGTGTGAGTCTGAATTGGGCGCGCGTCTCGCAGCACTTCGATCTTCCGAGATCCTGCTGTCTGGCACTGTGAAGAGATATATGAGGGAAAGATAAGGCAGGCGATGGATGGAATTCGGATTGAGCGATAATAAAAATGTAGCTCTTGCATACTCCGGCGGTCTGGATTCGACCCTGATAGCCATACTCCTTAAGGAGCGATATGGCTTCGATAATGTCATACCGGTCCTGGTCGACGTCGGGCAGGGAGAGGGGGAGATCGACGTAGCCAGGGAGAGGGCCGAGGCCCTAGGGTTGGATGTGAACTACATGGACGCGAAGAACGAATTCGTAAGGGACTACATCTTCAAGTGCATCAAAGCCAATGGGAGCTACGAAGGCTATCCGGTCGGGACGTCCATGACGAGGGTGTTGATCGCAAGCCACGTCGTCAAGACCGCCCTTGAAAGGAAGGCCGATGCAGTGGCCCACGGCTGTACGGGGAAGGGCAATGACCAGTTCAGGATGGAGTCGACCTTCAGGTACTATGCGCCGCAGCTCCGGATAATCGCCCCGGTGAGGGAGCTGAACCTCTCCAGAGGCGAGGAGGAGGACCTGCTCAGGAAGCACGGCATCGACCCGAAGAGGAGGAAGGGGGTACTCGGCGGAGATGTGAACATGTGGTCGCACTCGATAGGCAGTGGGCAGGTCGAAGACCTCGCGAGCCAATACCCTGATGATTACCTCTGGGTCGTGCCCTTGGAGAGGACGCCCGACAAGCCCACAGAAGTCACCATGGAGTTCAAGAACGGGGTTCCAGTGGATGTCGACGGCATCAGGGATCCCGTCGAGATGATCTTCCACCTGAACAGGATCGGTGGGCAGAACGGAGTTGGTACGATCGACATGATGGAGGATGGCATAATAGGCCTGAAGTCGAGGGAGCTATATGAGGCGCCTGCGGCCACGGTCCTCATCTATGCCCATGCCGACTTGGAGCACCTCACCTTGGCAAAGGAGCAATTGAGGTTGAAGAGGGTCGTCGACTCAACGTGGGCAGACATAGTATACCACGGGCTGTGGCTTCATCCCCTGAGGAAGGACTTGGATGCCTTCATCGACTCGACGCAGAGATACGTAGAGGGGAACCTCAAGTTACAGTTCTATAAGGGAGCCGCGAGGATATACGAGAGGCGATCCAATAGCTCGTTATTCGCCCCAGAGCTTCGATCCGTTAAGAAGGGGGGGTTTGACCAAAGGGACTCCACCGGTGCTGTCAAGATCTACGGCGTCCCATTCCAATTATTCAACGAGAGGGGAAGGTAGCTAGCGAGCGAAGCCCTACGTACGCTCCGTGAAGCTCCTCAGTCGCCTTATCATCTGCAGCTTTTCCTCCCGCCCGAGTTTGGCCTCATCTATGGCCTCTTTCAGCAATGAGATCGACTTGTCCATCGTCGCCCTTTTCACTGGAAACGGAATCCCGTCCTTCCCGCCAAACGCGAACGAGAACTTAACTGGGTCCCTCCAGCTCGTCTTGGCCCCATATGCGATCTCGGCCACAAGCGCAAGGGCCCTGGCCGTGGAAGGACCCAAGCCCCTGATCGCGAGGAGCTCCTCGTAGTTCGTTGGCCGTATCCTATAGGCTTCCTCCAGAGCCCCCCAATTAACCTGGCTTTCACGAACGATAGCATACGCTGAGACGATCCCATGCCCTCGGGTCGATTCCAGCCATCTGCCGAGGGTGTCTTGTCCCAGCGGCCTGATCGATGCGACCTGCCTCCTTAGGCGCTCTGGATCCTCTGAAGCCAGATCGGTGCAGATCTCCCTTGACTCCCCACTCCCTCTCGACGTCATGTCCAACACCCTCTCGTGTACCCTTTGGCCAACTATGCCCTTGTGTGGCTCCTCGACGAAGCTCCTCACGGCCTCAGAGAGCCAATGGTACCTCCTTGCAGTTTTGAAGGAGGGGTTCATCCCCTGTTGAACGACCGCCCACTTCTCGGAGTCTATGACGAACATCGTGTGATGGTAGAGTTGGTACCCGGCCTGTATGGCAGTGCTGTCGACCTTCGCGCACATCCTGGAGGAGTACTGCAATTTTCCAATGGCCATGTCATCCAGATCCAGTTTGGCTGCGATGCCTGCGAGTTCCTCAGGCGTCCTGCGCGATCTTCTGCCCTTTCCGCCAACGGCCTTCACGCCCAAATCCATCGCGTTCAGAACGTCCTTCAGGACTCCGCAAGTTACGGTCGTGGAACCGCTAGAGTCCCAATCGTAGGCCAGGACGCACGAAAGCGCTTGGAACCAGAGCGGATCGGAGAGGTTGATGAGCAGTTTCTCCCCGCCATACTCCTCGACGATCATAGCGAGGATGGCCGAGGCGAGCTTCTTCATCCTGACAGTGAGCCATGTCGGCGCCTTTCCTCCGTGAAGGATGAGTTCTAGATTTCCAGCCCTCATCAATAGCTGATGGCGATGACATTACGGCCTATTTACGCATGTCGGGCACGACGTCATCGCAGCGTGAGGACGATATCAACACGTTGCAATCCGTGGGGATTATCTCCTCATCGCATCGTAGCCAAGCATCGAGATGACGCGCTTGATCGATGACGGGAAGGGGGGTTCCAATATGCCAACCTCGGTTATTATCTTGCTGATGGTGCCCGGGTCCGCCGCATCGAAGGACGGGTTTAAAACTCGGATGCTCGGATTGTCCTCAAGGTATTCAGCGGTCACGATCTCCAAGGAGTTCCTCATCTCGATGGGTATGGCTGAGCTCGTCTCAGACCTTAAGGCAATCTTGTATGTCTCTGCCGCAACGAGGACGGGCTTATGCCTCTCAAAGGCAGCCAGGGCCGTCATGTGAGTCCCGATCTTGTTGACGACGCTCCCATCGAGGGCTATGGCATCCGCGCCGATCAGGACGGCGTCCACGCGGTCCATGTAGTTCGATGCCGCCGAATCAACTATCAGTATGACCTTCGCCCCGAGGTCGGCCAGCATCTTGGCAGTTATGAGCCCTTGGTATCTGGGCCTCGTCTCCTTCACGTAGGCCGTTATCTCCTTCCCCTCTCTCGTGGCTTCCTTGACGATCGAGACGACGGCCATGCTGTGGCAGTGGGTCATGATCGACGCCCCTTGCCCCAAGAGCCCCGCGCCGATCTTGCCCAACTTCTCGGTCGCGCTCTGCGCCTTCTCGACGAACTCCCTTGCCCGCTCCACGGCGATCGCCCTTAGTTCCTCAAGCCCTCTCCCGGAGGCGGCCGCAACCTCAAGGGGGGCCATTACGTATGCCAGCGCGTTGGGCAAAGAGACGGCGGTGGGCCTCGTCGATAGGAGGTGCTGTTCCGCGCCCCTCATCTGCTCGAGGAACCCCGTGGCGGATCCAACATCGATCGACCTCGCCTCTTCCGCCATCGCCTCGGCTGCAGCCCTCGCGATCTTGCTGGCGCCCCTTATCCTCATGTCCTTTATCTTCTGTGCTGTTGAGATCAGGAATTCAGATGGCATGTCGTCTCAGTCTATAGGCCATCCGCCTGATATCCTTTTTTGTACCCCTTACCTAGGGAATACGGAATCGTACATCTGTATAATCAAATCGGAAATCGCCTTCCACGAGAACTGCCCCAAGGCCCTCCCCCTCGCCATCTTGGACATGCTTCCCCTCAGCGCGCTGTCTGAGAGCAGCCTATTCACCGCATGGGCCATGGCATCCGAGTTGTTGGAGGGCACCTTCAGGCCCGTGACGCCATCTTCCACTATCTCCGAGAGGCCGCCGGTATCGGAGGCAACGACCGGAATGCCCGAGGCCATGGCCTCCAAGCAGACGATGCCGAAGGGCTCGTAGATCGATGGGATGACCTGCACATCGGCGAGTCTCAATAGCCCCTTGACCTCGTCGTCGCTGACGTATCCAGTAAAGAAGACCTTGTGATCCACCCCGAGGGATTTGGAGAGAGAGGACAGCATCTCCCGCGAGTAGCCTTCCCCCACGATGATGAACTTCGTGTTCTGGTGAGCGGCTAGTATCCTCGGGATCGCTCCCAGGAGCACATTCACGCCCTTCTCGGGCACGAGCCTGCCGACATAGAGGACGATCTTCTCACTCGGATCGGCGTACTTTTCCCTTAGCGTTTGGTCGATCTCGCTTGGCCTGTAAACCTCCGGATCGACCCCATTCGGGATCATCCATATCTTGTCCCTTGGGACATTGAAGAGCCCTGCCACCTCATTCACCATCGACCAGCTGCAACACACTATCCTGCTTGCCTCATAGGCCAACCACCCCTCGATCTCGTGTATCACGCGCTGATAATCCGTGTGGATGCCGTGCCTTCTTCCGCTCTCCGTCGAATGGATTGTGGCGACCAGCGGCATTCCCGTAGCGTGCTTGATCGTGATGCCGGCCTGCGCCACCAGCCAATCGTGGCAATGGATCATATCGAATCGCCCCTCCGCGGCGAGCTTGCAGCCAGCCCCCAAGAGGCTTGCATTCATCAACATGGCCCACGTGAGGAAATCCGGCGAGGGAGCGGAGTAGACATTTATCCTGTGAACGACGGCCCCACCAACCCTCTCAAGTTCGAGGGCGCCCGGGAAGTTGCAAGTGACTACGTGTGTCTCGACCCTCTCGGCGAGGGCCTTCGACAGTTCATAGACGTGAGTGGCAAGGCCGCCCACCTTTCGGGGTGGGTATTCCCAACTAAGCATTAGCACCTTCATGGGCCTCAACTGCTTGTCGACAGATCGAGATCAGGGAGGCGATGTCCCCGTCAAGCCTCGTCACGACGATCTTCGCTGCGCTGACGCCATATTCGTCTCTCAGGAACTTTGCAGCGTCCTCATTGGTCGCCACGACGAGTTCGGACGCGTTCGCAACCTCCCTCTCCAAGTACGCTATCCCTTGCGATATGGGCGAATCGCGAAAGGGGTTCCTCTGGCATTCAACGCTGTGATATGTGCAGATGAGAGGCAGATCGTGGATCGTCCTGACCGTCATCGCCGACATGCCAGTCGTCCATTCGAATGAGAGCACGAGGTCCACCCCTTCCCCCCTGATGATTTGAGAAGATGCCCTGACGAATTCAGGCGTTATGAGTGTGGTCCAAGTCAGTATTGAGTAGAAGGTCCTGATCGGAGATGCAATCCTCGACACCCTGATCCCCTCTTCAACCGTCTCGCCTGGCCTCCAATCGTCGAAGGTGACGACCGATGTGAGTATGCCAACCTTCACCATCCTCCTCGATACAGAGTGCACATCAATGGAGACATCGCCAAGAATCCTAGGTGGGTATTCGGGCGTCAGCACCAGGATCTTCTTCAGGGCCATCACTCTGCCGTCACGTGAAGACAGAGCATGCCGCCAGGATGCCTTTGCTCGTCAGATAAAATTTCTTCTTACCCTCGACCTCGATCGTCGTTATCAGCGACTCCGATTCGAGTTTATAGAGCGCCTCCAAGGTCTGCTCCTTGGGAAGGTCGATCTTCGGTGTTATCTCCTCAGAAGTTGATGCGAGCTCGGGCATCGCGATGCAGAGCTCATGTAACCTGCAAAGGACATAGAAGACAGTCCCCTTTGACTTGATCTCGTCTTCGCCCATTTTTATATCACGCCGTGACCTCCCCTTTTTGACCCCAAGTCTCCAGGGCTACTGGCTTGAGAGCACCTCTTCATAAGCCTTTATCGTGGCGTCAGCGGCCCTCTCCCAAGTGAAGAAGTGTTCGGCCCGCATCCGGGCATTTCTCCCAAAGGTTTGGTTCAGATCCCTGTTGCTGACCGACGAGATTATGCCCCAGGCGATGTCGGACGGGTCGTGAGGGTTTATGTGAAAGCCGCACTGATCTGGGCCACTCGGAACAACCTGCTCCCTCATGCCGCTGACGTCCCTCGCGCCTACGACCACCGGTTTGGCCATGCTCATCGCCTCGAGGCTGACTATGCCGAATGGCTCATAGAGGGACGGGAAGACCGCGACATCGCATGCGGCGTAGTGAGCCATCTTCTCCTCGTCTCCCATGAACTCATACCTCCGAATGACGGATTTTTGGATGTTGAGCGTCTCTATGAGGTTGTCGAGATGGCCTTGTAGATCCCCTATGCCGATTATCACGAGCTTCGCGGTCGGGATCTTCCTGAGGACGTGGGGCATTGCCATGACCAGCCTATCAATCCCTTTAACGCCCGTGAGCCTTCCGACGAAGAGTATGAGCGGATCCTTTTCCGTTACGCCGTATTTATCCCTCAGCTTTTCGACCTCCTTGGCCCTCACCACCTTGGGATTCCACTTCTCCGTGTCAATGCCATTGTATATCACGCGTATCTTCCTCTCCTCGAATCCAAGGCTGAGGAGCTCATCCCTCATCGCATGGGAAACAGTTACGACCAAGTCGGAGTTCTTCGCGCCCTCGTATTCGAGGGATATTATCGCCTGACTTCCACCGCCAAAGTTCCTCCCCCTCTCGGTGGAGTGGACGTGGAACACCATCGGTTCCTTGAGCTCCTTCTTTATCGAGACGCCCGCAAGTATCGAGAGCCAGTCATGGACTGAGACTATGTCGACTTTCCTGCCCTCCTTCTTGACGAAGTCGTTGAGGAGTATCGATGATGATGCGATGTTGTAGGCCAACACGTCTCCGAAGAACTTGATGCCCCTCCCCCACCTCTCAAAACTGGGATGTAGGATGGTGAAGAGGATATCCGAGATGTCGGAAGTAAGGGGTCTCGTGACCTCAACGCCACGCCAGAGCTCCCTGAGCATCTGGCGACCATCGTTCATCGTGAAGACTGATATGTTATGACCTCTCCTCACGAGTTGGACGGTCATATCGGCCGCATATGTCCCAAGACCTCCCACCAGCCTCGGGGGGAACTCGTAGACGAAGTAGGAGATGTTCATCCGCCGTCCTACACTGGTTTTCGGAGCCTGTATTAAACACTAATGTGTCCCCAGGATTGGCGTTTACTTGCCGTACGTTCCCTCCTCGACATCTACAGGAAAAATGCGAGATCTCCCGTCAGCGCGGTGATCGTGTTGAACCTCTTCGGACTGGTGAATTATACTTATACGCATGGGCTCGAATACTGTGATAGGGTCTAGCGCGAATGGCTGAACGCGTTAAAATCATTGAAGAGGATCTCTCACTATTAGGATTCCTCCTTGAGAAAGGGGGCACCATCAGGAGCTTGGTTGCAGCTTCTGCGCTCGATAAGGAACTGGTCAAGAAGAGGATCAGGGCCTTGAGGAGGCTCGGTTTGATAACGATGAAATCCGAGGTGGCGAGGACATATGTTCTGACGACGTTGGGCAGCAGGCTCGCGGAGACCAGAGACGTCCATCTGGTGGAGCCCTATTCCATCGCTGATGAGGTACCCCATGACCTCGGATTCAAATTTGCAGTAGGGGAAGGGCTCTATACGGGTGACGTTGCCCTGTCCTATCGTGAGTTAACCCAGCTCATCGGAAAGATCGATGCTCGTTCCCTCACCTTCCACCTCTACAGGGGGGACTTCGAAAGGTGGGTCACCCATGTCTTCGGCAAAGAGGGAAGGAGGACATCGCTGAAGCTGAAGAGGCTCGCATCGAAGACGATGCCCCCAGATCACCTGAGGTCGAGGCTGGTACGCATATTCTCAGCTGAGCTCATGCAGGAGCAACAGGCCAAGGAATAGTGCGACGGATCGAACACGCTCTGGACAGAGGAACGAAGCACCAGATGGTGAGTGTTCGACGCCGAATTGCACGCTAGACCGAGAGCCTCAGGGCCCCCTTATCGCACACCTCGACGCACCTCATGCACAGCGTGCACTCCGGATTCGAGATGTCCCTCCAATCCTCCTTGAGGATGGCTATGTTCATCGGGCACTCCCTCTGGCACTTCCGACAATCCACGCACTTATGCAGCTCCCTCCTGAGGTGGATGGCACTGAACCTCGATATCAGGGCCTGGGCTGCCCCCGAAGGGCACACGTATTTGCACCAGAACCACGGGGTCATGCTTGCGCCGATTATGATTAGCGCGAGGGTTGTGATCCTCGTCCACACTATGGTCGGCATCTGCAGGATGGCCAACAGCGTCCCTAGGGAGAGTTGATCGATAGGCGTCGCGAGGCCATTCCTGATCAGCAGCGGTAGGAAATCGAAGATGAGCGATGAGGGATCGAATAGCGTCATCGGCGACGTATAGGAGGGGCCCAAGACCCCCTCGATCTCGGAAGTGCCCGACGAGGCCTTTTGTATCGCTATCGCTGAGCCCGTGAGCAGGGCTCCAGCCAAGAGCAGGTATTTTGCCTTCCTGTAGATCGTTATCTTGCCCTCCTTCCGCTTTAACGATGCTACCTCATGGAGCAGCCCTATTGGGCAGATCCAACCGCACAGGCCCCTTCCGAAGATGAGGGGAAACATGATCATGAATGCGAATGGGACGACCGGCAGCGTTGGAGTCACGAGCATCGAGACCGCCAAGTCGACGGCTGGAACCGCGAAATCCTTCCCTAGATTTGGCGGGAGCGTTATCGGCAGGATCATCGGCGAATCGAGCGTATAGCGAATCGGGAGGCCCACAAGGAACATGAGGAAGGCGAGCCGGATCGCGGTCCTGGCTGCCGTATACCTCCTCGAGCTTAAGCGGCTTCTAGACGCCAAATATACTCACCGCAATCAGCCTACTTAAGGCCTCGATATCATTCGTTCCCATCCTCAGGCCCAAGGCAAAGAGTGAGAGCGCCACCAAGAGCAAAAGCGACTTCGCTACCCTTTTGCCGGCCTTCATAAAGCACCCCAGTCCTTGGGCCTAGATGGTGTCAAATTGCTCCTTGGTCTTGATCCCCATGTCCTCTTCCTCAAGCGGAACCTCAAGCTCATCCCGTGTCCTCCTCTTGACCGTCATACCGCAGAGGCCATCCGGTAGAAGGATGGACCTCATACATGAAGCGTATGCACAGGCCTTCACGTCGCAGATGTCGTCGACCCATCTACAGTAGGACTCCTTTTCCCTCCTTATGAGGGCCTTATGCTTGCATATGAAGAACCTGCATTGTGGATCACATTTCGTTGGCTCGGTGGACATTCCTACCACCGTCCTTGACTTGGGCAGTAGTAAGTGATTCATATAGTTTTTCTCGTTGGCCCCATTTAGGGGGGAGCCATTCAGCCAAGTGATATAAGAGTTAAGTCAGACCATGACGAGTGGGGAAGGCGCTGCAGATGGCGGATTACAAGAGGCTTGGCTGGCATGGCGTCGTGCTCGACGTCCCTTGGGATTGGGAGATCACGAGCGAGTCCGGTGGAAAGCGGGAAGCTTACTTCCGTATGGACGATACCGTGCAGAGCAGGATGGAGGTCAAGTGGGAACATATGGAGAGAAGGACCGCACCTCTGACACTGATTCTAGATAACATGATAGAGAAGATGAAGAAGGATAGGCGTCAATTACGTAAAGCGAAGATCCTGTCAAGGGGTTCATCGAAGATAGGCGATCATACGGGTTCCTACATCCTCTGGCAGAATGGGGGGAAGGCCCTCGCAACTAGTTGGTATTGCGACACCGCCCAAAGGCTCTTCCTCGTACAGTTCTTCTTTAAGCCAGAGGGGGAGAAGGCGGAGACCGAGCTCATCGAGATGATGCTCAAGAGCGTTGTGTGCCATGGCGCTGAGGATATGGCGTTATGGACGGTTCTGGACGTCCAGTTCGAACTTCCAAGGGAACTGGCCCTTGAATCGAGGAAGCTCCTCGTTGGGAGATCGCACATGCTCTTCACCTCCAAGAACGTGTCACTGCTCATCGACTGGCACGGTTTCGCCTCAGGACTTCTGGAGAAATACGGCTCACTCAGGAAATGGTTTGAAGGCAGGCCCGTGCAGGACATCTCGAAGGCATTGAAGATCAAGATCCCCTCGGCTCAGGAACCTGGGGAGACCCTGAAGTATCGGATCTCGCAAAAGGGCTTGGTAGGCGGACCAACGCTCATCCTTGGGCGCGTCTGGTATGACGGGGACATGAACAAGCTCTTCACGGCCTTTATGAGGCGCGGCGATAAGGGGGAGGATCCGGAGGGACAGTTCGAAAGGATAATAGGTAGTTTCAAGAAGGTCTCGCCGGTAGTTCACAGGTAGGCCCAAGATGAAACTCTCGTTGAGGGGGAAGAAGGAAAAACCATCGCTTGCAAGGGAGCAGCTGCTCATATCGAGGCCCGTCAGGAATCCATACCTGAAATGGGAACGCAAGGAGGGGGGCGAGGTGGTGATATCGGTACCGAGGGACAGGAGCAAGAGGGCGAACGTCCTCTCTAAGTTCGTCAGCCTGCCTGATTATAGGCAAGTGCAGCTGGACAGAGTTGGGGCGGAGGTCTGGCTCAACTGCGATGGATCGAAGACCTTCGGACAGATAATGGACCTCCTTCAGGAGAAGCACAAGCTCTCTAGGAGGGAGGCCGAGGTGTCACTATCCCTCTACACGAGGAAGTTGATGGAGAAGAAGTTCCTTGCGCTTCTCGTTCCCGGCGAGAAGGGAGGGGCTGTGTGATACCCTTAAATAAGTAAAGGGCGAACCGGGTAATGGTTGAGCATAGGTCAGAGGCGCAGAGAGCCTATGTCTAAATTCGTTCGTAGGGACAAGTTGGTGGACATGCAGGTATATGACTGCAAGGGTCGCTTTGTCGGCACCGTTAAGGACATAGGCTTCATACCCGGAGAGAATACCGTCGGACTCGTTGTCACGACGAAGGACAAGTCAGAGGTCGAGATCCACTGGTCCGAGGTCGCCTCCATCGAGGACATAGTGCTTCTGGAGAAGGATTTCCCAGTTAACGCCGTCGTTGGCACTTCCACACCAACTGGGCTCCTTACTGCAATTGAGGAGGAGAAACCCATAATCCCTCCGAAACAAGCACTCCCACCGGAGGTGGCTGGGGGGGCTAAGCAGGAACAGGCCCAGAAGATGGCCACGAAGACATGTCACAGGTGTGGGGCCGAGAATGACGCCAAATACAAATTTTGCCATAAATGTGGCGCTAAGCTGACGACGGGCCTATAGCGATGGCAGGGGCCCCTTGAGAACTATCCCCTTGTTCCTCTCAATGTCGAACCTGTACATCGCGGGCTTGGTATTCGTCCACCTCATCTTCCTAACGTAGAGCGACCTCACTATCTCGTTGCTCAGCTTCGAGAGCCCCAATACTATTATGCCCGAAGCGAGGAATTCCTCAACGCCATATCGGCTGATGGCACTCCCTCCCTCTCCGGTTGGAACCTCCGAGGTAATTATGTTCGTCGTCGTTATCTCCTTCTCTATTGTAAAGACGAGGCTTCGTATGTATTCCCTTGTCCACGATAGTTCCGTAGTGTAGGTAGCAACAAGCGGCGCAACTGGGTCTATCACCAATCTCCTGGCATTGACCTGCCTCGATCTCTTCTTCAATTCAGTCACTATCGCGCCCACGATGACGTCCATGTCCCTGCCCCACATCTTCGTCGTGAAGTACTGCCTGACGGGGAGTATGAGGAGCCTGTGATCCCTCACGTGGCGCTCCAACATCCACCCGAACCTCTCCGTGTCCTGGACCAGCCTCTCAGGCCTTTCATCGATGGTCACGTAGATCCCCGGCTCATTCCGCTTAATGCCATCCAACAGGTACTGTAGGCTGAATATCGTCTTACCAGTCCCGGTCTCCCCCGCCACCAGGTAGGTTTTGCCCTCTTCAAAACCACCTTCTAGGAGGTTGTCCAGCGAAGGGTCTCCCATTATCCCAGTAGGTATCCGATCGGATACATGACCCGAAGACCTTCGTTTTCCACAAGCTGGACAGAACTTATGTTGAGGTTCCAGTTGCACTCCACAATATTGACACGTCTCTGTGGCCAATCGCCTTCATCCCAGATTATCGTTGTGAGCCATTCGTAATAACCTCAATTTATGAGTATTGTTCCAACGCCTTTTCACCTGATGGCGCCCCCTCCCTCGATGAATCCCGCCGCAGAGGGAGCCTGGCCACCGAGCCACAACGCAGGCAGGTAATAGACAGGTGTGCTCTCCCTCCTCGACGGATCCTAAATCTACTCGTCTTTCCGGGGAGGATGGGCCTTTTACACCTTCTGCAATACAATCGCCTCAACAGAGTCGGCCTGCGAACCCTATACCTTTCACACAGCCTTAGGGCCCTGAGGAGGTGCCTCTCAGCAAGGGGAACGTCATTCGGGGCCATCTCGAGGGCAGCGCTAATGAGGTTGTTGACACTTTTGGCCGCCACCCGCTTCCTTGCTCTCGAGCTCCCATGCATTGGCCGTCTACCAGAATATGGGTAAAAGCGTAGGAGGTGCGGCGCGCGGGAGTTTCAGTTCAGACCCTTTGAACTCGCACTCTGACTCGCGATCACCAGCTTGGAAGGCTGGGGTCTTAAACCAGACTGTCCCAAGTAACACCACGCTCGACATGTCTGGACAAGCGCCGCGCCGCATGGCTAGAGCCGTCTCTAGACGCGAATAAGTCTTATCATGATGATGAACTACGATGGCTCCGGCCAGCATCACGAATGCCGCCGCATGCCTGCTCGTATTTCATAATGAACCCGCAGGCCATACAGATCCCCGAGACCGAGGGATAGCCGCACCTCACGCAGCTCCTTAATCGCATCTGTCCGTGTCTTCCGGACAGCGATTTGTAGGCCCCATCGAGTGTTCGAATTATTGCCATCTGGACGCCCTCATTTAGCCCCTCCATTTGTTTGAGCATCTTCAGAACTTGGAGCCTTAAGGATTCGGCCCTATAGGGGCATGTCCTCGTCTGGAATCGAATGTTGGAAAGGTAAGCATAGAGAGTAACCTCCCTCTCACTCAGATAGCATAGGGGCTTGATGCGGGGGACGAAACCCTCTATCTTCCTGGTCATCGGCCCAGCCCTTGCAAGTCGCTGCGGCTCGCCCCTGAATATGTTCATTAGGAACGTTTCAGCGTTGTCCCCCCGTGTATGTCCGGTCCCTATCGCTTGGCACCCCCGCTCACTTGCGACGATGTCCAGGGCCCTTCTCCTCAAGACACCGCACGTCGAGCAAAGACTGCCCCCGGCCGCATCGGCTAGCGCATCGACGTCGACTCCGAAGATGTCCCTAAGCCGAATGACGACGTGCTCGATGCCGTTCTCCTTCGTCAGGGATTTTGCCATGGAGATCGCCTCCTCCCTGTAACCCGCAATGCCCTCATCGACAGTTATGGCAACCAGCCGAGAAATGTGCAGCCTCGATTCCAGATTGCGCAGTATCAGGAGCAGGGCCGAGCTATCCTTGCCGCCGGAGAGGCCGACGGCTATGCTGTCGCCCTTGGCCACCATCCTGTGTCTCTCTATTGCGGCCCTGGCCCTCGATTCCATAAACCGCAGGAAGCAGGGGGTGCAAAACCATAGCGAATCCACATCCACGGAGGCCTTCGAATCTGGGTGATTGATGCAGACTGCCACGATCACTCTCTCTCCAGAATGGCGACTATATTAAATCCTTCCTCGAATATCGAGCTGAGGGTAAGGGGCGATCCCATCAGCTCCCTCCTCGCCTCGCCGGCTGTGAACAGATGGTAATAACGATCCTCCTTGCCCCTCGGGGTTCTCCAAGGGATCACGAAATCTCCCCCAGAGGCTGGCTCCCCATCTATGCCCCTCGCATCCGTCCTCACCTTAAGGGCCCTCCTGGACCAGAGCGTCAGGATCGCCGACGAATTCCGCCTTAACACCCTTCCCATCTCCTCAAGGGCCCTTTTGCGCATCTGCGACGGGAGGTGGTGCATGACGGCCGAATAGAGCGCCCCGCTAAATGCGCCTTCTCTGAATGGGAGCGCCGATATGTCGCAGAGTACCGGACCCACACTTCCGTAGAGCCCGACCGCCTTCAGGTTATCCCGGCACAGACCCAGCATCTTCGCCGATATGTCCACGGCTACGACATTTCCCCCCTCGCCCATGATTAAGGGGATGTGCCTGCCGTTCCCGGTGCCGGCGTCCAAGACGTTGTCGCCCAGAGGCATCTTCCTCGAAAGCGTCTCGATAACCCGAAATGGCGTGGCCCTACTCTTGTCATACTCCTCAGCTATGTTGTTGAAGACATCTCTGACCTTACGCACTATCTCCAAGTTCCCACCCTTTTCACGGCCTTCTACGCGAATTGCGCCCATGTCAACGGCGGGGTTATGGGCTCAACCTGAACCTGTCCCGTGGGAAGAGGACGACCTCCCTTATGTTCTTGATCGAGGCAAGTGCCATCATGAGCCTGCTGAAGCCTATGGCCCAACCAGCGTGAGGGGGCATCCCATAATCGTAGACCCTCAGGTGGTAGTCGAAGCTCTGCGGGTTGAGGCCCTGTTCTTGCAGCCTCTGGATGAGCTCCTCCTTTTTGCTGACCCTTTTACTCCCAGACCCCAACTCCAAGTCCCCATGCATTAAGTCGAAGGACTCGCTCACTTCCTTGTCCACCTCATCCCTGGCGGTGTAGAATGGCCTCAACCTCGATGGCCATCTCGTTATGAAGTAATATGAGTCGAACATCATGCCCAGCTTCTCGACGGCCTCCCCAGCGATGTCCTCGCCTGATCTGAAATCGACGCCGAGGTCGTGAATCTTCCCAATTGCTTCTTGGTAGGTGATCCTCTTGAAGGGCGTCTCCGGGACTTTGGGGTCGATGCCGAGGGCCTTGAGTTCTCGAGGGCACCCTTGAATGACGTCCTCATACGCCCTCTTTATCATGTGCTCGGCCAGCTGCATCACGTCCTCGGCCTCCGAGAAGGCCTGTTCCACATCGATGGAGATGAACTCATTCAGGTGGTTGATGGTATTGAAGGGCTCTGCTCTGAAATATGTCGCGATCTCGTACACGCGCCCAAGTGACATCGTCAGTTGTTCCTTGTAGAGCTGTGGGCTCTGGGCCAGGAAGGCCGTCATCTCGAAGTACGGTATCGGGAAGAGCGATGCGCCGCCCTCCGTGGCTGTGGCTATTATCTTCGGAGTTACGACCTCCACAAAACCGTTCTCATCCAAAAAGCGCCTGCACGATGCAAGCGCCTTCGCCCCAAGTCTGAAGAGCGCCGTGTTCGTCGGAGTCATGAGATCCAGGGCCCGTGCATTCAGCCTCGAGTCAAGGCCCGATTTGATCTTCCCTGTCGGATCGAGGGGCAGGGGATGCGATGAACGGTTCAGCACCTCGATCGACGAGGGCAATATCTCGACGCCATCAGGTGCCTGTTTGACCCTCTGCACAATCCCCTTCAGCCCCACTACGTCGTTAATCTTAAGTGAGTCGATGACCTTTCCGATCTCCTCGCCCGACCTATCCTTGGCCCACGTGACTTGGACTAAACCCAAATGATCCCTGATCAGCAGGAACTTGATCCCGCCGAGATCCCTCTTCTCGTGTACCCAGCCTGCCACGTGAATTTCCTTCCCCTCGTTTCTCTTCACGTCGATGCTGTCCGTAGGTCTCAGATTACATCTCTCCCCAGGCCCTAACTGAACTGCACCCTGATGTCTATGCCCTTAATCGACTTGGCGAGTTTCTTCAGGGCCTCGATCTCTGATTTGTTCCTATGCACTTCCCTGCCAAGGATGACCTTCGTCTCTGTCGTGCCATCCGGAAGCCATATCGTATTCAACGCGAGGATCTTAGCTGGGGCGAATAGGCCCTCCAGGAAGTCCCTAGCCGTCTGTTCCTCCTCCAGGATCTTCACCCTCTTGCCATACTTCTTCGATAGATCCCTGATCAACTTCCTGCCTTGGGCAAGGAAGTTCGACGATTGATTCTTTCCGAGGACGAGTATGAGATACTCGCCCTCGATTATGGACTTTTTGAATTCCGTATCGGCGAGTTGCCGGATGTCACTGGATCCCTCTGTCAGGAGCCGGGATATTTCGAGGTCCGTCTGCGAATACTCGCCGGACTTTATCTTCCTGTCACAACTCTTGCACAGGACATTGCTCCTCAGGCAAAATGCATCAAAGGGAGTCTGCGTCCCCGTCCCCTCCTATGATGCGTAGGCCCTCCTCGTCTTCGTATGGCAATCGGCAATCACCAAAACGGTATCTAGCCCATGTTCCCCGCTGTCTCATTGTCCAATCTTAAGTCTTTTTCCCCAATGGCGCTCCGTCGTAATCGGCACGATCTACAAGACCGGCCATACACGCCTTCAATGCGACCGAAATGCCCCAAAGCGGGGCCCTCCTGAGGCCGGCGTCTAAAGCTTAAATCTCGGCCTCCCCAAGTGCCCTCATCGAGTGATAGGATTGCCGATAACGGACCCAGTCACGAAGCAACTGGCACAGAAGAGAAGGTTGCACTTCATGATCTGCAGGGACTGCGGATCTAAGAATCCGATCAAGGCGGTAAAGTGCAGGAAGTGCCACGGCACCAACCTCAGGCTAAAGAAGCGAGAACTCCAGGCGAAGAAATAGGCCAATCTCACGACGATTGGTCCTCGGAAGTTTGAAGTTTGGGTTCTGATCCGGAACGGAGGCCATCTGCTCAAATGACATTGATGCCCATTCGACGCGATGAGTGGGTCGGGCAGGACTCGAACCTGCAGTCTCCATTCCACTCGGATTTCCTCTCTTTTCACCAGAGGGTGTGAGAGTGGCATCTTAACCTTTGGACTACCGACCCTGTCACCCGGTTTCATCCAGTTTTGTTTAAGTTTTTCGGTGCGGCGGGGGGAATCGCCCTGTATATCACATTAGCGAATAATTGGGCGATGGCGATAGGCGCTAGGGGAGGACTTATGAGTTGTCTTGTGAAAGATCGCGTTCAACACGCCCGATATGATTCCCAAGTTCTCTGAGGCCGCCTTCCCTAGGGCGCCCGTCAGACCTTTGCCAAAGGCAACGCTCTCCGGTTGTATCGCCAGAAGCCGAACGCTTGCGCCAGTCACCTGCTCAATATACTCTGAGAATAACTTCAGTGGAAGTGTGTGGGTCGAGATCATCGAGCCCACCGTCCTCTTCGGATCGACGAACCGTGTAGAGCCGGGGCTGGACCGAATATCCGCGGCGTCTATGATCAGAACGTGCGTCGGACGATTGCGCCTTATCGTCGAGATGTAGCTCTCAGGAGATGTCTCACAGACGAACAGCTTCACATTATCCGGAACCTTGCCCTTCATACCCCTAACTATCACAGTGCCCACGGCATCGTCGGTTCTGATTGAACTGCCTATTCCAATCACAACGACCTTCTCGGCCCCGCGGAGCCAAGAGGCCAACTCCTCCCTCATCATACATCATCCTCTTCGCACTGAAATATCATAGATTTACGAAGGCCGTTGAGGCCGATGAAGGCCCTTTGGCCTTTTGAGGCCGACGAACGCCCGTTCATGGCTGATGGCTGCATGTAGATTCGGACGCTAACTTAAGGGATTCGATCTGGAAGATATCGGGAACATCAGCGGAACTTAATGACGAATGCAAAAAGAAATAGAGATATACCCCTAGAATTACAATTGTGCCACAACTTGGATAGGGAAAACCCTCACCCCAGAACGAGAACGGTATGAGCGTAATGAATGCGATCGAAGTTCAGAGCCTCACCAAGAGGTTCGAGAGGAAAGAGGATGGCAAGAAGAAACCCTTCGCGGCAGTGGACAGCGTCGATCTGGCTGTGGAGGAAGGTGAGCTATTCGGACTTCTCGGCCCTAACGGAGCTGGCAAGACGACCCTAATCAAGATCCTCTGTACCCTGATACTCCCGGATGAGGGGAGGGCGTCAGTCGGTGGATTCGATATCGTGAAAGAGGCCGATAAGGTCAGGGCCAGCATCGGTTGGCTTCACGGCGAGACAGGAGGGAGGGCCCTCTACTGGAGGCTCAGTGCCAGGGACAACCTCCGCTTTTATGCCTCCCTCCAGAACGTGCCACCCGATGTGGCCGAGAAGAGGATAGATGCGCTGCTCGATTTCTTCGACATGACGGAAGAAGCAAACACGCTCGTCAAGGATTTCTCCACCGGCATGAAGGTCAAGGTCATGCTCGCCCGGACCCTCCTCCCCAATCCGCCAATACTCATGATGGATGAGCCGACCGTTGGTTTGGACGCGGCAACGGCTGTGGAGACCAGAAAACTGCTCAAGGCCCTCAGCTCTGACCTGAGGAGGACGATCCTCTTCACGAGCCATAACATGTTCGAGGTGGAGCGCCTGTGCGAGAGGATAGCGATAATGAACACGGGGAAGATCGTGGCCATAGATACTCCGCTCCGGCTGAGCGAGATAACGAAGGAGGCCAAGGCCGTGGAGGTGAAGATTTCGGAGGTCGCCGATGCCAAGGTACTGGAACTCTTCCAGGGGCTAAAGGGGGTCCAGAAGGTCGCCAAGACGGAGATCGGCGAGGATTATAGCCTCATACAGGTGCAAGTGGAGGATGAGCAGGAGGCCATAGCGACGATGCCCGAATTCCTACAGGGGAAGGGGCTCAATGTGATCTCCATACAGCGGGCTCTGCCCACGCTGGAGGACGTATACATGAAGTTGACGAGGAATTCGCCATGAGTGACTCAGCCCTCCTCGCTATCTTAAGAGAGGAGGCCCCCAGGCTGAGATCGACCCTTCGCCAGATCTATGCGGTAGTATGGGCTAACCTCATGATCTTCTTCTCCTACAAGTACTCGGTGATAACGGACCTGCTGAGCATGGCCGCATCAATCGTGATGTACTTCTTCATGGGGATGCTAGTCATTCCAACTCAACTTTCGAGCAGAGGTTATGGCAATAGTTACGCGGCCTTCGTCTTGGTGGGCGTGGCCACGCAGCAATACCTATGGATCTGCCTGAGCCGGCTGAGCCACATGATACAGCACGACATCAGGGGTGGGACGCTGGAGACAGTTGCCGTGACCCAGATAAGGATGGGGGCGTATTTCCTTGGACAGACCATAAGGGGTTACCTCATCAGCCTAGTCTCCCTCATGGGGATGTTCGCGGTGGGGCTGTTCGCCCTCGGGATCCCCTTGGTGATAAACCTTTACACCTTTGGGGCGTTCCTGTTGGCCTTTATCCTCATGATCGTGGCCAATCAGGCCATCGGGTTCATAACTGCGGGGATAGTCATGGTCTACAAGAGGGGCGACCCCGTCACCTTCATCCTGTCAGGCCTGAACGAGTTCCTCTCAGGGGTCCTCTATCCGCTGGACATGTTGAAACAGTTCCCCATCGTATACTGGATGGCACAGGCCCTACCCTATACATATGCGCTCGATGCCATGAGGAAGGCGCTCATCGGAGGGGGCACCATCCTCTCGCCCGATATTTATTTCGATGTGATCGCGCTCGTCATCTTCTCCATAGTCCTCCTGCCCATCGGCCTGAAGGCCCTGCAGATGGGATACAACAAGATCAGGGAGAATGGGACGATGGCAACCTATTAGGAGGGGGGAGGGAAAGATGAAGACGCCCGAGCTCATCAACTTCCTGAAGGAGGTGCCAGTGAGCGGAAAGGAGGCCAGCGTCCTGGAAAAGGTCTATGCATTCGTGGTCAGGGACTTCAGGACCTGGTGGACATACAAGCTCTGGGTCTCGATTGATATACTGGGGACCCTCACCTTCGTGGTCTCGTACTACTTCGTCTCGAAGATAGTGTCCCCCGACATCTTGGAGGCGGCGGGATATGGCAGAGACTACCTGACATTTGCAGTGCTTGGCGTGGCCTTCCAGCAGTACGTCTTCTCCTCGGTCTCCACGCTTTCGGAGAGCATCCGCGGGGAGCAGTGGGACGGCACGATGGAGACCATACTATCCTCGAAGACCGGCTTCCGGACCTTCCTACTTGGGGAATCGGTCTTCAGGTTCATCATGGGCTCCTACTTCCTTTTGGCCGCCCTGCTCGTGGGAATGGCCATCGGCGTGAGGATCACCATTAATTTGGGTTCTATCCTGTCCGCAGCACTGATGACGATCCTGCTGATAGCCAGCCACATGATCGTCGGAATCCTGGGAGCGTCCCTGATCCTTAAGGTGAAGGAGGGCGATCCCATAGTCTGGGCCTTCTCCTGGCTTACCCAGCTCTTCTCCGGGGTGTTGTATACATTGAACCTACTCCCATCGCAGGTCTCATGGGTGGGGGCCATATTCCCGCTGACCTATTCCCTCGACGGAATAAGGCGCTGCCTGATGGTCGAGGCAACGATCTTCACCCCCACTGTGGCCGAGGATATAGTTAAACTCGCGATCTTCATAACGGTGTCACTGCCCATAGCCCTCAAGGCCTTCAAGATGGCCTACGACTCGACGAGGATCGACGGCTCTCTCGGCCAATATTAGTGATATCCAATTTCAGCCCTGCTGTAAGCCCCCTCTGCGCTTGGCCCTCCGAATGGTGGCCCTAAATGCGATGATCCCCAAGAGGGGCAGCGCGAGGGCGAGGATATGTGCCAATAGAGGTTCGAGGAGGTTTGCAGGCCCGATCATCGAGGACAGCAACTGTGGCCGAGATCCCGATATCGCCGAGCGAAATAGGTCGATGCTGTAGGAGGTCGGCACGAAGATGGCAATGACCCTGAGGGTATATGGCATCAGGTTGAAGGGCAGGAAGATCCCCGATAGGAAGACCACCCCGATTTGGAGCAGGGTGACTGCCGGGATTATCTCCCTTACATTGAATGTCAGGGCCATCACGACCAATCCGAGGCCATAGAAGACCGGGATCCCGAGCAGAAGGTAGTAGATGCCCTGGCACGGATTCTGGAACTGCAATCCCCCCAGGAGATAGGCAGCGGACACGAGATAAGAGGCCCCGTATAGGATGGATAGCATCTGGCTCCTCAGAGCCCTGCCTAGGAGCAGGGGGAGCTTCGGTGATGGGGAGAGGAAGATCTGTTCCAGTGTCCCGTTCGTCCTCTCCTGCCTCACCGAGATGCTGAGTTCGAAGAGGGGGCTGGAGGAGAGCAGCAGGAGGAGCCCACCCCAGCTAACGGAGAGGGCGAAGTCAGGGGGGAGGGCCTGGGCCTTGGGGATGAAAGGCCTCGTGGCGAGGACTATGAGCAGGACCATCAGGATGGAGGCCGCAAAGGATCCCACAAGTTCGAAGGGATAACGGAGCGCGATGAGGAAATCCTTCCTGAGCGCTATGATGGTCGCCCTGCCAGTCCTAGAATGACGCGAGGCCCGCCCCCCTCCGGATGCCCCTCTCCGACTTCCTCAACACGACAAAGCCGATGAACGTATACAGCAGGCTCTGGCAGAGGATTAGGAATAGATCCCAATGGGCGTCGATGACGTACTGCGTTGAGAGCAGGACGGCACGTATGTCGTTGAGGGCGATCGTCATGGGGAGGGCGTAGGAGATCCATCTGAGCTCATATGGCAGGGAGCTCACAGGATAGAATACGCCCATCAGGATGCCGAACAACATCTGCAATATGACAAGTAGGCTGAATGCCTCCTTCACCTTGAGGACTATCGCCCCGATCATGAAGGAAAGGCCGTAGACGCCGACGAGGCCCACCGTCAAGATGCCCACTCCATATAGGAAGCTCAGACTCGCCACGTATCTCAAATTGCCATAGAGGAACGAGCCGATCAACATGGAGGCGATATATTTCGCCAAGCACTGCAGGATGCTGAAGAGGCCCGATCCAACGAGCGGCCACGTCAGGCTACCGGCTGCTAGATAGAGATCCTCTATCACCCCCGAGGTCTGCTCCTTCCTCAGCTTCAGACTAAAATCCCAGAGGGCGGTCATGACGAAGAACCACATGTTGGCACCGACTAGCAGGAAGATGGAGTACGCATCCGTCCCGACGTTCTCCGCGAAGATCCTAGATGCCTCTTCGGCCCCCGATGCGAGCCAAGTTCCGAGCAATATCGGTATCGATGCGAAGATGACGGGGTAGAGCGTTGCCGCGATAATCCATTCCTTGTACCTGAGCATGTGTATGTATTCGAGACGAAGTTCCGACGAAATGCATTGCCGGGCCCTTTGGGACACTCATGTCCCCCCAGAGGTCAGCCTTTTGAACGCGTCCTCCAGCGTGGCCTCGCTGACACGAACGCGGTGTATCTGAAGGCCATTTGCCACGAGCCTATCGAGCAGACCTGGCAGCAGATCGTCGACGGACATGGTCTTCACCTCGAGCTGAATAAAACCATCTTCGGCAGCGGTTATCGAAGCCCCTGGCACGCCCACGGCCTGTCTTATGATACCGCTCTGAGCGGCCTTCGCGGCGATCTTCATCGTGATGGTGCGCTCCTCCTTCACCATCTCCTTCAGCTCGGCAGGCGTGCCCGTCGCCACAATCGTGCCCCCGCTCAGCAGCGCGATCCTATCGCAGAGGAGGTCGGCCTCGTGCATCAGCTGGGTGGTAAGGATCACGGTCCTGCCCTCCCATTTTGTGAGGCGCATTATGGCATCTCGGATCTGCGCCGCATAGTTGGGGTCGAGGGATATGGTGGGCTCATCGAGGAAGACGGTCGGGGCGTCGGCGACCAACGATTTGCTGAACGAGAGGATGATGCGCTGTCCCGAGCTGTATGTCTCGACCAGCCTGTCTATGAAGGGCCCCAGCCTGAACTCCTCCACCACCTGACCGATCCTCCCCCTCAACTTCTCCTCCGGCACGCCATGGATCCTCCCGAAGAAGGTGAGATTTTCGCGTCCTGTCAGCTTCCAGTATAGAGTCCTCTCGCCCGTCAACATGACCCCTATTCCCGTCAGTACCTTCTCAGGTTCGACGACGACATCGTGGCCATTGACCCAGGCCCTTCCGGAGTCGGGCAGGAGGAGCGTCGTCAATATCTTCACGAGCGTGGTCTTCCCCGCGCCATTGGGCCCCAAGAGGCCGAAGCACTCGCCCAGGCCGATCCTCAGGCTGACTCCATCTAGGGCCTTCACGGTCGCCCTTTGGTTCCGGAAGAGGCCGAGCCTTGAGGACGAGCGAAAGGTCTTGACGAGCCTCTCCGCGATGACGGGCATCGTCGCGATTGCAGCGGAATCCAATGCCGGGGGATGCATCTGGAGCGCCAAATATAAATCATCTCGGGCTGTCGCAACAAGTGCGGCCCATGCCATTCCTGGAGTTGATGGATGAAGCGCGACGGATCCTGCAGGCAGCACTCTTGGAGTTGGGCCTGGAGCTGCCCCTGAAGCTTGAGCCTCCGCCAGATCCGTCGATGGGGGACCTCTCCGCATCGCTGGCCTTCGAGGCGGCCAAGATCCTCAAGGCAACTCCAGCCGAGGTCGCTGCGAGGATCCGCGCCAACATATCGACCTCCGATCTCGCCCTCATAGAACGATTTGAGGTCGCCGGCGGAGGATACCTGAACATAAGGGCCAAGGAGAAGGAGTATCTCAGCGGCATAATCGAGGAGGTAAGGGATCAGGGCGACAGTTACGGCTCAGTTCCCGTTGATGGGAGGAGGATACTCGTCGAGCACACCAACTCCAATCCCAACAAGGCCCTCCACATGGGCACGATAAGGAACTCCCTCCTCGGCGACGCGGTCCACCGGCTTCTGCGCTTCAGGGGCCACGACGTGCAGGTCGTGAACTACATCGATGACAGCGGCGCCCAGGTCGCCGACAACGTCGTCGCCCACCTCTTCCTGGGGTATCCGGTCTCGCCCCCAGAAGGTGAGAAATACGACCATTACTGCGGGAGGATCTACGCAGAGGTGAACGACCGCGCCCAGCACGACCCGTCCGTCGAGGAGAAGAGGAGGTTGGTCCTGAAGCTGATCGAGGAGGGGGGGAACGAAGCCAGCGCCCTCGCCAAGGATCTCTCCAAGAGGGTGGTCGAGGAGCAGCTCAGGACGTGCTGGAAACTCGGCATCTACTTCGACCTGCTTAACTGGGAATCGGACATCATCAGGTACGGCTTCCTCGAGAAGGTGACGAATCGCCTCATGGAACTCGGTATAGCCGTGAAGGAGGCCAGCGGGCCGAACAGGGGCTGCATCGTCCTCAAGGTCGGCACACTACCCGAGTTCAGGGCGCTCACCAATCCAGACGAGGTCCTGATCAGGTCGGACGGCACCGCGACCTACGTCGCCAAGGACATAGCCTACGCCTGCTGGAAACTCGGCTGGCTTGGGGAAGATTTCAGATACGAGGTGTGGGGGGGACAACCCAACGGCCAGAGGGTCTGGACCACGACCTACGGCGAGGGCGTAGCCGAGCATCCCGATTTCGGCGACGTGGAGAGGGCGATAACGTTCGTGGACATAAGGCAAGGATACGAACAGAAGATAGTCAAGTATGCAGCAGAGCTGATAGGCGTCAAAGGGGAGAAGGAGAAGAGGGAGTACAGGCACTTCTCATATGAGGTCGTGAGCCTGAGCAAGAAGACCGCCGAGGAGGTCTCGAAGGAGAAGCTAGATCTGGGCGACAGGAAGATCATACACATGGCGGGAAGGAGGGGGCTGGTCGTGAACGCGGACGACGTCCTCGACGGCCTTGAGGAATTGATCGAGAAGGAGACGAGGAAGAGGAACCCCGAGGCCGCGCAGGAGTGGGTCGCGAGGATCTCGAGCTCGATAGCCGCGGGCGCGCTCAGGTACTCGATGATAAAGCCCGACGTGAGCAAGCTCCTCGTCTTCGACATGGAGGAGACGGTGAGGCTCGAGGGCGACACTGGCCCATACCTCCAATACACATATGCGAGGGCGAACAACATCGTCGGGAAGGCAGAGGACAGGATCGCCAGCGAGAAGGGGGAATTCAATGCCGAGTTGCTCTCACCGGAGGAGGCCTTCCTCGTAAAGACGATGGGCAAGCTCCCGTGGGTGATCCTGGAGGCGTCGGAGAACCTTTCGCCAAGGCTCCTCGCGATCTACGCGCACGAGCTCGCCGACCAGTTCAACAACTTCTACGAGAGACACCAGGTCATAAGGGCAGAGACGCCGGGGCTGAGGGCAACGAGGCTGATACTGGTCAAGACGTTCCTGCAGGTGATGCGCAACACGCTCACGGTCATGGGGATAGAGGCGCTCGACTCCATGTAGGATTAAGTGACGCCGAGATGTCCTTGGGGGAACTTCATTGAAGAAAGGACCGTGGCATCATTGAGCGGGTTCCTCGGAAGCGCTTTGAGGGATGCGCGCTCCATACTCACCGACCCCTTTGGATTTTATGAAAGCATGAGAAGGGCCAAGCCGGGCCCCTCCCCGAATTGGGTACGTCCTGAGATGGTTCATGTTGTTCTTGTTGGTGCCAGCCATGCTCTTGCCCATTTGGAAGCCATTGAGCGATTGGGCCATCGATGCCTCCGTCGTGAAGATCCCAGATCTCCACTTCGGCAACGCGGCCTTCCTCGACACCGCCACTCAGATCTATCCTCTCGTCCACTCTCATCTCGGGAACGGCCTCTGGACATGGCTTGCCTGCATTCCGATCCTCATGGCCGACCTTTTGGCAACGCTGCTCATCGGGGCTGGCTTATTCCATCTTGTCTTCAAATACATCCTGAAAGGGGATGGGCAGTACGGCGACGCTCTGGCGGCGTTCGCGTTCGGCGACCTCCCCTCGCTGCTCTTCGGCTTCCTCCCATATTCAGCCGCGATAGGCCTGGCCTGGACATCGCTTCTGCAGATCCCGGTCGGGTTCCACTACCTATACGGCGTCCCCTGGAACCGAGCCTTCATCCCCTACGTGATGTGGACGATCTTCATCTTCGTCTCCTGGGGAACGATGGGCACCGCCAGCCCTCCAGGAGCCATCTCGCTCATCCCCCGAGGCCCATATCCGCCATGAACAATTCCTCGAGTCCTGTTTCCGTGTGACAAAATCCTGAAATAACATCGTGGGCAATCGGTTGGCGAGGGGAAGTTGGCGGGCTCACTTCGGCGCAATCTCAGTGAAATCGCAGAGGAGAAGCCCGCTGATAGATGGCTGCCAGTTGTAAGTGGCGTCCTGTGGTTAGCGGCCATCATCGTCAGTGTCGTGGACCTCGTGATACTACGGCATGGCAGATATGACCTTACGGCAGTCGAGATAGCTGGAGCCGCCTTTCTCCTCGTGGGGTCGGGCCTATACTGGATATCCCGCAGGGCGCTCGGAGGGTTCTTTTCAGAGGCCGTCAGGATCACGCCCGAGCATAAGCTAGTCACCGTCGGGCCCTACCGCCTCATTCGGCACCCGATCTATCTGGGGGAGATCTTCTGGGGCCTTTCGATCCCGATGATCCTCGGCAGCCTTTACGGCTCCATCATCATGCTGGCCCCGATCCCCATGCTGCTCCACAGGATCGGGATCGAGGAGAAGATGCTCCTTTCCAGGTTCGGGCAGGAGTACTTGGATTACGCCAGTAAAACCAAGAAGCTCATACCCTACATCTACTAATTTGATAACTACAAGATGAGCGGGCCCGAGGGGAAATTCAGACGCTGCGTTAGCATCGCTTGAACCCCCAATTCCTGGCTAGCTGCGAGCATCATCGCCTCGTCGCAGGCCAGTGTCTTGTCCAAATTCCGGTCGGCTACTTAGCCAAACCTTCGACTACGGGCCTGGGCTTTCCTTCATAGATTTATGATGTTTAAGCCTTTCGCTTTTCGTAGCTAGTAAAAAAGGAATTATATCATGGTATTTTAGATTTTGTCTTCCTTCGCAGCCAATCTAAAGATAGATACATGACCTAATATGTTCATAGGGTCATCCTCTCGAAATATTGGTCTCACGCCAATAGTTATTATGTTCATGGCATGTGCATCAATCCAGAGCCTGTCTGCCTCCTCCTTGCTCATTCCCCGAGCTTTGAAGTAATTTATGAACTGCTCCTCAAATAACTCATTCTTACCGAAGTGTGCAAAAGCCTCTTCGATGAGTGCTTTCACTCGATTTCTTTCCTTCCGAGCATTCTCCTTATCCGTTCTTTATCGCCTCCCCACTCCACGCTTGGGAACAGCTCTCGCATCTTCTCGCTTATCCATTCCGCTGAAACTTTAGGCGGGTTCTCCTCTTTAACTTTTCTTATCTCTTGGATCTCGTCATCCGTTAGCCTTCTTCCTCTATACTTAATATAAGTTACATACAGCCTTTCAAACCTCCTTGCTTTCCACGTATTAGGGAGCATCCCATATTCATCATGGATGAGGTCTACTATATCTGGTCTAGCGAAATGAATCTCCCAGAAGGCAGTTATACTGTCCTCTTTGCTGAGATGGACTCTAGTCGGAGATCCTTCATGTAATTGTTTATCCTTATGAATGTGAATTAAAAGAGCTACTTCTTGGTCAAATGATCTAGGTGGATTATCTCGTATTATTTTTCGGATTTCGGGATTTTTTACTCTCTTGATCGGTAACTTTCTCTTACCTAGCTCCTTAGCTATCTCCCTAAGCTCTTCGATATGAACTCTTGATAACTTATTCGTAATGTCTACCGATCGCCCCCAAGCTATTTCCAATCGAACATAGCGACCATATATAGATAAAGAGCACCATCCCTCCTCTGTCAAAGTGGCCTGGATATGATATTTAAAAAGCTCTGAGCTTTCTTTTAGAAGAGGATCTAGGGAGGGATCAGTCTTTGTCTTCCTACCGAATGATAGACCTGAGGCATCCAGCGCTCTAGCAAGAGCTGGGTTTACATTTGTTGCTAGCGCATGATTTGATAAATATAGTCCTGCAATATCTCCACCTAGTGCTTTCGTTATGTTCATAAAATACCATAATAACACCAGATCTTGGTTACTATAATTTAAAATTCTTACAGATTGTTTTAGGAATCCGATTCTTCCCTCGTTTAATACGTGACTCTTTAACTTGATGAATTCTTTGGAATGCTTATCCAAGGGGTAAAGGCGAGGTTTTAGGATAATGCCTTTTTGCTCCAGCTCAATAAAATCGATTTTATATATCTTGCAGAATTGCTTGAGATTTTGAATTTGCATATAACCCCTACCTTTCTTAATCATACGATAGATTTTATCTAAACCTCTTTCATTCAAGAATAAGCGCATATTGATTGCACCGACTCGAGCCATCTCGCGTTCAACGATATTGCGGATATAGTTACTATCGATTGTTATACGAACGTAGTCGGGTTCTTCGTAATAATGGTAATACCTCTCGTACCTAACTATTGCCTTTTCTCTAGGTTGTCCCACTCGAGATTTTGTAGACTTTCGGTGATCTAGCCGACTCCTGAAACGATCCGCGTGCTGTCCCAAACTTCAACCTCTTCGTCCAAGCTCCACCTTGCCATTGCCATGAACCAAGACGTAAGTCATCAGGTCTTCCTTGAAAGTCCTCCTGTCCTCGAAGGGTTCGTCGAATGCCCGACAACCAGTCGAGGCAACCCGCTTTTCATCGTCGATGAAGGCTTTGTGAAGATGTCCCATGATAAGCCATCTGGCATGTTCGCGAGCTCTTGCTTCTGCCATCTGCTCGACCATCGCCTTTCGAGACGATGATGCATCCTCCACGATATCGTGCCCGTGCTTGGTGACGATCAAAGCGCCGTTGGCCAGCTTTATGTTGAGTTCCTCCTTCGCGCACCTGTAGAACCTGTAGAGATCTAGGTATGCCTGCGTGATGGCAGGTTCCTCTTCCTTGGACCAGAGCATAGGTTTTGGCATCGCGCTTTTCATCAACTCATCTGACGCCGATAGGAACTCGTCCTGATCGCTATCACTACAGCCCTTGACGACGAACACCAAGGAACCGAGTTCCCTCAGCGTCTCGAAGAAGGCGCAGGTCTCGGGGAGATCAGGCTTGCTCTTCAGGTTGAATATATCGCCTATGAATACGATGAAGGCGGGCTTCTCGTCTCTCAAGAATTCAAGGAAGTCGTCCAATAGGGCCCTGCCTGACTATATGTGCAGATCCGATACAAACAGGGCCTTCTCGTTCTCCTGTAACAGTAGATCGGAGGTCGCCATCTCTAAACGGGAGCTCGGATTGGCATAGTGATCGATAAGGTAGTTGAGATTGTGTCTTGCTCTCGTATTCGTATCGGTCATTAATGCCGCAGGCTTGATCCCCAAGCAAATCCCGCACTTACAATCCACATATTTGGTAGTGGCGTCAACGCTACCAATGTTTGAATAGAGCAATCCCCTCTCTGCATCCAAGAACCAGCTCAGGCCAGCATAAGATATCTTCGGTCCCTTGGGAAATGAACTATCAATGTAGGAAATCCACTTAGGATTAAGAACTCCTACGAGAAGGACCGATTGGGCCGACTCCGCTAGATGTCCGAAGTAGGTGTTGAGGATCTGCCCTACCGTACTGTCCTCCTTGCGCACCATCATGTACTCTGAGGCATGGAGGGCCATAGAATCGATGCCTATCCTTGCGAGCGTCTCGACGCTGTACTTGATCTGATTCTCTACGTTTCCCTTTGCTAGCCCGTAGACGGGCAGCCCCCAATCTGCCAGATCGTGCGTCAGCTTCAGACCCATAAGTAGGTTGACCCAGGAGTCGTAGAGCGGGATGTCCACATAGACGGGGGAGTCCCAACCTATGACCGCATCGAACTTGAGTTTATCCACTAAACCTAGGAAGTAATAGAAGACGGCCTCCTGCGTAATCAGGTCGTCAGGCATTATCGAGGAGACGAGAACCTTGCCGTCGAAGTTAAGGTAATCATGTATCTTGCCTTTATTCAAGACTGCATCTCGAATCCCCTCATCAAAGAGATCCTCGAACATGACGACAATGGCACCAACATCTATGGGGTCGAAATGGTAACTTGTGGGGTCTTTTAGGGAGACGATTGGCACGACGCTCGGTAACTCGATGGAATGGTTCTTCACCTTGCTTAGGCTTTCGACTTCAGAGACCAGCTTCTCTATCTCCTCGTTAGTCATTTCCCAGGCCTTCTTGTCTATCCGGCAGACATTGCACTCCTGCATCCTCTTGATAGCTGGAACCTTCAACGCACATCTCGCATATGGACAGCGATAGCCATGAATGCCGTATTGCTCGATGCCGCCGCAAATCTTGAGCAGAGGACAAGACTCGCATTTCCTATCACAGCCCTGTACTCTCAACGTGATTTACACGATCATAAGTTGATCCTAGCTTACTATTTAACCTACAATATATCCTATCAATTATAGAGCGGGCCCGGCGAGATTCGGACTCGCGATCCCTGGCTGTCCTCGGGCATTGTACCCACCGGAGGCCAGTGCCATAATCCAGACTTTCAGTCCGCCCAAGTAGGGCAGAACCCTTGACTACGGGCCTGGACTTCGGCTCGACTTCGGCGAAGTTAAAGTTTTTCTTGAGGTGGGCTGTGTGGCAGAGAGAGATGGAGCCACCGATCTCGCGATCTATCGCCCACGCTACATATAAGGGGCATTGGGAGTAGGAGGTAATCGTAAGAGGATGTCGAAGGTAATCGGAAGGGGCACCTGGTTGGACAAGGTCGCCCAGAGGATCGTGGAGAGGGAGAGGGCGCTCGGCAGGAGCATGGACCCGATAAGGGTCGAGAGCGGGGTCGGCGCCTCGGGCATCATCCACATCGGCAGCGTCGGTGACGCGATCCGCGCATACGGCGTGAGGCTCGCGCTGGGCGACATGGGCTACAATTCGGAGCTCGTCGCGTTCTCTGACGACATGGACGGGCTGAGGAAGGTGCCCGCGGGCCTCCCCGACTGGCTCGAGAAGTACCTCTGTTATCCGGTCTCGAAGATACCGGATCCATTCGGCGGATGCCACGGCTCGTTCGGCGAACACATGAG
>Ga0315312_1000498_pt1 | contig 45127 bp, 42 predicted proteins | sample TDP7_MG_FD_203629 | JGI IMG/M metagenome (GOLD analysis project Ga0315312, IMG submission 203629) | Freshwater sediment microbial communities from Lake Towuti, South Sulawesi, Indonesia - TDP7 | ecosystem: Environmental > Aquatic > Freshwater > Lake > Sediment | place: Indonesia: South Sulawesi... | reverse complement strand
GCCCGTCGGGGAGGCCATAATGACGTCTGGGGGGGATCTGAAGGCACGTCACGTGGTACATGTAGTTGGGCCCGTCTACAGTGGGGGGGAAAGGGGCGAGTCCGAACTCCTTGCGAGGGCATACAGCAGCTCCTTAAGTCTTGCACTGGCGAATGGCATCAGGACCATCTCGTTCCCATCCATAAGCACTGGAGCATACGGCTTTCCCATAGGGAAGGCATCCAGGATCGCCATCAATGTCGTGTTGGAGTTCCTCAAGGATAACGAGGGCCTAGAGGAGGTTAGGTTTGTCCTGTTCAGCGAAGGGGACTTGCGAATTTACGTGGAGGAGTTGAGGGGGATCATGAGGGCAGGTTGATGAGGGGCCTCAGCGCAACATCGCCCCAGGAAACGCATATAGCATGAGATATCGGCAATTAAAAACGAGCATCACGATGGGAGAAGCACACACGTGGTATCTCGATTTCATAAACACAGATTACGTGCCGGCTGAAAGCGACCTCATCTGCGCGTTCAGGGTGGAGCCCTCGGAGGGGATGCCGATGGAGGAGGCGGTTGGTAGGGTTGCCTCCGAAAGCTCCAATGGCACTTGGACGGAGGTTACGACGATGAGGCCGAGGATAAGGAAGCTGAGCGCGAAGGCCTTCAAGATGGATGGTCGCCGCGTCAGCGTCGCGTATCCCCTCGACCTCTTCGAACTGGGGAACATGCCCCAGATATTCAGCTCGATAGCGGGCAATATCTTCGGGATGAAGGCCCTTGAGAACCTAAGGCTTGAAGACGTTCGTTGGCCAAAGAGGATGACGGCATCATTCAAGGGGCCACAATTCGGCATCAAGGGGATCAGGGGGATATTCAGGGAATACAAGAGGCCCCTGACGGCCACGGTTCCCAAGCCGAAGGTCGGCATGACTCCCGTCGAACACGCCAAAGTAGGCTATGAGGCGTGGGTCGGCGGCATCGACCTCCTGAAGGATGACGAGAACCTGACGTCTCAAAAATTCAACAAGTTCAGCGAAAGGGCCAGATCGGCGATGAAGCTCAGGGAAAGGGCGGAGAAGGAGACGGGCGAGAAGAAGAGCTATCTGATTAATGTCAGCGCCGAGACGAAGGAGATGGTGAAGAGGGCAAGGCTTGCCGCAGATCTCGGCTGCGAGTATATCATGATCGACATCCTGACGGTGGGCTGGGCAGGGCTCCAGACGCTGAGGGATGAGTGTCAGGACCTTGAACTGGCCATACACGCTCACAGGGCCTTCCACTCCACATTCACAAGGAATCCGCATCACGGGATATCGATGCTCGTACTGGCTAAGGTCGCCAGGCTCATAGGCGTCGACCAGATGCACATCGGCACCGTCGTTGGGAAACTCATCGGCGACAAGGCGGAGGTGCAGGGCCTGAGGGAGATGTTGCAGGGACGTGAGATAGCCCCTCACGATTGCTCGCTGGGTCAGAAATGGTGGGGGAAGAAGGACGTATTCCCCGTCTCCTCTGGTGGGCTTCATCCAGGCATAATCCCGGATGTCATCTCGCTCCTCGGGAATGACATCATCATCCAGGCCGGAGGGGGGGTCGATGGCCATCCGGATGGGGTGAGGGCAGGGGCGGCAGCGCTGAGGCAGTCCATCGACGCCTCGATGGAGGGGCTCCCATTGGCGGAGTACGCGGGGAAGCATAAGGAGCTCAGGAGAGCCCTGGAGCATTGGGGATATGTCAGGCCAGTGTAACGGAAGAGCCTTAATCCTGAAGGTGCATTGAATGGAGTTGACGGATTGGCATGAGGGATTTAGTTGGTCTGGACAATAGAGCCGCCGAGATCCGTCACATCCTGCAAGCCATCGGCGTCTCGCTCCAGCAGGGCGCGCACTTCTTGGTCAGCAGGCTTGCCCCGAATGGCCCGATAATGCGTGAACCGAACCTAAGCTACATGCACAAGGCCTCATGGGGGATGTACGTAGCCGGCGTCGATCATAGGCTGATCTGGAGACTGATAGATTGGGCCAAGGAAAAGGGGCTCAGGCCCAATGGCGATTTCTACATCGAGGGGGAGGACCCCGAATATGGGATCTCGCAGAGGCTATACAGGCCCCTGACTTTCGGTAAGGTCGCGGTTTGGACAGGCCATGGGCTATTCGAGGACGATGCCATATTGAGGAGGATCCTCCAGTATCAACACGCGTCCGGAGGCGTCTTCAACTACATCGGGGAAGACCCAAAGCGCGTAGAGGAGCAACTCACAATGGGGAGCCTCAACACAAGCTTCTTTGGCCACCTCATGATAGCCCTCGGCCTTGAGGAAGAGGCCATCAGGGCTGGCGATTGGATCCGTCGGCTCGTGGAGGGCAACCTAAAGAGCATGCGAGAGGAGGGCGTGATGTATTCGCAGATGACGGCCGAGGGGCATTTGGTCACGGACGTCCGAGTGGGGGAGGGGATATCGAAGACCGTAAACGACAGGGATCCGAAACAGGAATTCTGGCAAGTCGGAACCTCGATGGCGTATCTCTGCACCCTCTATGAGGCCATGAGGGGCCGGTGGGGGTATCCCGAGGCCGCAGCCGAGGGATATCTGAGGTCGGCCCTTCATCTGATCGAATTCGAGGACAGGATGCCACTTGAGACATATCTCTGGCCATCGAAGTGTAAGGTGGGTTGGGGAGCGGGCGAGCTCCTCAGGATATTGGTGAAATACGGCAAGGGAAGTCCTGAGGAGATCGAAAAGGCGCTCAATGCATGCATTAAGGTCGCCACCTTCACCTTCATTGACAATCAGCTACCAAGCGGAGGTTGGTCGTGCATGCATTACCCGCTGAGCGAATCGATTCCCGAGATGGGATTCAGCTACAAGCCCTTGAAAGGGGTCGTCAACGTCCCGACTGAGCGAATAGTCGGTTCGAGGACGATCTTCCTCCCCGCGGAGGAGATAACGGGCGAGTTCCTGGGGGAGATGAAGTCCATCGAAACGGGACTGAAGTCCCTCTTGGAGAACCTCAGGGCAAATTAGTTGGGATCTCGGGGCACTCAGGTCCTCGACAACCTCTCGAATGGGCCACGCAATGAGGCATAGAGGCCCTTGTAGATCTCGTAGTAGTTTTGATACTCATCCCTGTTCGAGGCGTTCGGCTCATAGGTTGAGCCGGCCCTGAAAACCTTCCGCGAGGCACCCTCGATTGAGGGATAGATGCCGGCTCCGGCCCCGGCGAGCAGGGCAGCACCTAGGGCCGAGGCCTCGGGCACGTCCGGGGCCATGACCTTCATGCCGGTCACGTCTGATTTGATCTGTAGCCATAGAGGGGACCTTGCGCCACCACCTACAGAGCGGAGCTCGGTGGCCACGACGCCATTCCCCCTCAACATCTCCAGGTTGCAACGGAGCTCGAAGGCGAGCCCCTCTAAAATGGACCTGAACATCTCGCGCCTTCCATGGTGGAGGGCCAAGCCGAAGAATACCCCCCTGGCGTTGGGATCCCAGTTTGGGGTCGTGGCGCCGGTGAAATAGGGCAGGAAGAGGAGATTTGAGGCACCCCGCGGAACGCCAGCCGCGGCCTCATCCAGTAGCCTGTATGCCGACACACCCCTCCTCTCGGCCTCCAGCCTCTCCTCGCATGCTAGATTGTCCCTGAACCATCTCAGCACGAGCCCGGCATTGGCGTTATAGGCCAGCATCAGGTATTTGCCCGGCACAACGTGTGGATAAGTGGCACAACCCGAATTGAACATGCCCTCCGTCAGGATCGGCTCTTCGACCGCGGGCATGCAACATTCAACGGTGCCCGCCACGTTGTAAATGGGGCCAGGCCCTGTGACGCCCGCTCCCAGAGAGCCACACGCCTGATCGTGTCCGCCGGTTACGACCTTGGTCTCCTCGGAGAGCCCCGTCTCCATGGAGGCCCCCCTGCTCACAGTCCCCACAACGCTCCCTGATGGAAGTATCTCCGAGAGCAGATCCGCGTCGACCCCGCAGGCATTAAGGATCTCATCCGACCAACGCATCCTCCTGATGTCGTACATCAGGGTCCTGCACGCCAAGCTGTGGTCTATCGCCGCCCTCCCCGAGAGCTTCAGGTTGACATAGTCCTCCCACAGCAGCATCCTATCCGTCAGCCGGTAGATGCTGGGCATGTTCTCCTTTATCCACAGTATCTTGTTCAGGGTGAAGACCGGGAATAGTACGTGGCCGGTCATATCGTAGATATTGCGGGCTCCGAACTTCTTCCTCAGCCATTCGGTCTGCCCCTGGGCCCTTGAATCGGAGGTGACGATGCTATTGTACAGCTTCAATCCCTTCGCGTCAACGGGGATGAATGCCTCGCCTTGGGCCGAAACCGCCAAACTGGCCAGTTCGCGCGCTTCGATCTTGGAGAGCGCCTCCCTAATAGTCTCAACTACCCTCCTCCAGACCAAGTTCGGATCGAGCTCAAGCCATCCGGCTTTTGGGATGTTGAGCGGATACTCCCTGTATGCGGACACGGCTATGCTGCCCGCCTCATCGAAGACCACGAACTTGCAGCCTATGGTCCCCACATCGAGGCCAGCTATGTACAATGGCATCCCCTGGGGTTCCGGAATGGATCAAATGAAATATATGTGCTTTCACATCGTGAATTATGTCAAGATCAAGCCTCTGTGGTACATTGGATGCGGTAAAGAAGGAGCGTGTGTTTGATAATGCGCCCTCTGACGGCCCTAGTCGCCGAGGGCCTCCAACCTTCGATCCCGTAATCGTGGCATACGACCCTCGTCCCCCCCTTCAACTCTGCCTCGAGCTTGGGCTTGAGGTGGAGGTTGACGGTCGATAGGAGATAGAGCGCGACCACCGTGGCCTCGCATAGATCTTGCTCGAACATGTCCCCTTGGATGACCTTAACCCTTGTCCCAAGCCCTGCCTCATCGATCGACTTTACCGCGGCCCTGACGAGGTCCTCCCTGACCTCTATACCCACACATCTCGACCCACGCTCGAGAGCGGCTGCCAAGAGCATTCGGCCGTCGCCGCACCCCAGGTCGTAGAGCACGTCATCCCTCCCAACTTCCGCAAATCTCAGCATTTCCCTTACGACGTTCATCGGCGTGGGAACGTATGGTGCTGCATATCTCGGCTCTAGCCTCGCCCTCCTTATGTGGTCAATGTCCTCTTCCCATTGCCGTTGTAACTTGAAGTGCTCCTTTAAACGCGAAAGGCCTGACATCGACTGCCGAGAAGATAATGTATGCATTTAAATTATACCGTCTACCTTGAATGTATGCACAACTTATTATTCGTCTATGTTATCGTTCTATCCGGAAGTGTCAGATAGAATAATCGATGGGAGGAATAAATAAAAAAGAAGGTGGAGATTGGCTATTTCCTAGAACGGTATGAAGAACTTTACGATCCCTATGATGTATGCTATGAAGCTAGTTAGGATTATGCCCCCAATGATGCCAGATGCTATTGGAACCCCATAATTGCCATATGTCTTGCTTCCACCGATCCTCAGCGTAAGGGCCTTGGCCACCCATGCGATTACGAAGGCATTCCACTCACGCATCCATGTGGGAGCTACGGCTGTGGCCAGTATGAAACCCACAGGGTGTATGGGCCACCACACGAATCTAGAGTGAAGTAGTGAAAGGGCCGTCACGATGACGAAGCCCACTGCGCCCGTGCCGAATTGAGTCATCGCGGGAGGAGCCGAATCATAGGTTGACAGATCATTGTCACACCACTCACCCACAGTACAGCCACCCCAGATTGGGGACCTCCCAGTTCCGAGGACGTTTATTATCCAGACCCTCGTGATGTTTGCCAGTGGAACCGCGATCAGCGTAGCAACGGCCATGAGGACGAACAGATTCCTCGTGTTAGTCTTGGCATAGCCGCTCAATGAAAGTCCCTGCATAGTCAAATAAGCGCCTGTCTGTGTGCCATGCGTTATGTGGTTAAGACCGGTGTGTAAGAAGACATGGGACATGATCCAATCGGTCGTGTACGCTTGAGGTGCGGATGGCCAGAATAGACGCAATGGCCAGCTTGGCCATAAAGCCCTCTCATGAAGGTAGGCAGATCCGCTGAGTCCCATCACATAAACTCCAGCTAGAGTGTTGATTATGCCCTGTACGATTACGATGGCCAAAGCCGTTCCGACGCTAAGCCCAGCCGAGAACAGGAACGCCAGCATCAATACAATCGACGCGCCTATCATGATGTAGATCGTCCTATAACTGAACGCTTCATTGGCCTCCATCCCGGGGGCGCCGCGCCCCCTCGCAGCCCTGATCGTTTCCATGAGGTAACTCCTTGAGTGGAAGATGATCATAGAGGACATAGCCAGGGTGCCGCCAATCATCGTTGTGAATATCCAGTAGAATGGGGGTCCCATGCCGTATGAGGTCGTTATGCCTCCCCAGCCAAGGATCCTGCAACCGCCGCCCATCTGGAAGATCCCGGTATAATACCCCATGTAATAGGCGACCTGATCTGCTATAAACATGAAGAGAGTGACTATGGTTACAGTGAATGAGACCGAAAGGGGGGCCAGGTAGTAGATCGCCATTGGAAGCAAGTTCTTGGTATAGCCTCCCCATCGCACGAGAATTGAGCCAAGGGGATCCCCAATTTGGATGCAGACGCAGCCTACAAAAGACGTCGTCTCGCCGCTCAGTCCGGTTCTCCACGCAAACAGGTCGGGCCACCACGCGAATAGGTTTGTGAACATTACCTGCAACTCGAATATTAGCCCTATGGCCAGGCCAAGTGCAAAGGGCCACCACAGCTTCCCCTCCTTCTTCTCGGATCCTATCGTATTGATGATCTCCGATACTGCCATGATGTGCGGGAATGGGACCTTTTCGACATCCAGCCATCTTCGCCTGAAGAGCAGCATGAGGCTCGAACCAAGTGCGAAGAACACGAGGAGGTAAAGGGACCAAAAGGCTATGCTTCCAGACCAAGCGCCCCAATCGGTGGCGGCACTACCGGTCGTTATCAATTGCACGACCTCGTACGGAGGTTGCCACCACCAAGTGCTCATCATTAGCCTTTGTTCCTCAGGGCTCTGTAGTATCGTTCGCGCGAATCCCGGTGGCCAGCAGGCATACGTCTCATAGTTCCCGATCCCATAGTATGCCACGACCATGCCAACAATGAAGAGCGTTGCGATGGTTGACGTCTTAAGCTTCAATCCCAGCATCTTCAGGGGGTATGTGAGCAACAGGATTATCACGCCCATGAACGGGACTCCTAATGTCTTATTGAATGTGCCCCATGCGTATCTGCACATGAAAACTTGGCCTACTGAGCCGTTTAGTGCTATCGCTATAGTTCCCACGAAAGTGAGTACGGCTGTCAATACCGCCAGCCCTATCCAATTTACCTTTTCTACAGCAATTTTCTCCTCAGTACCACTTACCGTTGCGTCAGTACTCATTGTCCTTTCCTTACCCTCCAACGGACTTCAAGTTAGGCCTTAGCTTATTTATGTTTTTCCAGACACTCGACCCGTTCAACGTCCCATCGTTATATAGTGCATTTAGTATTCAAAAAGATGCCATAATCTGCCAGAAGATGTATCCATCCCAAGGCCGATGTGGAGCATGTCTTGCTTGTCGATTGTTAATCACCCCTCCTGTTTCAATCCAGGACCCACTTCTTCTTAAGCTCGAGAATAAACGCATCGTCTATGGGTGATCTGTAAGATGAGTTTAAGCCTCATTCGAGCGTGTCAACCGACAAGGATGCCGTGATTACAGCAAAGTATTTTTGGGACGTCTCCGGGGCAGTCCAACGGCATTGGGGCTCGATCAGGTACCTGAAAGCGATGCGTTCCTTAAATCTTGGTTCGATTCCCTCAGCGATCCGCAGGGGGCACAGGAACGCGTTCTTAACGCCCTCCTCGCCGGATACCGCAGGACGGGCTTTGGCCAAAGGCATTCCGCCTCAGAGGTATCGGGCGTCGAGGATTTCCGCAGGAATTTCCCCGCATCTGACTACGAGTCATTCGTGCCTCTCCTGGATGCAGTAGCAGAAGGGCGATACGAGGAACTCCTCACGGAACCCGTTAGGGGATGGGTGATGACGAGGGGGACGACCGGACTACCAAAGCTCTTCCCCATAACCGGCGCTCATTTGAGGCAGATCATCGTATGTGGCTCAAGGGCCGTTCTCAACTATGCATCAGGCGAAGGAAAGGCGAGATTATACAAAAGGCCCGTCCTGAACCTTTGCTTTCCATCCGAAGTTGGCCAAATAAAAGTCGGCGACCGCAAACTAAGTGGCTATGGCTACAGCTCCGGAACATATGCGAAACTCGCAACGGGATTCGGGAATTTCCGCCTCGTGCCGAGCCAAGGGGACATAGATGCCCTTGGTACAGGGGGCGGCGACATCTGGACCCGCAGGTTTGATCTCATCTTCGAGGAGGCAAGGGGATTGGACATAGGGAGCCTGATCGGAGTGACCCCAATCATGATGTCATTCGCGAAATACATGCGAAGACGCCACGGCCTCTCCCCAAGGGAGATCTGGGACATCGACGTCCTCTTCTGTACGAGCGTCCCCAAGATCCACGTGAAGTATGCCCCATACCTCAGGAGGTTCTACGGTAATGCGGACATAAGGGAGATCTACAGCGCGACAGAGGGGGTCTTCGGCCAGCAATTGAACGAATCGCCCTACATCTCCCCCAACTACGATTCGTATCTCCTAGAGGTCCTGACAGGGAATGGCCTCAAGATGCTCCACGAACTCGAGAGGGGGGAGTGGGGGAGGCTCATCGTCTCCTCCTGCATCTTCCCCAGATATCGTATTGGCGACTTGGTCGAATCCTATGGGGGGAACTTCTTCAGGATACTGGGACGGGAGACGACCGCGACGATGCTAGAGCACAAGCTCTACAGGGCAATGGCGTGGTGGCTCTATTGACGCGGCTTGGGGCTTCTGCTATAAACCGCGATGCTCCAGACCACCAAGATCAATCCGAGCCCTATCAATATCAGTGGCCAGGTCCAGGATCCACTCAACGGGAAAATAGTTGAAAGGCCAATGAAGCCGAGGATTATGCCCCCGATCAGCAGGCCCATGGCGGGCCCTTTGAATTCCTGAGTTGCATATCTCAAAAGGGCCCAGACGATGAGTATGATCCCCATGCCGATCAGGAAATAACCTCCGAAATCGCGCGATGATATGGCGTTTAGCCACTGCAGGTAGAAGAGCAAGCCCAATAGGATGAGGACAAAACCGCCGACGATGGGGCCGAACCTATCGGTCTCACGCTTCTCACGCTTCTCCCGATCCCCCTCCTTCTCACGCTTCTCCTTCTCCCCCTTCTCGGACTTCTCATACCGTTCCCTCCTCTCCCTACTGATCGGCCCCGTTGGTGGGGGCGGAGGGACTGCTACAGGCTGGCCACACCTGGGACAGACGGTCGCTCCCTCTGAATGCTCTGCGCCGCAATTGCGACAATATGGCATCTCAACACACATAGCAATCGGCAAAGCCCTAGCTTATAGCTGTTGCATTATTGTGTCAATCGGTATAGCTCAGCAGGATTCCTCGCCATCAGGTCAGCAGCCAGCTCCTTAGCCGCCTCCATCGAGTAAAAGCCGTCATCGACCATTTCGGCCAGGACGTGGGCGATCTGAGACCTGATGAGGCACGCCTTACCGTAGCTCCACTCGGCCACGTAAGCATCGCTGAAGAAGCCATTGATCTTCTTGGCCGGCAGCATTTGCACCCTCTCCCTCAGGATCTCCCTGATGATCGTCGGATAGAGATTGTACCACCAATACCCGGAGACGTAGACGTTCGGATAGTTCTTCGCGATGACCGCAAGCTCATGTGACTGGATCCTATTTGCGAGGAACACGTCGAAATTCACATCCCCGAACTCGTGGAAGAGTTGGCAGTAGGAGGTCAGCATCCTCGGCTCAAGTGCGACCAAGGCGTAGTCAGGGGGCGATGCCCCGATGATGGGCCTCTCGACGCCCACCATCATCTGAAAAGGAACCCCGTTCTCCTCAACCCTCCTCAGAACCGCTTGGAGCGCGTACGACGTGAGCGCTCTCCTTTCCTCCGGAGTGGGGGGAGATCCCCTGACGAGCCCTCCCAAGGCCTTCTCTGCCTCGGACTTCTCCGGTTTCGAATGGATTTCGCCCGGCAGGAAGCTAGCCGTGACCGCTGAACAACCCTCGAATCTCCGGAAAAGTCGCGCGAGTGCTTCCTCGAACTCGTCGAGGCCATCTACGTTGCAGCCCGTGGCCCTCGATAGGCCCTCCAGGGAGGAGCGGCTCAACCTCCCGATTAATGGCTCGATGCGCAGGGCACCGGTGAAGAGCGATGGGTCGTGTCTAGGAGGTTCCATGGTGCAGTCGAATGTCAGGAAGGTCCTCCTAATCAGCCCCCTCTCCCTCAGGATCATCTCAGCTCTGTCGGCGTGACCTCCCTCCTCCTCGATCGTCTCCAGCAGCTTTGATGAGTTGTCCTCGATAAGTTCGTCCTCATATCCGTAGAGGTCCCTCAGGATCCTCGTGAGACACCAATACGTTGTAGTGTTACGGATCGATCTCAGGTATGGGATAGCCTCCTTTACCCTAACCACCGGATCCTTATCTTCCGAGAGGATCGCTTCAGGCACGCCCGCCGATCTCAACTCGGTGACTATGTAATGATACAGCAGTATCTCACCAGGGTTCATCGCCGTTGGATGGGTTGGATCAATGTGCGAGTGTATGTCGATCAGCTCCATCGAATTGACCTCATCCATCAACTTGCCATACGAAGCGCGTCCGACTCCCATTTAGGATCAGCCGCAATGCGATGGGCGAAAGCTCTATAATGTCTTTCGCCGTTCTGCTCAGCTACAGGGGACGTCGCTCCCCCTCGGCCCATGTGTGGCCCTTGCCCGATCAGCTCTGCCCAATGCCGTAATATTCCATGAAACCTGGTGGGAGTTTGGTGCCGTCGATGATGAAGTCCAAGACCGCGGGCACGCCTTCCCGGTTCGACCGGAGGGCGCTGCGCAGGGCCCCGTCGATCTCGCCGGGCCTCCCCACCCTTTCACCATGGCACTTCGATGCCCTTGCCAGCATATCGAAGTCCGGCTGAACGTCGAAATCGGTCGATATGTAGCGTTCCTGATGGAAGTACTTCTGAGCGAATTTGACCCAGCCCAGTGATCGATTGTCCATTATGCACCACGTCGCTGCTGCCCTGTACTGCGCGGCCGTGGCCAGCTCCTTGGCCATCATCTGAAAGGCGCCGTCCCCGGTCACGCAGACGACCTGGCGGCTCGGCATGGTCAGCTTCGCGCCTATCGCAGCCGCGACGCCGAATCCCATGCAAGTTTGGCCGCCGGGCATTACCGACATCCCGCCCTCCAGTATGGGGAGGTGGGAGTATGACCATATGTCTATGGATCCGTTCTCGTGACACGTGATCGCATCTTTCATCAAAGCCGCCCTCAACCCCCTCATCACGTCAAGGGGTGCGATCGGGGCCTCGTCGGATATCGCCGAACTCAACTCGGCCTCGTATTCCCTCTTCGCCTCCTGGAGTTCCTTGATCCTTGGCACATCATCGGGGCTCTTCTTCCTCGCATTCACCGCGATCGCCCCCAGGAGATCCTGGAGTGCTAATTTCGCGTCCGCGATTAGGGCGACGTCGGGGACCCAGTTCATGCCCACCTCGGATGGATCGATGTTGATCACGATCAACTTGGCCCCTTCGGGATACCACTCCCAGCTCCTCGTCTCAAGCTGTTCGAATCTTGTGCCAATTCCTATGATCAGATCCGCGTCATCCCAGATCCTCCTCGAGACCTTGGTTCGGTAAATGCCGATGAGGCCGGCTGAGAGGGGATGGTCCTCGGGTATGGCTCCTTTTCCAGATGCCGAGGTCAGCACGGGTATTGAGAGGGCCTCGCAGAATCCCCTCAGTTCCCCGAAGGCCCTTGAGAGATAGACCCCTCCCCCGGCAACGATGACGGGCCTTTGAGCCCTGAGGATAAGCCCACAGGCTTTCTCAAGGTCCCCTCCGCTCGGCCTCGTTCGCAGGGGCCGGATCGACCTGACATATTCCCTCGCTTCGGTCATCGCCTCCCCGATTTCGGATGGGATCTCTATGAACACGGGTCCCGGCCGTCCGCTGCTCGCGATTTGAAACGCCCTCCGGATCGCCCAATTGATCCGGTCCAGTCCCGTAATCCTCGTTGCCCACTTCGTGAATGGGGCCATCAGCTGAACTTGTGGGAATTCCTGCAATGCCCCTTTCCACTCGTGCTCTGAACGGACCTGTGGGCATATCGCGATCAGGGGGATCGAGGCCGACCAAGCCTCCGCGATGCCCGCGACCATGTTATGTAAACCCGGCCCAACGGTCCCGTGGCAGACCCCCGGCTCGCCCGTCAACCTCGAATGGGCATAGGCCATGAAAGGGGCCGATTGTTCGTGCCTAACCAGTATCGACTTTAGGTCAGCGGCATCATAGAGGGCATCGTAGAGGATGTCTACGCTCTGTCCGCCAGGAAGGCCGAAGACGAATTTCACGCCCTCAGACCTCAATGCGTCGACTAATGTCTCCCTTCCCTTTTTAAGCGCCATATTCGGTCCTTCGACATGTGGGAGATATATCTAATGGTTGAACCCAGAAGGGCCCAAGGTAGCTTACTGGCCTTCTATGCCGCGTCCATTCGGCCTCATATCTCCCAGAATGCCTTCGGGTGATCAATACCCATTGACGTGGAGGACGTCCTGCACATCGCGCTTCGGTACATGAAGCACTCCTTTTTCATCCTTCCAATACCTTACCGACCCCTTCATCTCCTCGATCGCGGGCGTCTCTGCCATGTAGCCGAGGGCTATGACCGAATCTATTTTACAGCCCTCAGGTATGCCCAAGATCGCCCTGAGGCGCTCCCTATTGACGGATCCAATCCAACACGTGCCCACTCCCTCCGCGTAGGCGGTCAATAGGATATTCTCTATTGCCGCGGCAGCATCGACCTCGCCCCCTGTCTCGCATCTCTTGGCGTTGATGAGGACGACTATGTAGGCAACTGGCCTTTCCCCATCCTTCGGATTTCCTTCAGGGGCTATGTAACCGGCCCACCCGAGAGTCGAGAATACATCCCCGAGGAGCTTCGGATGATCGACGATGACGTACTCGCAGGGCTGAAGGTTTCGGGCAGATGGCGCGAGCCTTGCGGCATTTACCAACTTCCTGAGAAACTCACCACTCACAGGTTGTTGTTTGAAGCGCCTTATGGTCCTCCTGCCGATTATGGCCTCGTATACCTCCATCGGACTTCAGTCCCGACCATAACGCTATGAAAAATAAAGGTTTGCTGGCACACATCTCGAATCGGAATGCAAACCTTTAAGATTCCTTTACGGGGCGTAGAACTAGGGAGAAGAAGGCATTGCCCGCGAGATTGGACGAGACCGACGCTGCCATAATACGCGCCCTGATGCAGGATGGTCGCAGATCATTCCGGGAGATATCGAGGCTTGTATCGGTGAGTACGCCCACCGTTGAGCACAGGGTAAAGAGGATGATGAGTTCCGGAATCATAAAGAAGATGGTCCCCCTCTTGGACCCGCAGAGGATAGAGCAGGGCATCATCACGATCATCAACTTGAGGGTCGAACCCCCAAAGCTTACAGAAGTCGCTGACACGCTTTCGAAAATAGAGCGCGTGAGGAGCGTCTACCTTACAACCGGCGAGAGCAATCTCACGGTGCGCGTGATAACCGATACTGCCGAAGGCCTCCAGTCATTCATCAATGATGAAATAGCGAAGTTGCCGGGAACCTCGACGATCTCCACTATCGTCATAACTAGAACGGTGAAGGATGAGCAGGGGGTCATAATCAAGCCAGGGCTCGCTATTAAATTAAAATGCGAATTCTGTGGCCAGGAGATAATGGGCGACCCTCAGATGTTCAAGGTGGGGGAACAGGACCGATACTTATGCTGCCCGACGTGTTTGAAATCATACAAAGAGAAGTACGCATCAAGACTGGAGAAGCTCTCCGGCTAAGGGATTCATTTCATCTAGAACGGGAAGAAGAACCTGATTATGCCGATAATCCCACCTATGAAGCCCATGAGCGCAAAGCCCACGACGAATCCCGCTGCGATCGGCCTGCCCTGTGCCTCGTACATCTTGCTCCCGCCTATCCTGAGGGTGAGGGTCTTGAGCACCCAAGAGATGAGCGCCGCCTGCCATACGGCAGGAACCACCGACCACATGTCGGTCCCCAGTAGGAATCCCACGGCATCGAATGGGAACCAGATGTATCTGGCGTGCAGGTAATTCAACGCGAATGCCACTATGAAGCCCGCAACCATCTGGGGCCACCACGTGGTCCTAGCGGGCCAGTTTTCGGTGAACTCCGGCGTGAAGCGGTCCGTGGGTCCCCACCCGCCCAATCCGGCGCCTTGGAGCCTCGTCAAACCGAACGTGTAGGCCCCTATGAGGAGGGACGCTGTGGCGAGTAGAGGCGCCAACACGGCCGAAAATGCGGTCACCTTTAGGACGTTCCTCGAGCTCGTCCCCGTTAGGCTGGCCAGGCGGTAGCTTGCCACCATCGAGAGCAGTGGATGCCCCCAGCCTTCGTATGCCACGTTGCTCGCGGGCATTACGACAAATCCCATGGCGACGGTCCATTCCATTGTGCGCGGCTCAGGTGGATGCGGCCATATCGGCTTCATGAAGGCGACGGCCGTGTAGAAGCCCGTGGGGCTCATGTATCCCGTCAGGCCCCATGTGCGCGTCCATAGGAAGCCGTAGAACAAGGTGGCGAAGAATAGAAGCAGAGCTGGTAGGATGCTGAGGCTCGCGGCCATGAAGGCGATCAGGATCAAAACGAAGGTAGCGAGGAGCATGGCGTAGGAGGCCCTATACGGCATCGCCTCGTCCTTCTCCACCTCGACGAGGTTGCCCCTTCCCAGGGCGGCCCTCATCGTGTCCCGGAAGTAATCCCTGTTCAATATCCAGTAGGTGAAGAAGATGCCCAGCGCTACGCCGAGATCCCCGAATACGGCCCACAGGAACGGCTCATTGGTGAATACGCCCGACTCCCCGCAATACCCTCTCCCACACCCCCCGATCGTCGCGGCGGCCGTGTAGTAGCCCATGACGTAAGCTACCTGCGAGAGTATTATGACCGTTATCGACCAGAACCATATGTTGAAGAGGATATTGACTGGGGCCATATACAGGATGGCGGGATAGAGGGGATTCTTCTGAAACGTGGTGAGGGCGACCACCCCCGCAAAGGGGGAATCGGTCGTAATGTAGGTCGCCCCTGAACACCCACAGGTGTTGAGCCTCCAGCTGAGGATGTCCGGGAACCACGGGAACACAAGCGTCATGAAGAGTATGAATGTAAACGCGAACCCAACGATCATCCCTGCGGAGAGCCATTTGATGTTCATCGACGATCCCTCACCCTCCTTCACGGCTATCTTCACTATTTCGTGTGCCACGATGGTCTGCGGAAAAGGCACCTTCTCCACGTCAACCCAATGCCTCCTCATGATCGTCCCCAACGCTATGAAGAACAATGCCCAAAGGGAGAAGATCAGCCACCACCACAATATCGAAGGGAGCCACTCTCCCCAAGGGATCGGTATGCCCCCCATCACGATCTGCTGGGCGATATCGGGATTTGGCGCGAAGAACCATGGCTCAAGCTCCATGGATAATGTGGAGAGATACCTGTCAGCCCAATATGAAACTGGGACGAAGACCCCGTCGTAGACGCCCGAAAATGCGAGCGGGGTCAAGCATGCGTAGAGGTAGGTGAGGGTTGAGGCCTTGACCCCTACAAAGAGCTTTGACCTTGAGAGGGCTGCGACGATGAGCATGACGACATAGGGCAAAGGCATCAAGTAGAGCATCCCGCCAACCATCCCTATGCTGTACCATGCCGCAACTCCACCGCCAGGCTGCATCATGGTCCACATGATTTGGATGTAGCCTACTACGAGTGTTATGATCGTGATAGGTACCCATGGTATGCGCTCTGCCCTCTCTTTCTCCAAAGCCTATCCCCTTCCTGTTCGTTGCGGTTGCGGTTTTTTTATTTAACACTTGCTATTAGGTCATAATGTTATTCTATTTTGACCTCTACCATGTGGGTCGCGCATGGTATGCAAGGGTCGTAGTCCCTCAAGACCTTAAGGGCCCTGTCCTTCAATTGACCGATCTCCGCCCCGGGCATATTGGAGATGTTCATCTCAATATCCTTCTCCATTGCTGGTGTGTTGAAGGCGGTGGGCGTGATCATATCGGCCTCCTTAATCACGCCATCCCTGCCGAATGAATAGCGATGCAGCAATGTACCCCTCGGTGCCTCAACGACGCCGAAACCCTCTCCCTCTCTGAACTTCAGCTCCGCAGTAGAGGCCTTTACCCCGCCTTTCAGTTCCGAGAGCAATTCGCAGATCCTATCGGAGGCAAGTGCTGACTCGATTATCCTTGCATACGAATACATCACGCTCTCATGCCGCATCTCCGGCCATATGCCTCCCACCTTCATGTTGAGCCTTGCGAGGGGGCCCACCCTGATGAATCCGTCTGGATAACCAAACGCCTTAAGGTAGGGACGCCGACCATAGCCCGCCTCAGCCTCTACCTCGCCGATGTGTTCCCCATATTGGCTTACATCGAATGAAAGAGTCTTTTTGCCATCGCGGTCTTGAACTATAATGTCGTCGCCGGAGGAGCACATGTATCTAGATCCAAGACCGAGACCCCTCTCCCGTACCTCGCCCTCAACGATCGGCAGCAACACATCGCCGAGCTCGGCCATGTTCTTGGCTAGCTTTTCACCCGTCGATGCCACGCGCGACACGTCCTCAACGCCGAGGCCCATCGAGAATCCTCCTGCGACGATCGTTATGGGGTGAATCGCCCTCCCGCAGATATACGAGATCATCCTTTGTGCCATGTCCCTTCCAGCGATTATCGATCGTACTATGGCATTCAGCTTCGGTTGAATCGCCACGGGTGCAATTTCGCCTCCTAGTCCATACGGCGCGACTAGCAGGAAGAGGTGCAGGAGGTGGCTTTGAATGGTGCCTGCGAGATTTGCGACTTCCCTCAGCCACTCGACTTCCCGTGACACCGATATGGAGAGGCCATCCTCAACGGCCCTGACAGATGCTAAGGCATGTGCTACCTGGCATATGCCGCAGATCCTGCTCGTATAGAGTGGCGCCTCCTCGAGCGGCCTTCCCCTTAGGAGTGGCTCAAATCCCCTGAACTCCCTCTGTATCACCCTGGCCTTGACCTCGCCCTCGCTCATCCTGACCGAGACGCCGATGTGCCCGGCCACCCTTGTGGCCTCGTCAACCTTGAGTTCCATTCCCCTTCCTCTCCTTCAGCCCGAAAGAGGGGTACGAGAACTTCATGAAGAAACCAACCGGATCACTAAGTGCGTCCTCCACTTCGTCGGTCTCGAGAATTGAAGCCAAGGCCGAGATGGCCCTCGCAATGCCATTGCTCTGTCTTTCGATGTCATCGTCGAACCCCATGCAGCCATGGCATGGATAATTCAAGCCAGGACAAAGGGCCCCGCATCCCGAGGACGTCGCGAAGCCGATGCAGGGGACGGATTGATCCAAAAGGCACCTTTCGGCATCGATCCCAGCCGTGTCCCTACGCACGCTCCTTATCTTCTTCCCCCCCACCTCCTCGGACCTCATCCTCTTGCATTCGTCGCACACCTTCTTGCCTTTCGATATCGGATGAGGGCTCAGCATGTTCCCGATGAACTGCACAAGCTGCTTCTCAGGCGGTGGGCATCCTGGAATGGCCGAATCGACTTTCACGGCCTTCCATACAGGTTCCACCGTTGCCCTGAGCTGCATCTCAGGCGAATCCCCCCCGACACCCTTTAGCGCCTGAAGATCTGCGAGCCCTTGAATTCCCCCGAAGCACGCACAGCTGCCAAGTGCTACGAGATTCTCGCTCTTCGCCCTTGCCCGCTTGATCCTTTCCTCATCCGCCACGGTCCTTATGCTCCCCGTTGTGATCGTGATGTCAGCACGGTCATAATCCTCGATGTCTAGAAGGAGTGGAGCATATACGATCCTAACTTCCCCTCCCTCTATCATCCTGAGGATGGGGCCTAAGGCGTCGAGGAGTGAGACCTCGCATCCCTCACACCCCGATAGCCATTCGAACGCGATCTCGATCATACGCCCTCCCCTCGATTGACGAGGTCCGAAGTGAATTCGCTCACGACCTCGGCAAATTTATTGGCCTCGGATGCCGAGATCCACTCGAACCTGATCCTCCTATGGTCGATGCCGGATCTCCTGAGGACATCCCTGAGGAGCCTAAGCCTCCTCTCGCACGTCCTATTGCCCGAGATGAAGTGGCAGTCGCCAGGATGGCAGCCAGCTACGAGGACGCCATCATAGCCGGCGTTAAGGGCATCAAGCACATGAAGGGGCGTGACCCTTCCGCTGCATGGCACCCTTACGATGCTGAGGTTTGGTGGATACTCTATCCTCGATACGCCAGCGAGGTCTGCTCCCGCATATCCGCAATATCGGCAGCAGAATGAGATGATCCTAGGTTTCAAGCCATTGCCCCCATAATGGTCTCAGCTATCTGCCTCTCCCTGTAGTGCCTCAGGTCTATCGCCGAGGAGGGACACGAGGCCACGCATGTCCCGCAACCCCTGCACTTCGCCTCTTCTACCGTCACTCTCCGACTTCCGGCCTCTTCAATTGCCTTCAACGCATTGAATGGGCAAAGGGAGAGGCATATCATACAACCGCTGCACCTCCCCCCGTCGACCTCGGCGATGATGGGTTCGGTCGAAACGCTCTCCCTCGAGAGGACCCTCTCAACCGCCCTTCCCGACGCCGCGAGCGCCTGTGCGACGGCAGATGGTATGTCCTTGGGGCCGTGTGCCGCGCCCGCAAGATAGATGCCTTCGCTATACGTTTCGACGGGATGGAGCTTCGGGTGGAGTTCGAGCAGAAAGCCATCTCCGCCCTTCGAGATCTTCAAGGTCTCCCTGACCTTCTCCGATCCATCGGATGGCGTCAGTGCCGTCTCGAGTACGAGCAGGTCAGCCCGTATCTCCAAGTTCTCGTTCAGGGTCTGATCGAAGACCCTTATCCCGAGCGACTCGTCCTTCAGGACGTCAACGTGGTCTGGCTTGCCCCTTACGAAGATCACCCCCATCTCCCGAAGCCTGGCGTAAAACTCCTCATATCCCTTCCCAGTTGCCCTCAGGTCGTTGTACAATACGTAAACCCTTGCCTCAGGATTGTGGGATTTGACATACCAAGCGTGCTTAAGCCCAGCCATGCATCCCACGACGCAGCAGTACTTGAGGTGATTCTCATCCCTCGAGCCCGCGCACAACGCTATGGCTATCGTCTTGGGTTCGGATCCATCGCTCAACCTGACGACTCTGCCGACGGTAGGTCCAGAGGGGGATACCAATCGCTCGAGTTGCATTCCGGTGATGACATTTCTCGAGCGAGTCAACCCATATTCGTATAGGTCCCGGTATAGGCCAAAGCCCGTCGCCACTATCACGACGCCGACCTCCGCCTTCACCTCTGCCTCCTTCTGGTCGAAGTCTATGGCCTTCGTCGGGCATTTACCAGAGCAGAGATCGCACGAGCGATCCTTGAAGTGCAGGCAGACCGTGGGGTCTATCACGGGTGCGCGAGGAACGGCCTGCGGGAAGCTCTGATAGATGGCCTTCCTCGTCGAGAGCCCCTCGTCGAAATCGTTGGGGGCCTCAACTGGGCATATCCTGCTGCATGCCCCGCATCCTATGCACTTCCGCAGATCGACGTATCTTGGCCTGACGCCGATGGTCACGTCGAAGCTCCCAGCCACCCCTTCAACTCTCCTAACTTCAGAAAGCGTGAGGAGCCTTACCCTCTCGTTCGCTGCGACCTCGGCCATCAGGGGCGTGAGGATGCAGAGGGAACAGTCAAGGGTTGGGAATGTCTTGTCCAGTTGCGTCATCCTGCCACCCACGCTGCTCTCCTTGTCGACGAGGTACACATCGTAACCGGTGTTTGCCAAATTCAAGGCGGCGGTGATCCCAGCGATGCCGGCGCCTATTATGAGGGCCGACTTCACCACCGGCGTCTCCAGGGGCCGAAGTGGCTCCAAGAGGCGCGCCCTCGCGATCCCCATCGCTATGAGCCCCTTCGCTTTCTCAGTCGCATCGGCAGGCCGGGAGCCGTGTACCCATGAGCACTGCTCCCTTATGTTGACGACCTCGAGCAAGTATGGGTTCAGCCCTGCCCTTTCGAGCAAGACCCTGAATGTGTGCTCATGCATGGATGGGGAGCAAGCTGCCACCACGACCCTGTCGATGCCATTCCGTTGGATGTCCCCCCTTATGAGCTCCTGTCCGGCCTCGCTGCACATGTACTTGTGGTTCCTCGCCACCCTCACGTCCTTGAGCCCAGATGCGTACGTCGCGAGCGACTTGCAATCCAAAACCCCTGCGATGTTCGTACCGCAGTCACAAACATATACGCCTATTGAAACCATCATCCTGCCCCCATCATTCCCTGCCCTTCAGAATTCTATCGACTGGGCTCATGTTGAAGTTGAGGCCAAGCCCCCTCCCGTCGATGCCCTGTGCCAGCCCAATTGCCTGCTGAAGGAGCAGCACGGGCATGGGCCGAGTGCCCTTCAACTCCGCCAACGTCTCCTGCCGGGAATCGAGCATCTCGTAGCAATACGGGCAAGGCGTAACCAACCCGTCGAGCCCGGCCTCGTTGGATTGCGCGATCTTGCTCGATGCCAACGTGAATCCCATGTCGGGATCCACCGCCATTAGGGTCGCGCCGCAGCAGTCGAGCCTCCCGGGGTAATCCCTTACGACTTCAGCTCCCAGCATCGCCAATATGTCCTCGAGCATCCCGGGATTCGTCGCCTTATCGAAGCCTTCGAACGAGCCCCGTATCGAGTGGCACCCATAATGCGCCCCAAGCCTCAGGCCCTTCAGAGGCCTGGCCACCTCCCTGCCCTTGAGTTCGTCGTAAAAGAATTCGACGGCATGGAGTATCTCGGGCTCACGGTATTCCAGGCCCTCAATAGATAATGCCCTTCGGACCCATTCAGCGGCTTCACCACTCGATCTCGTGAGGTGCTGGGCCTCTTTCAGCGATAGGTAGCATCCATTGCACACCGTCAGTAGCCTCCCTTCCCCCGCGAGTGACAGGTTCCTAGATGCCAGGTATAGCCAGAGCTTGGGATTCACTCCCTTTAGGGGGTGCCCGCAGCACGACCACCCCTCAAGTTCCCTCACGTTCGTCCCGAGTGACTTCATGAGACTGCGAGTCGAGACCTCAACGCAATACTGCTTCGTCGATGCGAAACAGCCCCAATACACTGAGGGGGCGCTAAATGTCACATCTCCCCCGCAGTGATCTTGGACATTATCTCGCGGAATTTGCCCTTGGCTCCCGCCGTCAGCGGCGGCAATCCCATCGACGTACGGTTGCATACCTCGAAATCCCTATCCGTGACGTCCACCTGCCTGAATGCCATTCCCGTCTCGGAGAGGATCTTCATCATCTCCCCATATGCTTCAGGGAATTTCGATCCCCTTGAGACGGCCCGGTGCTGAAGGCTCGAGATCAGGTCCGCTGGAGCAACTTTCTGAGGGCAATATTCCACGCATTTCATGCATCTTGCGCAGTTCCAGATGATCTTGTCAAGCATCCCTTCGGGAACCCCGTGCCTCACTAAACCCACGATCCTGTTCGGCCTGTAATCGCCCATTAACTTCGATATCGTGCAACTGCTGGTGCATCTGCCGCATTGGAAGCACTTCTCGGGCCTCTCGAATCCCGTTTTGAACATTCAGCCTTACCTTAGCCCTTCTTCTTGGCCAACCAATTCCTAACCTCTCCCCTGAACCACTCGAGGGCTTCATCGTCCGTAACCAAACCGCTGACATCGGCATCCATTTTAGAGGGCTTCAATACGGCCACCCAACCCTGGCCATAGGGCTCCTTCCTGATGGTTCGGGGGCTCTTCCTAACCTGGATGTTCACCTCGACGATCTCCCCGGTGACGGGTGACTCTATGGGCCCAACCCACTTAGCGCTCTCTATCGTGCAGAGCGGCTTACCTTGCTCAACGGCGCTCCCGACCGGCTTAAACCTCACGATTATGATGTCGCCGGCCATGTCCACGCCCAACGAGGTCAATCCGATCCTCGCCCTCCCATCCTCGAGCCTGGCCCATGTATGGCCATGACGCCAGTAGAACGACTCCCTCATGAATTGATATCCTTCGACAACCTCAGACATATTCACTACATCTCGATGGCGCCCAGGCCTGGCGGGTAGGGAGAGCCGGCATTTTTAATATTTTCAGTCATCGCCCTAACGGATTGCGGTTGAAGGCCACTTTCCACAAGTCTGGCCCTAAGTTCCTCCACCATTTTGGGCACATCTATCTCAAGGGGACACTCAACGGCGCACCTCCTGCAATCGGTGCACGCCCATGCCGCGCCGGCCGCGTCCTCCTCGCCCCTGGTGAAATAGGTCCAGACAGCGCCTATGCCCCCGAGGTAGACGCGGCCGTAGTCACCGTCGAGGATCTGGTAGACCGGACATGTATTGAGGCAGCTCCCACATCGGATGCAATACAGCGCCTCCCTGAAGTCCGGCTCGTCCCTCATCGCGCTTCGCCCATTGTCCATTAGCACGACGTGGAGTTCGTTTGGACCATGTACGCCCAGCACGGTTGTCAATTCTATGTCCGCGGTTCTGCTCGGCCCGGTTATTATCGAGACGTAGCTGCAGAGCCTCTGCCCCGTGGCGTATGTGGGCAGTACCTTTAGGAGGACCGATGCATCCTCGAGAGTCGGGATTAATTTTTCGATCCCCGCGACGATTATGTGCGTCGGGGGCGCGTTCGAGACGAATCTCGCGTTCCCCTCGTTCTCTACCAAAATTATGCTGCCGGTATCGGCTATGAGGCCATTGGCCCCCGTGATGCCCACCTCCGCCTTCATCCAGATGCTCCGGAGGGACTCCCTTACGGCCTTCGTGAGTAAGATGGGCTCGGGCGGAAGGTCCTTGTGGAGTGTCTCGGACAGTATCTCGGCGACCCTCTCCCTTGGGATGTGAACCGCGGGCACGACTATGTGGGAGCCCTTCTCGCCCGAGGCCTGTAATATCCTCTCCCCCAGATCGGTCTCTATGACCGATTTGCCCCTCTTCTCAAGGTGCTCGTTCAGGCCTATCTCTTCTGTCGTCATCGACTTGCCCTTGACCACGAGCTCCCTATCACCCATTATCCTTGCCACTGTCTCGTTCGCCTCCTCGCCGTCAGAGGCCAGATGCACGGTTCCGCCGAGCTCCTCGAGATTCTCCCTGAACTGCCCCTGGAGGTCATCGATGTTCTCGATGGAACGGACCTTGATCTCCCTCAGCCTCTTCGCATAGTTGCGTAGGTCCTTACTCGAATCGACGAGCATGTATTTCTTGGCTATGAAATTATATACTGCCTTCTCAAGGGCGCCTCTGCGTTTCACATCGTCGAGGCTGCCGAAGATCCCGTTTGAGAAATCCTCATACCAGCCCATCTACCTCTCACCCATGCGTTCGGCCACGATCTCCGAGATGTCCAGGAGCCTTATGCCGAATTCCCCCCTCTCGATCGCCCTTGAGAAGTTCAGGTAGCAGCTCGGGCAGCCCGTGACCAAAACATCCGGCCTCAATGGCATTATGTCCCTCGAGATCCTCATGGACGCTATCTCTATGGCCAACTCCGGGAAACTCGAGGGCAAGAGCCCACCCCCGCCACAGCAGTTCGAGCGCTCACCGGAGAATCCGGATTCGACGAGCTTGACTTCCGGCATCGACGCCAATGCCCTTCTGGGTTCGGCGTATACCCCGCATCTCCTCACGAGCTCGCAGGGGTCATGGTATGCGGCGATAGTCCGACCTTTCCCCACGAGCATCAATCTGCCCTCGGCCAATAGTTGATCTATCAGATGGGCGGAATGCATGACCCTAAAGGGCGAGTGCAATCCGAGCATCCTCGGATATCTTTCGGCAAATGTCGCATAACATCCGGCACAGGGCGTCAAGACGGTCCCCGCATCGGCTAACTTGCCGATCACCCCGTTCGCCCGCCTCCTTGCCTCCCCCAGATCCCCTGCCAAGAACAGGGGCAGGCCGCAGCAGGAATCGCCCTCGAACTCCCTGAACCCCAATCCCGCTCTCTCGAGGATATTCAACATCGAATCCTTGATCTTGGGAAGCCTCGAATTAAGAGTGCATCCCCAATAAACGGTTAAGGGCATGTCCATTGCTCAACTTTTCCAACGCGAACTTAAAGGTCTTCTCTTCGACGCCCATTTATTCCACATGTGCTACTTCTCCCGATCAGTTGGCTCCGCGACTGCCATCGACTCCGTTTGGCATAGAAAGCTAGATCAGATCTGCAAGGGCCTCCTTTACGATCGGCCACGTCATCACCCCTGCTGACATGCTCCGCTCATAACTGTATAGCTTGCGCCTGTAGTCGCTCTCTTGCATTATATAGCCCAACTCATCTTCAGCGATCCCCAAGACGAACTTGTACCTCGCCTTCATCATCCTCTTCAAATCCAATCCCAGATTAGGGAATGCCTCTCCCGGTATGGTTGCGAACTGAGCCCCCCCTACCCTCGCGAGGGTTACCTCGGTCTTCAGTCTGCCGTCATACAACCTCCTCTTCAATACACCCCTTCTCTGGAGTTCGGAGAAGCGTTCGTTCTCCATGGGGACCTGGATGGCCGAACGTCTATAATCCACTCTTGGCTCTTCCTGCAATTCGGCGTGATCGAGTGCATCGAGGGCACTGCTTGCAACCTTTTGGCCTACATTTGCGGCGCTCTCGAAGTCTTCGCGCAACACGTCGGGCGTGACCATCCCCCCGATTGCGCCATTTAGGTAGATGGCGCAACCCCCAAGCTCATGTTCGATGATATCGCAGGCAAATCCGGGGAAATCTGCGGTGATCACGGTATTGTGATCTCCCAAAACCTCTGGGTGGCTTGCGAAGTTGACCAATGTCGCTATCGTGCCTCCGCCCTCACCCTCCAACTTGGCCACGAGGAACTCATCATCTAGGTTCGTGCTGTCCCGCACGTTCATAGATATGCCCGGCGCATTTATAGTTGCGAGGCTCAATGTCGCGTGCTCCATCCCCGAAACGGCCCCTTTCACGCATTCGGAAACCCTTGCCTTAAGGAAGTGCACATACCTTTCATCAACTCCCGACTCATCGTTGTTCGGCCCCCAGAGGCCCAGCGTATCGGGACCCGAATGGACGTGCGTGCACGCCAGGATCATCCCATCGATTCCACAACGCCCCCTTATCTCGGCCACATCCTCGTTGAAGAGCCCGATCAAATCCAATGCAACGATCCCAAGCCGTGCCCCATTTGACTCCACCACCAAGCACCTGGCGTTCAGGTCGTCGTGGATGCCAGTGCTCCTCCTATTCTGGCCGAACCCGGCCAGAAAGACCGGTTCATCGGGCGTGATCTCGATTTTGTAGGCTCCAGCCTTTAGTCCTGACATGTCCGATATTCAAGCAATTGGCGAGAAAAAGGCTTTCTCAATCTACTGCCCGCATGTAGCAGAATCAAAGGCTAGGCTCCAAATTATATTCCACCTTAGGGCAGATGGGCACAGGTCGTTGTAGTTGAGAGGCGTATCGCATACGCCAATGGTGTCCTAGACATACCCTCGTCGAGTTAAAGTTGGATGATGGCGTCTCGGAACCAATACGCCTTATATAAGGCAGGTAATCTGAGAGATAGGATAGGAGCGTGTGTGGGAATAGTCAGATTGTTCGGCAGGAAGAAGGCCCGACCCCCGCCCCAACCGATAAGGAGCCCTGGCCCAACGGGCGCGTATGATGCTAAGGTGATAACTGAGCTTGAAGTACAGGTTGAGAAGCTCAGGAGGATATCGCAACGTCTGACATCAAGGGGTCGGGAATTGTTCGAGAAATGCGTGAGGGCACAACAGCAGCGAGACAGCGCGGCAGCGTCGATGTACGCAACCGAAGTTGCCGAGATGAGGAAATCGTCCTCCGCGATAATTAAGGGGGAGCTATCGCTGGAACGGGTAGCGCTCAGGCTGAGGAGCATCATCGATTTCAAGCAGGCCATCGACTCCGTAGGTCCCGCGATCAAGGTGATCGATCAGGTTCAATCGGAGTTAAGGGGCGTTGCCCCCGAAGTTTCCGCCAATCTGGCATCACTTAATGAAATGCTGGACGATGTCATGGTTTCGGCGGGTTCCATGCCGGGGGGATTCGCCGAGACGACCGTCATCGATCGAGAGGCCCAAGGCATCCTGAAAGAGGCATCTTCTATAGCTGAACAGAGGATCAAGAGCAGTTTCCCGGACATGCAGCAACTGTATCCAAGTTGGGAAACTGGAAGATAACGTCATGCGGCGCTCTCAGCTCCTGACCCGTCTCTCAGCATAACTTCTTAAGCAATGGCATGTATTTACTAGACCGGTGTAATCAATGCCGCCACCTGACAGACTACAAGTCTGTCCGAAGTGCCTTGGCACGAGGATCGATCTCTACTTGGGTGGGTATGCGGGCAAGCTCTACCGCTGTCTGGACTGTGGCTATGTGGGGGCCATCATCATAGAGACCACCTACGAGAGTTATGTAAACTTGAGGAAGCAGATCGAAGAGGGGGATGGTGGTGGCTCGGATCGCTGAAATCTCATGAGGCTCGGACAATCCTTATAGCGTCGTCGTCTTCGGGTGAGAGGTGATTTGAGATGATAAGCAGGGAAGAGATGCAGGAGGTTGCGAGTTCATATAAAGAGCCGATCGGCCTTAACATAGGTTCGCATTCGGCCCTCGACGCTTGGCAAGGCCAACGCAACTACGGCTTGAGGACCGTAATCTACACTACGCCGCAGAGGGCGAGGATATACCTCGAGAATCCGATGGTCGGCAAGGCGGGCGAGAGGATCGAGGATCTGGCATCGGCCGTCAAGAGGGACCTGATCGTCGTCGAGGACCCCAGGGACATTGAGAAGGCCGGCGGCTGGAGGAGCGCGATCGTCATCCTCGATAGGTACGACGACATAGTGAAGTACGTCGACGACCTCGTCCAACTCGAATGCCTCCAGATACCGAACAGGGCCTTCGCCGTCTATGTCGGCGGGGACGAGAGGTGCAGCCTGATAGAGGATCGATTCGCCGTCCCGATAGTCGGGTCGAGGAGGCTGCTGAAGATCGAGAACAGGGGCGAGGTCGAGAGGGACTACTACTGGTTTGCCGAGAAGGCGAAGATACCGTCCCCCAGGCCCTATCCCTTCGAGGTCCAAGGCGAGGGGATACGGTTCAGGGAGCCGATCGAGGAACCCATCCTCCTGAAGGCCGAACACGCGACGCGCACCCTCGAAAGGGAGTTCATCTTTGCCGCGAATTCCAGGGACATGGAGGCGAAGGTTGCCGAGGAATTGCGCCTCGGGAACCTCACGAGGCCCTCCTTGGAGAGGGCGAGGGCAGAGCAGATCGTCCTCGGCCCGCATGCCAACTTCAACTTCTTCTTCTCGCCCCTAGATGCCAAGGAGGACTGGGGGGACGCGGAGAGGGCCTTCTCGAAGCTCTACGGCCTCTCGATCGACGATACGAGGGCCTGCCTCGCCAATCAGCTCCTCTCAATAGACGAGAGGAGGGAGACGATACTCGATGGCCTGAAGCGGCTCCCCATAGACGTACAGGAGAAGCTGAGGAGGACGCCCTCCTTCGAGGTGACGTGCCACCTCCCCATGTCCCTTAGGGAGTCGCTGTTGAAGGAGGTCCATCGGTTCGCCGATGCCTTTCTACTCACTACTATGATGCATGAGCCCCCCGGCATCATCGGGGCATGGTGCCTTCAGACGCTCATAACTTGGGAGGAGATAGGCCCTGGGACGGCAGTCCAGTTCGGGCTCTATGACGTCCCAGAGGGCCAAGGGACCTACATGCACCTGCCGGTCACACAGGATGTGGCGCTACGCCACGGCGGCGGGACCAACACCCACATGGGAATAGGGGCCCAGTATTCCAATCCGAAATACGGGCGCACGATGAGCATGGGAGACAGGATAGCGCTCGAGATCAGGAGGGCCCTTACGCGGAAGCTGTTGGCCGATATCGTCACATGATGTGGAGCAGAGGCCTGATGGCCGTTCGGGAAGATGATCTGCATTGAGGCGGCTGTCCAGCGGGATAAGGGGTTTGGACGAGCTCATCGGAGGCGGATACGTTGAGGGGAGCAACATCATGTTGGTCTCCGACCCCCATGAAGCACCTGAACTATTTCTACAGCACTTCATCCATGAGGGATTGAAGAACGGCGAATGCGCCGTCCATTGTTGCTACAGCGTCGATGCCGAGTCATTATGCGAATCGATGAAATACTACGGCATGGATCCGTATAAGTTCCTCGAGAATAAGCAGCTCACGATCGTCGACCTGCATTCGGGTCTGAGGGGAAAGCAGTCAAGCTCCCTTCCGAACGTGTCGGTCATCAACCCCCAGCCAATCACGAACGTGTCGATCTACCTGAAAAAGCTTTACGAGGATCGGCCGATCAAGAGAGGTGCCTGCGACAGCACGGTCGAGGTCCTCAGGTTGAGCATCAAGGACCCCGATGCCATGAGTGAGTGGGCGAGGACCACCTGCGGTTACCCGACCGCGCTGACCGTGCGCACCGGCATCCACATATTGCCTTCTCAATATGAGGGGGACCTCGTCAGCCGCTTGGGCATGCATGCAAGCGCGGTCCTTCGACTCGGCCTTGAGGAGGGAAGGACCTACCTTCAAGTCCTGAAGATGAGGCTGGATAAGTTCTCGCCGAACAAGATTGAGCTCCTGATCGACGAACGGGGGCTTAAGGTGAGATAGGGGGCAGCGACTGAGTTTTAAGGGGCATCGAAATTCAATATGCGACAGTACGAACCTTCCTTATTGCAACTACTGTATAGAATCCACTATATATGGTGAGTCCCGTACTTGTGACATTGTGAAGTAGTCTTATAATATCTTTTCTTTCAGCCAGTACTTGGCATCTCTTTTCTCGATCATACTATCCGAACTCAGGCCAGAGAGAATATTCTTTATTCCTAAAGATACAAAAACCCTTATAGTTTCTCTATCAGTGCGGATTTCATGAGCGATTCCAAGTACTTATGCAGCAACTCGAAACTGAGGTTTCCCTGGTACATCAGCTGTGTCTTCTTTACGCCTTGCTCGGCTATACCGAGCATCGAGGCCTCGATCTCTATCTTATTCCTATTTGTAGAGTGCCATAATTAATGACACACTTTGTTGACAGAGATAATGACACTGTTCTGGTCGATCATCTTCGCCGCCCTCTGAAGTATTTCTTATCGTCGTAGATCGATGCTGGTGTCTTCCACCCCAGAGCCTGCAGTCTTCTCCAATGATTGTAATTCCTGTCGAACTTCCTCAGCTCCCTTCTGAAGTGGGCTAGGGAAGAGAACCTGACCTGCGTTATCAGCTCCCTCCATAACGCCTTGTGATACCCCTCTATCTTTCCCCTCCCCCTGGGATGATAGGGCCTGCCGAAGATGAGCTTGATCCCATGCTTACTCGCCTCCCCCTTGAACTCCTTCGCAATGAACTGCCTTGCGTTGTCGAGGTAGATCTCCCTCGGCGCCCTCCCCTTTCCGAGGGCGAGGCGCAAGGAGCCTATGGCTTCTTTGGATCCCTTGTGGAGGCATGCCTCGGATGCTATCCTGTAGCGCGAGCGGTCGTCGATGAACCCCGTCAAATACACCTTCCCGACGCCTTTGATGCGGAACTGGAAGGCGTCGCACTGCCACATGCTATCGACGCATCTCCTCTGGAATCGCTTGCACGGTTGGGGCTTCGCCTTGATCCTCACCAGCATACCATGGCGCTTTATGACACGATGCACCGTCCTCCAGTGACAGGGCAGATCGTACTGATACTTGATGCGCCTAGCTCCCCATGAGGGGTGCTCATGCTTAAGGCTCAGAATTCTGTCCTCTACTCCCCTGGGAATCGTGTTCCTTCCGCGAGCCGGTCCCGGCCTCCTGGGCTCAAGCCCTCGCGGTCCGCCGTTCCTGTATGCCCTGATCCACCGCCTGAACGTACGTATAGATATGTCGTATAGCGAGCATACCTCCCGTGGTTGTTTGCTGGCTTCGAGATAGAGGAGCGCCGCCTTGATCCTCTCTGCGAGAGTTCCCTTCGCCATGCCCTCACATTGGGCCGCTTCATAGATGTAGTGTCATTAATTGTGGCACGCTTTAGTGCCATTATCTATGTCACTCTACACCTATTCTTTCGCCTGACCCTTTTCACCAAAATGGAGTCCACTTTAGCCTACCGCGAGGATTATGTCTTCCATCTGATGTCTTGCCGTTCCTTGATTGTTTTATTGAGCAAAGACAATATTACATCTGATATCGGTATGGGTACCGCGCAACTTTGCCTAAGCCATAACATCCTTATCTAGCAAGGGAAAGGTTTGGGCGTACAAAGTTCAAGCCACAGGATGTAGTTCGGATTGTTGGCTTTGGGGCTTTTTAAAAGTAAAAGAGGAATAGAAGCATGATGGCATATTAAGTTTTAGAGGAAGCTTGTGTCTGAATAAGCAGAGGTATATGGCAGTAATGACTAGCCGTGATAAGCTTCATTCTTTAAGTGATTTAATCTCTATATACAAGAGCCCTGAAATTATCTATCTCCCGGCAGAGGCTATCAACTTAATCATAGTGTGGGGGACGGCACCCTAAAGCTATAATAATTATTGGATTGACGAAGAATAGCAATATTACCCCTGTGATCGCGAGAGCTATCGTGAGCCTCTTCCCCGTGTTGCCGTTTCTCGTAACCCAGATATTTTGCCTCCTTATCGTCAAGGCCGCATACCAGGACATGGGGATCATTACGATGTTGCTGACTAGGGCTTGGGGGATCAGATAGGTGAAGGAGATGGGCCTCCCATAGTAGATGATCTGCCGGAATGCAGTCACCAGTGTTATGCCGACCAAGGTGATGAGGGGAACCATCCACATGCCCCAGCCCTTAAGGGCCGGGGGCAGCGGGAAGAATAGCAGGTCCAGCATTATCGCAGCTATCAGTAGGAAAGGACCGGTGTAGTAAGTGAAGCAATGATACCAGTAGGGGAATGAGGGATGCACCCCTTCCTTCACGTCTTTTAGCCAGAACTTGGTGCCACTCCGCCTCCATCTGAGTTGTTGGCGAACGTATTCATTCAACGCAGGAGGAGCTGCGACCGTGCACTTCGCGGTTTCCTGTATGACTGTCTTGAGGTGCCTCTTGTGCGCCTCCCTCGTGAGCATCCTGTCATCCCCTATCTCGCTCCTAACGCCTAGCCACATATCATCCAGGAATTTCCCCTTTAAATTCATGAGGTAACCCCTCCTCCAGGCGTTGCATCGGCCATCCACGACGACCAGGCCGCCATCCATCGCCTCATTGCGTATCGTCATATTGCCCTCGACGGTCCTTGAGAGGTGATGTGCCAATCCAGAGCCGGTGCGAAAGGCCGAATGTGCTGAAGCTACCCCGACCACTTCGGGATCATCGAATGGCTTGAGCAGCTCGTCTATACAATTGGGAGCCAATATCACATCGGAATCGACTTGTACGATGTATTCATTTCGGGCGATTTCCCAGGCCGAGGCAAGGGCCCTCCTCTTCATAACTTGACCTGGATGGGCTAGGATCTCCGCACCGTGTCTACTTGCGATTTCGATTAGCTTCTCGTCATTGCTGTCTATCGAGAGGATGATCTGGTCAGGACCGTTGGCAGTTATGGACTCCATGCAATCCCCGAATAGTTTGTAATCCTCCAGGTGGACAGGCACTACCACGGTCGCCTTCTTCTTCACATCGCCCTTGTACGTTTTGTACCGGCGAGAGAGCGACTTTACCATCACGGTAGGCAGTACGACGTAGAGGATGAAGAAGAAGACGAGGACATGCCAATAATGATACATGATCAGGGATATGAATTGAAGTATCTCGATTAACAACCTCTATCAACCTCCCGATAGCTTTTTGTTGTATGCCTCCACAACCTCGAATATGAGTAGATTGAGCTGCCTCGATCTGAAAACTTCTATGAGCTGCCTCAGATCCTTCGGCAGGCACTTCCCTCCGAAAGGGACGCCGAAGAACCTGGTCCCCCAGTTCCCTCCCTCATAGTCTCCTATCGTCTTATCGGTCTCTACGATCTTGGCCAGTTCCTTCACGTCCAAATCCAATGCGCCACACAGCTCATCCATCTCGTTCCAGAAAGTTATGACGGTTGAACGCAACGCATTCACGGCGAGTTTTGCCAGCTCGCTCATGGTTGGGGTCGTTACGATCAGTGGCCTGTTCAAGGGTGAATAGAGGTCGACAAGGGTCTTCGCATGCGCCCCACAGCACGCTCCTATCATGATCCGGCTTGGATTCAGCGAGTCCTCTATGCTCGAGTCCTGCCTGAAGAACTCGGGATTATGGCAGATGTGCATGTTGAGTTTTGTCATCAGATCATCGGTTGTGCCTGGCTTGACCGTGCTTTTGATTACGATAAGACTTGAAGGCTTCATGGAACTTAGTTTCTCCATCACGTTGGGGACCTCGGACTCCGGCGTGCAGACGAAGGTCAGATCCGAATCGACGTATTCACTGCTTCTCTTGATTGTGGATGAATCCCTCCCCTTACTCTCATCGGGATCTACGCCTGTGATGTCCTCATGCCCAAGATACTTCAACAAGGCAGCTTGTGCCATACCAACCGTTCCCAAACCGATGATCTGAACTTTCATTATCGGCATCGAGTATTATAACTGCATATATATCTGCTTGCTAGGCGTAATAGAAGCTACTTCTATATGCATTCACTAGAAACCATACTAAATCCTGCATCATCTATCTTGGACATCTTGCAGCATAGCATGGTCGGGTAAGAGCTATTAATACAGTAATGCCAGCTTCGACTATATCCATAGAAATACCCGAGATTCATCTGCTGCCTATCTTGAAATAAAGTGAATCGATCTATCACTCAGTTGGAGCGCAAACTCCAAGTGAAATACCAATAACATGATAGTACCACCACAGGTAGAGACGACAGTAATGGCATCTACGAATCGCAACATATACCTACATCATGAGCCTCTTGTAAGAATCGGGTGACAATTATCCTGCGTCTTTGTTTTAGAATGAACTGGCATCAATATTGGCATTTGTACCTCGGTCATGTCCTCAACTATGTTCCCTAGTACTTCGGTGAGGGATGGCTCACCGTCGCCTTACTATGTGAATGTTCGCAATCGTTCCATGTCTGTCTTAGGATGTACTGACAGACCTAGAATAATCTCCTCCATTCTCACAAAATAGACTGATGCGATGCTTGCTCGCAGGCAAAGGTTGATCCAACTTCTAACGTTGTATACCGTCCTATTCGGAATGCCTTGGACCCAACCTATGTCCGTTGCCGTCTTTCATCAAGATAAATCGGATACATCGAGGTGGAGCACCGAAACTTATGCTGACGTGAACGACGGATATCTACCAATGTCGGCCTTCATCATAGAATCGACATGTCCTTTATCCTCTGGAGCCTCTCCGCAAATTCTAGATCGCCTCACTATCTCATTGCCAGTTGCAGAATACGATCCAAGCTCGAAAAAGATGGTAGTCCACGCACTAAGCTTGTACAAGTACCATATGAGCGGATTTTCCTTCAAGGGGGCCTTCATCGGTGCCTCCGTCGCCTCCGATGAATACAATGAGCTAGCCGTGTTCGCCGCATCCGATATAGCAACTTTCAGGGGACAGGAATTCGGTTTCAGGCTGAGTCTAAGGGACAACCAACTTTACGGCTACGTTCAAGATGGCAAGTTCTTTAAGAACGTCAGGCTGATGAATGGAGATAAACAACAGCATGTATTTGAAGTAAATTACGAAAGTACCGGAACCACATGTACATTCCATTGGTTCGTAGATGGAATAATTATGGGTTCATATGCATACAACTCATCCATATCATTTAAAAATTTCAAATATAATATCATTGGTACCACGCACAGGAAGGAAGGGGGATGGAGTTCTAAAGGACTGGAACTTATTATAGGAAAGATTCTTATCAATACAACTTTGAGACAAATATTATATGGGATATGAGAACTGGATAAGGCGCATCAAGGCCTACATAAACAATAATTTGAGGAATGTCAAATAATAACACCTAAAGTGGAAGCTGACTTTAATTGATAAAACCCATGGATTGTAAGATATAATCGACTTTCAATAATTTAAATGCCAAAGTCGAAACAAAATCATCAAATGTCACACAATATACAATGTCTTCTCCTGATCAATATACAATAAAGTAATGAGTACATTCACATACGATGGACCTGATTACGCCCAAGCCATGTATTACATCATCTGTACAACGCATCGAAAAGGGGCCGGCTAGAGTAGTAAAGGGTTAAAGCTTATCGTCAGGGATATTACGATAGATGAATTTTACTGAGGTTAAAAAGATAATAACCAGGAAGTATTTATTGTATGTATCATTCAGAAGTAGAGGATGCCGTTAAATAATCCTCTTAATCTTATAGGAATAGACTAAATCGTAGCTCCACAGTTGTAGCAGTTGAGAGAACTTTCTAGATTTACAAACTGGCACCTTGGGCACCTCTTTACCATAAGCATGGTTGCTGCTTCTAGGGTTCTAACCTCAGGCTTAGCGGCACCACCCTCATATGGTTTTATGGAAGGTTCACTAGCCCTCGCCTCAGCCCTCACTGGCTTAATGGATTGGTCATCCTGAGGCCTAGTTACGGTGGTACTGGAGGTATATTGACCCAAGCGTTCTGAGTTTTCATTTATACCGTTTATGATGTCACTTATACTCTTCTTTGTCTCCTCGTTCTCGGTCAGTTTGTCTAGGATCATCTGTTTGGCAAACGCGTACTTGTTAACAAGTATCAAGCCAATGTCATATCTGACTTCTAGGAGTTCGAGCTGATGCCTCAGCCCTTTATTTTCATCGTCTATCTCCTCGGCCATGCTAACGGCTGCCGAGAGCAGCTCCCTATTATCGCGCGCTATGACCTCTGCCTTTTCCCTAAGATCCTCGAAGGCCTCTCCATAAGCTGAGTCACTGACTCTACCTTCAGTCCTAAGTTCAGCCAGCTTCTCAGCGTGTTCGACGAGTGAATTAATCAGCATACCGAGTACATTTAACTCATACATCAATTCCATATTGCGGGAGGTATCCAAGGCCAAAGGGCTTTCACTATCTCGAGTTCAAAGGCTTAATCAGCTGTATACATCCTTCTCCTAAGAAAACTAGCCTTGGCTTCTAACGGCAGATCATGATGAGACATAATGGAATACCGGTCGATGCGTATCATATTGCTTCCTTGATGCTTATTCAAATGCGAGGACCTTTGATCTAGGTATGATGATTAAAGGTATCCGACTTCTTGGAAGAACTCGATTAAATTCATAACGATATCGTTATCCAAGTTAATCTTGTATTTTAAGGGATTAATTTTTTGTTCCTCAACCCAGCCAAGCTCTACAAGGACTTTCAAGTTATCAACTATGTGATCCCACTTGAGATTGGTTCGCTGCCCAATAGCGTATCTCGTCAATCCCCCGCGTTCCCTTGCCAATAGCTGGAGGATCTTAATGCGTCCTACGCTGCCCAGGCCTGCCTCGACGATCCCAGCAACTGGCCTCTTCTTGGCATTCATCTCAGGGTTTGAGGTGCATATACGGCTATTAGGCATTACCATTCACGGACTTCCAGGTATGATTAGAAAAACGATCCCTGTGCTTGAAAAGATCAATCCTCAAGGCATGGGCGTGAGGGATCTCGTTACATACGTATTGGTTCCCGTTGATTATGACACAGAGGATCCTTTGAGGGCACTGTATCAAGAGCATATGGTTTTTCAATCTTCCCTTTTGACCTCGACCTTTACCTCCCTTGCCAATCTGACGCCTAATCCCCCGATCTTACTCCCGGCAGAAGCTACGAAAACCATCAAGATGCTCCAAAGGCTCATATTCACTACCTTGCTCACCTGATCCCCGGGAATTAACTCCACTTCGATCGGTTGACCTCCCTCGCCCACTGAGGGCATTTGGAAATCTATGCTGTCCATCCTGAATATCGGAGGCGGGGACATGCCTCCCGTGAAGACGCTGGACATTAAATAGACACTGATGATCACCATGGCCAATCCTGCGATGAGCAGCCCATATCCGACTGCCTTATCCCTCTTTAACCTCGCTCCCAACGTTTCATCCATCGCATCTCTCTTCCCTAACGCACTCATTCCCTTTCCCTTCCTCCGTTCCTGATGAACTCAGCCTCATCTTGGAAGATCCAGGACAGAAATCCAACCACTACCGTTACAATGACAACTATGACGATATCGATTATCATAGCGACTTCCATTTTGTGTATTTCAAACATCGGTATTAAGACTAATGTAACGCTTCTCTAGGCGGCAAGGTTACATTAAGGCCATATTTCTTTAATGTATCAGTCGAAGGCCATTGATAGAGATAACCCAGCTCACCCGCTGTTTCGGGAGCACTGTCGCCGTTGATAATTTGACACTGAGTGTCGGCTCCGGTGAGATACTGGGCCTCGTGGGGCCTAACGGGGCAGGCAAGACAACAACCCTCAGGTTACTTGCGACGCTCCTAAGGCCCACGAGTGGAACTGCCCTCGTTGAGGGATACGACATCGTTCGAGAGCCCGAGCGCATAAGATCGATTGTGGGGGTCGTCGGCGACAATCAGGCATTGTATGATCGTTTGACGATATACGAGAATCTCGACTTCATCGGGAAAATGTATCATGTGCCGGATCAGGAAAGGGCAGAGAGGATCGAGGAGCTTTTGGATGCCTATGGCCTGTGGGAGCGGAGGTCATGTAGGGTTGGCACACTCTCAAAGGGTTTAAAGCAGAGGATCTCCATAGTTAGGGCACTCATCCATGATCCCCGCGTTCTATTGCTGGATGAGCCCACTGCCAATCTTGATCCACCCACATCCCTGAAGACCAGGAAATTACTGGCTCATAGGGATGGAAAGGCGATCATCATCTCGACGCATAACCTGAGGGAAGCCGAGAAAATATGCGACACGATAGTCGTAATGCACGAGGGCAGGGCGGTCGCGGCGGGGGCCGCCTCAGAGCTCGTTCGGAAGTTCGGGAGCACTCAGGCCATCGTTATCAGGGCCAAGGGCCTCTCTCCCGATCAGAGGCGGGACATCGAGAAGGCCATGCATCCCAACGATGTCGCCTTCAAGGAGAATGCGATCGTGATCTCGATCAAGGATTATGATGCCAACGCAACCGAAGTCATAAGGAAGATGTTGGAGCTTGGGATCGATGTCCTGGAGGCACATCAGGCAAGGCCCGAGCTCGAAGAGGTGCTCGTGAAGATCATCGAGGAGGCATAGGATTGCGAGGAGACATAATAACCATCGTTGAGAAGGACATGCGCGAATTCAAGGGAACAAAACAGATATGGATACCCGTGATACTACTTCCGCTCCTCGTCTCAATCAGTCTCCCGGTCACGGTGGCATTCATACCTTCTGCGATGACCGCGTCGGGCGCCATCCCAGAGGTCCCTGCAGGGCTCCTCAAAAACATACCGGATGAGATGCGACTTGCGCTCAATAGCCTACAGAAGGATGAGCAGCTTGCCTTCCTATTCATAGCCTACTACTTCGCCCCGACGTTCCTCGTCGTACCACTCGCCATACCGGCCGTGCTCTGCGCTGACAGCTTCGCCGGTGAAAAGGAGAGGAAGACCATAGAGGCCATCCTCGCCACCCCGATAAGTGACTCTGAGCTACTCGTAGGGAAGATGATCTTGCCTCTTGTCGCCTCCCTTTCCTCATCCTACCTCGCATTCACGATTTACTCCTATCTGACTAATGTACTCATCTTCCATCGATTTATCTTTCCAACGGGCTCATGGATCCTGATAATGTCCTTCCTGGTCCCCGCACTCACGTTCTTCAGCGTCGGGACGATGATCATCATCTCCGCGAGGTCGAAGGGCTTCAGGGAAGCGCAGCAGATGGGCGGAATGATCGTACTACCTGTATTCGTGCTGTTGGTCACACAGCTGCTTGGGATCATGAGCATGACGGGCCAAGGCCTTGTTAGCACTTCGATAGTTCTTTTAACTCTGGATGTTTTGCTCCTCAAGTATGGTTCAAGGACATATAATAGGGACCATCTCATGTCCAACTCTTAACATATTAGAAATGCTGCCTGAATGATTGTTTCGCGTATGCCCTGGCGTCGGATTTCCTTAGCGTGGTAAAATCAGCGAATCCTATGAAAATCCCTCGATTCCATTCTACTACGCTATTTCACTGATATAGTCATTGACTATCGATTCTACTTCATGATCTTTCATCAGGCGATGCTGTGGTGACAACACTAAATGCACTATCAGGGATACCTTCCATTGCTCCAGCGTTTGAGGCTTACCCCTCATCATTATTGCCCTTCTGCAGACAGGGCATGTAACGTATGGAATAGATTTTTCCTCTATGTTAGACAGGTTCGATCTACCTTTCGCATATCGGACATTCCCAATCGATTTCTTCTCTTTCAGGATGCGGCTTGTCATCCCCCTCTGGTCCGAAGAAGTCATGCCAAATGATGCATTCCTTCTCAAAGGCAGCCTTAGGAGAGTTAAAATATCGAAATTTAAAGAGAGCGTAATTCTTGCCGACCCATTGTTTAAGTCTCTGATTTATGTTATCAGATCTGCCAATATGCTGAACATAAAACATGTCTTCCTCAACGTAACCTAGAGCATATACCCCTGGCGTTGTTGATGCTACAACCTTATCGATAGTTTCATAATCTACTAAATACGGCCCCCTCAAACCTGTCTCCGGCATACCTTATCCGCAGTCACATTGACTTATTACATAGGTTATAAATCTTGTATTGGGACTTTTAATTTTACATTGTCTGTTTACATCGATTGTAATTATTATATCCTTATTTAGGTATTTGTCCCAAATGAATGCGCACTCCGATATATGAGTTCTTGGTCTTGGAAGAGAACGAGGACATCTATGTCCGAGCCCTCGTCATAGTCTTCCCTCGCACGGCTTCCATAGAGGGAGATGTAGATGACACCCTTGGAAACTGGCTGGACAGGAGGACTTGCGGGTTTAGGGTTGGCAGTCCTTTGATAGACGTGACGGGCTTCGCCGTCGAGCCGCAACACTTCGAGATCGGAGACGCCATACGCATGAGCCTCGACGTGAGGAATGCCAGTTCCGTAACGGTCTCCGGGAGGTGCATATTCATAGTCAGGGAGGCGGGAAAGGAGGTCGAGAGTTTATACAACAACTTCACCTCGTTAGCTCCGGGCGAATCTTTGAGGTTCAGCTCGACTTGGAATTCTTCTTCAGCAAAGAAGGGTATGATATATTACGTCACAGGATATGTCTTCTATGAGAGCCGGACAACCTCTCCGATGGTAGCCATTATAAGCACGAACCTGTTTCCAGTGGCAAGTTTCAACTATTCGCCAACAAAGGTTGGCTTGGGAGAGAATGTTGCGTTCGACGCGTCAGACTCGAACGACCCTGACGGAAACATTGCATCCTACAGGTGGAGCTTTGGAGATGGGGGAGAGGGCTTTAGCGCTAATACAACGCACGCCTACTATGGGCTTGGCAGTTACGAGATTGTCCTGAACGTCACTGACAATGAGGGCGCAAGCAGCACGTCAAGGCAGGTCCTGACGATCGTAAAGTCCTACACCCTGAATGTCTCCTCGAACGTCCAGGTCGTCATCGGCGGTTCTGGCAGTTACAAGGAGGGCGACGAGGTCGAGCTTTCGGCGCCCGCCTCGGTGAGCATGCCTGGGATAGTTGGCTTGCTTGGCGCCAGGTACGCATTCAAGGAGTGGATCGGGGAGCTGAACTCCACCGAGGAAACCGTCACGCTGGTTTTCTCCGGGTATAGGCCGATGCTGGAGATGAGGGCCGTCTACGCCGAGGACTACACCGGAGCGATCATCGTTGCCTCGGTTGCTATCGTGGCAGTAGTCGCAATTGCAGCGATCTCCCTGCGCAAGAGGGGGAGGGGCAGGCTCCCCAAACCGCCTGAGGTTCCCCCTCCACCTCCTCCCACTGGCGAGAAGGCTCAAGGCTAGAAGGGCATTGCTACTAAAATATTCTATGATGTTTGTATGACTCCCGAGTGCTATCCTTACTACGTGAATGTAATGCACAACAATCCTCTTTGAGATGTAAAGCTAGAATGCCCTGATGCGTATTACAATAAGACTCTATGGGTAATTCCCATCGTCTAGTTAGCCCTTTAAGATTGCTTAGACTTAAATATGTTGATAAAGTATGACGTTAATGGGTGGCAAGTAAAAGGGCATCTGGTTAGGAATTCATGGCCATTTGTCCTCGATTTTATCCTCCTCTCCCCCCACCTTGCCACCTACTGAAATTCGATATGTATTATTGTAATATAACTTACTTTAAAATATAGCTTTATAGGTAGACTTATAGGCTCATTTATTTTCAAATCCTTTATAAGCCTCAACGATGAAATGTAACAAGCTTATATTTTGACGACGACTTTAAAACCTTTGTATTCCCCGATTCATTTCCTAGGGTCCATTTCCATAAGTGTGAGTTAAATATACAGGATCTTCGATGCATCGAACTGAGTCAGGGAATCCAATCCCACATTCGGTCCCATAACTAGGTTATAATAAAAGCGAAAAGAGGACGAACATCAACAGTATCATCTATGCATGGCCTTCTTTTATTCACTTGATGATGAAGGCGATGGGCTCGAACTCAGGGAGCTCGGCGAAGTACGCTTACTTGGTGCTGGGATTATAGAGTGCGGGCCTCTCAATTATCCATTCGGCCGAACTCCCTCGTGTCCATGACCAGGCACTAGACGAAGAGGTCAAATAACTATCTCTCTTTTGTATTACGCCTTTGCCGGATCGCTTTGAGATAGATTGAAGACGATGGCAAGCTGGTTCCCATTATGTAACTGAGGACGTGGTCGGAGATGGCCCAAAGTATCCCGAGATCTCGACCAACCACGCAACAAGGATGAATTTATCGCGGCCCATTCACATGTTTGGCGAGCAAAGTTTAAGAGCCTAACTTGTAGAGTCTTCTGTAACGGGGAGGCCTGAGCCATGAGGGAAATGGGGATTATAATCAAACCAATCCGTCTAGGTAAAAGCCTTTATCTCCTAGTGCCATCACAGATTGCTAGAGCTATAGGCATCACAGAGGACGTACGATTTACCTTTAGCCTTGGCCACGGTAAGCGCATTATTGTGATATATGAGGCGATTAAAGGCTAAGAATACCTGTTCGTCCACCTCTCGCTCGAACCTCATTTCGAATGTCCTAGAAGGCCACAGTGAGTCTATCGTATCGGTCATCCCCCCTAGATATGGCCTACCTAACCAAGCTCAATGAGGATGCGGCGAAAAAGCTTAACTTTGTTGGGATCGGCAGGCTGTACGTATGTACCTATATGAGATCATTGCCCTCATAGCCTCCTTATCCCTTCTATCATACGCTTCCGTTGAGGATATTAAGAAGAGGGAGATATCGGACAAGGTCTGGCTAGTCTACCTCCTTTTTGGCATCCTTGTGCGCTTCATGGATATGGTGACCAATCCAACGATCGATCACGCAATCGACATTTTGATATCAATGGGATTGCCGACCGGGCTCTTCCTCCTAATGTATTATCTGGGGCTCTTATTCGGAGGAGCTGATGCCAAGGCCTTCATATGCATAGCCCTGACAACTCCAAAGCCGCTGACCTCTTCACCGATAATGAGTGGCTACCTTCTGCCCTTCTATTCGATATCGATATTCGACAACGCCATACTCCTCTCCCTCGCGACGATCCCACTGAATTTGGCATACAACGTATCCTGGCTCCTAACCGGGCACTCACTTTTCGATGGACTCGAGAAGGAACCCATAACCAAGAAAGTCATCGCCTTCTTCACATGCAGGAAGGTTAGGGCTTCAGTTGTAAAGTCAAGTCCCAACTTCCATACAGCTGAAGAGCAGTTCCAAGAACCCGATGGCACCAAGCGCAGACGCATCAAGCTGATGATCAGGTTATCTGAAGGTGAAGAAGACGAAGCCATCCCCGATGCCGAATATATACTCGCCCACTACTATCTCCCCCTGATCGTCTTCGTTACATTAGGGTTCATAGCATCCATATTCATAGGTGACATAATCGTGCTCATCGTCCAAATCATCGTGACTCCCTTCATATGATCTAATTAACTACCCAATAGATTAAGAGATGATTAGGGTCATCATCGAGATTGTACAGAATGCGCTATCCGAACATGAAACTCACGCCTATGAAGGGAACCGTGAAGAACGTCAGCAGGCTGAAGATCGATAGGTATAGCGCGTGCTTAAAGCCTGCAGATACCCTCTCAGAGCTTATCTTCCCGGCTACTAAGCCCATCAGGTAAACGTGAAAGATCAGAGGCGGCAAGATCAAATTGGCGAAGTATGAGAAGGAGAGCGCCTTCCCGGCGATGCCCAAGACGGACCTTGCATAGGTTAGGAAGATCACGCTGAATACTATCAGTATGCCTGCACCGACGTAAGGTACGATCATCAATGGCCTCAGCTGCATGCGCTTCTCCTTCTCCATCGACATATTCATCTCGCAGAATTCCGCCAGGGTCTCCAGCGTCTCCGGCGTACCTCCGCCGACGTGTATCGCATCCACGAGGAGGAACATGTTGATCTTCGCCAACCACGATTTGACCCTCCTATCGAAAGTGGCGAAGATGTTCTCGAAGCTGAAACCCCAGCCGAGCTGCCTCGATATCACTACCAAGTGCTTCGACAGCCTGCCATAATTGCGTTTTGAGAGATTCCTTATACATTTCTCAGGACTCAGTCCAGATTTCCTAACCTCAACGAGATCCCTCATGAAATTGGTGACTCCAAACTCGATTCCCTTCTCCTCATTTGATATCTTGATCTCCATGATCGCGGGAGGGAGAGTACCGATAATCATGGCCAGGCAGAGGCCTATGGCTGGCTCAAAGCCCGTCTCCAGGTTCATGACCCTCCTTGCTAGGAACTCAACGAACATCGCTAAGATGCTAAACGGTGGCAAGGATCTCAGGAAATTAAAGGCGGCTATGAATGGGAAGAACATCCCAAATGCCAGGAAGAACATTAGGGGCAAGCTGGTGAGGAATATCTTGTAGACCCTGTTATCCTGTGAGGGATACTTTGGCTGAGACAGGTCCATTATCAACAGGTAGAGTATCGAGATCATCGGGAGAAGGATATAGCCGAAAAAAATGAAGACGGATTCGGTGAAGAGGGGCGTTGAGAGGTAGTCCTGTAACGTTAGGGACACTATGAAGATAGAATAAAGCCCAAGTGCCAGAAGGATGGCGAACGTCGCGTAGATCTCGGTGAATGAGGCGGCCCTCTCCGATACGACCTTAACCCTAGTGAGCCTATCCTTGAATAGGACCTCGCTTCGCCTTATGAGGTAGTGCGTCACGTCGCCACCTGAGCGCAATGTAGAGGCATATCCCAAGAGTAGCTCCCTGAAGTCCTTCGATGGAACCGAGGCGGCGGATATCTCTATGGCCGATACGGGATCGAGTCCAAGCCCCCTCACGTCGATGTCAAGGATCTTGGACATCTTCGAAAGATTGGGCATTAGGGGAGCATCCTTCAGCCTTTGGAAGCTCACATAAGGCGATACTCCCCCCGTAGCCATGACGGTAGTATATGCCGAAGCATAGGGTACCTCAGCATCGAAGCTCTGTGATCTGCTCGAAGCCTTCGACTTGGGATAGACCTTACCCATGCCAAGGATTATGAACGGCGCAAGGATGAAAAGAAGGATGTAGGGGAATATCGGTATAAGTTTAAGATAGAAGATCAAGAGGAAAGAGGCTGCGGCACCTGAGATCGTCGATACTAATACCGAGAAGGCAACGGTCGAGGCATAGGCCTCGGGATAGATGCGGATGTCCGCCTCCTGCAAGTCCCTTGCCAGGTTGCCATAAAGCATTTTAATCCAAGAGGCCATCCACTTGAAGCTCCCGTAACAGAAACCTGAGAACGTCAAGCCTCTCTCACCATGCAGATGAAATCCTGTCATAAGGATATTATTTAAAAGTTTACAACCGACCTGGCCTCAAGATTCATTGAGATCTGAACTTCATTTCCAATTTAATCACATTAATAGACGGTAGACGAAGTTCATTACGTTAATAGTGCACTAAAATAATTTAACGTATTATATTATTTGCCATTAGTATTTTCTTTGGAAATAATTGATGTCAAATATATAATTGGGAAAATCCATCGAAAGGCTACGTTCATTTTTTTTGGTAACGCAAAGCTTAAGGAGTGATTCCATCTTGCTGAGGTGTGCAACAAGTAAGCAAGACCGAAACCAAGGATGCGAAGACCGTAGTTAAGGAAGAGAAGAAGGAGGGGAAAAAGAAGGAGGAGAAAAAGCAAAAGGAAGTCGAAAAGGAAGAGGAATCAAAGAAGACCGAAGTCAAGCAAGATGCCATTTTCATGCCGTTGCCCCCTGATGGACAGATTATCGAATCCTATTGGATTAAGGAGCCCTATTCAAGGATACATATCACATCCATACCCGATAGGGGCGGTGCCTATGGCTACTACGTAGAGGAAGTTCAGCTGAACCCAGATGAGAGTAAAGCCCTCAACACGCTCATAGACATCCTCGGCAAGGAACTCGAACCGCCCGAGACCAGCGATGTGGATGCGAAGCTGCACATCGTCAAGGAATCCAGGCGTTTGATGAAGAAGTATAGATCCGTCCTTGGAAGCATGTCCGATGAATCGTGGATGAAAATCGAGTACTACATCGAAAGGGACCTACTTGGTTTCGGACCAATAAACAGCATGATGCTCGATACCAAGATTGAGGATGTATCATGCGATGGGGTAGCCAAACCAGTTTACGTCTGGCATAGGAAGTACGAGAGTCTCCCGTC
>Ga0315312_1000497_pt1 | contig 45133 bp, 48 predicted proteins | sample TDP7_MG_FD_203629 | JGI IMG/M metagenome (GOLD analysis project Ga0315312, IMG submission 203629) | Freshwater sediment microbial communities from Lake Towuti, South Sulawesi, Indonesia - TDP7 | ecosystem: Environmental > Aquatic > Freshwater > Lake > Sediment | place: Indonesia: South Sulawesi... | reverse complement strand
CAATGATAGTGCTTAACTTAAGCTTTCCCCTGGAAGGAGTCTACAGTGTTTGCCTCCACCTCATCATCTTATCTTTTATGCGGTCCTCTCACTCGATTCAGGTTGACTTAACCAACTTATACTGCATTGAGTCGATATTAGCTCGTGCACTGCTTTAGATGTGTGAGGCCTTCTTAGAACTTTTGCAAATATAATCGCTTCTTTGCTATGTCTAAATTTGTATTGACCGTCCCCATTGATTATCGATTTTACCAGAACTACTTTAACAGGCCTTCCCATAGACCCTTCAAATAAGGCTTTAGCCCATCCGCGAGAGCAGTTGCAGTATGTGCCCGAAAATTTTCCCTTGGGGATCTTGTTTATCTGAGAACAGTAACATTTGGGATAGATGATATAGATCTTACCACCTTCTCTGTGCTGACGTATACGTCCCTCTAAGGGTGTAGCCTGCGCCATCGATCACGACATTATCTCTTTGGACAATGATGGGGAGGTAATTGCTACCCGTAAAGGCGTATGTGACATTGTCAACGCTAGTTATCCATGCAGTTGACGGAAAAATACTACCATCCGTTCTGATTTAAATGGTTCCACTTACCTTGTGGTTGCTTACAGCAAGCTGAGGAATCATTGTCAAGGCCGTGACCCAGTAGATGGTCCTCATCTACCCATCTATATCCTAGTGTCATTGTCTTACTACGATAATATCAAGCTAATATCTTAGGTGAATCTTCTTAACTCCTTCCCAGATGGCTCGGTTATATTAATCCTCGATTTAACATCCCCTCGATGTAGAGCATCGTTGATGATCCTCATTACCTCCTCACCTACCTCAATGGTTACATTAATATCCTCATCACTGTGTGAGAAACTTATGTATGCCGGTCCGCCCTTCCTGTATAAAATACCCCTTCTGGCGTTTTCCTGAAGCCAGAGTAACATCAGATTCTCTGCCAGTCCAGGATCATCAACTTTGAATCTATACATCGATATAGGTGGATATCCGCCCCACTCCATTGGTATTCCTATCTCAGAGGCAAGCTTATTCATTGCATCCATGAACCTTTGTCCCTGCTTCCACAGATAGGCCTGGACCTTCTTCTCCTTGTATTCCTTAATAGCCGCGATAGATGCAGCCAAAGATAGAGTTTCACCTCCATGAGTGATGGACACCAGAAGATCCTTCATTTTTTCCATATACTCCTTCTTGCCGACAACAACCGATAGGGGCATACCTGCTGCGACGCCCTTCCCTATAACAGAAATGTCAGGTGTGATCTGGAAAAGTTCTTGAGCTCCTCCGAGTGCAAGTCTGAATCCAGTAACAATTTCATCGAAGATAAGGAGGGCTCCATGCTCCTCTGTGATTTCCTTAACCTTCCTTAGATAGCCCTCCTTTGGTTGATCCCAGTAGCTTATGGCCTCCATGACTATGCATGCGAACTCCCCTGGATGGTGCTCTAGGAGGGACGTCAACGAATCAGGAGAGTCAAAGTCATTATACTTGAACGGGTATACATAGTTCCTGAAAACAGCAGGTATACCATCGCCCGCAGGGGAAGGGGACATGCAGGCCCATGTGTCGTGCCAACCATGATAGCCATGTGTGGCTACTTTCTCGCGTCCAGTAAAGGCCCTTGCAACCCTTACCGCAGCCGATATAGCTTCAGCGCCAGTCTTGAAGAACCTGACCATCTCGGCACTAGGCACAACACTCTTGATGACTTCAGCTGCTTCAACCTCCACGGGATGTAGGAGGCCGAAGATGATACCTTTCTCAAGCTGAATCCTAATAGCATCATCAATGGCAGGATAACAATATCCAAGAGTGATGGGACCAAGCGCAAGAATATAATCTATATATTCATTGTTATCGATGTCCCAAACGTGACTTCCCTTTCCCCTCTGAACATATATTGGGTATGCACCGGGTACAAATTCAGATGGCCTTTTGCTTCCAGTCTGAGAACCACCTGGAATAATTTGGATAGCCTTCTCGAATAGTTTTACTGAATTCTCAATGTTAAATCTCTTGGTCATAGAAATGACCTTTTAGAATGGATAGAAGAATCTAACGATACTCGCCACTTCTACAAATAATAAAGCTATAATGGAACCAATGACAACTCCACTGGCTCCTGGCACGCCATAATCCTCGTAAATCTTACTTCCACCTATCCTAAATGTTACAATTTTTGCTACCCAAGCAACAAGGAAGGGCAGGGCTATACCCCACCAAGATCCGTCTCCACCGAAAGCCATGATGAAGCCTATAGGCTCCAAAGGAAATGATATAAACCTAGCGTGAAGGAAACTGAGAAGACCGACAATTAACATACCTAGTAGAACACTTGGCATCCATTCCACAGGGTTACCAGGCGATGGCAAACGGTCAACAGCTTCTGGATTATAACCACATCCGATTATATCTGAGCCTGCGTATCTTGAAATACCAGGAAGATAATTTATTCCAAACGTGTAGCCCATCCATACATAGGATATGAAGGTTATTATACTCGTTATTACAGTTGATCCAAATAGAACTTTAACAACATTTCTATTATTTACACCCATCAGACTTGCCATTCGAAATGACATAAAACCTGTCCATAGTCCAGGGCATCCATCTGTAGCTGAATCAGAACCCCAGTTTCGTGAAAAATGTGTGGATATAGTGATGTCTCTTGAAATAGTCGAAGGGACGTCTGGCCAAAGAAGCAATCTTTGGAAGAAGGTGCCTTTTGAAGAACCCCGCACAGGAACTCCCGCTAATCCAACTAAGCGCGTCTGTGCAAATAAGAAGACGAATGTAGATATAGGAATTATCATCGCAGCTGCTAGGCTTATCCCACAGAGTAGGAAAAGGGCTGTCACGAGAATAAAAGATATGACTAGTGTAAGATATGCTATCCTATATGACATGGGTTCTTCATTTTCATATTTATACAGATCTCCTTTACCTATAATCGCTCTAATTGTATTTAACAAATACTTCCTGTTGAGGATAAAGTAGAAAAGTGTTAATCCTACTAATCCTCCAACCTCTGCTAATGCTACTAGTCTAAGTGGTGCTTTTGTTGCTGTATATACATACCTACAGCATCCATTAACATTAACTAAGTCAGTATAATAACCTCCTATATACGTCACTTGAATAAGAATAAGGTACATTATCCAAAATATGAGGAAACTCTGTAGAATAGATATTGGTACAAGATAAGATAAGGCCATAACTATTGGATGTTTATTTAACATAGTTATGCCAACGATTCCAGCTAATGGGTGGGTGCCACCAGGGTTCAACCAAGAGCCATTTCCACACGTATCTATACGCCAACTATAAATATCTGGAAACCAGGGGAATATACCCGTTAATGATATAGGCATAGTGACACCTAGTCCTATAATTATACCTATGGTGAATGGTCTTCTTATTAATTGGCGATTTCCTTTAGACTCAGTTTGCATATTCTTTATAAGTTCATATGCTGGCAGTGTATGGGGGAAGGGAACCTTTTCGTTGTCAATCCATTGACGCCTGAATATCGTAGATATAGATATAAAGAAGAATTCCGACGATAAAGTAAGTATTATCCAGAAGCTGAAAAAAGGTATCCAGTCGATCCAAGGTATGCTAGTTGAACCATTAAATAACTGTATTATTAAATCAGCTCGGGGAACCATAAACTCGGGAAACATCAAATCAGCTCCTATAGGATTTGTTATTCTAGAGGCAAGCAAGCGTGTCAATATACAGCTTGGAAAGTATGAGCCTATGATATAGCCTATGGCCACTCCTGTAACATATATGTACGTTAAAGTCGCTGGACTGGCTTTATTTTTAAGAAGACCACTTCTTATTGCTAGAGTTTGTAAGGCTGAAAATATCATAAGTATGATGAATGGTGTACCAATTATATCCGGACCAGGAATAACTTGTGCTAGAATATTTGTACAATACGGGTATGGAACAAAAGCACACCATATATTGCCAAAAAAGCCTAATAACATAGAGATAAATATTATGAGAAACCATGGTATCCTCCCAGCCTTACCTGTAACTTCCATTCCTTTAATCCCCATTTATTTTTTTATATAGATATATATAAAGTTAACCATCATATATAGAACTTATGCCATTTCCTTCAGACATAAAACCCCCATATCCATATCCTACCCTAAAGAGCTAAGTACTATAATTAGTGGTCTGAAAAACTATGCTCTTCGTCCGCGACGCACCACCTCGTAAAGTCGTTATAGGAACAATGGTCTACGCGATGTGGGAGCAATATCCTGGGCTAGAAGCACGTCTACATACCCTTGTTAACTTTATCGACCAAATGGTTGCAGAGGCAAAGAAGAAGTTCAATACAACCCTTGATCTAGTCATCCTCCCTGAGGATGCTGTTACAGGAGAACCAGGCAACCAACTGGAGCTGACCTCCTTCACGCTTGAAGATGTTCTTGAAATTATGGGTGCCGCAGCCAGGAAGAACCACAGCTATGTGATCGTCCCCATGACCTTGGCCGAAGACCGGGGACGCGGCATCTATACCAACTCAAACATCCTGTTGGACCGAGAGGGTAAGGTGGCTGGAAATTATCGGAAAGTTCACCTCGATGCTATTATGGGTGCCAACAAACTCGAGGGGGGATTGATGCCGGGCAAGGGCTTCCCCGTCTTCGACTGCGATTTTGGCAAGCTGGGCATCCAGGTGTGCTTGGACATGGCCTTCGATGACGGTTGGGAGACCCTGGCCCACAAGGGGGCGGAGATCGTCGCTTGGCCCTCTCAGTGGTCCGCCACGGTCGAGCCGCGGTGTCGTGCCCACAAGTACAATTATTACATCGTCTCCTCAACTTGGAAGAACAACGCCTCGATCTTCGACCCGACAGGAAACATCATCGCGCAGACCACCGAGCCCTCAAGCGTTCTGGTCGAACAGATCGATCTCACGTATGCGCTCATCGACTGGCAACCGAAGCTCAAAAATGGAAAGGCGTTCGACGAGAGGTATGGAAAGGCCGTGGGATATCGCTACAGGGAGTCCGAGGACAGGGGGATCTTCTGGTCCAATGACCCAAAGACGCCGATCATGCAGATGGTGCGTGAGCTGGAGCTGGAGCTTCACGCCGATTACCTCGAACGCACCTGCCAGCTCCAAGACAGGATTCGTGGGGGCCCACCAAGCCTAGATTAGTTGCCGATTACGATGTAAAAAATGAATGAAGGCTTGCCTATTGTTTATCCATTGAGTGTATTGGTCAGTAAAATGCCTCGCAATGTATGATGAATCTTTAGCATACCTTTAAAATGTCTAGTCTAGTGACTTCTTATCCATTCATTAATTGTTTTCGTAATTACTTTTAAATTTGTATTCGGACATTCTGGTGAGATAGCACAACCAGGGCTTATGATGTTAACGCCCGCTTCAAGGTTCTCTATCACCTGTCTCTTAATTACCTCTGACTTTGCTCTTAACAGGTCATACGTGTTAATATTCCCCATTATTGTAAATTTCCCCTTCGATATGACCTTCATAATATGAGGTTTAATGGCCCAATCGAAGTTAAAGCAAGTAAGTCCAATAGTATCTAGTAGATGTAACCGTGGAGTAATATCTCCACATATGTGCATAACTGTCGGACCAGAAATATTTCCTACCATCCTTCTATGTGAATCTATGAGGAATCCTTCATGCATTCGAGGAGATAAAACATTTCCACCAGCCCCTCCCTCCCCAATCGCTAGCGCATCGATTCCCACTTCGAATTGTGCATTCCCACATGATATTAAAATATCTGTAGCGATATCCAAGAAGCGCTTGATCTTATCGGGTTCCCTAGCTAGCGTTATCATGGTTTGTTGGGTGCCATGCATTGCCAAAACCATTGAAAATGGTCCCATAACCTTCCCCAGCACAGCAATCTTATCTCCATACTTTTCCTTAGCTAGTCGAATGGCCTTTATATAAACTTGAATTGGCTCCTTGTCGAGAAGATCATCAGGAACAAAGGCATCATCAAGTGTAGTCCATGGATTTGAATTTACCATCGGAAGTTCCTTATTACTACCCCACCTTATTTGGCATCCTAAGGCTGCTGGTTCATTGAAATAATTGATAATGAATGTAACTGCATCAAAACCAAGAACCTCGTGATTAGCAAATAAAAGCCTTATTAATTTTTCAGGTTCGTGATGAACTTCGGGCATATGGCAGTTGGTTTTATCTTGAAGTTCAACCGTAGTTAATGCCGAAACGTGGGCTATGGGCGGTCGATCCGGCTCCTTTCCTTTTAATGCAGTAAGAAATCTATCTCGGGAATTCATTGATCCAGTCACTTCTATACTATGGGCAACATATCCATTTAAGTTTTCTTATTATAAACGCTACTATGATCACATCTGTATCGCTGGCTAGACTTTACTACAAGATGCAGCTCTACGTAAGAGCAGTGAAGCCAGCAGCGGATGTCTTGGTAGCCAAGGGTTTCCTAAACAGGCATCATATAGGAGACAAGGTTAGTTATGCTATATTACAAGAAGGTATTAATTTCGTCGAGTTTAAGAACCTAGTGAAGATAAGATAAGGAAGGGGTTGTGGAAGAATGATATGGTATTTTCCAATTGAGCATTGAACACTCTCAAACCATATCCTTCTCCCAGTGGTGCAGCTGCACCACCTATGTAGGGTCACATTATGGACTTTCACCGGGATATAGGGACCCACCCCAAATTTGGGATTAGTCCCACCAGGCCCATACCGGGGGGGAGAGAGATCACTCCTCTTTAAATTATGGAAGGCTATTTCAGATAATTTACATCGATGAATAACTCCACAACAAATTTACTGAGTATGTATTCTTCGAGACCAAGGCATCCGTGAAGCAAGCGTAGTGTGCCTTTCCATTCGTCTGAAGTCTTAGGTCCATTCATCTCTGAATCATTCAAGAAATAAACCGTAACGAAATATGCAGACACATGTTTTTGCCTGAGGAAATGAACATGAGCCAGCCTATTCGCATATTGGTAGAAAGTCTTTGACCAATCGAAGTCTGTTTTTGATCCAAGCTCTTTCTTGGTCCTGTTGAGGCTATTTTCTATTTGACGTTTTGAATGGGGATTTGTGGCTCTCAATGAGGAAATAAGCTCTGGAATGTGAGATTTAGCTTCAACCAGGAAAACCTTTTGAGATGAACTCTGGCCCATGCAATCCCAGTGAGGCCCACCTTTGGGCCAGAACTTCTTCAATTCCGGAACTAAGGCTGATAGCCCGAGCTTTTCCAAGAAAGCCTCATCGTGGTATTCTGCATATTTGTCCTTCTCTAGTGGAGATAGCCAATCTATCTTTTCATCTTGAGGAAGGTTCAAGCTCTTTTTCAGAAGTGCGTTTATAGTGCCAACATTCTCATTGATAAGTTTCTGGACCCATTTCTGGCTTCCTTTTTTTGCTTTCAACTTCAACCGCGTCTTAATTGGTTGACTACTTTATTTAATAAGTAGGTCAAATATAAACTCTCTCCTCTTTTACTATAAATATGATAATTAGTACTATAGAAATGCAGTGAATTGTATATAGAGACAGCCTCCTTAATTATTTGCAATGATGACAGACTTACATCGTATTTTTTACGACTCTTAGCGATTTACTACAGACACCTCCCTCCCTTTAGGAGCGTGGTCGAATATTAACTCGAGCAATGCGTATTTTTAGTGTGAGTAAATGTGGTCGAGGAAATACTTGACTTGAGCTTGGAGACGATACCCGGCATTGCCACAAGGACCAGGGAGAAGCTGAAGGAGAACTCTGTTGAGACGTTGCTCGACTTGGCCTCCGCTTCCCCAAGCGACATCGAGGAGATCCTAGGTGGGAAGGAGGGCAACGCCACGGCCCTGATCCTGTCGGCTCGTAAGCTCCTTGAGGATAGCGGGATCCTCGAGGGGAGTTTTATCACTGCAGCAGAAGTCCTAGGCAGACGTCAGGCCATGATGCGCTGCACCACTGGGGCCAAGGGCCTCGACGAGCTCCTGCAGGGAGGGATCGAGACCCAAGCGATTACGGAGGTGTATGGGGACTTCGGGAGCGGCAAGACGCAGCTCTGCCACACCCTCTGCTGCACCTGCCAGCTACCCCCCAATAAAGGAGGCCTGGGGGGCAGTGCCCTATACATAGACACCGAGACGACGTTCAGGCCCGAGAGGATCAAGCAGATAGCCGATTCCAGGGGCATGGATGCGAATGAGATCCTGCAGAACATCATCATCTGCAGGGTGTTGAACAGCAGTCATCTGGAGCTGATAATCAAGACCTTGGGCAAATCGGTGGAGAAATTCAAGGCGAGGTTGGTCATCGTCGACAGCATCATCAGCCTTCACAGGGCCGAGTTCATAGGGAGGGGAACACTCGCGGAGAGGCAGCAGAGGCTCAACACGCTGATCCACAGGCTGATACGGCAGGCGGAGGTCTACAACGTGGCCGTGGTCGTGAGCAACCAGGTCCAGACCCAGCCCGACGTCTTCTTCGGGGATCCTACAAAACCCACTGGCGGCAACGTCATAGCTCATGCCTGCACGTATAGAATTTACCTGAAGAAGGCGGGGCAGGAGAGGATAGCTACCATCGTCGACAGCCCCTACCATCCATACAGTGAGGCACGATTTAGGATAACGGAGAAGGGGGTTGACGATCTGGAAAGCCCGAGGAGAAGCAAGGAAGAATAGACTGCCTCAGTGAATGATAATGTTCCTCTAAGTACATTCCTTGTGAAATAATAAGGCCAAGTTAGGTGAACGATCGATGATGGAGGCGGTCTTCAGGACAGCAGCACAGGCACTGGAGGATGAGAGAAGCAGACTCAAGATGACGACGGGGAACGGAGACCTGGATACCCTCATAGGTGGAGTGGAACTCGGTAGATCCTACCTCTTCTATGGAAACAGTCAGGACACGCTGGACAGGATCATCCACGGAATCTTGGTCAACTCAATCCTCCCAGTGGGCGAAGGGGGATTCGGGGGAAAGGCCCTCTACTTCAACAATTGCAACTACCACCAGGGGAAGACGATATTGAACCCATCCTTACTAGGCGAGGTTGCCAAGAGGGCGGGCCTCGATCCCAACCTGGCTTTCGAGGGCATCTATGCCATCTGCGCCTTCAACGAGCATCAACAGCCCTCGGCTGCAAAGGAGGCGGACGATTTCCTATCTCAGACCGATGAGGTCAGGCTGCTCGTGATACACAACCTGACCATGTTCCTCGGCACATTTTGGAAGCCGGGGGAGGCCTACCGGGCCCTGAAGGAGGTCATCGGCGCCCTCTGGCGCTCGGCAGCCCGGAACAATATCGCCATAGTTGCGAATTGTGAGGCATCCGGGTCCGGCCTCAGGTTCATGTCGAGGCCCCAGGGGGGTGCATTCCTCAGGCACGAGGCGAGCGTCGTCGTCAACCTGAGGAGGGTCGAGAAGATGGGGGCCGTCAGGGCCTGCCTTGTAAAGCACCCGTACAAGGTGACCCCCGACTCGATTATTTTACGCGTATCAGAAGGAGGTGTAGATCTAATGGGTAGGATAACGCCCTCATTCCGCCAGCTCTTCGAGTCACAGGTCGAGGAGCTGAGGAGGAGCTTCCAGAACACCCTCCTCGACCTGAACAACAGGGAGGCCTTCAACCTGCTCCTGAAGCAGGCGTGGAGCGCCGAGGGTCACGCCATGGCCAACTCGGGAGTGCCGTGCGTCCTTGACGTGATGAACCTGATGGCGAACGTGGACAACAGGAGGTGCGTCGAGGAGCTGCGCAGGGTCCTCCGCGAATTGGAGGGACGCCTGGAAAGGTTGGAGGAGCTCGTGGAGCAGCAGGGGCGGATGAACAGGGAGAACCAGTGAGAACGACTGGATGGGTCCTCGATGTCTATGTCGAGGACGGAGGGGCTGTCACTTGGCTTCGCGATGCAGATGGCTCTCATATCAGGCTCACGGATGAGTACAATCCATGCCTCTACATCCTCCCGAAGGAGGGGCACGACAGTGAGGTCTTGAGCGCGTTAGGTTCGGACATCGGGAGCGTTCTTGTGGAAGAGAAGCGCGTGAACCTCAGTGGCGAGAGGAGGCATGTCATCAAAGTCTCCTTGAAAGGGCTCAAGGGCTACAGGCGCATCCTTAGGATCCTAGAAGCGATGCCCCAAGTACAGGACATTTACAACACGGACTTGCTCCATGTCCAGCAATACCTCTTCACCCAGCTCGATGTTGCACCGACCAGCAAGGTCGAGGTCGAATACGAGGGGCACAGGCTGAAGTCCATCTGGCCCTTGGATGATTCTTTAGAGATAGCCCCCCCGCCGTTCACATCGCTCTCCTTCAGTATCGACGTTAGGGCCCCCTTCCTCACCCCGCGGGTCGAGCGCGATCCGATAACATCGATAACGACACGCTGTGGCGGCGAGGAGTGCGAACTCGATTGGGCCGAGGACGATGTAATTGAGGGCTTCCAAGGGCTTGTTTGGGAGAGGAATCCAGACCTACTGGTCTGCCCGGAGTGCGATGACTTCTCGTTCCCCTACCTCTTCGCTAGGGCAGGGTTCGCGGGCATCGACCTCCAGCTCGGTAGGGATATCGTAAGTGAGACAAGCCTCAGGAAAACGACGCCGTATTGGGCGAAGGGAAGGGTCGCATTGAGCTATACTATGTCTGGCCTCAACTACGAGGATTGGGGCCTCGCCGGTCTGGTGGAGAGGGCGAGGTTCAGCTTCCTCCCACCGGGCATGGCCGGCAGGTGGACGGCCAACAAGGTCATAGACAGCAGGAACTGCTACGAGCTCATTAAGAGGGGGTACGTGATCCCGAGGAACAGGGGCTACTACGAGTACGTGAGGACGATCAAGGAGATCATTACACGAGACAGGGGAGGGATGATCGTCTCCCCGAAGATAGGTGTGGTCCACGAGAACGTCGCGGAGCTGGACTTCGCGAGCCAGTATCCGAACCTGATCGTCCGTGACAACCTGAGCTACGAGACCGTGACGCCTGAGGGCGTGAAGCAGGGCGGTGGCGAGGCTCTCCTCCCATACGTGACCAAGAGGTTCTTGGAGCGGAGGCTTCGCTTCAAGGCGCTCAGGAAGGGGTATCCGGAGGGGAGCCCCGAGTACGGCTTCTGCGAGCAGAGGCAGGGGGCGTTGAAGTCGATACTCGTCTGCCTCTACGGCACCTCGGGCTGCTGCTGGAACAGGTTCGGCAACGTCCTCTGCTTCGAGGAGATAAACAGGCGCTCGAGGGAGGCCCTCACCGCGGCCATATACTGCGCTCAGGAGATGGGGTTCGAGGTGGTTTACGGCGATACCGATTCCCTCTTCGTCAAGAGGGAGGGGGCCTCGAAGGAGGACTATGACGCCCTTGCCTCGGAGATCGAGAGGAGGACGGGCCTTCCGATAGCGCTCGACCACCACTACAAGTTCCTGATACTCCTTCCGCTGGAGTCCGATCCCTCTGGCAACATGGAGGCCCAGAAGCACTACTTCGGGGTGCTGACGGACGGCGAGTTGGTGGCCAGGGGGATAGAGATGAGGCGCCACGACACTCCGAGGTTCATAATGGAGTTCCAGAGGAACCTCATACTGACGCTCCTGAACGGGAAGGACTGCGAGCAGGTGAGGACGGAGGGGTACGCAAGGGCGAGGGAGCTCGTCATCGAGGCGATAAGGAAGATCATGGACGGCGAGGTCTCGGCAAGGGATCTGGCCATCTCCAAGGTCCTGAGGAGGCCTCTCTCATCATATGCCAGGGCGATTGCGCACGTCTCGGCGGCGATAAGGCTGGCGGAGAGGGGGAAGACGGTCAAGGAGGGCGAGATAGTGGAGTTCGTCCATGTCGATTCGAGGAATCACAACCCCCTATGCCGTGTATCCCCCATGGAAATATATGACGGGAGGAGATATGACAGGGAGAAGTACAGGGAGCTCCTCCTGGACGCGGCCGAGACCGTCCTCTCCACCTTGGGCTTCTCGCGCCGCGAGTTCGGATCCAAGACGAGGAAGGAGACCTATCGCGATCTGCTCCTGAGCGAGATGAGGGGGGAGGAGCAGCTGGAGAAGGAAACCGAATCGATGGGGACAGAGCCGTGAGGCTGGATAACGAGCAGATCAGGAATTTACTCACTGTGGCATCTCTCCCAGCATCAGGAAGCACGTTCTTCGAGGATGTTGAGGCATTCAGATCGATTATGGAATACTTCGGGTATGAAGATGACGCATTAAAAGGAATCAGGGATAATAATTACATGACGACGTTCTCAAGGAACATGATTATCCGAATAACCCCTCAAGGTGAGAGGATAGAGGACGAGGTGTTCGTAAACATATACAGGGCGGGACAACGCGGGTTCGTCTGCAGGACGACGAGCGAAGTCCCAGAGGCGGTGAGAGTGAAGATCCTGCAGGCCTGTAGACTAGCGAGGAGAAACGTGCTCGAATGGCTTAACACACACAAGACCCGTGAAAGAACCAGCATGAAGTGTTTATGTCTTGGCTGTCTGAAACGCTAGCCTAGAACGGGTAGAAGAACCTTATGGCTCCAATAGTTGATGCTATAATGATGACGCTAATGGTGCCGGCTAAGTATCCACCTACAACGCCGATGGATCTCTCATAAAGCTTGCTCCCGCCAGTCCTTAAGACAATGGTTTTAACAGCCCATGCGAATACAAATGCGCTCCACACTCCAAGCTGCTGTAAGCTTTGTGATGTTCCGATGACGAATCCAATCGGTTCAAATGGGAACCACATGTATCGGGCGTGAAGTATCGATAATATACCCGTTATTAAGAAACCGATGGCCGCGTATGTATACATTGTTGGTAAATTCGGCATTGCACCGATGTTCTCTATGCTTCCCGCACAGTACTTTATTATACTACATCTTGGCGTGCCGAGCCGCCCCGAGCCATATGTATTGTAAATCCAAACTGAAGTTAACATGGCGGTTATGAGACCGAGAATTAAAGTAACTGTTGCAACGCGGTAGACATCTTTGGCATTAGTGTTGGTCAACGAGCCCATCTTTAAAGATTGCGCAGTACCGAAGAACCCTTTTTCATATCCTTGCATATTAGTACCTGGAAGGAATGCCAGCCAGTGACTCATAACCCAATTAGTGCTGTAGCCCTCGGGCACCTGTGGCCACAGGGTATGCAGGGCCCACGGGCTGCGAGCGCTCCATGACCAAGATAGGTTACACCCAGTGTTCCCCCAGACAAGGACTCCTGCAAAGTATGTTACCAGGGCTGTCGGGAAGATTATCACCAAGGCGGCAGCCAGCTCGATTCCAGCAGATACGAGAAGCAATACCATGAGGATGGACCCGACTATGAACATGATGTATGCCATCCTATATGTCATCGGCTCGTTCTTCTCGATCTCAGACAATTTGGACGTCCTCCCCATGGCCAACTTAAAGGTCTCCATCAAGTAGCTTCTTCGGAGGTAAATGGCGAATACCGTTATGCCAAGCATACCTCCAATTCCACTGACATAATCCCAACCGAATGGTGGGGAGAGGAACGTAGAGTTCGGTCCACCCCAAAGCTGTCTGCAGGAACCACTGGTCGAAAGCATGCCGGTGTAATAACCCATGTAGTATGCGATCTGAAGGAGTATCCACACAACGAATGTCCAGAACCATGCGTTGAATGAAACGGAAAGAGGGGCCAGGTAGAAGATTGCGTAATATAAGGGGTTCTTGATGACCATGGTAAGCCCCACTATATTTGACGAAAACATGTTGTCGATGGGCAAGCACCAAGTACCCGAACAGCAGGTATTCGATCTAAATCCATAAATGTCCGGGAACCACGGGAAGATCCCCTGTAAATAGACAGGCACCTCGAATGCCAATCCAAACAAAATGCCGAGGATGAATGGTCGTAGGTCCCTCTTTGTATCCTCCTCAGCACTTATCACCCTCAAGATATCGTGTCCAGCCATTACCAAAGGAAAAGGAACTTTCTCGACATCCATCCATTGATGTCTAAATATGATCATGACCGCCGAGGATAGGAAATAGAAGGAGATGAATTGCGCTGTCCAGAAGAAGATCGAAGGAGCCCAAGCCATCCAGTCAACCACTACATTGCCAGCGATTAACTGCCTGCATAACTCTTGGGGGACTTGCCACCAACCCGTTAGAACATTCTCGCTGTCGTACACTCTGAATTCAGCCATATAAACGGGAAATTGCTCAGACGCACCGTGAACGACATAGGATACCATCGTTCCTACAACGAATATGTAGGTTAATGTGGTAGGGCTAAAACGGCGTCTGAGAATTTTAACAATCGGGTAGGTTAGTATAAGGAACCCGTATGAAAGTGTAGCAACACCGTGTAGACCGCCCCCTATTGCCCCCCAACCATAAAAACCCTTCATATTTCCCAAACCGACAGCTAACGTACCGACCACTTGTGCTATAAACGAAGCACCTATGGCTGTTATGGCAATAAGAACCCAAGGGACTTTATGTTTCACTTCGGTAGTAGTGCCTTCAAATTGTTCTGCCATTACCCGTTATCCATTTTCCTTCCAAATTTCATTATTTAAAGTTTTCTACGAGTCAGCTCCATTTGACCTATGTTATGACATATCGGACTGACTGATGACAGCTCGAAGGAGCACAGAAGGACTGTGAGTTGGAGAGGGACATCGTCAAGCTGCGGGAGTGGGTCGCCAGGAAGCATTCTCAGGGATGGAGCCAACACAGATGGTAATCCTTGACGACTACCTAACCAAAAGATAAAATCCAAATGGCTAATGATGCCATTTTCTATTTTTCCAAGATGGTACTCTAGACGTTGCATATGATCGGGAGCTGAGATACCGTCTTGAAGATAAATTTGCCCATGATGACGTTGGTAAGGCGATTAGAGAATTAGTCCAATCTAAAAGATTAAGACAAACTAAATACCCCGGTCGTAGAGGACCAAGCCATGAGCACCCCAATATATTCTACTGTCTACCGTCATCTAACTACAGTCATCTTTTACCAGAAGAAAAAACTTGACCTATGTGCATTCATTTCTGGTGTCAGTCGCGAAATGGACAATCATGCCGAACTATTGTGGTGGAGGGCATTACGCCGTAATGGCTGGAACCTCTACCCAAAAACAGAAGAAGGGCCCTTTGCCGTGAGTAAGTATAAGGGGATAGAGTCAAACATAAAGAATGACATAGACTTCATCGTAGAAAAGGATGGAATTACCTATGGCGTTGAAATAAAGAAGTTTTTAAATTTGGAGCCATCTTCTCCTAGTGCCTAGCTCGCTAAAAATACGGAGATTAAGACCTAGTGAGCCAATAGAGAGACATTAGGGACTTGACTGAATAGTGACGGGTTCTCGGGGCTGGCCCTTCGCCTCGAGCGACTCCGCATCAGGTTTCTGAGTCACCATAGGGAATAGGTCGATGATGACGGCGATGGAAAAGTCAGCAAGAGGGGAAGGAAGGTCATGAACACCATAGTTGCAGGCATAGACCTGGGCGATAGCGAGAGCCTTGCCACAATGCTATCCCCGCTGGGAGATGTGGTGAAGAAATTCTCCCTCAAGATGAACGATGTAGGGCTGGCGCTCCTGGCAGGGAATGTTCCTAAGGACGCGAGGATAGCCTTAGAGGCCACCATGATGGCCTATCCCTTCTCCCGCTCGCTGAGGTCCATAGGCTACAGCGACATCACCGTGGCCCATCCCACGGAGTTGGCGTGGATAGTCAAATCTAAGAGGAAGCACGATAAGATTGATAGCCTTAAGATAGCGAGGCTCCATCTGGTCGGCATGCTACCGGAATCCCTTTGACCTCCTCGAGGGCCTTCACGGCCGAAGTATATTTCTCTATCCAATAAGGTTAGGGCAAATGTATAATATCCAATCGGAAACCGATGATGGAGTGAATTGAGAATCATAGCGGAAAAGTTACTCAGGAAGATCCGCGAACGGAAACCCGAGCCGGATTCCGAGCGCCTTAGAAGGGCGCTGTCAAGGTCAGGTATGCCCGATCGCGTGCCTTTCATGGAGCTCTTCGCAGATGAGGAAGTGATGGCGGCAGTGCTCGGGAAGCCCCTGAACTACTTCCATAAGGAGCTTGAGAGCAGGAGGGAGTGGGAGGAGCGCATGCTTTCGTTGATAGAATTCTCTGAGACGCTGGGCTACGACTACGTTTGGGCAGAAACGCGCGACTACGATGCCATCGTGAAGGACTACAAGATCTCGAACGAACAGTTCGCGCTCGGCGAGGTCGGCTCGCGCGCCTACATGTATCGGGCCACGGACATATCCCCCGACCTGAACAGGGGGGAGAGGTCCTGGGCCAATGAGCACACGGGCGTCATAGCGAACTGGGACGATTTCAAGAGGTACGAGTGGGAGGACTTGGACACGATCGAGGCAAAGGACAATGCAGGACTGGAATGGGTTTACGACCATGTTCCATCGAGCATGGCGGTCGTTACTGGCGCGGGCATGGTCCTGGAACCCGTGATGTGGCTGATGGGATTAGAGAACTTCTTCCTCAGCCTCCACAAACAACCCGACCTCGTGGACGCGATGTTCGAGAAGGTCGGCGAACTGAGCATCGCCCGCTTCAAGCTTGCCGCGAGGACCAGCAGGAAGGTCCTCGCCCTCTGGGGGTCGGACGACTGGGGCTACAGGGACAAGACCATGATCTCACCCGCCATGATGAGGCGCTGGGTCTTCCCCGTCCACAGGGAGCAGGCGAGGATCGCACACGCGAGGGGGTCGCTCTACCTCCTGCACTCCTGCGGGAACCTCGGGGCGATCATGGACAACATCATAGACGACGTCAGGGTCGATGCGAAGCAATCATTCGAGGACACGTTCCTGCCGATCGCGGAGGCGAAGAGGCTCTACGGCCAGAGGATCGGCCTCATCGGCGGCGTGGACATGGACTTCATATGCAGGAGGGGCGAGCCGGAGGTCAGGGAGTACGTCAGTCAAGTACTGAAGGACTGTAAGCCTGGAGGTGGCTATTGTCTAGGAACTGGCAACAGTGTCGCAAACTACATCCCACTTGAGAACTACCTGACCATGCTCGATGTGGGGCTGGAAGAGGGCTGGTATAACTGATGCGGCACATGAAGGGGCCGGGTCTTAAGACATATATTCCCCAACCGGCCCATAATTCATCGATGAGCATCAAGAGCCTGAGATGTTTCGTCCCTGTAGGCGGACAGGCCCTACGGCTGAGGCCACTCACGCACAATTTGAGAGGACTTCAAGACGAAAATACCCTAACGGAGAGAACAAGCTCATGAAGCGATTTACTTATGTACAGAAGAAGACCTGCTTCATGTCCAGCAATATCTCTTCACACAGCACGATGTGGCCCCGACCAGCAAGGTCAAGGTCGAATACGAGGGCCATAGACTAAGGTCAATCAGACCCTTGGACGATTCGCTCGAGATCGCGCCCCCGCCGTTCACATCGCTTTCATTCAGCATCAACGTGAGGGCTCCCTTCCTAACCCCGCGGGTTGAGCGGGATCCGATAGTATCGATAACGTCGCATTATGGTGATAAGGAGTGCGAACTTGATGGGATCGAGGCCGGCCTGTAGATTAGCGAGGGGAAACGTGCTCGAATGGCTTACTCAGGATAAGTCCTATGAAAGGCCTGGTAAGATGAATTTGGTAAATCCTACCTCCAAATATTGGCCATTCTAAGCTTAATTTCGAGTATCTTGACCAACTTCTAAGTTTGTGATATCCAGAAGGACCAGAATAGCTAGTGTTGGCAATTTGATCCTACATTCTCGTGCCATTTCTGAATACGGAGCTAGATTTGGGGTCTTACACTTATGGGTGAGCTGTGACGAGTGGCGCCGTATTCCTCCTCGTTCTCCGCTACCCAGAGGTTGCTCAACCTCCCCCAGCCCAAAGCTATCGGTTAATGATCGGCCTTTATCCTGACTCGCCATAGGACTTCGAAGGCGCCAACGCGCTCTCCCATTAATGGCAGCGGTCTATGGTCGCGATACCTGCGGGGACCTCTGTCCGGGGATTACGTTCGGCGACATCCCCCGTGGAGGTCCAATGCGAGGATGCCCACTATTAATGCACAGGGACCTCAAGTGGCCGAAGGACATCGCGCGATGTCAAGACGGCCTTCATCCATTCTAAGGAACGGAATGACGGATGGCACTGCATAATGGGCCGTATGATGTCGGTCTCCAGAAGATTAAATTGGCTCACGCTCCATGTTCATAGAGATCGGCAGCAGCCCTGAAAGGTGGAGGCGAGAGGATGCCGGACAGGCCGTAGCTCGAGCGGCCTTGGCGGCTGCCAGAGCCACATCGATCGGTACTGCGGCGATTGGCTTGGGAGGGACACACTATTGTCCGAAATTCACTAAACTTGCCATCGAACGCTCTCAGCCCTTTGGGCACATCCTCCCAAAATACGCCTTGAATAACGTGGATAGAGACTTTTTGCGTTATGCTGTGAAGAGGACACTAGAGCCGGTCGACAAGATAATTGTCGACTGGAAAGGGACAAGTGGAGATGAGAAGAAGAGGCTTTTGCCCGAGGTCGAGGAACTCGGCATGCACCTCGAGCGTGCCTAAGGCTTCACAATAGACGATGGTGCTCGCCTATCGTAGAACGATGTGAATCCATTGAATGCATCTGAATTCATGAAATCATTACGAAAGACATTTATGCCTTATTCGGCTTTATCCGACATGGATCGGCCAATAGGAGTGACCCTCATAGCCATATGGAACATAATCTTCGGAATGCTACTGGTTCTAGGAGGGATTTTCCTAGTCGCACTTGCGGGACTCGTAGTGTCGGGATACATACCCGGGTTAGGGGACATCCCACTTCTAGGCGTAATATTGGCGATGGGTGGCGCCATTGCCTTAATCTTCACAATAATCGCTGCCGTGGAGTTCATAATGGCTTGGGGCCTCCTAGGGGGAAAGGGATGGGCATGGACCCTCACAATCGTCTTAACGTTCCTGGCGATCGCCTTGGGCCTATTATCGTTGACGAGCCCGTCAGCCTTCACCCTAATTGGTTTGGCAATGAATGCGCTGATCGTCTACTACCTCTTTAGGCCCAACGTCAAGGCCTTCTTCGGAAAGGGACCGGCAGGGACCTACAAACCGCCTGCAACGTACCAGGCATCCCAAGAGCCTCAGGTGCCACCGCCACCCCCACAAGGGGCTGCCCAGGTTCCAGCCTGTTCCAAGTGCGGGCGACCCCTGACGTGGATCGAACAGTATCAGCGCTGGTATTGCTATAACTGCCAACAATACTCATGAGCCACTCCCCAACGTAGGGGCTTTCTGGCCAGCTATTTCAGCTAGCAGGGGCGCTTGCCATCAAGGTTCCGATGACGAACAACCAAAGTCCAGCGATCATGAAGCCATATGGCAGAATCATCAAGGCCATGGATGCTACTACAACCTATTGCAAAATCAAATTGGGGCATACGTCGATTACAGCATCATCGCCGTGAAAAAGACAAGCTCGAATTGAAGGGGTGGGGCATCCTTTGACTTCACCGATGAGGCGCTCCCCCAGGACTACAAGACGCCGGTCGGAGAGGCACTCATCGTGCATTGGTATTATTGTGGAATGCGGACGACGTCGATCCGTCGGGCGAAGACTTGCCATCGGCGACAATATCATCCTCAGCATGCGACCCGAGGAGATGCCGAACGGCGCCTCACATCTACAAAGGCAGGTCGTCGAGCGAGGGGGCTCGTGCCGATCGACGGATTCACATACTACGCCGTCCCCCACCTTTGGAAGGTGAGCTGGCAACGATGAGGAGACGGGCACGCAGGGCACGAAGAGGCCAGTTCAGGATCATAGAGGCCGCCATCTCCGCCGCCATCATGTTCGTCACACCCGTAACCATCGACCAGTTCACTATGATGCCGCGCCTCATAATGACCGGCAGGAGCGGAAGCCTAAGGACAACGGCATGCAACGCATTGTATCGGATGGCGGATACGGGAATCCTGAGGATACACTTGGCATGGGAAGCGCGGATTGGGAGGGCAACCTCAAGATCGTCCTGGACTCCCTGCTGCCTACAACGGCCTGCTTCAACATGACCGTTTACGCATATTCCAATGCCGCGCAACCGACATACTACGTTACCTACGACAAAAAGACGATCTCCAATTCCCTCTCCCAAGAGGCCTTTACAAAGACCCCCGAGATTTCCTCGGCCGAATTCCCATACGTCGACCTGAGCTCGATTTATCTCCTGAGGCCCCAACTCGCCGAAGGCGGCGTTGGATCATACTGAAGGTCACACACAACATATGGCCTCACATTTCGGCTGGACATCGCGTTACTCACTACCTCGATCGCCACATGAAAAGACGGCCACCGGAACGCATTGGTCATCGCGAAGACCATAATTCATATAAAGGCCAGATGTGTTTGAACGAAATCGCCAGGACATTGTGCAATCGGTTAGGGGGGCTGGAGTTAATTGAAAAATTCTATTAAATTATTTATCGCGGCGATGGCGATCGTTGGCATCGTCGTTGCGGCATATCTTTACAATAGATCGTCCTCTTCCCCCTTCAGGGAATTCGGCGACATGCAATTGGGCGAAGGGGAAGTCGGGGTAATGTACCTCGGAACATCCGCCTTCATCCTAAGGACCAGCCACCACACAATCGTCATCGATCCCGCCACGAAGATACCAACGGATGCGATCGCGTCATTGGGCATGATCGATGCCATCTTGATAACGCACGAGCATGGCGACCACTTCGACGCCTCCGCGACGTTCGAGCTGCACCACGCATCCGAGGGCGTCGTGGTGGCGAATGAGGGGGCATACGGGAGCTTGGCTGAGTTGATCCATAGGGCCGAGAAGCTGATACTGCTGATGCCGGGGGAAGACGCTGCGGTGGACGGCATGGTCGTCACCGCCATAGCCGCCAACCACTCGGGTCTATCTCCCTTGATGTATGTGATATCGGTTGACGGCATGATGATCCTTCATGGCTCGGACTCCGGATTCATTCCCGCACTCGAGGAGTACCGGGGGGAGATCGACATGGCACTACTGCCAACGGGCGGAGGTTCCCCAACGGCCTCCGCCTCAGAGGCCTACAAGATGGCTTCAGCTGTGCTCCCGAAGTTGGTCATCCCGATGCATGGCACATCGACGGATTATGGTGAACTCGAGTCCCTCCTGATGGGCCTCCCGGGAGCCGACTACGTGGAAATTCAGCCACTGGATCCGCAGGTGATCTCCATACCCTGACCGGGGCCATTGGAACCCCTATCGGCTAGACCCGTCTGCCACGGCGGCCGCCTGGACGGCGTGTGCCATCATGGGGGACGGGCGTCGTCTCCTCGATTCGACCAATGTGCAGCCCCTGGCGGGCCAAGGCGCGGATTGCCGCCTGCGCACCTGGGCCGGGGGTCTTGGTGCCAATGCCGCCTGTAGCCCTAACGTGGACGTGTATGTTCGAGATGCCCTTCGTCTTTAATTCCCGGGCCACGGCCGTCGCTGAGGACATGGCGGCGTAGGGGCTATTTTGTAGCCTATCCGCCTTCACGTGCCTGCCCCCACTGCTGATGGCGATGGTTTCAGATCCGCTGAGATCGGTCGCATGCACGATGGTATTGTTGTAGCTGCTGTAAATGTGGACCACTGCCCATTTCTCGCCCTGTCTCGACGCTGCCACCTGAACGTGGTGCGTGGGTTCAGGTGCGGGTGGCGCTTCTGCCTTCTCCTTGGCCTCTTCGGCGATTTCCGTCATCGTGCTTGTCGTGGGTGGCTGCCAAGGGCGTTTTTAAGCATTAGGTGCCATTTGCCTGCATTCCGTCGCCCGTGGGATTGGCCAGCCCATTATCCCCGCATGTCGTCCATCCTCTGGCGCTCTCCAACGGCCTGTTGCTTAACTGCCATCGCGGCGCCTGACGGCTACATTCCGCCTCTACGCATCATCTTGCGCTTTTTCTTCCAGTCGTCGATGTAGAGCGTGCACGACATCCTATCTTTACATTTCCTGCACTCTATTCGGAGAGATGTCCAGTGACGAGGGCACGTGAACTGCGCACTTGCTGCCAACCTGTCACCGACTCGATGTTGGAATAGCATGGATAAAAGGTAATCGGCCACCTCTGAAGAGCCGGCATACATGCGTGCTCAGCCTCGTGGCCCGGATGTGCGCATGGCGTGGCCATCACGACCGTTCGACACGATCTCGACCTATCCGAATACATCCCCGAGGGAGATCGTAGATTCCCGTTCAGGCCCGACCGATATAAGGCAAAGCGGGACGCGGGCTATCTCCTCCATGCGCCCAAGGTAGCTCTTGGCGTTTTCGGGCAACGCCTCATAACCCCTGGAGCAGATATCCGCCCACTCGTCCCTCCCCATCTCCTCCCACGCCCCATGCGCCTCGTAGACGGGCGTGCAGTTCGCCAATATCCTGGGATTGGACGGGAACCGCCTCATCACTTGCCCTTCATGCTCATAGCCGTTGCAGACGAGGATTTGATCAAGTCCTCCCAGAACATCGAGCTTAGTGACTATGAGCCCGTCGAGCGCGTTCACTTGGGCCGAATATCTGAGCGCCACGCCATCGAGCCAACCGCACCTCCTTGGCCTGCCGGTAACGGTGCCGAACTCCTGCCCCTTCTCCTGAAGCCTTCTGCCGACCTCATCCTGTAGTTCCGTCGGAAAGGGCCCTCCGCCCACTCGCGTTGCATACGCCTTGCACACGCCCAGAACCTTGTCAATCCTCCTTGGCCCAACGCCGGCCCCGGTGCATGCGGCCCCACTGACCGTGTTAGATGACGTGCCGAACGGATAGATCCCATGATCTAGATCGAGCAGCGTTCCCTGACCGCCCTCGAAGAGGACCCTCTTCCCTTCGTCTAGCGCGTCGTTGATGCATTCAGAGCTGTCGCCAACGTATCCCCTGATCTCCTCCCGGAACCCCCTGCATTGCGAGAGGAGGTCGATTTCTGATATTTCGTCATCCGAACCGAAGACGTCCCTGAGCTCTTTCTGTTTCAGGTCAACCAAGAGCCTCAGCCTCTCGCCGAGCGACTCATCGTCCATGAGGTCGGCTATCCTTATGCCAATACGCGCTGCCTTATCGGCATAGGCTGGACCTATCCCAACGCCAGTTGTGCCGGCCTTCAACGAACCCTTGATGGAATCCTCCAGACGATCGAGCGCCTTGTGAAAGGGCAGGACGACATGCGCTCTATCGCTGATCAGGAGATCCGGTTTCTTCCCAACAGATGCAAGTTCCTCTATCTCGGCAATGAGCCTGTCGGGATCGATGACCACGCCATTTCCTATGACGAGTTTCTTCCCCCACAGTGCACCTGAAGGCAGCATGCGGAACTTGTAAGTACTCCCCCCAACGATGACCGTGTGCCCAACGTTGCTGCCTCCTTGAAAACGGACCACCAAGTCCGCTTTGGAGGCATAGTAATCGACGACCTTTCCCTTCCCCTCGTCGCCATACTGCGTCCCAACGATTACAACGGATGGCATTTGGGAACAATGGTCCCGGTAATGACCGTTTAAATATTACCCAAGCTTGCGTGGCCAAGCAGAAAGCCATAAGTCGCTTGGCCATCGGTTTGGCATGGCGTGATGGCAGGATCCAAGTCGATGTGGCCAAACGGCTGCCTTGGAGCACTTTCGCTGACCTTCGACGACGGAATGGAATCGCAGCTGAAGGTAGCTCTGCCGTTGCTCGACGGGTTCGGGTTCCACGCCACGTTCTATCTCAATCCACGCGGGGAGGACTGGCGCGAACGCCTGGAGCCCTGGCGAGAGGCCGCCGCCGAGGGCCACGAGATCGGAAATCACACCCTATCGCATGCGTGTTCAGCGAACTTCAGCGGCGATCCCAGGGGGCCGGGCCTCGAATCGATGAAGCTCAAAGACATACAAGACGATATCCTTGAGGCGCAGAGGCGACTGGATGAGGCATTCCCAGATCAGGGCGAGCGCAGTTTCTGCTACCCATGCTACCAGTCGTTCGTCGGGAGGGGGAGGACGCGGCAGAGCTACGTGCCCATCGTGGCGGAGAACTTCATAGCCGCACGCGGATGGGGAGAGGTGGCGAATCATCCCGCCGTATGCGATCTGCTCTACCTCTGCTCATGGCCCGTTGAGCGCGCCTCAGGACCGGAGCTTGTCGGATTGGCCGAGAGGACGACGCAGGGGCGCTGGGGGATCCTGACGTTCCACGGCATTCAACAGGGCCATCTGCCAGTTGCCGACGTCGATTTCAAGGAGCTCCTAGAGTTCTTAGGCGACAATGAGGAGAGGATCTGGGTCGCCCCCGTTGTGGAAGTTGCCCAGAGGATTATCGACTGGCGTAAAGAGAACGGATCCGATTTTTAAGAACCCATGATCACCTCTCGAATTGCCTTTTAACGCCCTCTATGGCCTCACCCAAGACCTCGATGCCTTCCATTTCGCCGATCCCCTTCTCCGCGGCCTTCTTGATGCGGTAGATCGAATGCGGATCGAACCCCATGATCTTCGCTGCCACTGCGTCCGTTGCGACGGGATCTCTCCCCGCCATGATCAGATCCATCTTCACCGGATTGCCATGGACGGGCCCTAGCCCCCCCATCGCGACGAAGCCGCCTATCACGGTAAGATCTGGCTTTATGACGCTGTTGACATCGACGATGACCTTCTGGATGCTCCTGAAATGGTACATGAACTTCGACTTTTCAGGCAGGAGGCCGAACACGTTCTTCATGCCCAGCGTAACTCCCACTTGGTCACGGGTCTTCAACTTCGCCGCATCTACGATGTAGCTCCCGAGGGCGATCTTAGGGAGCACGATGCTAGAGAGGGCCTCGGGGCTCTCGACATTTACCCTCACCCGGTCTTTGATCCTGCTGAGGTTGATGAACTCGACCTGATTCCCCCCCTGCAGACGTCGAGGATGCCCGTTTTGAGAGCGGCCTTGTCTGCGTTAGTAGTTGTGGTGTCCGATTCGACGACGACAATCCTTTCAACCCTCGTCTTGAAGTACCTCACAAGGGCATCCACGACAACGGGGTCGGTGGTGACCCCCGTCTCCCACGTCTTGTCGGTTATGAAGTTCATGTATATCTCAACCAACCAGAAGATGTGAGATTTTGTCGATATAGAGCCAACCGAGTCGAAACCGAAGAGCTTTGGAGGGGTGGTTCGGTTGTTTAAGGAAAAGATTGCCGTGTTGAAAAAAGAGCTGGAAGAGCGCATCAAAAAGTATGAAGACACTTCCAAAGGGCTCGATGAGGACGGCTTTCCAAGGACGATTGTGGGGCTCAATATCAAAGGAGATAGGGTTTACCTTCAATATTCCGACGAGGGTAAGCAAGTGCAGAAGCCTTTAGGTAAAAAGCGATATGTGGGGTTCAGAAAGCTCAGGGCCAAGATAGCCGATCACAATAAGTTAATCATATCCGAATCGAGATTGGGGAACGTAATTGCCAAGCATCTAAGTCGAATCCGCAAGCTCGAAGGCCTTAGCAATGCCTACGATTCGATTGAGAACAGAAGGAGATTGATGCGGAGAGAATAGAGAGGTGTGTTAGGTATTACTGGCTTATGGATATTCTTAGAGGTCAAGCTATGTTGTTGTAAGGAATAGGAGATGGGAAGGGAATGACAATATGCATTGCTGCAATGTGTGAGAATAAATATGTCGTGGTAGCAACAGATAGGATGCTTACTGTCCTTCTACCAAATATAGAATTTGAATCAGATTATGCTAAAGCTACTAAAATAACTAAGAATTGTATAGCTGCAACAGCAGGTTCAGCAATAACATACACACCCATATTTCGTGATGCTGGTATTGAAATTGCTCGCGATAGCACTCATGATATAGATAAGATAGCTGAATTCACTCGAAACTCTTATTTTAAAGTTAGAAATAAGAAGTTGGAAGAGGTAATACTCTTTCCTGTTGGACTAAATTTACAAAATTTCTATCAAGCAAATCAAGCTTTACAACCACAGCTTGTATCAGCTTTAACACAGAACATGCAAAGGTACAATTACCAATTATGGATTTTAATATCTGGGTGTTGATGATAATGGTCCGCACATCTATAGGATAGAAAATCCGGGAAAGGTATTTAATTATGATACGATTGGTTACCATGCCATCGGTTCTGGTGACATGCATGCCATTTCCACATTTATTACTTATAGTTATGGATTAAACACAACATTACAAAGGGGTATGGTTGTAGTTTACGAAGCAAAGAAAAGAAGTGAGAAAGCGACTGGTGTGGGACAACAGACAGACATGTATGTGATAACAAAAGACAATGTCATACACTTGTCCGATGTGGCAATAAAAGAATTGGAAGGTATGTATCAAAAAAGAATTGATGAAGAAAAAAAGGTAATGTCAGAGATGGAGAGCTTGATTGTAAAATCAGATACCATGAAATACGTCCAGAAACCTCCAGAATCCTAATAAGCGGTTAAACTTTAATAATATAAATTTATATATGTGGTATGATAATTCTATATGTGGCATAAGATGTCTACCTCAGATATAAAACCAGATGAGAGAGAACCCTTTATTCTAGACTTAACAGACTTAGAGGTCATTGCATCTGGATTTGACTCTTTCCCCGATTTCACACCTCTGTTGTCTGAGAATGAACAAGAATTTAGACCTTATTAACTAATAAATAAGCTCAAAATGAAGAGATTTATAAATAACATATTGAAAAGAAGCTTAAAATCACATTTATCATCACGGGCTTTGTCATCTCCCCCCTCGATACCTGGGAGGCCCAGCGCGCGTTCTACGGTCTCCCTCCCCCTTTGGCCTCTTACTACGGCGACCCTGCTGCGCGTCGATTATCGGGGACGCCAGACTTCTCTTAGCGCTGTGGCGCCACTGCGCATATGTGCCTTTCAATGCACATATTACAAGTTCTCAGGCCTTCCGGTTTCGGCCGACCTCTCCATCGCACATATCGCCTTAGTTACGGCGAGTCCGTCCTCCCCTGTTGCAGACGGCAGTTTGTCCTCCGCGACGCAATCGACGAAGTGGTTGATGGCCTCGATGGCGAAGCCCCCCCACTTACCATCGATGAAGTAGGTGGCATAAGTGTCGGGCCAGCTGTACCCGCCATCCGTGTACTTCTGAACGGCTTGGTTCGGAAAGGGCCTCACGAAATAGGCCCCGCCACTTCCCACGATCTGCATCTCGAACGCTATCCCAAGTCCGATCCACTCCCCCCATCCGACGCCCGGCATGGTGTTGGGGAGGATCCAGGTGGATTCCAAGGTCGCTATCCCGCCGTTTCTGAACTTGACGATCGCCGTATACAGGTCGGGCGTCTTCACCCCCATCGAAGCCAATACCCTCGATGTGGCCGCGGCGTATACCGATCGGACCTCATCTTGGAAAAGCCACCTCACGAGGTCGCAGGTATGCGCCGTCAGAAACCATATCACCTTCGATCTGGACGCCCACTTCAAGAAGGAGGTTGGCGATAACTTCGTGTTGTTGATCCTGGCGAAGACGTAGATCGGCTCGCCCAACTCCTTGCCATCCAGCGCCCTCTTGGCCTGCGCGAATGGGGGGTTCCATCTGTTGTGGAAGTCGACCATGAGTTTCACCCCCGACCTGCTGGCGGCCTCAACTATCGCCTCCGCATCCTCCACTGTGGTGGCCAGAGGCTTCTCGACCAAGACGTGCTTTCCCGCTTCCGCGGCAGCGACGCACGCCTCCCTGTGGAGGAAGTCGGGCGTGGCGACGCTGACCGCCTCTATCGTCCTGTCGGCGAGCATCTCCCTATAGTCCGTGTAGTAACTGACGCCGTATTGACCGCCGATGCTCCTGGCCCTTTCCTCGTTGATGTCGCTGATGGCCACCAACTCAGAACGCGGATTCTGGGCGTAAGCCCTGACGTGATTCTCGCCCCAATTGCCAACGCCTATGACGCCAAACCTTCCCTTTTTCAAAACATCTCCCTGCCGCCTCGGGAACCATCCCCCGCCTAGATAAGATTTCGCCAAGTCCTTTCGAGTAACACATATAATCACGCTTCTTCGATTCATGTGCAAACCGAAGCGATCGGATTGGAAATCGACTTCATCTCCTCGAAGGGGGACGAGACCGTCTTCCGCATCTCGGGCGTAACGCCGGCCTTAGTCAACAGCCTCAGGCGCACGATCCTGTCGGACGTGCCGATACTGGCAATACACGAGACCATGTTCTTCGAGAACGAGTCCCCCATGCACGACGAGATCGTGGCGCACAGGTTGGGGCTGATCCCCCTGACGACCCCTCCAGGTAAATATGTCCTGCCAGGGCTCTGCGACTGCAAGAGCGAGCTCGGCTGCGCGAAATGCAGGGTATCGCTGCTGCTTGACGTGACGAGCGCAGCTGACAGATCCACCACCGTGTATTCCAGCGACCTGAAGAGCGAGGACGTGGAGGTCCACCCGGTGAGCGCGAAGGTACCGATAACGAAGCTCGGCCCCGGCAAGAGGCTCAAGCTGGAGGCATACGCGAGGCTCGGGGTAGGCTCCTCGCATGCGAAGTGGCAGCCCGCCACTACCGTCTCTTACAAGTTCCAGCCGACGGTCACCGTGGCCCAGGGCTGCGATGCCTGTGGCGCTTGCGTCGCCGCGTGCCCACAGAAGATATTGAAGACGCAGGAAGGCAAACTCGTTGTGGTCGACACGGACCTCTGCACGATCTGCAGGGAATGCGTCAAGGCCTGTCCACAGACCCCGGTCGCGATCGTGCCGGGAAGGATAAGGGACAAGTTCATCTTCTTCGTCCAGTCAACGGGCTCCATGCATCCAAACGAGCTCGTGAGCCGAGCGGCCAGGATATTGAAGGAGAAGGCCTACAGCGCGTCTAGGGCTGCAGGTGGTTGACGAAGTGGTAAAGAGCAGAAGGGTGAATCAGGCGCTTTACGACACCTCCGCCATGTTGAGGAGGACGGGCAAGAGGGGGAAGTGCGGCATCTGGCCATACGTGTCCAGGCTGCTTCTCCTGCCAAAGAGGAGGCGGATAGCGGTAAACGTCCTGAAGCTCAATCGGGAGACGTCCCCAGGCGATTCCGTCGTCGTACCGGGCAAGGTCCTCGGCCTGGGCGAACTGGATCACGCAATAACCGTGTCAGCGTACTCGTTCTCGCCCAGCGCCAGGAGGAAGATAGAGGGGGCGGGCGGGAGGTGCATGGGATTGGAGGACATGGCCAAGGAGAACCCGAGCGGATCGGGCATAAACAGGATCCTGAGGTGAGGGGGTTGAGCGAAGACCTAGTTGTGGACGCATCGAGCCTCGTCATAGGCCGCCTCTCGTCGATCGTGGCGAAGCAGCTCCTCCAGGGGAAGAGGGTGACCATATTGAATGCTGAGAAGGCCCTCATGACGGGCTCGAGGCAGAGGGCCATAAACGACCGACTGCTCTTCCTCGAAGTCAAGGGCCGGATAAGCGCGAGGCACACGCCAAGGCACTTCAGGAGGCCCGACAACTACCTCCGCAGGTCGATCAGGGGCATGCTCCCGAGGAGGAAGCCAAAGGGCATCGCCGCCTTTAAGAGGCTAAGGGTGTATGTTGGCGTCCCAGATCAGTATAAAGATAAGGCTGTTTCAAGTTTCGAGGAGGCGAGGTTTGAGGCGGCCGGTAGAAAATGCATAACTCTTGGGGAACTGTGCATTGCGATCGGCTGGCATGGTGAGAAGAAGGGCTAGCGCGGTGATGGTTGAATGCCCGTTGAGAGGAAGTTGCCGATCGTCGTGAACGGCAGGGTCAAGACGGCGATAGCGAGGGCCGTATTCAGACCGGGATCGGGCAAGATCGTGGTGGACTCCCAACCCCTCGAGATCTGGGCCAAGCAGGCCTCCGTGAAGGCAATGGAGCCGACCATCCTCCTCCCGGACCTGTTCAGCAACGTCGATGTCAACGTGACCACGACCGGCGGCGGGCCAGTGAGCCAGTCCAGGGCCGTCATGGTCGCGCTCTCAAGGGGGATCGTCAGGTGGACGAGGAGCGGCACCGCCCGCAAGCTCCTGAGGGCTTACGACAGGACGGCGCTCTCGGGCGACTACAGGTACAAGGAACCCAAGAAATGGGGGGGACCTGGGGCCCGAAGGCGATTCCAGAAGAGTTACAGGTAATCAACTCAATTTAGGGCGATATGTTGGAGGCTCCTGGCAGCTTGAAAGCACTAGGAAAAGATGGATCGCCAGACGTGAGGCTCGTACTCCCTGTAAGATGATAACCACGAATTCTCCCCCGCTATGTTGATGAGTGCTCTAAGGTTCCTTGAGACTGTGTCATCGAATCCGCTCGTGCCAATATTGCCAGGATCGAGTTCGAAGTACAGCGTGAGAAAAGCGTAGCAGCAATCGCTGTTGGGTTCGCCGTCCCACCACAAATAAATGTCTGAAGGGTCAGACTTGTCCTCCTTAACTAGAAGCTCGCACCACTCCTTGGCAATACTACAAGGGTAGACATCGTAGAATTCCCTCGATCTCCTCCTCAATCCCTCCTCGACCTTCTCTCCCAGCTTGAGCCCATTTCTTCTGAACCAATCGATGAACTCCTCCTGGACCTTCGAGAAGCGCTCCTTCTCATCCTCAAGGGCTTCTTTAAACTGCTCCAGCGTCTTGATCCTCCACTCCTTGGAAGCTGCGAAGAGGCAGCCTCTGTCCCAGTACTTGGCGTTCAACTTCCCTCCTCTAAAATACCTTTCAAGGGCCTTTTCGAACCAGTATCTGTTTGTGTAAACGGCATCTTCGTATTTTTCATTAAGTTCCCTAGAGAACTTCTCATCACCCCCAACAGCCTCGCTCAGTGCTTTGTATATGTCATTCCTCAATCCCCCGCCAGATGAGTAACAATCGGCATTGTACAGCCAGTTTGACGAGATCCATATATTGCCATCATCCTTCCTCTGCTGAACCTCGATCATCGTTTCCTCACAATCCACGGGGTGGCTTACATCTGGCCTTATCCTCTTTCCCAAACCGTCGTGGATAAAATCCTCCTCCGGCAATTTATGCCGCCTGTCAAGCACTTTATACGGGTTCATGTGATAAAAGTAGTATGCTTGCCAGGAAAATATACCCTTGAGCAGCGTTATACTCATATCCTTATTATCATAAAAAAAATATTTCCCTGCCTCCGACTTGTTAATCGGAATACATTCATCGGAGAAGGGGAAGACGGTCAAGGAGGGCGAGATCGTGGAGTTCGTCCACGTCGATTCGAAGAACCACAACCCCCTATGTAGGGTAACTCCTATGGAAACGTATGACGGTAGGAGATGTGACAGGGAGAAGTATGGGGTTCTCCTCCTGGACGCGGCCGAGACCGTCCTCTCGACGTTCGGATTCTCTCGACAGGAGTTCGGATCCAAGACTAGGAAGTAGACCTATCGCGATCGACTCTTCGATGAGATGGAAGTTGATCGACCTAGGTCACAGTATAGACTTTGGCAGATGGATGGGAAGAACGCAACGAAATGCTTTATTACATCACTAAGCCCAACCATCAAACTAGCGAGTCCAAGGTGTGAGATTTGGGCGAGAAACGACTACGATTCATGAGCCACCCAAGGACTGGAGCCTTCTAGGGGAGGGGGCACATTGGAGGACCCTGATCTCCGCGACCTCGTCATGAAGCTGTCTCTCAAGAATGCGGTCGAGCACGATGGCAAGGCTTCGGAGTCCGCGGTCATCTCGAAGGTGATCGGCGAAAGACCCGACCTTAGGGCCAGAATCAGAGATCTGAGGCCCTTCATAGACGAAGTCGTCGAACACGTAAACGCGCTAAGCGCCGATGAGCAGAGGAGGCGGCTGGGCGAGATCGCCCCTGAGCTCCTCGAGAGGAGGAAGGCAGTTGAGGCCAAGGGCCTGCCCCCTTTGCCTGGGGCGTCGATGGGGAAGGTCGTCACCAGGCTCCCGCCGGAGCCGAGCGGCTACATGCACCTGGGACACGCGATGTCGTTCCTCCTCAATTACCTCTACGCGCAGATGTACGGCGGGAAGGTGTGGCTGAGGTTCGAGGACACGGACCCGAGGAAGGTCAGGAAGAGGTACTACGAGAGCTTCAGATCCGGATGCAGGTGGCTCGGCATTAGGTGGGATTATGAGAAGAATAATTCCGACGGCATCGAATCATGCTACGGTCAAGGCGAGAGCCTAATCGCAAAGGGCGCTGCATATGTTTGCACGTGCCCCGTAACAGACCTGAGGGGACTGAGGGCTAAGGGCATCGGGTGTCCCCACAGGGACATGGGGCGAGATGAGGCTGAATCACTGTGGAAAGGGATGTTCTCGGGGCTAAAGGAAGGGGAGGGGGTACTGAGGCTGAAAGGGGACATGGCGAGCCAAAACTACGTGATGCGCGACCCAGTGCTCTTCAGGATCATCGACCACCCCCATCCCTTGACCGAGACGAGGTTCAGGGTTTGGCCGACGTACGATATGGCCGTGGCCATAGAGGATGCGAATTGCGGCATAACGCACGTCCTGAGGAGCGGCGAGTTCGCCCCAAGGGATGAGCTGCAGAACAGGATAAGGGAGCTCCTCGGATTGAGGAGCCCCGCGATCATCGAATACTCCAGGTTCACATTCCAAGGCACTCCCCTTGCGAAGCGGAAGCTGAGGCCCCTCATCGAGGCAAAGCAGGTCTCGGGGTGGGACGATCCAAGGCTCCCAACCGTCGAAGGCGTCATGAGGAGGGGCATAGTCCCGGAGGCCATAAGGGATTTCACGACATCATACATGGCCTTCACATTCACGAGGAAGGAATTCGACTGGGAACTCCTCTTCTCCGTCAATAGGAAGGTGCTGGATCCGGTCACCAAAAGGTACTTCTTCGTGCCTCAGCCGATCCCTCTCTCCGTCTCTGGCTCGCCGGCACTGAACGTCCCGCTGAGACACCATCCGGACAAGGATCTCGGCAAGAGGGAGGTGGGCGTGGACGGTCACTTCTACATCGCGAAGGGCGATCTGAATGGTTTAAGGAGAGGCGACATAATCAGGCTGAAGGACCTATACAACGTCGTCGTCGAGAAGGTCGGGGGCGAGGGGTTGGGTGCAAAGTACCTCGGCCGCGAGCTCATCGACGGAGTCCCAAAGCTGCAGTGGGTTACGGAAGACAATGTGGCCACGGACGTGCTCGTGCCAGGGCCGCTATTCATAGGGGAGGAGTTCAACGAGCACAGCCTGTCTCGGATCTCGGGCCTTGCCGAGAGGTCGATCTCGATCCTGAACGTTGGCGAGATCGTCCAGTTCGAGAGGTTTGGCTTCTGCAGGCTAGACGCCAATGGCGAGAGGCCGACGTTCATCTTCGCCCACAAGTAGGTGGGGGCTTCCGTTCAGTAGTGGCAACCTTAGTGAGCCGAGATAGCGAAACGTTTTATAACAGCGTGCAGTCCCAACCGTCTGCGTGCGAGTCCAAGGTGTAATGATTTGGGAAGGATTGCAACTGCGGACTATGAGCCACCCAGGGACTTGGTGGAATCCGCTTACGAGGCGTTGAAGACCGCCTCCGAAACAGGCAAGACCAAGAGGGGGACGAATGAAGCCACGAAGGCCATCGAGAGGGGGATCGCAAAGCTCGTGTTCATAGCCGAGGACACGGATCCGATTGAGATCGTCCTCCACATCCCGCTCCTTTGCAAAGACAGGGACGTCCCATATATCGTCGTTCCGGAGAAGAAGCTTTTGGGGAGCTACGTCGGCCTTCAGGTCTCGACCGCGGCTGTTTGCATAATAGATCCCGGAAGGGCGGAGAAGGAACTAGAGGCCGTAGTCCAAAGGATCAAGGCCCTGAGGAAGTAGCCTGCCTCAATCGTGGTGTCGCAGATGGGCCAGCCTGAGGAGTCAACGACCGCCGAGATAGTGGACATACTCGGCAGAACCGGCGTGACGGGCGAGATCATACAGGTCAGGGTCAGGATCCTGGAGGGGAAGGACAGGGGACGGGTGATGACGAGGAACGTCAAGGGACCGACGAAGGTCGGGGACATATTGCTGCTCAGGGACACCGATAGGGAAGCGAGGAGAGTAAAGTAGTCGGGCGAAGACCTTTGCCTTCTAAGAGGACGTGCACCTTCTGCAACAGGGAATTCCTGCAGGGAATGGGACTGATGCTCGTGCGCAACGATGGTTCAGTCCTCTGGTTCTGCAGCTCCAAGTGCCGCCATAACCATAAAATGGGCAGGACGCCGTCGAAGCTGAAGTGGACGAAGCCAACCGTTGGGCCTAAAAAGACGGCACCGAAGAGTGCAAAATAGCTAAGTTCCTAAGTTGTACTTAGGTAGGTCCAGACTCTTCCTCTTAAAATGAGGAGCGAAGAGGACGAGCCTAGACCCTGTTGTAGCCATCTTTTAATGATAATAATATCTTTCCATAGCATGGAGCTACCATCGATCAAGACATTAAGGGCCAGTTCTATCCCGCCCCATCGCCCCTTCGCCATGACGAAGGTGCCGTCGATGAAGCGTTCCGTCAGTTTCAAGCCACGCCGTCGCGCATGTCCTCCACCAGCCCTCAGTATGCGATCCTTGACGCTGGCACTGATCCAACGCTAAAACCAACAGTGGCAAGTCGAGCTAGGGTGTTACCTCCACGTGCACAATATCCATAAAATAACTAATTGTGATAGTCCATCCACTAGTAAACAGACCTCAAATTGTGTCCATTTACATTTAGGAGAAGACAGCATTCCAGACCTGAGGTTCATAATCTCTATGTGACGATAGAGTATGGCGTTCCTTCTCGGCTATATTGATGATGGCTCTCAGGTTTCTCGAGAACTTCATGTCGAATCTAGGGGTGCCTATATCCTCGGGATCGACCTTCCGGCAGGCTTGGGCGTCACGTTTATTAGAAAGAAGGCCACTTTTTCATACATCAGGTGGAAGGGGGTGAGAGTGTGCATTTTGTAATACTGGCAAGATGGAGGAAGAAGCCCACGAGGGAGATGGTTGAGCAGACCAGTAGGCTGATGGAGCGTGCTACCAAGGAAGGTGCTAAGATATTGGGGCAATACTGGACCTTTGGCAGGTGGGATGTAGTCGTCATAGCAGAGGGCCCTGACGAGAAGGCGGCCATGAGGGAGCTCCTCAAGTTCGGGGACTTCGTCTCGACAGAGACTCTAGTTGCATTGCCAGCGGAAGAGGCAGCGAAGCTGGTCGAGTAGACGCAGAGGGCTTTACGGGATGGCCCATGGGATCCAAGGGTCGCCAGATGTGGTGAGCTTATGTTATGGGATATCAGATACAATCTCTCTTACTTGAGTGGAGCTATGTCTTCATAGTTCGAGGCAAAGACTGAGTCGATCGATGAAAGGATTATAAGAGCCATTATGGGAGGGGGGGAGTTTAATCATGATAATACCCGTTCGCTGTTTCACCTGCGGGACTCAGATCGGGGACAAATGGGAGGAGTTCAGCAGGCGCGTGTCGTCGGGAGAGGATCCGGGCACAGTCCTAACTTCATTGGGTTTGAAGAGGCCCTGCTGCAGGAGGATGCTGATCACGAACGTCGATTTCATGGACGAGCTGATCGAGGCCACGACGCAAAGTCCACCCTCAGAGGCGGTCGGCTAGCCACGGGTGCGGGCGATGAGTCGGGATCCTGAGGAAGGAGAGGGCGAAGGCAAAGATCAAGACGTAGAGGCCAGGGTGACCCAGGCCGAGGCCGAGGCGTACCCTGTTGAGGAGACCGAGTATAGGTACCTGATGCCCAGGGAGGACCTCCTCGCCTCCGGCGTCCAGATCGGGACCAAGGTCAGGATAAAGGAGATGAGGCCCTTCATCAGGGCAGTGCGATCCGATGGCCTCAGCATCCTCAACCTGCAGACGATCGATCAGAGGATCAGGACCGCGGGCCTCTTCATCTCGCGTTTCGAATCCGGAAAGGTCGTCGCTGTCTCGGGCAAAGAGTATGGAAAAGTTCCGATCCAAAAGTTCTGCGATCACACCGGCGCCTTCCCGGTCATAGGGCGCTTTCCACCTGGCCTGTTCTCGAATCCGGTATTCTCGGGGCACATATCGCCCGAGGTCGTCATAGTATCCGACCCGAAGGTCGACTACAAGGCTGTCACGGAGGCCTCGATAGTGGGCGTACCCGTCATAGGAGTCTGCGACACGGACAACTCCTGCGGCGACATGGACCTCGTGATACCGGGTAACAACAAGGGAAGGCGTGCCCTGGCGACCGTATTCTATCTGCTAGCGAGGGAGATATTGAGGATTAGGGGCACCATACCCAAGGAAGGGGAACTGCCCGAACCCGTTACGGCATTCGAATCCCCCGTCCTTGTGGAAGGGGAATGAAATCGATCAGGCGATGCGGGCCAACTTCCTGACCATCCTCAAGTTGCCGTAGTCATCGCGCCTCCTGTCTACGGGAGTCTCGAGTATGAGGGGGATCCCCCTTACCTTGGGATGTGTGAGGAAGCGCCTGAAACCCCTGATCCCGATCTTGCCAAGTCCTATGTGCTCATGCCGATCCAACCTCGAGCCAAGGGCGCCTCTCGAGTCATTGACGTGGATGACCCTCAGCCTTTTCATCCCGATCCGTTCATCGAATTCGCCCAAAGTCGCATCTATGGCGACCTCATCCCTCAGGTCGTAGCCTGAGGCGAAGGCATGACACGTGTCGAGGCAGACGCTGGCGGCCTTCCCAACCCTGTCCAGGATGCTCGATATCTCGTCGAATGAAGAGCCGATGCTGTTCCGGCTCCCGGCCGTGTTCTCGAGGAGTATCGTTGTCTCGCCGCTCGGGATGGCCTCGGACAAGGCTTTGACGATCCTCACCGAACCGGCCATCTCACCAGAGCCCAGATGGCTTCCGAGGTGGACGACCAAATATCGGGCCCCGAGGAGGTCGCACCTCTTGACCTCTGCTACGAGCGACTGGACCGAGGCCTCGTAGATCCTCTGCCTGGGTGAGGCCAAGTTCGGGAGGTAGGGCATGTGCACGACGACGGGCGCGATATTTGCATTGGCCACCTTCCACCTGAAGGCTTCCGCCCGCTCGGCCAGTTCGCTGAAGCGCCATCCCCTCGGGTTCCTGGTGAATATCTGGAATGTGTCGCACTTCCTGGCCAAGGCCCTATCCACGGCCAGGTCGATGCCCCCCGCAATCGAGACGTGCAGTCCTAACCTCATCGATGTCAGGACGGATCCACTGCACTAAATATGCAGTTGCCCATGACGATCGTTGCCTCGGTCGCGTGGCATCGTCGATCGACCATAATGCAACCCCTTCCCCCCATGTCGCGATTATAAAAAACGGGTGCAACTTCGGGGCGTCGTTCCCTTGGTTTTTACATCCCCAATCACTCGCGTAATATCCTGGGACCACCCCCGTATGTGCCGGATTCGGGTAAATGGCTTTTTAGGGCATGTAAACACTATATTTCACGTTGTCTCATATAGATACGATACATCTGGATCGCGGTGCTTCGAGATGGCGAGCTACCCGACAGCGTTGCTAGTCCTCGTTATGGTCGTATTGGCGACCGTCCTGGTCCCCTTCATCTCAATTCGCTTCTTCGTCGACGAGATCGACGTGTTACCCAGCGAGGGGGCCATAATCCCGACCACTGCATTCAGGACCAGGCTTTGGGCCTCTCTCCTCGGACTCACGTTCATCGGCTTTCCTGCGGCCAAGGCGGTTTCGGCGGGGGACGCCTCAGTCGCCGATGTGCTCTCATCATACGGTGACCACTGGATCATGTATTCGACGATATTCATCCTCGTGGTCGGCCTCATGGCCGGGATAGTGGCGAGAAGCCCGCACTGCGGCGCCATGGCCGCTGCGACTGGCTTCTTGGGGTGCACTTGGCTTGGGGCATACATGACCCCCGAAATCCTCAACCTCTTCTTGGACGCACGGATCGCGAGTGTAGAACTGACCAATCTGACATCGTCCCTGATGATCTCTCAGTTGCTGGGAGGCGGCGCTGGTGCGATCCTGTCGGCCGTGATGGGGGCCATAGGTGGAGCCCTGATGGCGCAGCGTAGGAATTCGAATCGAGAATCGCTTGGCGTCGTGAGGCCTCAGTTAGCCGAAAGGCCGAGGTTCAGGATGACGCCAGCTCTCTTGACGATGAATGCGGGTCGAAACGGCGAAGGCGATGCCTCAAAGTGGTCATCATGCCCGCGATGCGGTTCAGAGCTCGTCTGGCTCTTCGAGAAGGGGCAATACCGGTGTGGCAACTGCTCGATCCCACCGTAATCACGATATGGCCTATCTCAACTCTCACCTCATGTTCGAATAGTAATAGAGAACCACTTCACATCCGAACACTAGCTGAGGGGTGAGTGAAAGTGGAAGAATACGGATGCGTCCAAGTTAACCATCATAGGGACATCGGTAGGAGATCGGTGATTGGCAAAAGGAAGGCTGGCGCCTCCATACATATCAGGCAGTGGGTGAAACAACAGCCGTGAGCCACTACCTGCTGTTTGAGAGAGGAGATGACGAGCAGTCATGACATCTCCAGAAGGATCCTATCGCCAGGTTTGATGCCAAGGGCCCTCCTATTCGACGAATCCACAAGGATCGCATCGCCTCTTCTCACGGATTCGGCCGCAGAGCTCTTCCTTTCCCTAAAGCTTCTCAAGACATCGTGCTCTATGGAGATCAGCGGAACCCGCATTTTTTTACCAGATGCCTTGTCAGATAGAAACGCCACCCTCCTCTCAGAGTAGATGGATGCTGTTTCGTCGGATACAACGGCTAAATGCTCGGAGTCAAGTTCCTTTGACCATGTGGGCCTGCCTGCAGGCAGTTCCTCGGGCACGCTGTGAACCGCTGCCTCGATCGCCAGCGTGGGTTTTCGCTTCGACGCTTCGGACGCGTAGAATTCGCCACCAGTAATTTCCGAGAACTGTTCCATCAACGACACGAAGCTATCCTCTCCTAGAGCCACGCAATCGATCCTGATCCCATTTTCAGCTACCCTATGTGCCTCATCCAGGGCCTCGGCCTGTAGATGCATGCCGCACTCATTCACATCCCCCTTGAGCGATATGTTCAGCCTCCCATCGCTCAGCAGTAAGATCCTATGGGGTTCGGAACTGGACCCCAGCAACCCCATGGCTTTTTGAATGACCGATGAGAGAGCTGTTGTCCCGCGTGTGGGAACCGGGCCAATGGCCTTCCTCAACTCCTCTACATCGGGGTGCGCATCTATGGGAAGAACTTCGTCGACGATGTGATCGAATAACAAAACGCCGTACGTTTCAAGTTTATCGTGTAATCGATAAGCAAGCTCCTTGCATTGTTCCAGCTTCGTTGAACCAAAACCATAGGACATGCTTATGCTCCTGTCAATTAGGAGGAGGGTCACTCCGCTGTAGGATCTCATGGACAGTCGATCAAGCGCGTGATGGGGCATATACGGATGTGCAGGCCATCGTTTTCACCTATATAAGGCGCACGAAACGCAGGCCAACGGATCCTAGGCATATGTTGTCGCTTTTCTGTCGCGGGGAGAGAAATGGTCAATAAACATTTTATCCCTCATGCCCATGCGCTCGATCCGGTACGCATGAGAATACTTTCAATAGGTTGTGGCTATGTGGGATCGGTCATATCTAGGCACTTGTCGGAACGCCTACCATCTTCACAGATCACGATCTGCGATGTGAACAGACAGTCGATAGAGAGGGTCGCTCCCTTCATCAGCAATCGGAGCAACGTTCGCTTCCTTCAGCTCAACTTCTTCGATCACGCCGAGCTCGTCAGAACGGCCAAAGATTATGACATCATGATAGGGCTGGCTCCGGGAAGGTTGGGATACGAGGCGATGAAGGTTGCCATCGAGGCGCGCGCGAACATGGTCGACCTCTCTTACATGTCAGAAGACCCCCTGGCTCTAGATCAGCGTGCATCGAAAGCTGGCATAACGATAGTGCCCGATTGCGGCGTGGCCCCTGGGCTGAGTAACGTGCTCATCGGTAGAGCGGTCAGTAAGCTGGACAGAGTTAAGGACGTGATCGTGATCGTCGGAGGCCTGCCACAAGAGGCCATACCCCCTCTGGATTACAAGATAACTTGGTGCGTCGAGGACTTGATAGAGGAATATACCAGGAGATCCAAGATAGTGAAGGGCGGTAAAACGGTCGAGGTCGAAGCCCTTGAGGGCCTTGAGGAGGTGGAGTTCCCGGGAGTGGGCAGGCTGGAGGCCTTTTACACCGATGGGGTTAGGAGCCTTCACCGGACTGTGAAGGCAGAGAACATGTGGGAGAAAACGATGAGATATCCTGGGCATGCTGATAAGATCCGATTGTTGAGAGACCTGGGCTTCTTCGATGAAGAACCTATTGAAGGCATTGCCCCTCGCCTTATAACGAGTAGATTGTTTGAGCGCAAATTGCTCCACCCCGACGTCAAGGATTTTGTGGCAATGAAGGTATACGTTGACGGCCTCAGGAAGGGGGTCGAGGCCTCTCAAACCAATTACCTTTTAGATTATTTCGATGAGGAGAAAGGAATAACGGCAATGGGAAGGACGACGGCATATACGGCCTCAGCGGTGATCGAGTTACTGGCCGATGGCATCATCGAGGAGAAGGGCGTTATCCCACCCGAAAGGCTTGGCATGAATGACAGAATATATGAGGGGATAATGATGAGGCTTAAAAGAGAGGGCATTATTATAAGGGAAGCCTAGTTACCCCAATCCCCTTCCTTCTACCGCGTTGTTCATGGATAACAAGTTCATTAAAAGCCTCATTTCAATAGGATCCTCGATTTCCTGAATTCCTCGGTTCTCGCGTCCCTCAGTATCTCATACATCACCATTTCGGTTGACGAGATCATCGCACCGCAATCCCTCATCCTCTGTAATCCGACCTGGACGTCCCCAAGCGCTCTCGAAGATACCGCATCTGATATCGCGCACACTCCATAATCGTCGAGGGCCTCTAAAGCCGTTTGGGCGACGCACACATGAGCCTCGATTCCGGTCAGGATCAAGGTCGAAATCTTCATCTTTACCAATGCATCCTTAAATCCCTGGGCCCCAAAGCAACTGAAACTTGTCTTCTCCATTGTTTCGATGCTAGGGATCTCGTCCTTTATCTCCTTTACAGTTTTACCAAGGCCCTTTGGATATTGCTCGGTCAAGATGATAGGTATGCCGCATATCTTTGAAAATCTGATCAACTTTATGATGTTCGCAACGGTCCTTTCCTTATCAGCGATTTTAGGCAGGAGCTTCTCCTGGACGTCGATGACGACCAATGCCGCTCCTTCACGACTTATGAGCCTAGGATGTGGCATTTTATACGGGGATCCCATAGACGAGATGGTTTATGAAAGTTTCCCCGTTTGTTCGAGGACATCATTCCACGCGCCTTTTGATAGAAGGGACTTAATGCCCAATGATACCGTCAATCACAGTATCAATCCCTATAGGCCTGAAGCAAATGGTCTATGTGGCTAAATGTAGAATTGTCCGGACCAGCAACCTGAACTTGGAGGACGTTTCGACTGGAGACACTGATATCGTCATATCGGGAGGGAGTTGGTCCACGGGCGGCATAATGGTAGGTGGCAACGCCGAACTCACCGTAAGCGGGGGAAGCAGGGCCGAACTGGAGGGCTCCTCCGATGGCCTGACAATCGATTGTTCTGGGGGCAGCACCCTGCGCCTCCCCGATTTCGCAGTTCACGACGCGAACGTCATTCTGAGTGGCGGCAGCCAAGCAACGATCAACCTCGATGGGGGATTGGATGGCGACCTGAGCGGAGGTTCGCAGCTTTTCTACATCGGTAATCCCACATTGGACGACATAAACACCTCGGGGGGATCGACGATCGACAGTGGATGAACATTACCTAATATGGACCCCATCAGGCCCAACAGGTCAAATATCGTCTCAGAGCGGGAACTATGATGGCCGATGTGTCAATTTACAGTGGGTGTAAGGCGATGACCAAGAAGATCGGCTTTGACACGGAAAAGTACCTTAAGGCCCAGGTGGCGAAGATCCTCGAGAGGGTATCGTATTTCGACAAGCTGTACCTCGAGTTCGGCGGCAAGCTCTGTTCCGACAACCACGCGAACCGCGTCCTCCCGGGATATGCGCTCGACACGAAGATCCAGATGCTTAAACGGCTGGGCAAGCAGATGGAAATCGTCCACTGCATCTCGGCGAAGGACATAGAGGCCAGGAAGGTAAGGGGCGACAGCCGTCTCACGTATGAGAATCAGATCCTAAAGGACATCGGCCAGCTCGCCGAATTGGGCTTGCCGATCAGCGCAGTAGTCATAATGCACTTCAGCGGCGAGTTGAGCGTCCTCAAATTCAAGCAGAGGCTTGAGAACAGGGGGCTCCGCGTCTTCATCGATTATGAGATAGAGGACTATCCCAAGAACCTCGACACAGTCCTCAGCGATGAGGGTTACGGGAGGCCCGAATGGGTACCCACCGAGGGCAAGATCGTCGTCGTCACCGCACCAGGTCCCGGCAGCGGAAAGATGGGCTTCGCCATGAGCCAGATATACCAGGAAAGGAGGCGGGGCATTGCAAGCGGCTTCGCGAAGTTCGAGACCTTCCCGATCTGGAACATCGAGCTCGACCACCCCATCAACATCGCCTACGAAGCGGCCACAATACTGAACGCGGTCAAGGCCGTCGCGGGGTTGCCGGATGACGTCCACGTCATAGACCCGAAGGTCATAGACGCGATGATCGGCCTCAAGCACACCTTCGGGAAGAGCACTGCATCCCTGGACGTCAAGGAGGTCCTCGACGCCCTTGCGGCCAGCTCCGTCATGGATGATAGGGCGAGAAGGTGCATCGGTGCCCTGAAGCAACTCAGGGACTCGGAGATGCACACGACCCACATCATGAACAGCGGCGATGAGCTGCCCCTCAAGCAGCTCGGGATCAATGTCACGACCGACGCCCGGATCCCAATCCCGACATCGTAGGCACGATTCGGATGCCAACGCTGGGTGAATCCATGCCTCGTGGTCAAAGAACATTTTGAGAGGCGCATAAATGCAACTCAGGTAAAGCCTTCAGCATGCCCTTTCGAATCTGCCCTCGATTAGGGAACGGAGCAACTGGATGCGGCCGATGTGAAGGGAAGTGTGCGCCGTCGTAATGAAAAGCCAATGGGCCACCGTCTTGCCCATGGATTTGTCCGTGGTCCTGTGGAAATCCTCCTCGTTCAAGGATCCGATGTACTTGCTGCTTTCCTCGCGCACCCCCCGAACCCAGTCGAAGACGCCCTCTACGGACCCTATCGACTTTCGTATCTCCTCTGCCGAATGCCAGTCCGGTCCGAAGACATCGTACTGCGGGAGTATCAGTGTATCCACATCGAGTTCCTGCAGGAACAGCCCTATGTGCGTGCGTTCCCTGTGCGCTATGTGCCCCACGTGCCAGAGGATGCATAAACTCTTTGGGTCCGGGGTCCAGTAGAGCTGCTCATTCGACAACCCATCGACTTCCCACAAGGCGTGCGAATACCAAAAACCTACGTCCTTTCTTATGTCCCCATACATCCAAGTAGCGAGTTCTTTCCATTTAGACATGATACCTTACCCAAGCACCTATGAAGTCGAGTCCAAAAGATATAATGTTATCCGACACATTGGATATTGGAACCTGTGATAGGATACTCTTTTATCACCGCGCAGAGGCGTGAGGGCAACGATGAAACTACATGTAGCAGGCGCACAGATTCCAGTGACCAAGGACGTCAAGTCCAATCTCGAGGCTATAAAGCGAGCGATAGATTACGCGATCGATGAAGAGGCTGATATTTTACTGACACCTGAGGGATCCCTGAGCGGTTACACGCATGAGTTCAATCGGAGAAAGGTCACTGCTGCCCTTGAGGCAATTCTATTGCGATCAAAGGGCAGGCTAGGTTTAGCACTTGGCACATGCTGCATCGAAGGGGATGGGAGATGCTATGACCAAATCCGTTTCTATAGCAAGAGTGGTCGTTATCTGGGATTCCATAGCAAGATACTCCTTTGCAGCAACTTGGAAAAGCCGCTGAAGGGTGAGATTAAGTATTATCACACGAAACCATTGAGGAAGTTCAGGTTTAAGGAGTCAATAATAGGGGGTCTTATCTGTAACGACATGTGGGCAAATCCAAGTTGCACGTATATGCCGGATGTGCATCTCTCGCAACAGCTGGCACGGATGGGTGCTAGGGTCATCTTCCATGCGGTGAATGGCGGAAGAGAGAAGACGAGGTTCTCTCAGGTCGTTATTAGGAACTTCCATGAGTCTAACCTGCTAATGCGAGCCAAGGCAGGTAATATCTGGATTGTCACAGTCGATAATTGTTATCCCCAGGACATACCATGTTCATCCCCAGGAGGAGTCGTGAATCCTAAGGGAGAATGGGCAGTACGGGTTCCATCAAAAGGTGAACGTTTTTTCGCTTACACAATAAACACTTCGCATCGATAATGAGTTAATCTTCAGGTTATGTCCATTCTATCAGGTGCAATTCGCATGATAAGATGCCTCACTCGAGAACATCATTTATTATGCCCTCTTGTTCCAATCTGATGAAATCTTTCAATTTATCAATTGTCCCATAAGTCATTTGATTAGTTATCCTCATATTTTTGCCATCCACATTTCGTGACAACAGGTACACGGTTTTCATACCTCGAACTTTATTCGGAGCACTTCCGGATAATATCTCCTCATCTCCTGAGGCTGCCGCTACCTCCCCAAGTACGATCACGCCTGCATCATCCTTTCCGCGAAGGTGAGTCTGCTTATGCCAGCACAACCTGCATTCAAAATGAGCCTTGCACTCCTTTATGCGTGGAACCTTTACCACCTTCGAAGGAATGGCTGTCAACCCAGATGCAGCGATCTCATCGATCCCTCTGGGAAAATGCTCTACAGTCTTCATTACATGAGTTACATCCCCCTCAGGGGAACGTTCACCACAAACTCCTTTGTGGCTATCACGTTCTGTATAGTGTGGTGAGATGCCCAATCATAGAATGAAAAAAATGGCCATGCTTATCTCCTAGAGGCAATCCCCACGTATTGTGTTGAGCATTAGGAACCTCATTATCATCAATGGTCGTAATAATATAAAGTGGATAAGGT
>Ga0315312_1000496_pt1 | contig 45137 bp, 54 predicted proteins | sample TDP7_MG_FD_203629 | JGI IMG/M metagenome (GOLD analysis project Ga0315312, IMG submission 203629) | Freshwater sediment microbial communities from Lake Towuti, South Sulawesi, Indonesia - TDP7 | ecosystem: Environmental > Aquatic > Freshwater > Lake > Sediment | place: Indonesia: South Sulawesi... | reverse complement strand
TTATTTGATGAAATTTCCGCTTTAAACGATGTGACTAACGATTGGGCAACGTGGGACGACACGTACGAGTTCATCGAAGACAACAATCCTGAGTATATCGAGTCGAATATAGTCGACACCACTTTTATTGGATTAAGGATAAACCTCATGTTGTTTATCAACTCTTTCGGCCAGATCCACCTAGGCAAAGCCATCGATTTGCAAAACGAGGAAGAGGTGCCACTTCCGCAGAGCTTACAGGAACACCTTTCTGACAACGCTCTCCTTCTGCGCCACCCCGATACAGAGAGCAGCATCACTGGGATTATTCTTCTCACCGAAGGTCCAATGCTCGTTGCCTCACAACCTATCCTCACCAGTGAGGGTGAAGGTCCCATTCGAGGGACGCTTATCATGGGGCGCTACTTGGACTCCGCAGAAATCGAGAGGCTGGCTGAGGTCGTACATTTTCCTCTCATCGTGCGTCTGGTTGACGATTCACAGATGCCCTCCGACTTCCAAGCGGCGCTTTCATCTTTGTCGGAAGAGGCGCCGATTTTTATCAAACCACTGAGCGAAGAATCCATTGCGGGGTACGCCCTGATAAATGACGTTTACGGAAATCCAAGTCTCATATTGAGAGCGGATATGTCCAGAGGAATCTACGAGCAAGGTCAATCCACTATGCAGTATTTTATCTTATCGCTCCTGACGATCGGTCTGGTTTTTGTCGTGGTGGCCATATTGCTTTTGGAAAAATTGGTACTGTCTCGGTTGACTCGACTTAGCACTAATGTCGAAAGTATAGGCAAAAGCGGCGACATCTCGTCGCGCGTAAAGATGGCAGGGCGGGACGAATTGTCGAGCCTTGCTGATGTGATTAACGGTATGCTGGCATCGCTTGAGCAGGCGCACAAGAAGCTTAAGCGAGCCTACGAGGATCTTAAAGAGTTGGACCGGATGAAGGATGAATTCCTCTCCATGACCTCCCACGAGCTGAAGACCCCGCTTGTCCCAATGACCTCACTCGTGCGGCAAATGTCTGGCAGGGAGCTCGGGGAACTCACAAAAAAACAGGAGAAAGCTCTGGGGATGGTTTCTCGGGGGATAGAGCGCCTCCGGGGATCGGTCGAAAAGATCTTGGAGATATCAAGGCTTGAATCGGGGCGGATGGATCTTAGTAAGGAAAAGTTACAATTGGCGCCGCTCGTTCAGGATGTGATTAAGCGGATGAAGCCATCGGCCACGCTAAAGAAAATCTCCCTCACCCAGCGTATGGATAGTGTACCCACGATTGAGGCAGATAGAGGGCGGGTGGACGAGGTCCTGTCCTGTTTGATTGACAATGCGATCAAGTTCACTCCGGAGGGGGGCAGGGTGGATGTTGCGGCCAAGAGGAGGGCGGACGATGTTTTCATCGAGGTAAAGGACAACGGCAAGGGCATTGCCCCAAAGGACATGCCCAATCTTTTCAAGAAGTTCTTCCGGGCAGACCCTTCTGTCCCTGGTATAGGGCTGGGGCTGAGCATATGCAAGCGGCTGGTGGAAGCCCACGGTGGGAAGATATGGTGTAAGAGTAAATTGGGAAAGGGTTCGACGTTTTCCTTCACGCTGCCGGTGAGGGGGTAGTTTTCCCTCCCGCTAATTTGCCATTAGCGCTTGAACTTCGCTATTTCTTCGGTTAGGTCTACGCTCGTGAGTATCGTGCTCCTGCAGCAGTAGCGCTTGACCCCCAACTCGTCGAGCACGTGTTTGGGCTCCTGTCCCCTTTTTACTCGCTGCTCAAACTCCTCGTACTTGTCGCCCAACAGCTTGCCGCAAGTTATACAACGAACCACCCGCACGCGATCACCTGTACGATTTTTGGTAACGGGCCCTAGCTCCGGGACCTCCGGGCTTCTTGGGCTCCTTGAAGCGCACATCGCTCTTGATCAAAGTCCAGTCGTGCTGCTTGAAGAGTTCTCGCACCTTGGGGTCACCCGACCACTTGATGAGCCCCCGAGCGATGGCCGTGCGAACGGCATCCGCCTGCCCCATGAAACCCCCACCCTCGACATTTACTTCGATATCGACGCGGCGCGCGAGTTCTGGCACCAAGCCTAAGGGCTCAGAAATCTTGAGTCGAGCGAGTTCCGGCTCGTAAACTTGGAGCGCGCGGCGGTTGACGGACACCCTACCCTGACCGTCCTTCACCGTGGCCCTAGCGAGCGCGGCCTTTCGTCTGCCGGTTGCGAGCACGACCTTCATCAGAACCTAGCCCCCAAGTGTTTACTAAGGTCCCCGATCCTCATAAAGCGTCGCGTGCCCAGCCGTTCGAGGCTAGCTTCGGGAAGGGTTTGCATCTCCTTTCCGGCTAGCTCGGGGGGGACTCCCATGTGGATGCGCAATCGACCGTAGGCCTCCCGCCCACGAGGCTTATCGAATGGCAGCATCCCCCTGACCGCCAGGCGTACGAGTTCTTCGGGGCGCTTGAGGTGGAATGGCCCCTTTCGGGGATTGGTGAGGTTTCGAACCTCGAGCCAAGCTTCGTAAACGTCGAAGGTAGCTTCTTTTCTGCCGGAAATCACTACCTGTTCAGCGTTCACCACGGTCACGCGCTCGCCCTCGAGCAGGCGTTTCGCCGCGAAGCTGGCGAGCCTCCCCAAAACTAGATCTTTTCCGTCGATGATCACGTTCCTCACTCCATTAGCCTGACTCCCTTGCCGCTCGGGTTTTGCTCGAACAACTGCTGGATTGTCAACGCGTTGCCGCCAGCGCCCACGATTTTTCTTCTAGCGGCACCCGAGAACTTGAATGCAGCGACGGAGATCGCGTGGTCCAGCTTTCCCGCTGCCAGGACTTTGCCGGGCACGACGATGGTGCTCCCCTCGCCCGAGTAGCGGTTCAGACGGCTGAGGTTGACTTCGGCTCGGCCCCTCCGTGGGCCCTCGAGCCGCTCCGCTAGGTCAAGCCAGATTTTTACCCCCTGCTTCTTGCCCCTTGCGCGAAGCTCTCGCACGAGCCTGCGCAGCACGGGGTTCGTTGGTCCTGTTGGTCTTGGCATCTCGACACCTTAACGATTGACACAATTTCTGGCTTTCTTAGAATAAAACCTATGGTGGAGCGGTAAAAAACGTTAAATTTGGAAAAAAGACTGTAGTTGGAGGTGTGGGTTATGACGAAGACGAAGGAACTGCAGGAAAAAGTTGTTCATTACTTTTGTGACAGACCAAAAAACTTCCCCACAGGACGACCGTACAACTGCTGTGAAAGCGTCCTATTGGCCCTAAAGGAGCATCTCGACGTAGACCCTAAGCTGATCCCAAAGATTGGCACAGGGATAGGTGCTGGGGTCTCGCTGAATGGGTTGCTTTGCGGCTCCATCTCGGGTGTGGCCATGGCGATAGGCATCAAATATGGAAGAAACAGCCCAGAGGAGAACCCACAGCCAATATGGGAAATAGTCGATAGATACGTAACTGAGTTCAAGGATAAATTCGGCTACGTGAACTGCAGGCAACTCACCGGCTTGGACCTGAAGACGAAAGAGGGGCTGAAGGAGTACTTTGCGAAGGTCCATGACTACGCGTGCGCTGAAAGGTTGAAATTTGCAGTTGAGAAGGGGGCAGAAATTTTAACCAGGTAGAACCTACTGTATTACATATCTTATTTATCTAGAAAAATTACAAAATGAACGGGCGGGGGTTTAGGCATCCTACGCGGTTTAAGAAAAGCGAAAAAAATTGTAAAGGATAAGCACGAAGCGCGACGGCTGTTAGCAGAAGAAGAGATAAGGGAGTCAGAGAGGAAATACAGGGAGCTATTTGAAACTATTAAAGATGGAGTTGTAGCCACAGATCTGGAAGGCAAAATTCTCGAATGCAATCAAGCTTTTTTGGACATGCTAGAATATTCCGCGGCGGAAATAAGGAAGAAGAGATATCAGGAAATCACCCCGAAAAAATGGCATAAAATGGAGGATAGGAGTGTAGCCAAACAGGTGAAAGGTAGGGGGTATTCCGATGAATATGAAAAAGAATACATCAAAAAAGATGGAACAGTATTCCCCATATCCATTAGGGTGTGGTTAAAAAAGGATAGAGAAGGCAAGCCTGTCGGGATGTGGGCGATAGTTAGGGATATAACGGAAAGAAAAAAAGCTGAAGAGGCGCTGCGAAAGAGCGAGGAAGAATTCAGACTAGCATTTGAAAATGCAAAGGACGCAATCCTCTGGGCAGATACTAAGACAGGCTTGATCACTAATTGTAATAAAGCGGCAGAAATCCTTTTAGAGAAAAAGAGAGGGGAGATTGTAGGACGCCATCAAACAACGATACATCCAAAACAAAAAGCGAAATATTACGCTAACATGTTTAAAATGCATATAAAACAGAAAGACGCTGTTGACGCTGAGGCAGAGGTAATAACCAAATCAGGAAAAATAAAACCCGTCCACATAACTGCCACTGTAACTTTAGTCGGGGGAAAACCAATAATCCAGGGGATATTCCGCGACATCACCGAGCGCAAGTTTGCGGAGGATGAAAGAGGTAAAATTTTACATGAGTTCGGAGGGCGCGTGAAGGAGCTGGATTGTTTATACGAAATGGCGAAGATTGTTGAGACTCCAAGTATTTCATTAGAGGAAATATACCAAGAAACAGCTGATGTAATGCCGCTTGCTTGGCAATATCCTGATATTGCCTGCGCAAGGATAATTGTCGAGGGGCAAGAGTTCAAAACCACTAATTTCAGGGAGACAAAGTGGAAACAGGCAGCTGACGTTAAAGTAGGTGGAAAGAAAGTTGGCGTGGTAGAAGTCTATTACCTAGAAAAAAAGCCTGAAATCGACGAGGGGCCGTTCCTGAAAGAGGAGAGAAACCTGATCGAAGCGATTACCGAACGCTTAGGGTGCATCACCGCGCGTAAGCGTGCGGAGGATGCGCTCGCGAAGTCTGAGGAGAGATACAGGAGGCTGCTGGAGTATTCCGGAAGTGCTATGGTTGTTATTGAAAAAGACAAGACAATATCATTTGTAAATAAGGAGTTACAAAAATTAAGCGGCTATTCTAAAAAAGAGATAATAGGTAGGAGCTTTCTGGATTTCATACATAAAAAATACAAAAAGAAAATGGCGAAATATCACGAGGAGAGAAGGAGAAATGGAAAGGCTCCAATAACCTATGAATTTGAAGCTTTTGACAAGAAGGGTAGGAGAAAAACTATAGAAGTGACGGTAGCAATGGTGCCAGGAACTGCTAGATCAACAGCAGCATTAAGAGATATAACGGAGAGAAAAAATTAGAAGGGGAATTAAAACAGATGACGAAAGGATTGAGGAAGCTGAGGGGGAGAATATCCTCGTTCGTCTCTACTTCTTGAGGGGTTTTATCGGAATAAGTGATTCTTATGCCAAAAGAGGTGGGAATCCTTACTCATAGGGATACTGACGGGGTTTGTGCAGCAGCGATTGCCAAGATTTGCTATCCCGCTGCATACGTTGAGTTCTGCGAAAACGTAGATGAATTGGCGCCAAGATTGCATGCCTTGCCAGCCTGGGATACGGTCGTCATTTCAGATTTGGGATTCAACGTGGCCCAGAAAATAGAGTTAAAAAATGCGTTTAAAGAAGTATCCAAGTCCCATAAGATTATTTACATCGACCATCACCTCCTTCCTAAGGGAATAACCCGAAGGACTTTGCCCTGCTATGCGTTTGTACATAGGACAAACGTTAGCTGTTCCGAACTAGCTCTGGGTTTCTTCAAACCCCCCGTTTCCTTGCGATATATCGCGTTACTGGGTGCAATAGGGGACTATCAAGAACATACGAGAAGAATGCGGAGGTTGGTTGTGAAATACGGTTGGAGGCTGATATATTTGGAGGAATTTCTGTTAGAGCAGGCGATTGAGGCCAGCAGGAAGGACCATCCTTTTAAGCGAAAGATAATTCAAGGACTTGTTCAAGGGTTATGGCCATCCGAGATTCCAGGCCTAATGGAACGAGCTCGTTCTGGGGCAAGACGGGAAAGAACAATGGAGAATTACGTGAGGAAGAACGTTAAAAGAATCAGCAGAAATATGGCGCTTGTAACTGATGTCCCTTTCTCGGCAACAGGGTTGGCAGCTTCTTATGCGGCTAGAGTGGCAAATGCTGAGATCGGGATGGGAACTTATCGAAAGGGAAATTACATACGCTTCAGCATGCGAAGGGATGAAAAGTCAAATCTGAACCTAAACGAACTTGTCATACAAACAGCGTCGAAGATAAGTGGCAGCGGTGGAGGGGGCCATGATGCAGCCGTGGGTGGGAGAGTCCCCATTCGAAAATTTAACGCTTTCTTAAGACAATTAAAAAGGGAGATATCTCGTTAGGACAAGATTTTAGGATTACCTTCGATGAAATTTTCTCGATATCACCTTACGTCTGTACGGATCTTTGAGGCTTCTGATCAATTCCTGTGCGATGTATGACGGGTTTAAATAAAATTCTCTTAATGTTTTTCTTATCGCATCCTCGAGCCATTCCTTAGAGTACTGGCACATCCCCAATTTAACTGGCACAAACCCAGACTCCCAATATTTTTCCTGCAATCCTGGATTCTTAGCTAAGAGTTCGTCCCAAACGTGTGCGCCAGGATAAACCCAAAGTGGCCCAATCCCGATAGCATCCATGTCCAATCTTTTTGCAAATTCCAATGTGTTGATAACTTCTCTCTTAGTTTCGATGCTCGCACCAACGATAAAAGTACCGGTGGTATTTAACCCAGCTTTCCTCGCCGCATTAACTGCTCTGATCGATTGTTGTGGGGTCGTTCTCTTGTCATAGTAGTCTAAAATCCGCTGGTTGGCGCTTTCTATACCGAAGAAAACAGATTCGCATCCGGCTTTCTTCATTTTCAAAAATATATCATAATCGACAGAATCCACCCTGCTGCCACACCACCAGTGAAACTTCAGATGCCTTTCTTCGATCAACCCACAAATCTTTTCTACTCTTTTTTTGGCAAGGGTGAAGCTATCATCGACCACGCCAATATCTTCATAACCTTGTCCTGTTAACTCCTCCAATTCATCAACAACGCTCTCGGGAGATCTGAATGTACAGATATTATTTCTGAAAGCTGTGCAGGAGCAAAAAGTGCAACGGAAAGGACAACCACGTGAGGTGATGATTGTTGTGAACTTCCCCGCGGCAAAGCTCACGGGGCCTATTGTATTGACGTACTCATCCTCGACCAAACTTCTGTCGGGTATCGGAAGTCCGTCGATATTTGTAATAAGTTTTCTAGGTCGATTGTGGACAATTTTCTTGCTATGTGTGTAGGAGACCCCATCCACTCCGCTTAATTTTTTCTTTCCCTCAAAGGCCAACAAAACATCTAATATGGCCCCCTCAGCTTCTCCCCTCACTACCACATCGACAAACGGAAATTTTCTCAATGTTTTATCTGCCGTAAAAGTTGCATGATATCCTCCAACTACCGTTTTCACTTCTGGCGATGCCTCTTTTACTCTCCTAGCAATTTCCATCCCGTGCGAGAAGTTTGAGGTGAGGGTGCTGATCCCTACTACGTCTGGATCTTCTTCATTCACCCATCTTTCTATTTTATCGTAATCCCATCCTTTCACGGCAGCATCTAAAATGGACACTTCATATCCAGCTCCTTTGAGCACAGAACCCAAATACAAGATTCCGAGAGGGGGCCAAGCGGTACCCGCATCTATTGCTCCCTTACGCAAGTACTTGAGAAAAATTGATATTTTATCCTTGAAGGTCTGGGGCTTGAAGAAATATTGTGGAGGATTTATTAGTGATACTTTCCTGATTTTTTTCATCTCATCCCCCATTTCAGGTTATTATGGTGCGGGGGACAGGATTTGAACCTGCGAACCCCTTCGAGACCAGACCCTAAATCTGGCGCCTTTAACCTGGCTTGGCTACCCCCGCCCGAGTCAGATTTCGTCACCAACAGATAAAAACTACCACATCTTGCCCGGCTTTTCCCTGCCAAGGGCCTCGCGCTGGGCCATCCGCTCGAAGCGCGCCTGCTTTTTCGCCTGCTTGAAACAACTCCTGCAGTATGATTTCCCCATCGTTCGCTTGGCGCATGCGCGGTGGAGCTCGGCGCCGCAGCTCGAGCACTTGGTGGTCGGCGGCTCGAGGGGTTTACCGCAGGTGGGACAATCTGGCATGTAATCACCAACTTGGCCACATCGAAAATCTGAGCTTCGCTACTTAAGTTTGTGGGGGAAAAAAGAAAAAGTTGAAATTATTCTTTTTCGGGCTTAGCTTGTGTTTTTAGAACGAGTGCTCTGTAGCCCGCAAAGAGAGCCACCAAGCCAGCAAGGATGGTCAAATAAAGGCCCCAGCTAGCTTGTCCGGTTAAGCTTGTCAAACCACCGAAGAATACCACGAGTCCGGTCACCAACGAAACGCTGAGAATTGGAAGAACTGATTCTAGAATCGGGATTCGAATGTAACCCAGGGAAACAGCCACGGTACCAAGCATTATCAGCGCGATGAATATTGTCAACTTGCCGCCGCCTGCATCCCAGCCGCTTACACTCTGACCAAGTACAGAAGACCATGGCGCCATGCTTCCGATGATAAGGACAAGTGCCGCGATACCCAAGATAATTCCTGGGGAGTTCAAGATGTCTGCAACGCTAATAGGCTTCTTCTTCATTTCTTCACCTCTCACAGATTTTTACCCGCTAAACCCTTATAAACCCATTCAACCGGACCAACCGACTTTCGGGAGCGCTGGTTGCTCCCGCTGGTAGAGTAGGTAGGCCACGAAAATCCCGAACAGTCCGGCGAGGATCGTGAGGTAAAGCCCCCACCCCGGCGAGGCGCGGGTGCCGAGTTCCAGCCCGTAGGAGACTGCTCCCAAGATACCGAGTAGACTCCCCAGCACTCCAACTCCTGCGTTTGTCCAGGGCTTATGCGCGTCGAGTTGTCTAATCCCTAGGAACTCGTAGTTAACAAGCGTCCCCAAGAGCAGGAGCAGCCCACCTGTGAATGCGGCCGCCCCCTGCCAGTGCCCAAGCGCGTTCGTGTCGAGTTGCCCTCTAATGGTCTCCCACGGGGCGAAGGAGCCGATGAGCATGAGCACGCACGCGATGCCCAGCAAGAACTCTGGCTTGAACGTCCCGTCCATCGTTCACACCAACTATCCCACTTGTCTAATTGAATGCAAATGTTTAAAAGTTTCGTCAGAGTCCCGGTTTCAGCAGCTCCTTGCCCAGGCTCGCGTAGGAATCCCCGCTGACTTGGTAGAAATTCCGGACGCGCTGGATGTTCATATATTGGCCATCGAACGCGTCCTCGTTTGCATACGCTGTGACCACTTCGCCTATGAAAAGGGTGTGGTCACCGGTCGTGAGCTGGTCCATGAGCTTGCACTCTAGGTGGGCAACGCACTCTTCAATGATCGGCGCTTTGACAATTTTTGCGGGCTTTGCCGTCAACCCGAACTCGGAGAACTTGTCGTGCGTGCGCCCGGAAACCCTGCCACACTTGATCGCTTTTTCGAGGATTTCAACGGTTGGGATGTTTATCACGAATTCGCGGGCGCTTGAGATGAGCTCGTGTGAGTATCGGCGAGGGGCGACGAGGATTCCCACAAGCGGAGGGTTCGCGGAGAGCGGGGTGGACCAAGCGATTGTCATTATGTTGGGCTTCTTGGTATTTGGGTCCATGCAACTGACGAGGACGACCTGCCGCGGGTAAATCAGCCTGTATGCTCTCGCGTTAGGTACTTCCATTTTTTCCATCCCAATCACCTTGATGCCCCGGGCGGGATTTGAACCCGCGTCGCCGGCTCGAAAGGCCGACATGATTGACCGGTCTACACCACCGGGGCACGCTATAGTTTTTTGCTTGGCGAGTTAATTAACTGTATCTCAAAAGTGGTGGGCCCGAAGGGATTCGAACCCTTGACCACTCGGTCTCTCAGGCCTTGCCTATGAGCCGAGCGCTCTAACCAGCTGAGCTACGGGCCCCGCTTCAAATTTCGTTGGGATCGATTAAAACATTTGCTAAGACAAAATTAAAAGGGGGACATGCGAACTATTGCAAGGTGAAAGTTGGCAGCAAAAATTCTGGCTCACGGAGACGCCGACGGCATATGCTCGGCCGCCCTCGTGAAGGCGCGTTTTCCCGAGGCCGAGGTCTGGTTCACCCGCCCGATAACCTTGCTGCGCGATCTCAACGAGGTCGAGGTCGGCACCGTGGTCTTCATCTTAGATATAGCGGTGAGTGAGACCCAAAAGAGGGAAATTTTTGGACGCATGCGCGAGCTGGCGCAGAAGGACGAGGTCCTCTACATCGACCATCATCCCCTCCCCCCGAACACGTTAAAAAAAGACATCCCGGCGACGCAGTTTGCCCACGAGATAGGGGCGAGCACTTCGGAAATCACCTTTCGGCTGTTTGAGTCGGACATCAACCCGGACTTGGATCGGGTCGCGTTATGGGGCGCGATCGCTGACTACTGCGAGGAAACTGAGTTCGTGCGCGATGGGCTGAGCAAGTATGACAGACGGACGATATACATGGAGGCAGGACTGCTCAGCCAAGCACTGGGCGAGGCGGCGGGGGATTATCACTACAAGCGCGACGTCGTGCACAAGCTAGCGCAGGGCAACCCCCCCACGGAAATCCAAGAGATCGTCGACCGAGCGCTAAAAGCTACGAAGCGCGAGTGGGAGGTATGGCGTTACGTCAAGGAGCACGTCACGCGGGAGGGAAACATCGCGATTATCTATAATTTACCTTCAGGAAGCTTGGGGAAGGCGGCACTCTACGCTTTGGGAGTGACCGGGGCGGACATCGGCATCTGCACACGGAAGGATGAAGATGAAGTGGACGTTAGCATACGACGTCGAGCCGGGGTAAAAGTAGATTTGAACGAGATGCTACGCCACATAACCGCCCGCCTCGGTGGCTCTGGTGGTGGGCACGAGGGCGCAGCTGGTGCAACGGTTCCAGCCGATCTATTCGATACCTTTCTAGAGACGATCAAGAAGGAAATCTCACCTATAATGAGCCGCGACTTGGCACTCAAGAGATAGCTAGAGCAGCTCCACCTCGATGCCCTTCCCCGTTTTCTTCGCCTTTTGGTAGACCACCCAGTCAGTCGCGATGTCTTGGACGGCGAGCCCTGTCGAATCGAAAATTGTTATCTCTTCTCGCGAGGTACGGCCCGGTTTCTTCCCAGTCACTACCTCCCCGAGATCTGCGTAGATATCACCGCGTGCGATGGCACCTTCCGAAAGGGGAACGTTGACTTCCCCGCCGTGGATGGCCTGCTCCACGTCATCGACGACAATTTTGGCACGAGTCAAAATATTCGGGTCGAGTTCCTGCTTGCCAGGAGCGTCAGCGCCAATCGCGTTGATGTGCATGCCCTCCGACACCCAGTTGTTCATCAGGATGGGTTTCCTAGAGGGTGTGGTTGTAACGACGACATCTGCACCTTCGACCGCTTTCCCGGTATCTCCCACGGCTTTTACTTTGACCCCAAGTTGTTTGCTCATCTCCTCGGCGTACCGTTGTGCATTTTTCGCAGATATGTCGTTGACCCGGACCTCCTCGATGTCGAGCACTTCCTTCAAGGCGATCAACTGGGTCTTAGCTTGAACCCCCGCCCCGACCATCGCGACGATGCGCGAGTCCATTCGCGCTAGATACTTCGCCGCGACGGCACCGCTTGCACCTGTCCGTATGTTAGTAACCCATGTCCCGTCCATGATCGCGAGGGGGGCGCCGGTCTTGGGGTCCAAAAGCACGATGGTCGCCATCACCGTGGGGAGGCCATGTTTCTTCGGGTTTAGGGGGTGCGCGTTAACGATTTTCACCCCGGCCGCGCCTTGGTCCTCCAAGTAGGCGGGCATCACCCTGAAGTCGCCCTTGTAGCGGTCGAAGTAGACGTAAGATTTCGGAGGCATCTGAGCCTTGCCCATCCCCTTGGCACGAAATGCGCCCTCAACGGCTTCGATCGCCTCACGCATGGAGATGAGCCCTTCAACCTCCGCCCTCGAGAGCAACAGCACCTTCAATGCAGCACCAACTAAATAGGGAGAACTCAGAACTTATGTTTTTCTACGATTAAGTATGGCTCTTAACTGTCTTTCTTTTCGTTTACAGAAAAAACCGAAATTCAGTATTTTCGCCAGATTTTGTTTGCCGTAAATCAGGAGCCTATAAGCACCTGCATAGGGTCCGACGATTCCGCTTGAAATTTCAAATTCTCCTAGTAACTTTTTAAAATCATTCAAACCGCGCAAATTTGAGCTGTAAACCGTTATTCTGCTGGCCCCTGTGTCCACATAACCTTCGGCTTCTATGAACCCAATAATAAAATCTTTTTTGAATTTTTGAGTTTCTCTAAACATCTTTGTGGTGATACGCCATTGGTATGTCCCATATGGAGCGTATTCTCGAAAAAGAGACAAAACGTCTGCTCTCTTTGTTCGGAAAATAAAAGAAACATTTTTCCGTGTACGTGTTCTAAAGGACCCGCATTTCCCGAATTTAGATGTGATGAAACAAACAAAGAATTCAAACATGTCTTTATCGATGCTTGAGAATTCCATTATTTCATCTGGATCATGCCGCGCCAGCCGCCCCATGTATCCATCACCTTTGAGATACGCTACGGCTCTGCCGATCATAAGTTGCCCGTACAACCTCTTCCAAGACTGGTTAATTGATTAATGGAGAGAGAGGTGACCGAAAGTAATGGCGCCGGGGAGAGGATTACCGACCAGCGGGTTTGACCCGTTGGCTCTCGAACCTCTGACCGCTCGGTCGCTGCACGGGCACGTCGTCAACTTTGGTTGAGGTTCGTTCTTCATCCATGCCCGGTTTAACAGCCGAGCACTTTAGGCGGAGCAGCCCACGCTAACTCCCCTACCTACTGAGCTACCCCGGCACCAAGGGTAATATCCCAGTTGTTTCCATATAAGCTATTTCCGCACATGTGTAGAGTCATTGGAACCTATGATATGTAAAAAATCGTTCAAGTACCCAAATTTTTGAGTCGCTTGGTCATGAGCCTGAATGTTGTCCCAAGGTTTGCCTTATTATCAAAATTTCTAATTATCTCTAGAAGTTTTGTTTTCGAGTCACGTGATAAGCGCTTAGCCCTCTTAACTATGAGTGGTAAAGCGCGGACGATGTTGTCCACCATTGTTACATCTGCCTTCTGGGCAGTCCTAGACATCGGGTTCAGGTCAATCGCGATCACGCGCTTCCCGAGCCGCTTCAGGGCTTCAGTTCGGTCGCCATCCTCGAGCGGGACGAGCACGACGTCCGCAGCAGCTATACCCCTTCGGTCGATTTTCCTGCGGTCGCTGTGCACTTCCTTTATTCGAGTTGAGAATTTTCGCTCGGTCCCAAGCACCTCTTTTGCCCCATGCTTGCGGAGCCACTTGGCTATCGCGGCCTCACGCATCGCCGAGCCGTGAAAGAGGTTGACCTCGATTTTTGCGTTCGTGATCTTCGCCAACCCCACGATTTCAGCTGGCACGAGCGCGGCGACGTTGCCGTTCACCGAGATCACGGGGTGTTTTGCTAGCAGTAGCATCGCAGCGGCAGCCTCGATGGCGCGGCGAGCTTGCTTGGTTGTTTGTTCGCCCAATATATAATCGAAGGCCTCCCCCCGTCCGTGTGCGGCCAGCCCCTCCGGTACTACCAAGCCAGCCTTGAACCCCTCGACGAGCTGCTCCCGAACACGCAATGACTCTGCGCGTGGGTGCCGAGGTGAAACTTTGCCCATGAAATCATCAATTAATTACTTCCAGCCCGCTTAAACGTGATTGCAAAAAGCTTTTTTGCAAGTGAGACAATTCCAAAACCGATGTACATGCGCTTCCACCCCATTGCCGTGGTTCCGCTATTTTTGGCCGGGGTTGCGTTGGTGATTGGGGTCAAGTTAGGCGGGTACCTCTTGCCTTTCACGGCGGTGTTGGCGGCCGCGACGGTGGTTATCTCGCTAGCCGCAATCATTCGATACGCCAGGCCCCCGATTCAAGTCAAGCAGATACCGGTCGAGAATTTCTCCTTTTGGGCGGACGCAGGGAAGCCTGGGGCAGAGCTTCGTCACCTCAGCCTTGATGACCTCGCGGCGGCGGTGCGTGTAGCTAAAGCTGATCTTGGTTTCCTTTCTTCTAATGCTGACCTCCTCAACGCTCGCACATCTCTGCTTTTGGGCAGGCCTGAGTTTGTGGAACTCGTTCAGGAAAAATTTGATGGACAGACGGGGCGTCTCTCACAGGACCTCAAAGCTGCGGTCAAAAGGTTGGGCATGGGAAGGGAACCCTCAGTGGAATTATTGGATTTGATCGAGCGATGCGCTTCGCAGGCAGATCGAATTGCTAACAAGCTTTGCGATTTCCAGCAGGGGAAGCCGGAGCTTGTTCACAGCTATGTGGAACCATTGCGTCGAGGGGCCGAAAAACTTTCTCGTGACCTAAGGCTCGTTTTCACAAACGTTTCGGACTTTGTGAAAAGTGCACCGGCCGAACCCGAAAGTTCTTAGGAGATGCGTCATGGAGAAGCCCCATGTCAACTTAGTTTTTATCGGCCATGTCGATCACGGGAAATCCACGCTTATCGGCAAACTTCTCGTCGAGCTTGGCGTGGTATCGGAAAAGGAACTGAGGGAGGAGGCGGGGAGTTTCAAGTTCGCTTGGGTGGTGGACCGTGAGAAGGAGGAGCGCGAGCGGGGGCTGACGATCGGCATTGCCTACCAAAAATTAGAGACTTCCAAGAATTACATCACGATAATCGACGCCCCGGGTCACCGAGACTTCGTGAAGAACATGATCACTGGTGCGAGCCAAGCTGATGCTGCAGTGCTTGTAGTCGCGGCGGATGACGGAATTATGCCCCAGACACGCGAGCACGCAGCGCTTGCTTTCACATTGGGGGTGGGGCAGCTAGTGGTAGCGATCAACAAGATGGATCTAGTCGGTTATGATGGGAGAGTCTACAAAGAGCTGAGGGACGATTTGATTTCGCTTCTTAGTGGCATAGGATATCGCAAGGCAAGCGAGTTCCTTTATGTGCCCATCTCAGCCTTCCACGGCGAAAACCTAACGAGGACAAGCACTAAGATGTCGTGGTATAAGGGACCGACCGCGCTTGGGGCGCTGGAGACGTTCACGGAGCCGGAGAAGCCAATCGACAAACCCCTTCGAATCCCCGTGCAGGATATCTTTTCGATTACAGGCGTTGGAACCGTGCCCATAGGACGGGTCGAAACCGGCGTGCTAAAGGTCGGCGACAACATCGTGTTTGAGCCCCCTGGGAAGAGCGGTGAGGTTCGGTCGATTGAGATGCATCACGAGACCATGCAACGGGCTGTACCAGGGGACAACATAGGTTTCAACGTTCGTGGTATTTCGAAAGATGACATAAAGCGTGGAGATGTCGTCGGACACCCCGCCAAGCCACCCACGGTTGCAAGCGAGTTCACGGCAAAGATTATTGTGCTTGCGGTGCCAACCGAGCTCACACCAGGTTTCGCACCATTATTTCATTGTCACGCCGCGAACGTGCCAGGTCGATTTGAGGAGCTCCTCCAGAAGATCGACCCGCGCACGGGAGAGATTGTGGAGAAAAAGCCAAGCGCCCTGCGAAAGGGTGATGCGGGCCTCGTCCGCGTGGTGCTGAGTAAACCTATGGTGATCGAACGCGCCAGCGAGATCCCAGAGTTAAGCAGGTTTGCGGTCCGCCACGGGGGGCAAACGATTGCGGCGGGGATGTGCGTCGACCTAGTGCCTGCGAAGTAAAAAAAGTTTTATTGTTAAAGCTTGGGGATCTCTGGCATGCAGAGCTTGTGGGCCGTTCGCCGCTCCCGCTCGACGAAGCGATTAACATCATCGATCTTCACACCAGCCGCATTAGCTATTGAATCCGGCTCTAGTCCTAGGTCGAGCCCGGCGTAAATCATATCGAGCTTTTCGTAGATGAGGCCGAGTTCACTTTCGTCGGTCTGCCCTCGCCAGAGACCGGCCGAGGGCATCTTCTTGATTATTCGCTTCGGCACGTTGAGGTGTGCGGCTAGCTGTTTGACCTGTGTCTTGTAAAGGCAGCCAAGGGGCATTAGATCGACCGCACCATCTCCGTGCTTGGTGAAATAGCCCGCGCGGAGCTCACTCCGGTTGCCGCCCCCGACCACGAGGCGGTTGAGCAGATTTGCATAGTAATAGAGGATGGTCATCCGCACGCGGGGTTTAATGTTTGCCGCCGGGATGCGTGCCCCGACCCTGAAATCGGTTAGGTTTTGGCGGATCCCGAGCACAGCCGGGGTGATGTCGACCACTCTAAACCCTATGCCCAACCTGTTCGAGACATCGCGCGCGTCGGCGACATCTCGAGGGTCGGTAACTCCTGCCTCGGGCATGCTGACCCCTATGACGTTAACTTCGCCCAAGGCCTCCTTGCACAGGGTGGCCACCACCGAGGAGTCCACCCCCCCGCTGACCCCGACTACCGCACCCTCGGCCCCAGCTTCTCCGACTTTTTGCTTGATGAATGCTACTAGCTTGCGCTCCACGGCTGGGGGATTTATCTTGAGCAGGCGCTCGATACGTTTCGCGGCGTCTTTTCTGGCCATTCATTCACCTAAAATCGCTTCGGGTAGGAACCAAGCACCTTGAGCTTTGCAGTCTTCAGCTTCACACCCTCAAGTGCTTCTCTCACCTTTGAATCTTCACGGTGTCCCTCAAAGTCGATGAAAAATAGATAATCACCAAGCGCCTTCTTCGACGGGCGGGACTCGATTTTTGTCAAGTTTATGTTGCGGACCGCGAACTCACCCAAGATCTCATGGAGGATACCTGGTCTGTCTTGAGCAGTGTAAAACACGATTGAGGTCTTGTCACGGTTGGTGGGTTTATTGTCTTCCTTCGCGAGGCATAGGAAGCGGGTTATATTGAGTTCGCCTGACTGGATATCCTTGCTAAGTACCTTCAGCCCGTAGAGGTCGGCGAGCGCTCTTGGCCCGATCGCCGCCATGTGGGGCTGCTTGAGTTTGCCAACCTGCTCCGCGGCCTTGGCAGTACTCGTCATCTCGATGAGTTCTGCTTTCGGCAAGTTCTTTCGCAGGAACTCGCGGCTCTGGGCCAGCGCCTGGGGGTGGGAGAGCACTTGGGTGATCTTCCCGAGCTTCGCTCCCGGCACCCCGAGCAGGGAGTGTGAGATCTGGACGACGATTTCGGCTTGGACCTTGACATCGATCCACGCGAGCGCATCGAGGGCCTCCCCCACGGAACCCTCCCGCAGGCTCTCGATGGGAATGACGCCCGCCTCAACATCGCCGCGCGCCACGGCCTCGGCGACGCTTGTGATTAATGGATAGGGTACTACCTCAACTTCCTCCCCAAAATGGGAGCGCGCGGCGAGCTCAGCGTATGTGCCCCTAGGCCCGAGGACCCCAACCCTCATGCTTTGCCCCCCTCAAATAGTTCATACATCCTTTTGTAGGCATTTTTGACTTCTTTAGATTTCCACGAGGCTAGGGCCTCTTTGAAGGTCGCTTTAAGGCTTTTTGCATCGCCAGCTGAGAAGGCGATGTCCAGCGAGCGGCAGGCCTCGAGGAGCGAGCTCCGAACGATTTGGGCGTACTTGTTGTATACCTGAAGCTCGCCGTAGAGCTCGGGGTTTCCAGCAAGCACGGTTTTGGCCAGATCGAGCAATGCCGCGAACATCGGGGTACGGAGTTTCTCCGCCCGTTTGAGGGCTTTCATCGATCTGAGCGCGCTGAGGTAGGCGAAGAGCACGAAGTGAGTCAAGCACTGAACTATCGCCATCAAATGGTCGTGGTCCTCCGCCTCCATCTCGGTGACTCGGGCCCCCAGCTCGTGCAGTCGGTGCTTGAGCGCGGCGTAGCGTTTTCCGGGCTTCACGGGTATCGCCACGAAATCCTTCCCCTTGACGCTCGTCGCCCCCGAGCCAAAGAGCGGGTGAAGCGATACGAGCTCGACCTTGGCATCTATGGTTTGCATGGCCTCGATGACATCGCTCTTCACCGAGGAAACATCGGCGAGCAGCGTCCCCTGCCGGACCTGACCGGCGAGTGATTTGATGACCTCGGGAGTCTTGGAGATTGGAACGGCGACTAGCACTAGTTCGGCTTCAGCAGCAGCCTCTGGGACCGACCCAGACTTTGCGCCAAATTCCCTAGCCACCCGCTCCGCCTTGGCTACGCTTGCGTCTGCGACTACCACCTCGCCCAAATTCTGCTTCGCAAAGTTGACCAACCACCGGCCTAGCGCCCCCGCACCGATAACGGCGACCCTCACCTGCTCTCCCCCCTCAACTGCCGTTTCGCTGCTGCCTCCATAACTTTAATGGGTGCCCGCTTACCCGTCCAGATCTCGAACGCCAGCGCACCTTGGTGCACGAGCATGCCCAGTCCGCCGATGGTCCTTGCTCCCGCCCGCCTCGCTTCTCGCAGCAGCCTTGTCCGGAGGGGCTCGTACACGATATCGTTGACGACGAGCCCGCGGTGCATCATGCTCGCACTCACGAGGGTTTGGTTGGCCCTCGGGTACATGCCCACCGATGTAGCGTTGATGAGGGCATCCGCATCTCTCAAAACCTCGGCGAGTTTTGCGCGATTTAAAGAAACAACTTCCACATTCATCCCCAGCTTTTGTTCAATCGTCGACGCAAGCGCTCGCGCCCTTGGGATGGTGCGATTAGCGATCGTGAGCCTCGAGTCCGCCCTAGCTAGGGAAAATGCGATGGCACGGGCAGCTCCCCCCGCGCCCAACAGCACCACTTTCTTCCCCTCGACGGAACGGATTTTCCCCTCGAGCGCTCGAAGGGCACCTTCCCCATCTGTATTGAACCCGATGAGCTTTCCCCTATCATTTTTGACCGTGTTGACCGCGCCCACCAAGCTCGCGGACTCGTCGAGCTCATCTAGCAGACCAATGATGTCGATTTTGTGGGGGATGGTGACGTTAAAACCTGCTATGCTAAGCGCCCTTATGCCCCCAATGGCATCGGTCAGAAATCGCTCGGGCACGCGGAGCGCCACATAGGCGCAATTGAGCCCAAGCGCTCGGAAGGCGGCGTTGTGCATGGCTGGGGAGAGGCTCTGTTCAATTGGGTCTCCGATAAGGGCAAAGAGTTTGATTTTTGATAGGTTCATAGTCATCTCCCCTTGGGGATCAACTCGCTTAACAGGCGCTTCATCGTTACGACATCGAACTGTCCAGGGGCGGTTGCCTCACCAGCAGCTGCGTAGGCTATAGGCGAGCCGAAAACTGGCGCGGCAATACGCGTTATCCTCCCCGCGTCTCCCATTGCGAATGCTATGATGGGCACCGCTACTTCGTCTTGAACTTGGGCTAGGAAATCAAGAACACGGAGCGCATCCTTCCTGTCCTCTGCAAAAGTCACGATTTTCGCGAGGTCGCACCCAGCTCCTGCCAAACGCTTTGTCATTTCGGTCAACACCTCGATGGAGGGCGTCAAGGAAAAATCGTGGTGGGACATCAGCACCGCGATGCCGGATTTCCTGGCCCGTGATACCACCCGCTCGCGCAGGGGCTCAGGGGTCGAGAACTCGATGTCGACACAAGAGACTCCTCGCGTGATGCCTTGGAGCAACACCTTGACGCGTTCATTTTCATCCCCTTTGAAGTTTCCCCCCTCTCGGTCCGGGCGGTTCGCCAAGATCACAGGCAACTTGAGGGGCAGGAGTTTCTCCCAGCCAGTGGGGTCACGTAGCCCGTCAATGCGAAGCTCGATTAGGTCAGCGCCTTGATCGATTGCCTTAGCTGCACCTGCCCGCATGGTTTTGATATCCAGTCCCATAACTGACCCACAAACGGCAGGGATTTGTAATTCATGCTTGCCGAGTTTAAACGTCTCCACGGAGTTGACACCCCTGTCAACTATCTCTCGACGACGGTTTCCTCTACCTTAACTCCGAAGTGTCGTCCAGCCCTCTCGATGTGCAGGAGTACCTCATCGCCGGGCTTGAGTTTAGCCACAGAAATCGGTTTTCCGTCCTTTGCGACCAAGTTTATGGTTTCGGCATTCTGAAGCAACGTTTTGAATTTTTTTCCCTCGCGCTCGGTTTCTACGAGCAACAACGGGCGGCGCTCTATTTTAATTCGACCCACCACACCCGTGCGGGCTTTACCCTCGGCGTTAACGATTAACACCTCATCTCCAGCCCCGAGCTCCGACATGTACTTCGTCTTTCCTCCGGGTAATCGGATGTAAGCGTGAACCGCTCCTGCGTTCACGCGGAAGGGCCTGGGTTCAACGAACTCACTTGGCAGCGTTTCGGAGTGCACCAGGAACATGCCCCCTGCTTGGCTCCCCACGAGCATCCCCTCGCCGATGGTCATTAGAGAGGTTGTGTCCACGCAGGCCCGGTCGCCCATGCCCACGGGTCGGACCTCAGTCACCTTGGCTGAGACGAGCTCAAGTTTTTCTGCCACGAGCCTCTCGAAGGTTTCACGCACTTTTCGAACCTCCTCCACGCCCTGTTCCCTCGCGTCAAGCAGTACGCCCGCAGCCCCGACCTCGAGGGTTTCAACCGCGACCTTTGCCTCACTTGCATCCTTCACCCCAGCTAGAACCTTAACCTCGGCGAGCTGGAGTTCTGCGATTAAGTTCTCGAGCGGGATGACCTTCCAATCAGGCGTCACCGCAATAAGAAAATCGGCAGCTTTCCCCAACTTTACTGCGGCGCGCTCAAGTTCCTTGCTCGATACCTCCACGAGTGTGGCGACCTTTTTTCCCTGCTTGCGTAGTTTTTCAATTTTTTCAAGCACTTCCCCTATAAGCTTTCGCCCTAATTTGTCGACGATTCGGGTGCTCAGCACCACCACGCTCACACCCGGACCCGGCTCGCTCGCCGCGACGGAAATAGCGCCTTGCTTCAGCACTTCTTGAACATCGTCCGGCTTAACCAGGACTACATCCGCACCAGCTTCAACAGCAGCCTGAGCAAAGGACTTTCGTTTTTTCCAAGGCTCTTCCCAGTCAGCCTTGACCCACAGCAACTTCTGCAATTTTGTTCACCGCTTGAGTTCGCGCATCGCTCGCGCGACCGAGGCCCCTTCATGTACGATTCGCGTTAGTGCCCGGGTCATGGCAGTTGGGTTTCGATGTTGGAAGATGTTGCGTCCTATCGAAACGCCTATCGCACCTGCCTTCAATGCCTCCTCCGCCATCTTGAGCACGTCCTGCGGGGTTTCCATCTTTGGGCCACCCGCGATTACTACCGGCACGGGGCAGCCCCGGATAACTTTTTGGAAAGTGTTGATATTCCCGGTGTAAACTGTCTTGATTATATCCGCACCCAGTTCCGCCCCGACCCGGGCAGCGAAAGCAACTAACTCTGGGTCGTGCTGATTTTTTATCTTGGGTCCTCGCGGGTACATCATCGCAAATAGCGGTAGGCCCCACGCTGCGCAAGTTTCGGCGGTTTCGCCAAGCGCTTGGAGTTGTTCTGGCTCGTTCTCCGCACCCACGTTCACGTGCACTGAGACGGCGTCCGCACCCAAGCTGATTGCCTCCTCCACGGTCGCCACGGGTACTTTGCTGAGAGGGTCGGGTCCAAGCGAGGTGCTCCCAGAGAGGTGGATGATTAGCCCGATGTCCTTCCCATATCCTCGGTGCCCGGCGCGAATGATGCCCTTGTGGAGAACTACGGCGTTAGCCCCACCGTCAGCGATTTTGTTTATGATCGAGGCCATGTCTTCGAGGCCGGCGATTGGCCCCATGCTCAATCCGTGGTCCATAGGCACGATTACCGTCCGCTTCGTTTTTCGGTCGATTAACCGCTCAAGCCTAATGCGCTTTCCTATCTCAGACAATTACACCACCCTGTAGGTGATATGAAGTACCCACATTAAAAGTTGTGCCAAAGGGTGTAGATTTGGCAGGGGCTTGAGGTATCTGCTTAGTAGTGAAATACGCAAAATTCTGTCTCACCGCGCTAAAGTTAAAGCTCTCAAAGTTCGATTGTGTAGCAGGAACCACTATGGCGTCGTTGAAAGTCAAGCCATCGAAGCTGGCAGGCGAAGTTAGAGCGCCGCCTTCGAAGAGTTACACCCATCGCGCGTTCATAGTTTCATTGCTCGCGAGAGGTGAGAGTAAGGTCATTAACCCACTTTTGAGCTTCGACACCGAGGCGACGGTTGAAGCGGCTAGGACTTTCGGGGCGGAGGTCGGCCAAAAGAATGACGTTTGGCGGGTTTTGGGCACCGGGGGCGACCTCAAACCTCGCACCGATTTGGTTGACGTCCGCAACTCGGGCACAACCCTACGCTTGATGAGTGCGATCGCTGCGCTCTCGCCGAAACCCGTGCGCCTAACCGGCGATGAGTCGATCCTCAAGCGCCCGATGGGTCCCCTCATCGATGCTTTGGCGCAGCTGGGGGCGAAGGCGAGGTGTGAGGGGGTTCAAGGTAGACCGCCTGTGGTCGTCGGGGGCGGGCTAGAAGGAGGAGAAGTCGAGATCACGGGTGCGATAAGCTCCCAGTTCATCTCGGCGCTTTTGCTCGCATGTCCGTACGCCCGAGAGGATGTCGAGCTTCACGTGACCGAGGAGCTCCACTCCAAGCCCTACATCGAGATTACCTTAGAGCTGCTCGATGCAGCCGGGGCGAGGATCAAGCACAGTCGCGACTTGACGGAGTTTAAAATCCCCGGCGGGCAAGTTTTCAAGTCAATGGATATTGAAATTCCAGGTGATTTTTCATCCGCCGCATTCTCGCTCGCGGCGGCAGCGCTGGCGGGGGACGTCGTGCGCGTGAGCAATCTCGACGTTCGCAGCGCGCAGGGTGACAAGCGAATCATTGACCTGCTTCGAGAGTTTGGGGTTGATGTGAGGGTGAGGGGTAAGGTGGTTGAAGTTTCGGGTGCCGAGCGGCTCTCGGGCATCGAAGCTGACTGCGGTGATAACCCGGATTTGGTGCCCGCCTTGGCTGTGCTTGGCTCGCTAGCCGAAGGCAGAACTAGGCTCACTAACATCCCACACCTTCGTTACAAGGAGACAGACCGTCTTCGCGCTCTCAGGGTTGAGTTGAATAAGCTGGGGGTTGGAGTGGAGGAGCTGCCGGGCGAGCTCCGCATCAAGGGAGTGGAGCGGCTCAAGGGCACGAGCCTGTACTCCTACGGCGATCACCGAATGGCCATGGCCCTTGCGGTCGCTGGTTTGGTCGCGCGTGGGGAGACAGTTGTTGAGGGTGCTGAAAGCATACCAGTTTCTTATCCCGGTTTTGTCGAGGACATGCGGAAACTCGGGGCTAAGATTGAACTAATTGAATGACTAATGTGCATCGCCCAGCGGAAGGATTTATAGAGCTGGCGGCGAGTTTTCAAAGCGGTGCTGAGATGAGCGGAAACACCTTTGGGAAAATCTTTAGGATAACGACTTGGGGCGAGAGCCATGGATTGGCGGTCGGCGTGATCGTCGATGGGGTCCCCGCGGGTATGCCGCTGAGCGAGGCCGATGTGCAGCGTGAGCTCGACAGGCGGCGCCCCGGGCAGTCGATCCTCACAACACCTCGCAGGGAACGTGACCAAGTCGAGATCCTCTCGGGAGTTTTCCATGGCAAGACCCTCGGCACGCCGATTTCTATAATTGTCCGCAACGTCGATGTTGATTCGAGACCATATGAGATGATCAAAACTAAACCTAGGCCAGGTCATGCAGATCTTGCTTACTGGCTCAAGTTCGGCCACATCAACCACCGCGGGGGAGGGCGAGCGGCGGCACGGGAGACGGTAGGGCGGGTGGCAGCTGGGGCCATCGCGAAGAAGTTGTTGGAGGCTCACGGTATCGAAATCTTGGGCCACACGGTCGAGGCCGCAGGCGTGGCAATCGGGCGGGATGTGAAGCCCGAGGAAATCCGCAAAAATGTCGAACGGAACCCAATGCGGTGCGCCGACCCTAAGGCGGCGGAGCGAATGAAGAAGGCAGTGTTGCGGGCGAGTGCTGAGGGCGACAGCACCGGCGGAATGGTAGAGGTCCGAGCGCTCAACGTCCCGGCCGGTCTGGGCGAGCCCGTATTCGACAAGCTCGATGCTGATATAGCGCGTGCTCTGATGTCGATGGGTTCGGTCAAGGCGGTCCAAATAGGGGCCGGCTGCAGGGTCGCGCGAATGAGGGGGTCAGAAGCAAATGATCCGATTGTTCTGCGAAGGGGGAAAATTGTGACTGAGACAAATAACGCCGGCGGAATTTTGGGTGGAATATCGACGGGCATGCCGATAGTAGCTCGGTTAGCAGTCAAACCAACCCCCTCGATAACCAAGCCGCAGCGGACCGTCGACATCGCTCAAATGAAGGAAGTTGGACTCAAGCTCAAAGGGCGCTTCGATCCGAACATCTGCCCGCGCATCGTGCCAGTCGCCGAGGCAATGCTGGCGCTGGTGCTCGCAGATCATATGTTGCGCGCAGGAAAAGTTGATCCGTGCCGCTTCAGGTAAATTTCACAGGGGTGTGAAATTGGTCGAGCACCGTGGAGCTGCTTCGGCGTGCGGCTCCGCCACCGTCGTCAACGCGATAGCCACGGGCAAGGGTGCCGCTTTCGGGGTCGAGCTTCGAGTTCGAGCGATTTGTGAGCTAACCAAAAGGCCCGGGGAGATCGTCGGGCGGGTGGCTGATGACCCTTCCGAAAGCGCTCGGTTGATTGAGATATGCGCGCGAAAGGTCCTCGAGCATTTCGGGCTTGAGCGAACCTACGGTGCGCGGGTGCAGACGAGAACCGAGGTCCCGATTGCAGTGGGCCTGTCGAGCAGCTCTGCCGCCGCAAACGCCGCAGTGCTCGCTACCTTCGCGGCGTTGGGTAAGAAACCGAAGCCAAAACTTGTGCTGAACTTGGGCATTGATGCTGCATTCGAAGCCAGTGTCACCATCACCGGCGCCTTCGACGATGCAGCGGCCTCATTGTTCGGCAGCGGTGTGGTGACGGATAACACCAAACGGCGCTTGCTTCGGAGATTCAAATTAGACCCCAAGCTCGCGGTGCTCATTTACGTGCCCCCGATGAAATTCCACACCTCGCAGATAGACATTGCTAAGGTCAAACCACTTCGGAGGAGCGTCGAGGTCGCGCACGATCAGGCCCTACGCGGGAATGTCTTCGGTGCCCTGACACTGAATGGACTACTTTACTCGGGCGCGCTCGGCTACGACCAAATGATAGCGCTTGACGCCTTGGCCGCAGGTGCGCTCGCGGCTGGTCTCACTGGCACTGGCCCAGCTGTGGTAGCAATAGCCAAGCCCGCTAGGGTCAAGGATATAAAGAAGGCTTGGCGAGGGAAGCCCGGGGTAATAATCGCTACCAAGCCAGCCACCCGAGGGGCACGAATCGAGGTGAGCCAATGAGCGAGAAAAAGCTACAGGTGTTCAGACAGGAGATAGATAAAATTGATGAGCAGGTCGTCGCCTTGCTCGGGCAGCGACTGAAACTCGCCGACGACCTCGTGAAGCTTAAGCGGAAGCTAAAGCTTGGTATTCGGGACGAGGCCAGGGAACGGGTAGTCGTTAGCCGCGCTCGAAAGCGGGCGAAGAGCGTGGGATTGGACCCGTCGTTCATCGAGAGCATGATGCGATTGGTGATCGCACACATGGCGGGGGCAGAGCGTGAGCGCGTGGGCGGCGCCAAGGTGTGGGCGAAGGTTCAGGGCGCGTTCGCGGAATTTCCGGCCCAGCTCAGCGTTGCGCGGGTGCTGTTCAAGTACGGACTCCGCGTGCGGGAGGATGGGGAAGTAGCATGCGGCGATATTCGGATTCCTGCCGTCCAGATAGCTCGGGAAGCAGGCGTCGATCGGCGCGCGGTCGAGGCCACCACCCAGACAATTTTGAAAAATGAGGAGTTGTGCGGGATATTCGAAAACCTCGAGCCCGTGGCATACCTGAAGGGCGTGGCGCAGCAGCTCGGCATGGGAGTGATCGAGATCCTGCCAAAGGATGCGGCCAGACCCGGTATCATAAGCGAGGTGACGGGCGCCATCTCGCGCTTCGGGATAAGCATTCGTCAGGCGGTTGCGGATGACCCCCACTTCACCGTACAGCCAAAGCTCACCCTGATTACCGACGAGCCTGTTCGGGGGAAGGTCATCGAGGTGCTGAGGAAGCTCCCGAGCGTGCAGAGTGTCATAGTCTATTGATGGTAACGCGCTTTTTTGTTTTCATGTCGGACCGGGAAAATCTGAATCACAGCGAGCTGTCAGGAAATGGGTTTCGTTGATCAAGTCGCTTTCCTTGAGCTCAAAGCCTGACAAGCTGCGCGTGCGGCACATTTTGAATCCTGAGGACGTTTGCACGCTCTATGAGGCCAGCCTTAATCGCGTGCCTCACTATTGAACCCACGAGGTTTGCTATCGTGGCCTTGCGTAGCGCGGCTATGCACTCCTTGATGTTTGCCTTGGTTCCCCGATAAAATGATTCCTTGACTTCGAGCTTTATTTTCCCCTGCTTAAATTTCTTCCCCAAGAGCTCTGGGTCGCAAACGATGACGAGCACTTCGCCCTGCGTTTGGATTACCCGGAGATATGGCAAGGTTAAACACCCCTCACCGATGACCTAGCGCCACACGCTTCGCACCTAAGTACGTAGACACGTTCGCGCCGCTCGAGCCGCGTGTCGGGCTTTCCGCATTCCCGACAGAGCACGAACTCCTCAGCGTAGCGTCGGACGCGGTCGTCCACGGTGGCGTTTGAAAATTTCCCTTGGAAGACGGCTTGGGTTCCCTCGAGGTTACCGGCCGCTCCCAGTTCCCGGAGAAGATATTTTATGAGGTGTTCTGGTTCGCGGTTTAGGGCGCTTGCGATCCCTCGGATGTTCCGAAGAATCGTGCGGTTTCCAATGATCGACACCTCTGCCTCCGGAATCTGAAAGCGGGAGCTCTCAAAAACTGCTTTCGGAATCTGTTCGAGGGCGCGGTCAAGAAGTTTTCCATAGTCTTCGGTCATCCCAATCGCCTGAACCTGCCGGCGCGGGGCTCGAATATTTCGCCGTCAACGATTAGCACGCGGAGGGCATCCTCAATTTCGGGTAGGCGAAGGTCAAGTTCCACCGCTATGTCTGCGGGTGCCACCCCATTTCCCCTGTCGAGCTTCTCGATTGCGAGGATTACCTGCTTTTTAGTTTCATCCGGTACTTCGGGCAACGGGGGTGCCTCCACCTCCTCTATGGTTTCAACGGTTGGCCCCGCCTCCGGAATCCCCTGGGGGAGCTCTATCTGCAGCTGCCGTGGTTCAAGCTCTGCCTTTTGCTTCGGTTGCGGTCGTATCCCCTCCGCTAGGGCCTCCCTCCGCGCTCGTAGAATCTCGAGTTCTCGTACGAGTTCCCAGTTTGGATCATCAACACGAATGATGAGCTCGGGAACGAGGTAGTTTTCTCCCTCGAATTCCCGTACGCGTCCCACCACATCGATGAGGTCCCCCACCTCGAACCTCGCAAGCTCTGGCACGCCCTCCCGCCAGGCTCGGAGGCTTATGGTTTCGCTCCCATCATCGAGGCGTAGCGTAGCATAACCTTGGTCATCCCTCACAAATTTATCCACAATTGTCCCCAGCACCCTTGCGCGGGGAATATGCTGCCCCCAGGGTGTAAGGAGGTAGCTGGGCTCGGTGCCCTCGGGTGAGCGGACGTACCGGCCCCTTACCAAGTCCTCTATTTTTAGTTTATACGCGGTTGAACGCATTCTTACCAATTAATATTTTGGTCAAACACCTAAAAGAACCTTCTGTGGTGTTGGGTATGTTTGAACTAAAAGGCGCGTTTGGCAAGCGCGTCGTGGGTGTGGTTGGAGGGAGAGCTAGCGTGAGTGATGTCGATGAATTCTTGGGGAAATTTGCTAAGGCGGACAGGGAAAATCGGACTACCAGCCAAGCTTTCGACGCTTCGAACATAGCTGGCAAAGAGCACTTGGTACACGCAGCTTACCATGCCCTTACTGCTCATGCTGCGAAAAGGAACTTCGCTAGCTCGTTGAGTATCGAAATCGTCTGTTGGGCAGCCGCGGAGCGACAGATCGCGCGCGCGTTTGAGAAGGTCGGCGTGCGCAAGGGCAGCAAGGGCTTGGCAATTCTAGCTTTAGGGGGTTCGCGTGCACGAGTGAGACGGACGTTGGTCAGCATTTGCCGCGAGCTGGGCATCGAGCGGGACGACGATATGCTCGAGCTGACGCGCGAGAAGTTTTCAAAGTTGTGCAAGGTCTTCTCGATATCAAAGGATGAACTGAAAATTGCGCCGATTCAAAAACTCGTGCTCGAGCGGGTAGCTCTCTTGGCCCTAGAGAGATAGGCTACTTAAGGAGCCCTTCGAACCCATCATCCTTGGCCACCCTCGCAATTTTTGCACAAGTGGGCATGATTGGCTTCTCCGAGGTCACGAGGTTTTCATCGTCATCGATTGACGCGTATTTTGCCTTCATGGGGTCCTTCGCCTCGACCGTGATGCATAGGAGCTCGGCCTCGATCCCGGCGTAAATGTAGTAATAATGTTTGCATTGGTAGTTGTAGTAAAACAGCCATCCCTGGGTGCGCGCGACATTTACCACATCCTCGAGGTCCTCACACCACACGATTTTCATCTCTCTCCTCCGCGGCTGCCTTCTTCACTTGTTGGACACCTCTCACAGACCCTCGCACGATCAGCGAATCGCCGGCACGAATTCGCACGCGCCTGCTCGGATCGAACATGTAGCGCTCGCCCCTCTCTATCATCAGCACGTATACCCCCATGGTCGTCCAGAGGTTGAGTTCCTTCAGGGATTTGTTCACAAAACTCGAACGATCTGAAACATCGGCCCTCCCTATTTGCTCATCGGCCTCGGCAAGGGCACGGGCGAACACGGGGTGCAGCTCCATCCTGCGAATCACGATGTCGGCGATTAAGTCGGCGGCATCGGCAATCCGTTCCATGCACCGGATTATCTGCAGCAAGCCGTTGAGCCCCGAGATGTCCCGCTCCTTTTTCGCGGCCTTTAGGGTGGCGAGCGAGAGTTCGTAGGTGAGCTTGACGAACTTTTCCTCAATCTTCCTGACCTCTTCGGCTATCTCGGGGGACCCAAGCAGGATCGCGGAGTAGGCCATGTCGACCATTACGCTGCTTAGGTCGCGCATTTCCGCGAGCGCATTTCGAATGTGGGCCAACCCCTCTCTTGGCGCCCAAACTTCCTTACGCGCCCCAGCCGTCTTGCACAAGAGCGCGATTCCATCTGGGGGGCCCTTCGCGACGAGTGCATCGCCAGCGCGTACCTCCGTGTCCCATCGGGGAGGAACTATCCAAGATTTTTCCCGCTTTATGGCGAAGGTCCAGACGCCTATGCTCGAGGGCAACTTTAACTCGAAGAATTTCTTGCCGATGAGCGTGGAGCCCTCTGCCACTTCAATCCAGGCGATTTTTTCGTCGGCCATTCGAAGGGCAGCGCATACCACGGGATGGATTTTGATTTTCCTACGAACCAACTCGGCAATATCACCCGTGGCGTTTGAAATGGCTTCCGCCGCGCCCGCCACCTGTAGGATGCCGGTGATTTTTCGAGCTTCGTGGACGTTCCGCGTCACCACCGCGGCAATCGTCCGGATATGGTACATGAGTTCATCCATTCTCGTCTCGAGTTCATGCACGCGGTCCGCAAGCTCATCGCTCTCGAAGAGCACCGCCGCGTACGCGAGATCTATCATAATGTCTGAAACATCCTTCATCTCGGTTAGGAGTTCCCGCACGCTCCTTGGCCTGTACGAGATTTTTTGCACGCTTTTACACACCCACTATATTGATTGCAATTATAAGTAGGCATACAGCAGCTACAACATCTATGATTGAGGTGACGATGGGGATCACAACGTTGTCCGGGTCCAAGCCCTTCCTAAAGGAGATGAAAGCCAACACGATCGTAGATAAAATAATCACGGGTGTCAAAAGTATCCCCGCCAGGATGAATGCAAGTGCGTGTTTGGCCGCCCCGATGAAACCCATGCCCCACAGGTATGCGATCATAAAAAAAACCACACTGATAAATGAAAATACCCCAATGCTCGTGAGCACGGATGCATTGACATTTCCCTTTAGTACCCTACCTTTCAGCCTCGGTTCGACCATACCAAGGTGAAGCGCCGACCCTAACCTTGCCCCTAAAATGCTACCAAGGTTACCGCCTATCCCGTTCAGCAGCGGGACCATCATCATGACAAGCGTTCCTTCGATTCTGCTCAAGCTTTCTTGAAGCGTCGTCCCCGCAAATAACCCGATGAATATGCAAAGGAGGAGTATGGGGTAGCTTTCGACCACTATCCTGCGGGCGCTGTAGATTGGCATGCTCTCACCCCACCAGCACTACTGCGAGATAAATACAGATGACGGTCATGAAGTCACCGACCGTTGCCATCGCCGGGCTCGTAATGTTATCCGGGTCCCAGCCGCGCAGGTACGTAAAAACAGCGACTAAAACTGTTAGGAGCTCTAAAATAAGCCCCGAGATGAATCCAGCGATGACCGCCACCGCCATCAACCGCAGGATGCTCACCGTCAGCCCTATCATGGCACCCACAAACCATGAGAGACCACCTATCGTCGCAGAAGCGATGAAACTCAAAATGAGTGAGGCAGCTAAATTCGCCTTCAACTCTGCGCTTAGTTTTAACTTGGGCCCGATAATACCGCTGTGGAGTGCAGTTCCAAGCCTTGAGGCCAGAGCTCCGTTGATATTGCCTCGCAGGTCGAGCAGTGGCAGGGCCATTATTGCGAGCCCGGGAATCAGTGCAAAGCGTTCCTCCATCTCCTTGAGCGTGAACCCGGCCCCAAGCTCGATGAATGTACAGATGAATAAAATCGATAACCCTTGAACTACAATGGCGTGAACGTTTACCTCGCGGGCCATTACCTCCACCCGAAAGCCCTTGGCTTCATCCCTATATACCTTTTAAAAGGGCAATTTAAGCGCCAATCTTACCGACAAATGAGGAGGGTACGACTAGTCTCGCCATGCTTGAAGTTTTAATAGAAGTGGCCACAATTCTAAGTGGTGAGAATATGGAGACATCAAAATCGAAATTGATTGAAGTGCTTAAAACCCAGATTAGGCTTGAACGAAAGGCCGCGAAGGCTTGCGCTGAGAAGGAGAAAATGCTTGATAATCCGGTCGCAAAATCGCTTTTGCACGAAATGCGATTAGACTCATTGAAACACGCCAAGATCCTTCAATCCTTGGCTGACGCACTCCAGAAGAGGCCCTCGGACCTCTGGAGCTATGGGATGAAGAAATATGTGGACTCCCTAGCCGCTAGAAAGGCTCTGGAAGAACATGTCACCATTGAACAGGCAATGTTAGAGTACACTGAGTCTGTCCTCAAACAGGCGGAAGACGAAGGCGCAAGGATGATCCTCCAGCACATCTTAGAGGACGAAAAAAAGCATCATCAGGCTCTCAAAACTATCCTAGCACGATCCTATAGGGTAGGTCCTGAATAGGGAGAATCTGGTTTTGAGCCCTTCTCCCATCAATTGAAAGTAAAGAGAATATTGTGGATAAAAATAGATAAAATCTCCCAAGAACCCGGCTAATTTGTTTCATGATGCTTATAGTGCGGTATTAGGGGTCAAAAATTGAGAATTGTTTGAATTAAAAGAAATTTCTAATTAACATCAAATTTATATGGGAATTTAACGAGGGCTAAATGCTCCGGGGGGCATCGCTCTGGAACAAAAAAGGTGGGGAGAGTGAGAATTTCCGTTGAACTGGAGGGGTGTTATATCCCGCCTATCTTATTTTTCACATCAAAAATGGAAATGTCGCGCTCCAAAAAACCCACAAGCCAAATAAATTTAAAAGATCGCAAAAAATCACGGCCGATTTTATGAGTTCTTCTCTTTCTAAACAGTTGAAATTCGCCGATTTACACATTCACACTATGGCCTCGGATGGGCTGATAACCCCCGAGGAGGCGGTCAGGCAAGCTCACATAGCCGGGCTTGCTGCAGTATCCATCGCAGATCACGACTCGGTAGGAGGCATCGGGCCAGCGCTTGAGGCGGGTGAAAAATATGGGGTTGAGGTAATCCCTGGCGTGGAGCTGAGCTCCGAGATTAAAGGCAGCGAACTCCACTTTCTGGGATATTTCATCGACTGGCAGAGCAAACGGCTCAAAGATAAACTCCTCTTGTTTCAGGATGCGAGGAGAGATCGGGCGAGAAGGATTGTCGAAAAGCTCAGAAAGCTGGGGATGGACATCTCATACGACATGGTCACCGCGTTAGACGGGAAGGTACTCGGGCGCCCTCACATCGCTCGGTTGCTGCTGGATCACGGTTATGTCAAGACAGAGGACGAAGCGTTCAATAGATTTCTGGCGTTTGGCAGACCTGCTTACGTAGAGAAGTACCAGATATCGCCTGCAGAGGCGATCAAAATGATCGAAAGAGTAAACGGCGTTTCAGTGCTGGCTCATCCAGTTTTCGCGCACGCTGACGACATGTTTCCGGAGTTGGTCGAATTCGGCCTTAGAGGGATCGAGGTCTACCACAGCAAACATGACGCTCAAGCGACCAAATATTACGAGCAACTAGCGCAGAAGTATGGCTTGTTGATCGTTGGGGGATCCGACTCCCATGGTTCGAAGATACCCGTCGGGAACGTGCGGATACCCTACTCCCTCGTCGAGAAGCTGAAAATGGAAAGGGATAAAATCCTGGCGAAGCAGAAGAAACAGACTTCACCCAATCTCTGATAGACACTTATTGCGGTCAATTGGTTGTGTACCGATTAGATTTATAACTCTTTACGAGGTGTAATAAAAACACCAAAAGTTTTAATGTATTTATTTTAAACATATATACAGTTTGGAGCTGCAACTATGAGCGAGGATCAGAAATGGGGTTTAAAGACATCAAGTTGAATCCGACGCTTTGCTTGTGTGTGTCAATTATTACCAGATCCTCGCTGCAAACTCACCGCAATCCTCCTAGATCAATCACCTTCGCCACGCCAGCTTGGAGGGCGGGTTCCCTTCTCAAGCAAATGGCTTCAGCAAAATTCGCAGATTTACACGTTCACACCAGAATTTCAGATGGGATATTCACGCCAGAGGATGCGGTCAGGCAAGCCCACATGGCCGGACTTGCAGCAATAGCCATAGCGGATCACGATTCGGTGGACGGCATTCAACCTGCGATTTGGGCAGGCAGGAAATATGATGTTGAAATAATCCCCGCCGTAGAGTTGAGCTCCGGAATTGATAACCATGAACTTCACATCGTTGGCTATTACATCGACTGGCAGAACAAGTGGTTCAGAGATAAACTCCTCGTGTTTCAGGATTGGAGGAGAGATCGAGCGAAAAAAATCGTCGAGAAACTTGGGGAGTTAGGAATGGATGTCCCCTACAATCTAGTTATCGCGCTAGAGGGTGGAGTAGTTGGGCGGCCCCATATCGCTCAAGCGATGGTTATTCGTGGTCATGTTAAGACAACTGATGAAGCGTTTGATAAGTACCTTGGTGCAGGCAAACCGGCTTGCGTGGCGAAGTACCCATTATCGCCAGCAGGTGCGATTAAGATGATCAATAAGGCCGGAGGCCTCCCGGTGCTAGTCCATCCCGTGTTCGCCCACGCAGACGAAATGTTGCCAAAGCTCGTTGAGGACGGTCTCATGGGCATCGAGGTTTACCACAGCAAGCACAATGCCACGGTGACCAAACATTATATGCGACTGGCGCGGAAGTACGGGCTACTGATTACAGGAGGATCCGACTCTCACGGTAGCGGGGACGTGCTTATCGGGAGCGTGCGGTTGCCGTATTCAATCGTCGAGAAAATAAAGGATGAGTTAGCAGCAACTCGGAAAATTAAAAAGGGGGCGATGGCCCGTGTGCGCTGAGTACGAAAAGGCCGCAGAAGAGGTAAGGAAATTGTTTGAGGAGAGAGGCGCGAAGGTTTTAGCGGAAGCCGCGGCGAGAGTACTTCGGGAAAAGATAGAGTGCGTTGAAGCCAAAGAGGCTCTATCCCACTTCGTGGCCCATTGGCGCGATGTCGTCAGACCATCGTTGGTCTCTCTCGCATGCGAAGCGGTGGGGGGCGACCCCTCGATCGCGGCCCCAATCGGAAGGTCCTTGACGCTGCTTAGTGGAGCTACGGACATACACGACGATATCATAGACAAGACGATGAAGAAGGAGGATAGAAAAACTGTTCCAGGAAGATTTGGAGGGGACATTGCCCTGTTGGCCGGGGATGCTTTGATTTGCGAAGGATTCATAGAGCTTTTCGAGGGCCTAGCACGATTGGATATTTCTCTCGAGAAAAAGTTGGCCATCGTTCACACGATTCGAAGGCTATATTCCGAGATGTTAGATGGCGAAGCCTTAGAGCTGAGGTTTAGGGCGCGTACGGATGTCAAGCCGGATGAATATCTCTACGTGGTGAGGAAGAAAGCAGCCGATCTTGAAGCCTCCACGCGTATAGGAGCTATGCTGGGCAATGGGTATAAAAAACAGATAGATGACTTGGGGGAATATGGGCGATTGTTAGGAATGATCGCCCTCCTAAGAGATGACCTTGAAGACTTGTTAGATTTTAACATGCTAAATTTAAGGATAAAAAACGAGAGTCTCCCGCTGCCCATACTTTACGCTTTAGAAGACAAGGAAAAAAGGGATGAGGTTCTTGCCATATTGAAAAGGGAGAAGGTAAAAGAAGAAGAGGCTAAAAAGTTATCAACGTTGATTTCAGAAGCAGGAGGACTCGACAAGCTTTGGGGGTTATTTAAAAAATTTAAAGCCAAAGCTAAGGAAAGGGTCAAGAATAAAACATTTGAAACTATTTTGGAAGCAACCGTGCCTGAGTCGCCTTATTAGTTTATGGCCAAGGACGCACGGAAGAAAGTTTCAATCTCTTCCTCAATTCCCCCCCTCCCCGGATTTGCTGCAAAACACACATCTTGTATATGTGTTTTACGCATATACACATAAAAATGGAGTAAATATAAACCTTTCTACGCGCAATTTAGGAGACCGGAAAAGGGTGTTTAATGAGGGGTTGGGGAATGCTATTTAAAGGGTTCTCCATTCGTCAGAAAAATTTCTTGCTGATATTTCTCTTGATACTAAATTCGGTTACATGGTTTTACATGATCGTTTACATAACTGGATTAACTGCGCCAGAGCTGATTCCTTTTGCTTCTTCACTTCGTTGGTTGTTTTATTTGACGGTGATAGTGTCCGCGCTGATCGGACCGGTTATAGCTGAAAGGGTCAATAGAATACGCTTTCTCCGCTTTTGGGTCCTCTTGGGCGTTATTTCTTCGTTACTTCTTATATTGCCAATCTCTAGCAAGTATGAAGTCGCGATGCTGATGGGATTCTGGGGATTTACATTTGGAATTGGTTTCCCTTCTTGTCTCGCCTTGATACCTACACTGACAAGCGTTGAGGAAAGGGGGCGAGTGGGCGGCATGATTTTTTGTGTAACATATGCTGTCTTGCCGTTGTTTCTATTTGCGATTGTGCAACTCGATATTTTCTTTACCTTACTCATGCTTGCAGGGTGGAGAAGCTTAGGCCTTGGGGCGTTTTTACTTCATATTAACATGGATGACGCCGTGCAGACTAGACCTGTTTCCTATCCCTCTATTCTTCGCCGTGGGACATTCTTCCTTTACTTTTTCCCTTGGCTAACTTTCTGCTTGATAAATTATTTTGGATATCAAGTTTTTGAACAGTCTTTTGGTAAATCTATGATGGCTTGGATTGGTATCATCGAGTTCACGGTTGGATCTCTTTTTTGTCTCATTGGCGGGTGGTTAATGGATTTAAAAGGGAGAAAACTGGTGATTATCGGAGGAGTGGCGATGTTAGGGCTGGGATATGCCCTGCTCAGCCTTTTCCCATCTGTCATACCAGTTCAAGCGTTCTACATGATTGTTGATGGTATTGCCTTCGGTCTCTTCACAGTAGCGTTTATCTTTGTCGTATGGGGTGATATGTTAGATAGAGAGCGAGGAGAGAAATTTTATGCATTAGGGAATATCCCGGTTCCTATAGCTATAATGATTTCCCTACTCATTTCACCGTGGTTAAAAACGCTTGGCCTAAGTAGCACTTTCTCAATCGCTAGCTTCTTCATCTTCCTGGCTATCATCCCCATCTTCTTAGCCCCAGAGCTGTTGCCTGAAAGGGTACTCAAGAAAAGGGAGCTCAAGGGATACGTCGAGAAGGTCAAGAAGGCCGTTGGGCGGGGCGAGGCGTGAGCTATTTCCCAGTCTTCTCGATGCGCTGGGCAATCTCGACTAGGCCTCGTGAAAATGGGTGCTCCGGCTTCTCGAGTGCCATTATCGTGGACCTCTCCTGCCTGAGGACATCGCAATAGCATGGAAGGAGATCTATTACCGGCAACTTGAAGGCACTTTTAAATTGATTGGTCAGCCTCTTCCTCATTTCTTCATTTGTTATCAATTGTTCGGGTATCTTGTTCATTAGGACAATCGTGCGCTTCTCGAGCAGATCGTAAAGTTCGCCCACCATGCCCTGGGTGCCGGCGACATCGGATGCATCCCAAGTCGTGACCACGAGGGCTAGGTCGGCCGCAGCTATCGCGTTTATGCTCGCGTAAAGCAAGCCAGGGCTGGTGTCTAGGATCACGTAATCCACGGCCAAGTTTTTGAGCAGAAGTTCCTTCAGAGAGAGCAAACGGCGTAACGCGCGCATTTCCCATTTCCGATCTTTGGTTACGACTTCCCGTATCGCTTCCATCGATGGGTTGGCCAGAGCTACGAGTAATCTCCCCTTTGTGCCCTTCTTTTTCGAAAAGTCTTTTAATAGGTCCATCGGCTCGCACCTATCGTCTAGGAAATCGTTTACCCAATGCTTTCCGTCAGCGGCGAAGGTTGCGTCGAGGCTCGGCGCACGCAGGTCAAGGTCGACTAGACACACGTTTTTACCTTGACTTGCAAATATCGATGCAAGGTTCATGGAGACCAGGGTCTTCCCAGTTCCGCCCTTGTAGCTGTGCACTGCGATGACGACTCCCGGATTCATGCAGTCCCTCCTTTTCCCGATACGCGTGAGGGCGCGGCTTTAGCTGGACCCTCAGCCCAAAAGTACACTCGCTTCCCCTCTCTCACCCTCTTCAGATATCCCATCCTGACGAGTTGATTTAAGTATGCGCTTTCAATTGCCCTAGCCCTACCGGTTTCCTTTGCCACGTCTTCGGCCATCGCCTTTTTCAGCTTGACGATGGTCAGAGCGCTTTTTCTGAGATGGTCTGGAAGGGAGAGAAGGGTCATTACGTCGAGGACCTCACCTATTCCATCTACCTCTGTTGGTTTGGGCGCACGCGTCTTCTCCATACTGCCAATCAGAACGTTTATCTTCCGCTCTATCCGCCTCAGCCACTTCCTCAGCTCATCGGGCGGAAGTGGTTCCCTCTTATTTGAATCGTGAATCTTCTACACCTCTATTCCTGTTCAACACTACTACACCTCATCTTTAAATCTTTTATAAACCATCTTCTGCGGGCCTTTCATCCTCTTTATCAAAATTCTAGACTATGATGCGCGCTTTCTTCGGATGCATATGGTGCGGGGGAGGAGATTCGAACTCCCGAACCCCTTCGGGACCAGATTTCTCATGGTTTGAACAGCTTGAGTCTGGCGCCTTTAACCTGGCTTGGCTACCCCCGCAGACGAAAATCTTGAGCCTAAGTTATTAATCGTTTGTACTCAGTTAAAGCGGGGACTTCATGCAAGAATTCGAGTCTCGCCGCGCATTCGAGCACCTCGACAAGCTGGCGTACGAGATAGGTCCTCGCCTAGCGGGGACGCGGGGCGACCGAATGGCGGCGGACTACATCCGAGGGCAGTTCGAGGGTTGTGGGCTGAAGACGCGGGTACAGGAGTTCAAGTTCGTGCCGAGGAGTATGCGGGCCAAAACTACCGCTCTCCTATTTACCTCAGCTTTCATCGCGCTACTTTTTCTATCCCCAGAACTCTCGCTTGTTGCGTGGCTCGCGGTTATCGTGATCTGGCGCTCGCTCGACAAAATTATGCCCAAGCGAGGAAGTCGAAATATCATCGCTTCGGCAGGAACAAAAAAATCGAAAAAATGCGTGGCGATAACGGCTCACTACGACTCAGCGCCGTGCACGGTGAGTTACAAACTACATCTTTTCGTGAGGTTTGCGTTTCTGCCCGCCCTCATCATCATCGCCGCCATCGTGGCTGCTAGGGTTTTAGGGGTTTTGCAAGGGTGGATAATCGTGTGGGGCATTCTCGCGATCGTCTTTCTGCCCATCTTCATCAGCATGTTCATCCTCGCCAGCAGCCGACGGGTTTCCCCCGGGGCCGATGACAACGCTTCGGGGGTCGCGGTCCTGCTCGAGGTGGCGCGCGCAGCCGCTCAGTCCCCACCCGCCGATACGGAGCTTTTTTTCATCGCCTCCGGGGCCGAGGAGCAGGGGCTCGTGGGCGCGCGCAAGCTCGTGGCAAGCAAGGCGTTACCGGAGGATACAACCGTGCTTAATTTGGACGGGGTTGGGGTTGGTCCCCACGCCTATGTCATTGAGGGCAACGGAATCCTCAGGCGTAGGCGGACCTCCCCCCAGCCCAACCAAGTGCTCGCGAACTCCATCAAGGGTGTGGGGTCGGAGCCGAGGTTATGGTGGGCCGCGCTCGCAAGGCACGACCACATCCCCTTCGTGCAGGCAAAGATGAGGGCGACTACTTATACGACTGATGTCGGAGGCAAGGACAGATTAGGTCGCTTCATCGCGAGGGCTTTCAGGCTGCCCAACGCTCGGGTGCGGGGATATCGCCACATCCACACGCTTGAGGATACCCCCGAGCGGATCGAGCTCGCGAACATCGAGCGGGCTGGGCGAGTGGTGCTTGAATTCATCAAAACAGTTTAAGGTTTAGGCGCTCATCGATAAGACAACTGCGAGGTGATTCCATGAAGATTGGGTTGATGTCCGACACGCATGATAGGTTGGATGCCGTCGAAAAGGCGATCGACTTCTTCAACCGCGAAGGGGTGAAGCACGTGTTGCATGCCGGCGATTTGGTGTCGCCGTTCGTCGCGCCCAAGTTCGCGAATCTGAAGGCGAAGCTGTACTATGTCTGGGGAAACAATGAAGGTGACCGAGAGTTCGTACGCGTGAGGTTTGGCGAGTTAGGAGTGAAGCCGCTCGGGGATTTCGCTGGCCTTGAGTTCAACGGCCGAAAAATAGCACTTCTGCATGGCACGCACGAGGAGGTCGTCGAGGCACTTTTGAAATCGGGTACGTTTGATGTCGTCGTTCGAGGACATACACATCGCGCCGAGATATCTGGAAAAAAACCTCTCCTCATTAACCCTGGCGAGGTCTGCGGGTATCTCAGCAATCGGCAGACAATCGCGCTACTTGATTTGGCCAAGTTACAAGCTGAAATAGTCGAGCTTTAGCCTAAAGGGATTTATGCGCGCTCGGTCAACTCGGGTTAAAGGTGAATCATGATCGAACTCATGATCCTAGCGGCGTTGATTGCGACCTTTTATGTAGGCTGGAACATCGGCTCTAATGATACAGCCAATGCCATGGGAACAGCGGTCGGCGCGCGCGTCTTATCCTATCGGCGAGCGGTTGCAATATTAATTCTCTTCGTCGTTCTTGGGGCCATGCTGGAAGGATACAAAGTCATGAAGCCCGTGGGAGAGGGCATAATTACTAGCCCTGGCTCAGCGGACTCACCCCTCGCCGCCATGCCCGAAGTCGTCGTTGTCGCAATGTTTTCCGCTGGGATATGGGTAATGCTGGCGACTCGATATGGATTCCCTGTTTCCACTCATCAAGCAATCATCGGGGCGCTGGTAGGTGCAGGCGTCGCAATGAGCATGTTTACCACGGTAGCGACAGAGGTTAATTGGGGGAAACTTTCGGTTATATTTATGGCTTGGGTCCTAACCCCCATGGCCGCTGCGGTCCTCGCTCTTTTGGTTTACAGGATTTTTGAATTTCCAATTAGAAGAGTAAAATCAATTGCAAAAGTTAACTTGATCTTCTCGGTTGCCGTCGTCCTAAGTGGTTGTTACGTCGCGTATGTGATGGGGGCCAACGATGTCGGGACCGCTATGGGTGCTATGTACGCGACTGTGAAAGAATCGATGGGGGGTGGGCTTGTACTAAACTTGGCCCTGTTTGGTGCAATCGCAGTTGCTATTGGGTCCATTACCTACAGTCATACAGTCATGGGTACGATTGGTGTAGGCATTACTCCACTGGGGCCGGTAACGGCTTTTGTCGCACAACTCGCGGCGGCCTTGACAGTTCACCTATTTACACAATGGGGACTCCCCGTATCCACATCCCAGTCCATCGTTGGGGGCGTTGTAGGGGCAGGTCTTATCAGGGGCATGGCCGCTGTGAGGGGAGAAAAATTAGGAAAAATAGCAGCCACATGGGTCGCAACCACACTCGGGGCCATGATTCTCGCATTTGTTCTAACGCTATTAATTGTTCAATTTTAAACAAAGCAAAAGGTTAGGAACAAATGGATTTGAGGTACTAAATTTTGTGGGGGTTGAACGGTCAATCTTTAGTGGCACCTTTAGAGGAAGGCTTTAGCTTCTCATCGACTCGAAGCAATTCAAATACAATGACATACGCGATTATGAATGCTGCGCCCCAATATGGTCCGATGAAATAGCCTATCAACAATCCGATTACAAGGCCGATAATATGCCCAACTTGCCAAACTTCCATATTCTCCCCTTAGGCTACGTGTCCTTACAGCGCCAAAAGATAAAAGGGCAGCTATCGCCGGTTTTGGTTCGGAAAATGAGCAAATGTTTAAAATTATGCTCTTAATGAGTAGCTGATAATTGACAAGACATCGCCAACATCCTCGGCGCGATCTGAAATATCACCGATCTCCCGGATAAGATAGTTTAATTGGAATATACTCACCGGATCCAGCAGTTTTTCGTACTCGTACAGCTCCCCCAAGAGACTTTGCTCTACGATGTCAGATTCGTGCTCCAGTTCCTCAACTTCATGGATTTTTGTCTTAGTGGCGTCGATGTTTGTCACCAACAAATCGATTGCGTCTTGCAGGGCCTCGGCCGTCTGCGTAGCGAGTCTAGCCATTTTGACAATGCCCTCTCGAATAGCCTTAGCCTTTTTTTGTTTCTTTTCTGCCTTCAAAAGAGCGTCGAGTAGTTTTTCCCTCAGCAGGATGGCACGTGTTACCTCTTCGGCCTCGTCAGCCACGTTGTCGAGTTCTTCTGCCAACCTAGCTAAATCTCCCCTGAACGCTGGCAAAAATGCCCCCTTGCCGAGGTTGCACGTGAACTGTCGCCTCCCCCCATCGGACTTCGTCTCGAGCTCGGAAACTTGTCTACCTAAAGCCTGCGCTTTTTTCATGTCACGCTCGGAGAAAAGCGCGATGACCATCTCCTCAAATTTCTTTACGGTGGCAAGGACGCCTTTCGCGTTACTTCGTAGAATCTCGAGCGCTTCTCTTTCCCTCCCCCTACTAATGGGCGAGATCCCGATCATTAGAATATCCCTCAAACTTTCACCTTCCTACGGTATATCAGCGCGTCGTTTAAAAACTTCATCGTCTGGGTCTCCGGACCAGTCTTGAGCCGCACACCTCACATCGGGGAGCCGGCGGCGAATACCTGCGGTCGCATGCGGGGCACACCATCTCCCACCTCAGCACCTCTTTTATCCCTGGCATCGCGATTCGCTGGTAAGGGAGGCCGAACAGACTCGCCAGATTTTGGATGGCGTAATCATCGGTCATGAGCTCCGGTTCATCGCCAGCCCGCTTGAGGTCCAACGCAAGTGCGAGTAGCTTAATATCAACGGCTGAAACTACATCTCCGGTTTTGGTTACTTCTCTCCTGATTTCGCCCAAGGCCTCCCTCGAAGGGCTGACAACCTTTACCTTTCCCGCAACCACTGCTGTTTCGAGTTCGAGCTTTGAGCACAGGTCGCGGGCCTCCTCCAACACCTCCTGCACAGTAACCTGTTCCGCTTTGGCCAGCCCGGGTACGAACCCCGCAATCACGGCGGAGGTATCTAAAACATAGACCTTCCGTGGCACCTACAGCTTCTCCCTCACCTTGCGGTAGAACTCGCCCCACCTGAAGAAACGCGCTGGTTTGTCGGAGCGATAGAACGTGGCTTTTTCTCTAGACTTGAGTTTGGCCGCAACTTGGCCGTCCACGACTACGAATGCTTTGCGTTCTGCTCTGGTGGGTTCTATCTCAATGTGGCTGTCGATGGGCACCACCAACGGGTTAGGTTTGGGGTAAGATGGGCATATGGGCACCACCACAAAAGCCTTTAGTCGCGGGTCAATCACAGGGCCCCCAGCAGCTAGGGCGTAGGCAGTGCTTCCAGTGGGGGTCGCCACGATGACGCCGTCCCCTCGCACGTCCAAGGCTAGCTTGCCGTCGATGGACACCCTTAAAGTAAGGGTCCTCCCAGCTTGGGCAGAGCACACCACCGCATCGTTCAACGCGTCGGGCAATCGTCTACCCGCGGCTTCCCCGACCAACTTTTCTCGCTCAACGATCGGAAGTCCTCCCGTGACCAGCATTTGGAGCGCCCGCTGAGCTTCATTTGGCTTGACATCTGCAAGAAAACCCCTTCCCCCGAGATTTATACCGAGGATCGGAGTTTCCGGTGCATGTCGCTGGGCGAATAAAACTGTCCCGTCACCGCCTATCGTAATGATGGCATCCGCCTTTCCGAGTGCCCGCGCCTCCACTCCTCGTTTACGAAGTTTCTTGGCGAGCCCCCGCTCGAGTAGGATATCCTCCTTGGCCAAGAGCTTTAACACCTCTCGCGTGATCTTCAAGGCCTCAGGGATTTCTAGGCGGGCGACAATTCCTATCCGCAAGTTTTCACCAGCTCAGGTTTCCCCTCAGAGGATTTAACCTTAGGGGCGCAGATTTTTAAGCACACACTCAAAAAACACTCAAGAGGTGTTTTAGTGGCGAGGGAGATGACTGAGATGGGCAAGCTCAAGGAGGGGCGATTTGTAGTCATTGATGACGAGCCCTGCCGCATCGTGGGTTTCTCCACTTCAGCACCTGGAAAGCACGGGCATGCGAAGGCAAAAGTCGACGCGATAGGCATTTTTGACTCTCAAAAACGGAGCATCGTTCGCCCTACTAGTGCAAAGGTAGAGGTGCCGATAATCGAGCGGGGCGGTGCTCAAGTGCTTGCGATTATTGCGAACAACGCCCAGCTCATGGATTTGACGACTTATGAGACATTCGAGCTTCCTATCCCAATGGCCCTCCGCGGTGAGGTTCGCGAGGGTGTAGAGGTCGAGTACGTTCAGGCGTTGGGTCGAAGGAAAATCGAGCGGGTAAAAGGTTAAAAAAGTGAAAAAGAGGAAAAAGTAAAAAAATCACAAAGGGGTTAAACGTCAACTCCTTTTAGAGTTTTCCTCCCATTTCCCTTTGCTCTCTGCATAGCTCTTTTACATCTTCGCTGTATCAATGCATCCAATTCCTTGAAGAAACCTTCGCTTGCTCTCATTCCTTTAATCAAACCCCTTACAGCAGACTTTACGATATAAGCCATTTATCCACCTCCGGTTTCTGGTTTAGTTTGAATTTTTGATGTATTTAAACGTAGATATATGGGGGCTAATAGGGCTAGAAATGCTCTTTTTAAGGCGCTACTTTTCGCCACTTAAATGAAAAAGCGGCGACGGTCTTAACTCACGACAACAACCAGCCGCAGGTCATCCGTCGAAACGGTCTTGCGTCCAGCTGCTTTCGCGGACTTGACCGCACCCTTCGCTATCTCGACCACGATCTTGTTGACCACCTCTGCGACATCGCCCGATACACGGGCCGCGCCTGCCTTCTTGAAGAGCTTTATGACCGTCGCTTTCGGCAACTTCACTGCCATCCCTTTCACCCCCTCGATTTTCACGAGGTTAAACTCAGAAATAAGGGAGTTCTGATGGGTTATAAAATACTTCACTGCCGCCGCTTTGATTTTTTAACAAGCCGTCTGAGCTCTTCGGCGGGCATCTCGTAGCTATGCTCGAGCGTGGGGAACTTACCTGTTTTGACATCTTGCTTGAAACTGGTTAGCGCGCTTACCATAGTGCTCTCGAGCTTCACGTATTGCTTGACGAACTTCGGCAAGCGCTGCCCAGAGAGCCCCAGCAAGTCATGCAAAACCAACACCTGCCCATCGCAATGGGGCCCCGCGCCGATGCCAATCGTCGGTACCTCGATGCTCTCGGTGATAAGCTTTGCCAGCTGCCATGGAACGCACTCGAGCACTAGGCTGAAGACGCCGGCCCGCTCCAGTTCTTTCGCATCCTCAAGGATCACGCGCGCGGCAGCTTCGCTCTTTCCTCGGACCTTGAAACCGCCAAATTGATGGACCCATTGAGGCGTCAAACCGACATGTCCCTGCACCGGGATCCCCGCCCTCAGGATTCCCTCGATTTTATCAAGGACGCTTCGGCCGCCTTCAACCTTCACGGCTTCCGCGCCGCCCTCCTTTAGGAAGCGCCCCGCGTTGCGCACGGCATCCTCGACGCTGGCTTGGTAGGAGAGAAATGGCATATCGCCTATCACTAAAGCTCGCCTCGTCGCCCGCGCCACGGCCTTGGTGTGGTGGAGCATCTCCTCCATCGTCACCGCTAGGGTGTTTGGGTAACCTAGGACGACGTTGCTCAGCGAGTCGCCGACCAAGATCGCATCTATCCCCACCTCGTCGATTATCCGCGCGGTGGGGTAATCGTAGGCCGCGAGCATCACTATCCGTTCGCCTCGCGCTTTCATCTCGCGCAGGGTAGCGGTCGTGACCTTGGTTTTCTCCATCGCCATTCCTCACAATGTGAATTGTGTAAATGTAATTGGTTGTGTTATTTAACCCATCCAGTAAAGCACACGTACTCGTGTGTTGCTTAATGTGCTTGTGTTATGAAAATCCTTCTCGAGAAGCTGAAGTCCTGACCGCCGCCACGACTTCACGTGCGGCACGAATCACGTCTTTTGCCTTAGTAATCGCACTACCCACGATAATTATCGATGCACCGCGCCCGACCAGTTCGGGTGCTGTTTTGGTGGTTATGCCGCCTGCCACGGCTATTGGTGTCCTAACCGCCTCGACCATGGCTTGAAGTTGCTCAATTGGGTCAATCCCGAGCTTCTGCTGATC